>Ga0081539_10000156_pt1 | contig 158871 bp, 133 predicted proteins | sample TabmetS4T2R2_FD_71023 | JGI IMG/M metagenome (GOLD analysis project Ga0081539, IMG submission 71023) | Tabebuia heterophylla rhizosphere microbial communities from the University of Puerto Rico - S4T2R2 | ecosystem: Host-associated > Plants > Roots > Rhizosphere ... | reverse complement strand
CAGCGCATCCCCGTGCTCGGCTACACTTGGTTTCCGATGTTCACCATGATCGACTGGCGCTACCGCCACGGCAACGCCCCGATGGAGCAGTACCGCATCGAACTCGGCCTCTACGTCCTCGACAACAACGCCGCGCGCGGGCGCTGGACGCCCACCCCGCTCGTCGAACAACTCCGCGCCTACATCAACAACCCCGCCGACGCCATCGGCGAACTCCACCCCTCCGCCCTCGCCGCCACCCACCAGACCGCCGCCACCAAAGCCCACCTGAGCGACCCGGCCCTCGCCGCCGATTAGTTTCTGTGCGAGCCGAAACTGTTTGTCGGGCAGATGATTTGACAGGCCGAACACGGGTTAAGTATCTTCTCAACGCAAGCTGGTTCTTTTCATCTGCGGGAGTAGCTCAGTGGTAGAGCATCTGGTTCCCAACCAGAGGGTCGCGAGTTCAAGCCTCGTCTCCCGCTTGCATCGGTTGAATAACTGAAAAGCGGCTTCGCTCAGTTCGAGCGAAGCCGCTTCTCTTTTGCCGTGCGTGGCCGGGCTTTGCTTACATGCCCATGCCGCCGCCCATGCCGCCCATGCCACCGCCGCCCATGGCCGGGGCCTTGTCGTCTTCCGGCAGCTCGGAGACGAGGGCCTCGGTCGTGAGCATCAGCCCCGCGATGGACGCCGCGTTCTGCAAGGCCGAGCGCGTGACCTTCGCCGGATCGATGACGCCGGACTCGACCAGGTCTTCAAACGCCTCGGTCGCCGCGTTGAAGCCGTAGGTCTCCTTCTTATTGTCGCGCACCTTCTCGACGATGACCGCGCCTTCCTTGCCCGCGTTCTGCACGATCTGGCGCAAGGGTTCTTCCAACGCGCGGCGCACGATGTTGACGCCGATCTGCTCGTCCGCGTCGCCCTCGTCGTCGTCGTTTGCGCGGAACTTGTCGAGCGCCTTCGCCGCGCGCACCAAGGCGACGCCGCCGCCCGGCACGATGCCTTCCTCGACCGCCGCGCGCGTGGCGTGCATCGCGTCCTCGACACGCGCCTTCTTCTCCTTCAACTCAGTCTCGGTCGCCGCGCCGACGCGGATGACGGCGACGCCGCCGACCAGCTTCGCCAGCCGCTCTTGCAGCTTCTCGCGGTCGTAGTCCGACGTGGTGTCCTCAACCTGCCGGCGGATCGTCGCGACGCGCCCGTGTATGTCCCCGGCCTTGCCGCTGCCCTCGACGATAGTCGTGTTGTCCTTGTCAATCGTCACCTTCTTGGCGCGGCCGAGGTCTGCGACCTGCACGTTCTCCAGCTTGATGCCGAGGTCTTCGCTGATGACCTTGCCGCCCGTCAGGATGGCAATGTCCTCGAGCATCGCCTTGCGGCGGTCGCCGAAGCCCGGCGCTTTCACCGCCGCGACGTTGAGCGTGCCGCGCAGCTTGTTGACGACGAGCGTGGCGAGTGCCTCGCCCTCCACGTCCTCCGCGATGATCAGCAAGGGCTTGCTCATCTTGGCGATCTGCTCCAGGAGCGGCAGCAGGTCTTTCATCGAACTGATCTTCTTTTCGTTGATCAAAATCAGGGCATTATCAAGCACCGCCTCCATGCGTTCGGGGTCGGTCACGAAGTAGGGCGAGAGATACCCGCGGTCGAACTGCATGCCCTCGACTACCTCAAGCTCCGTGTTCAGCGTGCGCGACTCTTCGACGGTGATGACGCCGTCCTTGCCGACCTTGTCCATCGCCTCGGCGATCAGCTCGCCGATGGTGCGGTCGCCGTTCGCCGAGATCGTGCCGACCTGCGCGATCATGTCGCCCTTCACGGGCTTCGCCAGCCGCGTGATCTCTTCGGTCGCGCGCGCGACGGCCTTGTCTATGCCGCGCTTCAGGGCCATCGGGTTCGCGCCCGCCGCAACGGTCTTCACGCCCTCGCGGAAGATGGCCTGCGCGAGCACTGTCGCCGTTGTCGTGCCGTCGCCGGCCACGTCCGAGGTCTTCGACGCGACTTCGCGCACCATCTGCGCGCCCATGTTTTCGAGCGAGTCTTTCAACTCGATCTCTTTCGCCACGGTCACGCCGTCCTTCGTGATCGTCGGCGAGCCGAATTTCTTGTCGAGCACGACGTTGCGACCCTTCGGCCCCAGCGTGATCTTCACCGCGTCGGCGAGTTGATTGACGCCGCGCAGGATTGCCGCGCGCGACTCCTCGCCGTGAATGACTTGCTTAGCCATACCTTCTTTTCTCCTCTAATCTATCTTCAAGCTTCAATCAAAAGAAAAAGCGGCAGCGTCCGCGCCGGACTACTTGCCGCCCTTCTTGCCGCCCGCGTGCGCGCCAGCGCGCTCGATGACGCCGAGGATTTCGTCCTCGCGCATGATGAGCAGTTCCTCGCCGTCGATCTTGATCTCGGAGCCGCTATACTTGCCGAAGAGCACGCGGTCGCCCGCCTGCACGTCCAGAGGCTGGCGCGTGCCGTCGTCCTTGCGCTTGCCCTCGCCGACGGCGATGACTTCGCCCTCCTGCGGTTTCTCCTTCGCGGTGTCGGGGATGATGATCCCGCCGCGCACCTGCTCGCCTTCCTCGATCCGGCGCACGATTACGCGGTCATGAAGGGGTCTGATGTTTGTAGCCATAATGCTCCTTTCCGGTAGTCCTGAGAGTGTTTTGATTGCTGTAAGCAGACTTGTCAGAGCTTTGTGCCCGCCCGCCGCCGCGCCGCCCGGAAGTTCCCGACAGGTGATTGAAGCATCCGTCAGAACGGCCCGGTTAGCACTCTTCTCAGGCGAGTGCTAAGAATAGAGCGGACGGGTTATGGTTGTCAATACGTGGGCTGAAAATCTGAGTGCTAGGGACTCAGATTTTCACTAGATGGTGCAGATTTCGGGGGATTTTTTAGGTTTTGCGGATTGGCGGAGTTGCCGGCTTAGACCATTAGCGCGTCTTGCGCTTTGCAGGTTTGCCCTGTGCGCGCTTCTTGGCGGCCGGGGCTGGACGCTCCTGGCTGCGGTAATCGGCCACGCGTTTGGAGAGCGTGTTGCGGTGTATGCCGAGGGTGGCGGCGGTGCGCGACAGGTGCTCTTTGTGACGTGTGAGGGCTTTCTGGATGTAGAGCTTTTCAAATTCGGAGAGCGCTTCGTCGAGCATGATCTGCCCGTCGAGCATCTCGTCAATCAGGGCTTCAAGGCGGGCACGCATCTGCATTACTTCTCCTGTAGCGAACGGATAAAAACTTGCCAACCCTGCCTGTTGCTCTGCCGTCGCGCGGCTCACGCACGCACGCGGCGATAGCCGGCCAGAAAACGTGCCCGTAGCTCGGTCGAGGTCAAATAAGACAACGCCTGCGCGCTCGCCGCGAGGACGGGCGCGGTGCGCGCCTCACGCACGGCGCTGAGGTGGACGGGAAACGCGGTCAACGCCAGATACATGACGGAGCAGACGGCCAGCCCACGCGCCAACCCGAACAGCGCGCCCAGGGAGCGATCCAGCCATTCGAGTCGGGCGCGTTTCAAACGCCCCCGCACCAGTTGCCCGGCGGCAAAGCCGAGCGCGAGCGCCGCGCCGACGATCAATAAGAACGCCCACGCCTGCGCCGTCGCCTCCGACTCGACCAGCCTCAAGCCACGCAGCCACCCGCCCACCAAGTCATAACCACGCGCCGCCAGGATCACACCGCCGAAGAGCGCGCCCGTCGCGATGAGCGCCCGCACCAGCCCGCGCAACGCGCCCGCCACGAGCGACGATCCGACGAGCGCCAGAACGATGAGATCGAAGACAGTCATCTTTCAGAGTCGAGAGTGCGGAGAGGCGGGAGAGTCCAGAGAGTCAAAGGCAACTGCTTCTGACCCTCTGGACTCGCCAGACTCTCAGGACTCCAGACTCTCCCCCGTGAGCAAGCGGTAGGCTTCGAGGTAACGCGCCGTGGTGGCCGCGGCGACCGCGGGGGGGAGCGCCGGGGCGGGCGGCCGTTTGTCCCAGGCGAGCGTCTCCAGGTAGTCGCGTACATACTGCTTGTCGAACGAAGCTGGCGCGTGCCCCGGCTCGTACTCGGCGAGCGGCCAGAAGCGCGACGAGTCGGGGGTCAACGCTTCGTCAATCAAAATGATCTCGCCGTCGCGGGCACGGCCGAATTCAAACTTCGTGTCGGCGATGATGATGCCGCGCGCGCGCGCGTGCGTCTCGGCCGCGCGGTAGAGCGCGAGCGCCGTGTCGCGCAGGCGCGCGGTCACGTCCGCGCCGACGATATCGCGCATGCGCGCCTCGCTAATGTTCTCGTCGTGCCCGGCTTCGGCTTTGGTCGCGGGCGTGAAGATGGGCGCGGGCAGTTGCTCGGACTCACGGAGGCCCGGCGGCAGTCTATGGCCGCAGACTTCGCCTGTGCGCTGATAGTCCTTCCAGCCAGAGCCGGCCAGGTAGCCGCGCACGACGCACTCGACCGGAAACACTTCGGTGCGCCGCACGAGCATCGAGCGCCCGCGCAACTCTGTCGCGTGTCGCCTGATCTGTTCGGGCATCTGCGCGACATCGGTCGTGAGCAGGTGGTGCGGCGTGATGTGCGCGAGCCGGGCGAACCAGAAGCGCGAGAGGGCAGTGAGCACTTCGCCTTTGCGCGCGATCTGCGTCGGCAGGACGCAGTCGAAGGCGGAGATGCGGTCGGTGGCGACGATGAGCAGGCGCTCCGCGTCCACCTCGTACACGTCGCGCACTTTGCCGCGCCGCAGTAATTTGAGATCGGTGAATGTCGTCTCGTTGACTGGCGAGAGGGCGCTCATCTTCGGTTCGCTTGGGTCGGGGCCGGTTTGGAAGTCGCTCGACGCACGAGGCGACGCGGGATTGTGCTCGCGTCACGTGGGTTTGTCAAGACGAAGATTCAGCGTTTGTAAAAGCCGCGTCGAATGGGCGATGGAAGCGATGTGGCGCGCGTTCTTCATTCCGCGCGCGGCGCGTTTGATCTTCCGTGTGGGTTGCTTTACAACCATATGCGCGGAACATACGGATCAGGATTTATCGGGAGAACATCGTGCAGACGACGCGCAACCTTCGCGCCCGGCCCATCGCTTTCGGCATCCTGCTGCTGACCCTGGCAGCAGTCGCCGCCGCGCAGACCGTACAGGGCAACGCAAGCCAGAGTCCCGCGCCCGCATTGCCGCCGCCGCGCAGCGTCCCCGTCCACGATTATGATCTGCGTCACGTTAAGCTTGATCTGCGCTTCGACTGGGAGCGCGAACAGGCGTCGGGCACAGCCACGCTCACGCTCACGCCGCTCGCGCCTGACTTTCGGCGCGTCGAGTTGGACGCCGCGAACATGACTTTCAACGGCGTGCGCTCCGGCGCGGGCGTGCCGCTCAAATACGAGGCGGACGAGCGGGCGGAAAAACTGCGCGTCGAGCTTGAGCGCGCTTACCGGCCGGGCGAGGCGGTGACGGTCGTCATCTCGTATCACACGAACGGGCGCGTGAAGGAACTCGCCAGCGGCAACTACGCGCGCGGGCTGGTCTTCAATCAGCCGACGCCGGACGACCCACTCAGCCGACGGCAGATTTACTCGCAGGGCGAGAGCGAATTCAACCACCTGTGGTTTCCCGCTTACGATCACCCGGATGATTTCGCGACCTCGGAACTCGTCGCTACGGTCGCGCGCCCACTGCTCGTCGTCTCCAACGGCCGGCTCGCCAGCGTAACAGATAACCAAGACAACACGCGCACCTTCCGCTGGCTGATGGAGCAGCCGCACGCGAACTACCTCACTTCAATCGTCGTCGGCGAGTACACGCCGGTCGAGCAAGCATACGCTGGCGTGCCCATCGTCAGCTACGTCTACCCGCAGGAGGTCGCGGAGGGGCGGCTGACGACGGCGCGGCTCGTGGACATGGTGCGCTTCTTCTCCGAGCGCACGGGCGTCAAATACCCTTACGCGAAGTACGCGCAGGTCGTGGTGCACAACTTCCCCGGCGGCATGGAGAACATCACGGCCACAACGCAGACCGACACGATGATCCATGACGCGCGCACCGAGCTTGATCAGACGAGCGACGGCCTGCAAGCACACGAGCTGGCGCACCAGTGGTTCGGCGATGACGTGACCTGCCGCGACTGGGCCGACCTCTGGCTCAACGAAGGCTTCGCCACCTACTTCGAGGCGCTGTGGGACGAGCACCTGCGCGGTCAGGACGAATTCCTGTACAGCGACATCCGCGCCGACCAGCAGGCTTACTTCGACGCGTGGTTCAGGGGCTTGCGGCGGCCCATCGTCACGCAGAACTACCGCGATCCAGAGGCGGTCTTCGACGTGTACGCCTATCAGCGCGGCGGCGCGGTGCTCCACATGCTCCGCCGCGTGCTCGGCGAAGAGAACTGGTGGCGCGCGCTCAACCTCTACCTGACTCGCTACGCGCATCAGCCGGTGGACACCGCGCAGTTTCGCGCCGCGGTCGAGGAGGCGACCGGGCAAAAGCTCGACTGGTTCTTCGACGAGTGGGTTTACAGGATGGGTCATCCCGTCTTCCGCGTCGCGCAGAAGTACGACGAGCAGAAGCAGACGTTGACGCTCACTGTGCGGCAGGAGCAGAAGCCCGACCCGACGAACGCCTACCCGCAGGTCACGTTCTTTCAGACGCCCGTTGACGTGGAGATCGGCACGGCCAAAGGCGCGCGCGTCGAGCGCGTACAGATCGCGCCCGTCGCCGAGCAGTCGTTCGACTTCAAGACCGACGGCCGGCCGCTCCTCGTCAACTTCGATTACCACGGCACGCTGATCAAACAACTCGTCTTCGAGAAGACGACCGACGAACTGCTCTATCAACTGGCGCACGACGAGGATGTGAGGGGGCGCGTCTGGGCGCTCGGTCAATTGAAGTCCGCCCTGCGCGGCGCGGAGACGGAAGCGGAGCAGCGCCGGATCGCCGACGCCTTCGGCGCGACTTTGACCGCCGACAAATTCTGGGGCGTGCGCTACGAAGCGGCGGGCGCGCTGCGGAACTTGCAGGGCGAGCGCGTGCGCCAGAGTCTGCTGGCGGCAACGAAGGACGAGCACGCGAAGGTGCGCGCCCTCGCTCTCGCCGCGCTCGGCGACACGCGCGATCAGAAGCTCGCGGGGCTGTACGAGCAGGCGCTCAGCGATCAGAGTTACGCGGTCGTGAGCGCGGCGGCCGAGGCGCTCGGTAAGACGAAGGCGGCGGGCGCATACGACGCGCTCGTGAAACTGTTGGCCGCGCCCTCCTGGCGCGAGCAGACGCAGGCAGCGGCCCTCGGCGGGCTGTCCGAGTTGGGCGACCGGCGCGCGCTCGAAGTGGCCTTCCGCTACGCCGGCCCCGCACACTCGACCGAGGCGCGCAAGGCGGCCGTCTATCTGCTCGGCGCGGCCGGCAGGGACGATCCGCGCGTCCTGCCCGTGCTGCTTGAGACCCTGCGCCAGAGTTTCGCCAACAACGACTTCGCGCTCGGCGTCGCCGTGGCCGAGTCAATCTACGCGCTGGACGACGAACGGGGCTTGAAGGTCTTGCGCGAGGTGCTGGCCGTCGCCAACCGGCTCGTCAGCAACGCCGACCTGCAAGCCTTCGCCGCGCAGGTCGAAGAACGCCTGCGGCAGAAGCAAGCGCCGGGACATTGACCAAGACCCGGTACGTTGACGTACAGAATCGGGTGGCGGGGCACGAGCGTCGGGCCGACGTTATCCTTTTTGTTCTCAAATCTTTCGCCCTTTCCCCCGGCCCGTATCTTTTCGGGCAACTTAGTGCTTGAGTTTAAGCGGTTTATCCTGTTATAGTTTTGGATAGTCGGGGGCGTGTCTTCGGCCCGCCGACCAGGTCAGCCCCGCGAATCCCCTGATTCGCTCCTACTAACAAACGCCCCGATGTCAACCAAAGCAGCCGCGAACAGAGCACGCGTCGAGGTGGACGGCGACGAGCCGCCGGCACAACAAGACCGCAAGCTCGCGCTCCTCGTCATCGAAGACGACGAGAACATCTCGACCGCCATCGGCGAGTACTTCTCGCGCGCCGGCTATCAGGTGGCGACGGCCGAGGACGGCGTCGCGGGCGTGCAGGCGGCTTTGGCCGACCGGCCCGACGCGGTCGTGCTCGACCTGATGCTGCCGAAGATGGACGGTCTCGCCGTCTGCCGCGAACTGCGCGAGAAAGCGCCGTACATCCCGATCCTCATGCTGACGGCGAAAGACGACGTGGTGGACAAGGTGCTCGGCCTGGAGATGGGCGCGGATGATTACATCACCAAGCCTTTCTCTCTGCGCGAACTGGAAGCCCGCATCAAGAGCGTGCTCCGGCGCGTGCAGGCGGGCACGCGCACCGAGGCCACTTCCGAAGAAGCGCCGATTGTGCGCGGGCGGCTGCGCATAGACCCCGCGAAGCGCGAGGTCACGGTCGGCGACCGGCAGGTCGAGTTGACGCCGAAGGAGTTCGAGTTGCTCAGGCTGTTTGCCTCGAACCCGGGCCGCGTCTTCCCGCGCAAGTACCTGCTGGAAAAAATCTGGGACTACTCTTACGAAGGCTACGACCGGACGATTGACTCACACATCAACCGGCTGCGCGCCAAGATCGAAGAGAACCCGGAGAACCCGCAGATGGTGCTCACCGTCTGGGGCATCGGTTACAAGTTCAGCGACGAGCAGCGGTAGCCAAACCGCGCCAAAGACTTCGTCGTCGAAGGGTCTCCTCTCCAACATTGCCGCCTGCGGGCCAAACTTCAGCAAGGCCAGGCGGCGATCCACAAGACAGCGCAAACCATCGTCAAGCCACGACTGGCTTGACGTGCCCGTCCGATGAGCGCCCCCGACGCGCCGTGACGGGTTGCACGGCTTCGCTTCAGCAACCCAGGTTGAACTCTCATGCGTGAACTCAGACTTACATACTCCCGCGGCGTCCGGTGGGGCATCGCCCTCGCCGGTCTCGTCCTCAGCATCGTGCTCTGGCCCGTGAACGCGCCGCGCGCGCAGCGGACGGGGGGCGAGACGCCCGTCAACATCACCGGCGTGACGACGCGCACGAAGGGGCAGGATGCGGTCGTCTCGATCTCCGGCGACGGCGCGCTCGCGCGCGCGCAGACGTGGCAGGACGACGAAGGCTTCCATGTGGTCGTCTACAAGGGGCAGAACGCCCTGCGCGGGGGAGTGCCGCGCGGCGTGAAGACGCGGCGCGTGGGCGACTCGCTTGAGTTAGTCGTGCCGGTCAAGTCGGGCGGCAGCGTCTACGTCGAGCCGCGCTTCAACCAACTCGATCTGGTCGTGGGCGGCGGGCTGCAAGCGGGCGCGCAGGCGCAGGAGAACGCGCGCCAGGCGCACGCGGCGACGGCGCAGCAGCAGCCGAGCGAGCGCGGCGAACAGCCGACGCGCAGAGGCAGGGCGGCGGGCGCGCAAAGTGAAGATGAAGCGGGCGCGCGCGAGTCGGGCAAGCGCAAGCAGTCGGAAGTGAAAGAGAGCGCGCAAGCGGCGAACACGAGAGCACAGTCGAGCGCGGCGGCGGGCGTGCAGTCCGACGCGCAGGGCCGCGCCGCTGTCAGCGCGTCGCAGCAGGCGCAGAACATGCTGCCGTCGTCCTATCAGGGCGGCGGGCAGCCGGCGCAGAACAATCAACCGGCGTCGGGCGCGACAGAAGTGGCGCAGTTGAACGCGCCGCCCGCGCCGCCGACCGTAGGACAACAGCCGGCCGCGCAGATGCCGGTCGAGGCGGCGGCGACGGCCAGCACCTCGGCGCTGAACTTCCCGCTGACCGTGCTGGGGCTGTGCTGCACGGGCGGCATCGTCGCGTTCCTGTTCCTCTACCGCCGGCAGCGCAAGGCGGCCGACGCGGACGGGGAAGAGATCGAAGAGACCTCGATGGCGTTGACGCGCCCCGCGCCGAAGGCTCTGAGCAAGACCGAAGCGAAGACCGAGGCGGGCGCACCCGCGAGCACCGTCGGGCTTGAGCCGCACCCGCACGGCGACCGGCGCGTTGACTCGCGCCGTAAGAATCTGGGCCGGCGCGCGAGCGACAAGCAGAGCGGCGTGGTCGCGTCCGCGCCGACGACGCAAGTAGCCGCCGAGAAGCCTGAGCGCCGGCACGTCTTCACGCACACGCCGGCCGTCGTCTTTGGCGCGTACCGGATCGATCAGGAAGTGGAGAAGCTGATCCAGGGTCAGCCGCACAGCATCGAGGTGCTCGCCGCGCGCGGCGCGGACGACCGCCGCGCGGTCGAAACGTCGTTACTGAAGGCGCTGCAATCGAACATGCTCGGCGCGGACGAGCAGCGGCGTGCGCGGCAGGCGCTGGAAGAGTACGGCTTCGTCGCGCGGCAGAGCGCGTCGCTGCTGATGTCCTCGGACGCTTACGAACGCACGATGGCGGCGCGCGTGCTCGGTCAGGTCGGCTCGCCTACGTCGCTGCCGTTTCTGCTCGAAGCCCTGCACGATCCTGAGCCGGTCGTCTGCACCGAGGCCGTCTCAAGCCTCGGCGCGCTGGGGCTGCCCGCAGCCATCGGCGCGCTCATCGATCTGGCTCGGCGTCATCCGGAACTGCCCGCGCCGCTCGTCGGGCGTGCCTTGAGCGCCTGCTCGGTGGACTGCATTGACGTGGGCGGTTTCGACGCCGACGGGCGGCTGCTCGCGGGCGACTCGTTCACGGGCGACATAGACGGGCTTGAGCCGGTCGGGCAGATCGAGCAGTTGCCCGAATGGCTGGAAGACCACACGCTCGCCGATGCGCTCGAACGGCTCGGCAGCGCGGACGTGGAGATGCGCACGGCCGCCGCGCAGCAACTCGCGCAGTTCCAGGTGCAGCGCGCCGTCGCCGCGCTGGCCGCGCTCGCGAGCGGCGACCCGGACGCGACCGTGCGCGCCACGGCCGTCACGAGCCTCGGCATCGTCGGGCACGAGTCGGTGTTCGCGGCGGTGCTCATCGCGATGGCGGACGAGGCGCGCGAGGTGCGCGCCGCGGCCGCGCGTGCGCTCTCGCGCCTGAGCTTCGACCGCGCCGACGCCTACGTGCGCGTGATCGAGTCGGGCGACGACGAACTGATGCGCCGTGTCGCGCAGGCTTGCGCGAAGGCGGGGCTGACGACGAAGGCGCTGGATCGTTTGGCGAGTGAAGATCGCCGCCAGGCTTACGAGGCGTTCTCGCTGCTCTCGCTCGTCATCAAGGCGGGCGAGTCGGACTCAATCCTCGCGGTCGTCGAGCGCCCCGGCGAGTTGAGCGTGCGGCTGGCGGCGGCCCGCCTGCTCGCGTTGCAGGGCGAGCCGGAGATGATCAAGCGTCTGCGCCGCGTCGCGCTCGGCGACGGCACGCCCGAAAAACTGCGCAACGCCATCCTCGAAGCCATCTACCGCGACGACCACGCGGCGGTCGAATAAAAGAAGTCTGGAGAGTCCGGAGAGTCCGGAGAGTCTAGAGAGTCAAACAGACTTCAGCGTTCCCACGACTCTCCAGACTCTCCAGACTCTCCGGACTCACGACTCTTTTAGTGACAAGAGGGCTGGGGCTATAGCATAATGCGCCCGTCCAGACACGCGCCGTTCTACCCTCGAAACACAGCAATGCGCCAAACAGTCACAACTCTTCCGCTCCGCCGTTTGCGGCACGCCTGTGCCCTCCTGCTGCTCGTCTGCCTGGCCGGCGCGCTCACAGCGTCTGCCCAACAGAACGACAACACCGCGCCGAAGGCCAACACCAAGAACATCGCGGGCATGTCGGCGAGCGACGCGCCCGGCGGCGCGAAGGTGACGATCACTTCCGACGGGGCGCTCAACGACTATTCCGCCTATCGCAGCGGCGACCGCTTCTACGTCGTCATCCCGCAGGCGAAGGCGAAGGGCGGCGGCGGCGTGCGCGGGCGCGGCTTCGAGGGCGCGCAGGTGCAGCAGCGCGGGCAGGACGTGGTCATGTCCTTCAAGTTACAGCCCGGCGCGTCGGCGCGTGTGGATCAGAGATTCAACCGGCTCGTCGTGCAGTTCAACGCGCCCGAAGTCGGCGCGCAGCCGCCCGCGAGGAACGCGAACCAGTCCGTCGCGCAGCCGACGCCGAGCGCCGCGGTCGAGAATGCGGGCGTGCCGACGCCGACGCCCGCCGTGCGCCCGACACCCGCCGTGAAGCCGACGCCGACGCCCGGCGTGCTCCCGGCCGGCGTCATCCCGACGCCTCTGACGCAGGCGACACCGCTCACCGCGCTGCCATCGCCTTCCGTCACGCCGACGCCGACGCCCGCCGCGACGCCGACACAACAGATCGCGCAACTGCAAGCGACACCGCCCGCGCCCGTCTCCGTCACCACGACGAACCCGCCGGTGACGGCCGCCGCGCCGGTCAGCCTGGGCACGACGATCCTGCGCAACTGGCCGTGGCTGCTCATCGCGCTCATCGCGCTCGCCGCGCTCGGTCTCTTCGTCGTCGCGCGCGGCACGGAGCGGCGCGCGGATTTGCCGCCCGCGGTCGAGCCACCCGCGCTGAAAGAGACGCCGAAGGCCGCGCTCCCGGTTAAAGAGCCGGTCGCGCCGGTCGCCGCGGCCGTCACGCCCGCAGTGGTCGCTGCGCCCGTCGTCGCGCCGACCACGAAGAAAGAGAAGAAGGGCAAGAAGGGCAGACGGCGGCCGGATCGCGCGCCCGCCGCGGCCGCAGAGCCGGCGACGGAAGCGGCCCGGCCGCAAGAGGTCGCAGCGCCGCCCGCGGTTGAAGTTGACGAGACCGCCGCGGCCGGCGCGGCGGAAGCCGGCGTGCTCGCCGCGGCCGGGGCGGCCGCGTTGGCGACCGAGGTCGCGCAGCCGGCCGGCGCGTCCACGCGTGCCGCCGAGGAGGCGAGAAAACTGCTCGCGGGCGAAGAGTACGACGAAGCTGTCATCGGCGCGACGGACGCGCCCACGCGGCAAGCCGTCGCGGCCGAATTGATGACGGCGCTTGCGACCGAGAGCGAAGGCGAGACGGGTGCGCGCGCCCGCACGGCGTTCCTACAGCACGGCTACTTCGACGACGCGACGCTCGACCTGCGCGCGGCCGAAGAGCCGAAGCAGCGCGCCTCGGCCGCACGCACGCTCGGTCTGGTCGGCGACCGCGCGGCCACGCCGCACCTCGTCGCCGCGCTCGAAGACCCCGCGCCCGAAGTGCGCCGCGCGTCGGTCGAGGCGTTGACCGAGTTGCAAGACCCGGCCGCCGCGAAGCCGCTCGAAGCCCTGCGCTGGCGCGAAACCTCGCCCCAACTGCCGCGCAAGCTGATCCAGGAGGCCATCGAAGCCTGCGCCGTGGCCGCGGCGGTCGCGCCCGCCGTCGAGACCCCGGCCGCGGACGCAACGGCCTTCGAGACGATAGCCGTCGCCGACGAAGAGACCACGCAGGAGATGACGCCGCCCGGCGCAGAGGCGGCGGAAGAAATCACGCTCCAAGCGCCGCCGGTCGTCGCAGCGCCGTCCGTCGCGCCCGCGCCTGAAGTCGAGACTGAAGCCGTCACCGCGCCCGCCGAAGAGACTGTCGAAGCCGTCGCTGCGCCGGTGGCTGAGCCTGAGTTGACGGAAGAGGCTGAGGTAGCGGAAGCGGTTGAGCCTGCGTTGGCGGCCGCGCCTGCGGTTGCACCTGAGCCACTTGTTGAGCCGGCGCAGACGTTCGAGCCGGAAGCGGAGGCTGTGCAACTGCCAGCCGAGCCGGCGGCGGCGGAAGTTGTTGCGCCGTCGCAGGCGACCATGTTTGAGCCGCCCGCAACCGTCGAGCACGCAGACATTGCGGAGGACGTGACGCTCGCCGCGACCGAAGCGGCCGCGCCCGCGTTGGACGAAGCGGCGACCGCCGAAACCATGACGCCCACGCTACCGGCGGACGAAGCGGCTGCCGTGCCCGGCGCACCCGAAGCGACTGAGATGTGGCGCGAGCTTGGGGCGGAGTTCACCGAGCCGGCGCGGGCGGGCGAGGTCGAGCCGCCGGTCGCCGAAGCGCAGGAAGAGACGAAGGCGATCACAGCGTTCGCCATGTCGCCCGGCACGCCGACCGCCGACGACTGGATCGACGTTGACGTGGAAGAGCACCGGCCCGGCGGCGCGTTCACGCGCGCGATCACGCCCGCCGCCGAGCAGCACGTCTCGCTCGACACGGAAGCGACGGAGCACGCGCCCGTAGCGTCGTCCGCCGCCGACGAAGTGACACTCGCGGGGCACGACGCGGCCGCAACGGCCGAGCGGAAAGAGATCGATCTGCCGGGCGCGGAAGAGGAGCGCCTGTCCATCATCCCGAAGGCGATCCAAGTCCGGCTCGAAAGCGAGGACGTGGGCGAGCGCGCCGCCTCGGTGCTCGCGCTCGCGCGCCTCAACACCGACGAAGCCTTCCACCAAATCTGCGCCGCCTTCGACGACTCCGCCTCCGAAGTGCGCGAGGCGGCGGCGCGCGCGCTCTACAGTCTCGCCGACGACCGCGCGGACTCGTTCACGCGCGCCCTGCGCGAAGCGCCGCCCGAACGCCGCCGCCACATCGGCGCGGCCATCTCCTCGTCGGGGCTGGCGGACGAGGCCGTCTCGAACCTGACCGGCGAGAGCCGCGACAAGACCTACGACGCCTTCTCGCTCCTCTTCCTCATGGCCAAGGCGGGCGAGACCGCGCCGCTCATCCACGCCATCGAGACGCACCCCGACAACGAGGTGCGCCTCGCGGTTGTGAAGCTATTGGCGCTCTCCGGGCAGCACGAAATCCTGCCCTCCTTCCGCCGCCTGGCGGTGCGCGGCTCGCTCCCGACCGAGGTGCGCTCCGCCGTCATGGAAGCCATCTACCAGATCAGCAGCCAGCCGCAGCACACGACCTGACAAGCGCGACAGTTCACCACAGAGGCACAGAGGGCACAGAGATGGCACGGAGGCTTGTTCTTCGCCGTGCCCCCTCCGTGCCCTCTGTGCCTCTGTGGTGCACCGGGCTGTGCTATTCACTCAAGCTAGACTGCACCACTACCCGTTAATCTAGCCGCCTGTCCCTCAATATCTCGCGCAGCACGGCGTGCATCTTCGCCAGGTGCGTCGGGTGCTGCCTGACGGTCTTCAAATCGGCCGCCGCCAGGCTCGGCGGCGCGGGCGGCGTGACCGACGCCGGGCCATAGTTGAGATGGTTGCTATCAAGACTCAGCACGGGCGCAAGCGACGGCGCGGCGGCGTCGCGCGCCGTCAGCGAGCCGATGCCGAAGAAGTCGCGCAGCGTGGCGATGACGGACGTGTGATCGTATGGCGGCACGTTGTTGGGCTGGTTCGGGATGAAACCTGCGGGCCGGAAGACCGTCTTCGCGGGCACGTAAGGCGAGATCACGAGCGCGGGCACGCGCGGCCCGAAGCGTGTGTCGGGAAATGGATAGACGTAAGGATAGTTGGGCGGCGGCTGCAAAGTCTGCCCGCCGGGCGGCGTGGCATTGGTTGGCGGCGGCACGTGGTCGTAGCAACCGCCATGCTCGTCGTAGGTCACGATGAGCAGGATGCTGGCGTTCTTCCAATAGTTGCTGGCGCTGATCGCGTTATAGACCTCGGCCAGCAGAATCTCGCCGTAGGTCACGTCGTTGGGCGGGTGGTTGCAGTTGGCGAACAGGGGCGGGTTGTTGTCCGGCCAGTTCATGTAGCGCGGCTCGATGAAGGCGTACTTTGGCAGCGTGCCGCTCGCCACATCGTCCAAGAAGGTCGGCGTGATGATGGGCGAGTTGTTGATGACGTTGCTGTCGAAGCTGCACACGTTGCTATTGTTGCCGGTCGCGGCCCAGAACACGTAGTCGATCAGAAACTGCGCGTTCGATAAGTCGTGGTAGTAAACCTTCCAGTTGGCGGGGTCGTACCCGTTGCCGCCGTCGAGCAACTCAAAGACGGACGGCAGCTTGGGGATGGATAAATAGGACTCGATGTAAGCGATATACTCATAGTCGTCCACGAAGCCGCCCGCCGTGCCGCAATGGAGGAACAGGCGGTTCGGGAAAGTCTGCGTCGGGCACGAGCCGAACCAGGAGTCGCTGACGCCAAACGCATTCGCCAGTTGCCACGTGATGGGCATCTGCGTGGCGTTGAAGTAGTTCATGATGTCCTGCCCGTTGGCATAGATGGCGGGATCGCTGCCCGCCACTGTGCGCGGCAGCGTGGCATACCAAGAGGCGGGCGTCGTCGGAATGTCGAACTCCCCCGCCTGCGCCAAGTAGTCGAGCACGAAGCCGGTCATTGATTCTGTGCCCGTCCCGTCGGTGTTGCCGAAGATTTGCAGGTTCATATCCGCGAACGCTTCACCCGGGTCGATGGGCGGCACGGCCGCCGAGTTCGGATTGTTCGCCACCGTATAGGGAGTACCCTGCGAGTCCTTATTGCTCTCGGTGAGCGGCAATCCTTCAAAACTTGAGCTAGGCGACTGGAGTGTGCCCACGACATTGTCGAACGAGCGATTCTCCAGCATGAGCACGACGATGTTCGTGATTGGTGGGAGGTTGGAGTTTGCCATGTGAAAGCTCCTTTCCGGGTGAAACGGGCACACGCCATTGCAGGTCGGCACAAGGGCCGCGGACTGGAGCCGAGGGCGTCGGTAAAAGAATGTGCCGGTGAAGCCTCGGCGCAGTCAGCGCGGACAAGCGAGTTAAAGCGTCGCCGACACTATCACTGAGGCGCGGCGAAAAGCAACGACTTTTCCGGCCGCCGGGTGACAGAGATCAGTTGACGGATTAAAATACTTACCTCCCGTCACTTTTCATTATGGGCTTCAAACTACGATCCGATTTCACCCCCCAGGGCGATCAACCGCAGGCGATAGACGCGCTCGTGCGCGGACTTGATGAAGGCGCGCAGCATCAGGTGTTGCTTGGGATCACGGGTTCGGGCAAGACGTTTTCCGTAGCGTCTGTTATTCAACGCACGCAGCGCCCGACGCTCGTCATCGCGCACAACAAGACGCTCGCCGCGCAGCTCTACCAGGAGTTCAAGGGCTTCTTCCCCGAAAACGCCGTCGAGTATTTCGTCTCCTACTACGACTACTACCAGCCCGAAGCTTACGTGCCCGCCTCCGACACGTACATTGAGAAGGAGGCGACGATCAACGAGGAGATCGACCGCCTGCGCCTCTCGGCCACGCGCGCGCTGTTCGAGCGGCGCGACGTGATCGTGGTCGCCAGTGTGTCCTGCATCTACGGATTGGGCGACCCGGACGCTTATTACAACATGCTCCTCTTCGTCGAGCCGGGCATGAAGCTGGGGCGCGACGCGCTGCTGCAAAAGCTGGTCGAGCTTCAGTACGAGCGCAGCGACATCGAGTTTGATCGCGGCAGTTTCCGCGTGCGCGGCGACATCGTCGAGGTCTATCCGAGCTATCAAGATCAGGCTTACAGGATTGAGTTGTGGGGCGACGAGGTTGATGCTATTTCGACCATAGACCCGCTGCTCGGCGAAGTGCTGCACAAGCACACGGCGCGCGTGCCCATTTACCCGAAGACGCACTACGTGATGCCCAAGTCAACGGTCAGGCGCGCAATCAAAACGATCCGCGAGGAGCTTGACTGGTGGGAGCCGAAGCTCATCCAGGAGGGCAAGCTGGTCGAGGCGCAGCGTCTGCACCAGCGCACGATGTACGACCTTGAGATGATCAAGGAGATGGGCTTCTGCCGCGGCATCGAAAACTACTCGCGCCATCTCACCGGCAAGCCGCCCGGCGCACCGCCGCCGACGCTCCTGGACTACCTGCCGCGCGACACCATCGTCGTGATAGACGAGTCGCACCAGACCGTGCCGCAGATTCGCGGCATGTTCAACGGCGACCAGTCGCGTAAACGGACGCTCGTCGAGTACGGCTTCCGGCTACCCTCGGCAATGGACAACCGCCCGCTCAACTTCGCCGAGTTCGAGGCGCGCGTCGGGCAGACCATCTACGTCTCCGCCACGCCTGGCCCTTACGAGTTGACCAAGACCGGCGGCGAGCACGTCGAGCAACTGATCCGCCCGACTGGCTTGACTGATCCGGAGGTGGACGTGCGCCCCGTCAAAGGGCAGATTGATGATCTACTCGAAGAGTGCCGCGTGCGCGCCGAGCGCAACGAGCGCGTGCTGGTGACGACGCTGACGAAGAAGATGGCGGAAGACCTGACCGACTACTTCGCCGATGTGGGCGTGCGCGTGCGCTATCTCCATTCCGACATCGAAACGCTCGAACGGATCAAAATCCTGCGCGACCTACGGCGCGGCGAGTTCGACGTGCTCGTCGGCATCAACCTCCTGCGCGAAGGTCTCGACCTGCCCGAAGTCTCTTTGGTCGCCATCCTCGACGCCGACAAGGAGGGCTTCCTGCGCTCCGAGACCTCGCTTATCCAGACCATCGGCCGCGCCGCCCGCCACGCCAGCGGCAAGGCCATTCTCTACGCCGACAAAATCACAGACTCGATGCGCCGCGCCATAGACGAGACCAGCCGCCGCCGCAGCGTCCAACAGGAGTACAACCGCGAGCACGGCATCACGCCGCAGACCATCGTCAAGTCAATCGAGTCAACGCTCGTCACCGCCTACGAGGCCGACTACTTCAAAGTGCCGCTCGACCTCGAAGCCATCGAAGACTACTCGCGCGCCAACATCCAGCAGACCATCGTACGGCTCGACGGCGAGATGCGCGCCGCGGCCAAGGCGATGGAGTTCGAGCGCGCCGCCGAGTTGCGCGACCGCATCAAGTACCTGCGCGAGCGCGAGCTGACGGCCGTCTAGAAGTCGGACGACATGCAGACGAAAACAGAGCCGGACGAGGTGCAAACGTATCTCGGCGACGCCAGCAATCTCGCGGGCGGGCACGCCGCGCGCGTCGTCTGGCCCGACAGCGCGCAGGAGGTCGCGGCACTGCTAGTGGAAGCGACGCGGACGCGCACGCCCGTCACGGTCGCGGGCGCGGGCACAGGTATCGTCGGCGGGCGCGTGCCGTTCGGCGGCGTGGTGCTGGCGACGGATCGCCTGCATCGCATCGGCGAGATTGTGAAAGAAGAGAAGGGTGGGCGCGCGTCAGTCGAAGCGGGCGTGACGCTAGCGGATTTTCGGCGCAAGGTCGAGGCGCGCGGGCTGTTCTACCCGCCCGACCCGACCGAGTGGAGTTGCTACATGGGCGGCACGGTGGCGACGAACGCTTCCGGCGCGCGCACCTTCAAGTACGGCCCGACGCGCAACTACGTGCGCCGCCTGTGTCTCGCGCTGGCGACGGGCGACGTGCTCGATCTCCGGCGCGGCGAGGTGCAGGCCGACGCGCACGGCCGCCTGCGTCTCCCGCTTCCGGGCGGGCGCGTCATCGAAGCGCAGTTGCCCACCTACCGCATGCCGCAGACGCGCAAGCACGTCGCGGGCTACTTCGTCGCGCCGGGAATGGACGCCGTCGATCTCTTCGTCGGCAGCGAGGGCACGCTCGGCGTCATCACAGAGATCAAGTTGGCGTTGCTGCCGAAACCTGCGGGCGTGCTAGGCGGCGTCGTCTTCTTCCAGACCGAGGCCGCTCTGCTCGCCTTCGTGCGCGCCGCGCGTGAGCGCAGCTTGCGGACACGCGCCAAGCACGGCGTCGCAGAGCTTGACGCGCGTGCGCTGGAATACTTCGACGCGGAGGCGTTGAACTTTCTGCGGGCGCACGAGCCGCGCGTGCCCGCGGGCGTGGCGGGCGCGGTCTTCTTCGAGCAGGAGACGGACGCGGCGACGGAAGAGTGGCTGCTGCAACAGTGGCTCGCGCTCCTGGAAGCGCATGACGCGCTGCTCGACGACTCGTGGTTTGCGACCGCAGAACAGGATCAGGCGCGGCTGCGCGAGTTCCGCCACCGGCTGCCCGTGCTCGTCAACGAATGGCTCGCGCGCCACGGGCAGCGCAAAGTCTCGACCGACATGGCCGTACCCGACGAAGCCTTCCCCGGCATGCTCGACTTCTACCAGACGACACTCCGCGCCAGCGGCTTGCAGTACGTCATCTTCGGCCACATTGGCGACAACCACGTCCACGTCAACATCCTGCCGCGCGACGACGCGGAGGCGGCGCGGGCGCGCGCCCTCTACGCGCAGTTCATCACGCGCGCCATCTCGGTCGGCGGCACGATCTCCGCCGAGCACGGCGTCGGCAAACTCAAACGCGACTACCTGCGCGCCCTCTACGGCGACGAAGCCCTGCGCGAGATGGCCGCCCTCAAACGCGCCTTCGACCCCGCCAGCATCCTGGGGCGTGGTAACATCTTTGCGGAAGAGCTGTTAGCGATTAGCTGTTAGCTTCTACACGTTCGCGCAAGTCACTTCGCTGAAACCACGCAAGCTAATCGGCGCGGCTAAGCTAACAGCTAACAGCTAATAGCCAACAGCTAACAATGCTTCGCTTCACCACCGCAGGCGAGTCGCACGGGCGGGCACTGGTTGCAATCGTCGAAGGGTTGCCGGCCGGGCTGCCCGTGGTCGGCGAGTTGATTGATCGCGAGTTGGCGCGGCGGCAGTGGGGCTACGGGCGCGGCGGGCGGCAGAAGATCGAGCGCGACCACGCCGAGATCATCGGCGGCGTGCGACACGGGCGCACGCTCGGCTCGCCGGTCGCGCTGCTGATTGAGAATAAGGACTGGGCGAACTGGACGGACGTGATGGCGGCGGAGGCGCGCGACGTTGCGCCGGACAAGGCACGCCGCGTCAAGCGCCCGCGCCCCGGTCATGCAGACCTCGCGGGCGGGCAGAAGTTCGGCGCGCGCGATCTGCGCGACGTGCTCGAACGCGCCTCGGCACGCGAGACGGCGGCGCGCGTCGCCTGCGGCGCGCTGGCGAAACAGTTGCTCGCCGCGTTCGACGTGGAGATTCGCAGCCACATCGTCCAACTAGGCGGCGTGCCCGAACGCCCGCTCGAACTCGCGTGGGCGGAGATCGCCGCGATCCCCGAAGACGCGCCCCTGCGCTGCGCCGACGCCGACGCGCAGGCGCGCATGGTCGCTTTAATTGACGAGACGCGGCGCGCGGGCGACACGCTCGGCGGCGTCTTCGAGGTCGTCGCGCGCGGCGTCGTCGCCGGTCTCGGCGCGCACACCTCCTGGGACGCGAAGCTCGACGGGCGGCTGGCGCAGGCCCTCATGTCGATCCCGGCCGTCAAGGCGGTCAGCATCGGCGCGGGCATCGAAGCCGCGGCGCTGCCCGGCTCCGAGGTGCACGACGAAATCTTCTACGACGACGCGGCGCACGCCTTCACGCGCCACACCAACCGCGCGGGCGGCCTCGAAGGCGGCATCACTAACGGCGCGGAACTGCGCGTGCGCGGCTTCCTCAAACCGATCTCGACCCTGCGCCGCCCCTTGCGCTCCGTTGACATAGACACCAAGCAGGCCGAGTCCGCCGCCTTCGAGCGTTCCGACGTGACGGCCGTGCCCGCCGCCGGTGTCATCGGCGAAGCAATGGTCGCGCTCGTGCTCGCTGGCGCTATGCGCGAGAAGTTCGGCGGCGACAGTCTCGCGGAGATGCGCCGCAACTTCGACGGTTATCTTGAGCAGTTGCGAAATTATTAGCCCGCAGGTTAGTGCCGTGAATTATACCGTCGGCGCAATCAATTTCTTGCTCTATGACAAAGAGACCCGGTCATATATTTCCTTCATCGGCAAAGCACATTCGACAGAGACCAGCTCAACCGTGCCTTCGAGCGAGCGTGTGTCGGTCAGCAGCCACCTGCCGGCGGACTGCTTAACATACTGCTCAACCCTGTACTCGTCTTGAGACACGAGGAGATATTCGGCAATGGATTCGACGGAGCGATAGAAGCCCGCCTTCCGGCCGCGGTCATAAGACTCAGTAGATTCAGAGAGAACTTCAACGATTAACGTCGGATTAATCAGCGTGTCAATATGCTCGTCCGTAAACTTCGGCTCTCCGCAGACGACAATAACGTCGGGGTAGGTGTACAAGCCTTTGGCCGGGATGGCGACGCGCATATCGTTTGTGTAAGCTTCACATGGTTTTGCTTTTAGTTGTTGCCGCAGCTCGCCGAAAATATTTCCGGCAATCAGATTATGCCTTCGGCTCGCGCCGACCATAGCAAACATCTCACCCTGAAAATATTCGCTCTTTGTTTCAGCCTTACGCTCAATCGCCAGGTATTCTTCGGGCGTTAAATAATGCTTAAGTTGGCTGGACATAGGAAACTCCGAGCAGCAAAGTTTAGCCAGCGCAAATATATCACTGGGAGAAGCAAGCGGCGATCACATATTGTGGCATCACTTACCGCTTGCGTCTGCCGCGCGATACATATTTGCGCCGGATGTCCTCGTGCTTAACGTCGCCGGGCAGCTTGTCGGGTAAGTCTAGCTCGTCGTCTAGCAATGCTTCGGTGTGTATGCCTGCTACGCGGGAATAGCGTAAGAGTGTCATTGAAGACGGCTCACGAAGACCTTGCTCATACTCAGCAATCCGCGCGTACTTCATCACCTCTTCGAGTCCTAATCGCCTGAGCATCTGCGGCTGTGAGAGACCGAGCGCACGCCGAATATATCGAAGCTTCTCCGCCAAGCGTTCGGGCTTGGGACGCGGATTGCCCATCAGGAGCATCCTCCTGATGAACTGCCGACCGCGTTGCTTAACTTGCGTCTTCCCTCTGTAGAGAGTAATCTTCGATTTCGCAATGGAGCGGCCGTGAGTATGAACCTTTCATGCTCAACGGCGCTGCTCATCACTCAGTCTGTGAGGGAGCTACGCATGGGCCGTCGTAAGTTTTCAAAGAGAGCGCGCGCGCATGATAGCAGAAGCGCCGCGCCGCCGGCAGCCCTTCTGCTCGACACGCCGCCGCCTGAAGAGAAAATCATCAAGCAGCGGCCCGTCGTTCTCTACGCCGAAGACAATCACTTGCTGCTGCCGTTCGTGTGCGACGTGCTCGACCTGTTGGGCTGCCACGTCGAGTGGTACAGGGACGGCATAAGGGCGCTGGCGGCGTTGCGCAGTGCCGGCGAGCGTCACAGCCATTATGATCTGATCCTGTTGGATAATGAACTTAGCTCGATGAGCGGGCTGGAAGTCGCGCGCCACGCGCGGCAGATGGCGCAGTGGCGGCAGACGCCGATCATCCTCTTCGCGTTGGAAGATTGCACGGCGGTGGCGCTCGAAGTCGGCATCAACGAATGCCTGCGCAAGCCGAACAACCTGCTGACGCTAGTGGACGCGGTCAGGCGAGTGCTGCCCGCCGCGAAAAGCTGACGCAGCCGCGGCACTGCTGGCACGCGCGCGCCGTTTCACGTAGAATCAGACCAGCCGCGCGGGTCGCAACCCGACCTCACAACAGGACGCGGCGAGGCAAACGAACAGGAAAATCGAAGATGGCATTGTTGGAGATCGTGAAGTACCCGCACCCGGTGTTGGAGACGCCGGGCGAGCCGGTCGTGGAGTTTGGCGAGCGGCTGCAAAGGCTCGTCGCGGACATGTTCGAGACGATGTACGCGGCGCGCGGCGTGGGCTTGGCCGCGCCGCAGGTCGGCGTCGCCGAGCGGCTGTTCGTGATGGACTGCTCCGGCGGGCACGACCCGGCGCAGAAGATTGTGCTCGTCAACCCGACGGTGCTGCGCGTCGAAGGCGACCAGACGGGCGACGAGGGCTGCCTCTCGTTCCCCGGCGTCACCTTCGCGGTCAAGCGTTCGTTGCGTGCCGTCGTCGCGGCGCAGGACGTGCGCGGCGAACACTTCGAGCTTGACGGCATGGAACTGACCGCGCGCTGCATGCTCCACGAGACAGACCACTGCGACGGCATCGTCTTCATCAATCACACCACGCCCCTGAAGCGCGAGATGGTCAAGCGCAAGATGCGCAAGCTGGCCCGGACGGGCAAGTGGGTCTAAGCCGGCAGGCAGAATAATTCCGCCCAACGCGGTCGCCGCCCCTAAAGCGCGCGCCCGCGTTTTGCTTTCAGGTGTGCTAACATGCCGCCAAACAAAATTGGAGTAGTGGATAAATCCGCCACGTCGGCGGCCCGTGAGTTCCGCCGCGTAGCGGCGTGTGAGTTTAGCCTGGCGTTTTAACGCCGGGGACAATGCGCCCCAGAAACGCCGCGTCGCGTCAGCGACGATTGAGGCGCGCGCAACGACACACGCGGCCATAATCATGCGTCGCTGACGCGACGCGGGCATCTTTACCGCCCGCTTTCCCGGCGTTGCAACGCCTGGCTAAATTCAAATGCCGCTACGCGGCGGAACTGATACGAGGAGCAATTATGCCAAGCGAGTTCAAGAACGAAGCCCTGACGGATTTCAGCCGGCCGGAGAACGCGGCGGCGATGCGCGCGGCGCTCGACAAGGTGAAGGGCGAGTTGGGGCGCGAGTATCCGCTCGTGATCGGCGGCGAGCGCATCAGGACGGGGCGCACGTTCGACAGTCTGAATCCGGCGCGCAAGACGGAAGTGGTCGGGCGCTTCCAGAAGGCAACCGAGGAGTTGGCGCGGCGCGCGGTCGAGACCGCCGACGAGACGTTCAAGACGTGGTCGCGGACGCGGCCTGAGCAGCGCGCCGATCTATTATTCCGCGTCGCCGGCCTCCTGCGCGAGCGGCGGCACGAGTTCTCGGCGTGGATGGTTTACGAGGTCGCCAAGACCTGGGCGGAAGCCGACGGCGACACGGCTGAGGCGATTGACTTCTGCGACTTCTACGCGCGCGAGATGCTGCGCTACGCCGGGCCGCAGCCGCTCGTGCAGATCGCGGGCGAGACGAACGAATTGCACTACATCCCGCTCGGCGTCGGCGTCGTCATCCCACCGTGGAACTTCCCACTGGCGATCATGGCGGGCATGACAGTCGCTTCGGTCGTCACCGGCAACACCGTCGTCCTGAAACCTTCGTCGGACGCGCCGACCATCGCGTACAAGTTCTTCGAGTTGCTCGAAGAGGCGGGGCTGCCGCCGGGCGTCGTCAACTTCATGACGGGTTCGGGCGCGGAGGTGGGCGACGTAGTGGTTGACCACGCGCGCACGCGCTACGTCGCGTTCACCGGCTCGAAGGAGGTGGGCCTGCGCATCAACGAGCGCGCGGCCAAGACGCAGGACGGGCAACTCTGGATCAAGCGCGTCGTCGCCGAGATGGGCGGCAAGGACGCGATCATCGTTGACGCCGACACGGATTTGGACGAAGCGGCCACGGGCGTCGTCCAATCCGCCTTCGGCTTTCAGGGGCAGAAGTGCTCCGCCTGCTCGCGCGCCATCATTCACGCCGACGTGTATGAGCCGATGCTGGAAAAGATCGTCGCGCGCACAGAGCAGTTGCGCGTCGGCGACCCGACCGAGGGCGCGACGACAATGAGCGCCGTCATCAACGAGAAGGCGTTCAAGACGATCAATAAATATATCGAGTGGGGACAGGAGGACGGCGGGCGGCTCGTCGCGGGCGGCGGCTCGGACGGCGAGCAGGGTTTCTTCGTCGAGCCGACCGTCATCGCGGACGTGCGGCCCGGCGCGCGCATCGAGCAGGAGGAAATCTTCGGCCCCGTCCTCGCCGTCATCAAGGCGCGCGACTTCGACGACGCGCTGGCTATCGCCAACGACACGCAGTACGGTCTGACCGGCGCGGTCTATACGAACGACGCGGACAAGCTCGACCGCGCGCGCCGCGAGTTCCACGTCGGCAACCTCTACCTCAACCGCAAATGCACCGGCGCGCTCGTCGGCGTCCACCCGTTCGGCGGCTTCAACATGTCCGGCACGGACTCGAAGGCAGGCGGGCGCGACTACCTCGGTCTCTTCATGCAGGCCAAAGTCTCGGCCGAGAAGGTGCGGCCCGGCTACACCGCGAAAGAGAAGCGCGGCGTCATCTGAAGGGATGAGGGATGAGGGATGAGGGATGAAGAAGAGACAGCACCTTCATCCCTTCTTATTCATCCCTCATCCCTCATCCCTCATCCCTTATGAAACTGCGTCTTGTTTTCATGGGCACGCCCGAATCGGCCGTGCCGACGCTCAGCCGCTGTCTGGCGGACGGGCACGAGGTCGTCGCCGTGTGGACGCAGCCGGACAGACCGGCGGGGCGCGGCAACAAACTGCACGCGCCGCCGGTCAAAGAGTTCGCCCTGGCGCACGGCCTCACCGTTCATCAGCCGGAAAAGATAAAAACCGAAGAGGCGCGCGCGCTGTTCGCGGCGCACGACGCGGATGTGGCGGTGGTCGTCGCCTACGGGCGCATCCTGCCGTCGTCGTTCCTGCGCGCGCCGCGGCGCGGTTGCGTCAACGTGCACTTTTCTTTGCTGCCGAAGTATCGCGGCGCTGCGCCGGTCAACTGGGCCATCGTGCGCGGCGAGCACGAGACCGGCGTGACGACCATGCAGATTGACGAGGGGCTGGACACGGGCGCGCTCCTGCTGCAACGCGCGACCCTCATCGGCGACGAGGAGACCGCGCCGGAACTGCTCGCGCGGCTCGCGGAACTGGGCGCAGACCTGTTAGGCGAGACGCTGGCGCGGCTCGACGAGATAGAAGCCCGCGCGCAACGAGACGAGGAGGCGACCCCCGCGCCCATCCTGCGGCGCGAGGACGGCTTGATCAACTGGCACGAGATAAGCGCCCCGGAGATCGCGCGGCGCGTGCGCGGCCTTCAGCCGTGGCCCAACGCCTACACGCAGTTTCGCGGGCAGCGGCTCGTCGTCTGGCGGGCGCGGCGGCTGTTGGCGAACGTCGGGGCGGCGCGACCCGGCGAGGTCATGGCGGCGCACGGCGATCAACTCGTCGTCGCCTGCGCCGCGGGCACGGCGTTGCAGTTGCTCGAAGTGCAGCCCGAAGGGCGGCGGCGCATGAGCGCGCGCGATTTCCTCAACGGCACACACGTGCAAGCCGGCGAGACGCTCGGCTGAGCAAATAAAACGGGTTGCGGTTAGGTGTGATTTCGTGGTTGCTGTTCCTCCCCGCGCCACCGCCGTACCTTGATGCGCGTACACAAAAAGCGGAAGGCGGGTGATGGAGCGCAGGGCGCGCGCCGGCAGGTCACGCCCGCGCGCCGGGTAGCGTTCGCCGTCCTCGCGCGCGTGGAGGACGAGGGCGCGTTCGCGTCGGTGCTGCTGGCGCACGCGACCGAAGGGTTGCGCGGCGACGACCGCGCGCTCTGCTACGAGTTGGTGCTGGGCACGCTGCGCTGGCAGCTTTGGCTGGACGCCCTAATCGCGCAGCTCGCGGGGCGCGCGGTCGCGGAGATTGACGCGCCGGTGCGGCGCGCGCTGCGGCTGGGCTTGTATCAGCTACGCTTCCTGACGCGCGTGCCGGCGTCGGCGGCCGTGAACGAGTCGGTGAATCTCGCGCACGCGGCCGGCTTGCGCGGCGCGGCCGGGTTCATTAACGCCGTGCTGCGCCGCGCCACGCGCGAGCCGGAGCGCGACCCGGCGGCGGGCATCGCGGACGAACTTGAGCGGCTGGCCGTCTCCACGTCGCACCCGCCGTGGCTGCTGGCGCGTTGGCTGCGCGCGTTCGGCGCGACCGAGGCGACGGCGCTGGCGCGGGCCAATAACCAGACGCCGCCGGTTGCGTTCCGCGTGAACGAGTGGCGCGCGCAGGATGAAGACGTGCGGGCGCGGCTGCGGGCGGCGGGCGTCGAAGTGCGGCCGTCGGAGGTCGCGCCGGGTGCTTGGCGCGTGGCGGCGGGTACGGGCGGGGCAGAGTTGCGCGCACTCGCGCAGGACGGTCTCGTCTACACGCAGGACGAGGCATCGCAACTGGTCGCGCACGTGTTGGGCGCGCGTGGCGGCGAGCGCGTGCTTGACGTGTGCGCCGCGCCGGGCAGCAAGGCGACGCACGTGGCGGGGCTGGCCGGGGATCGCGCGTTGGTCGTCGCGGGCGATCTTTATGAGCAGCGCCTGCGAGTCGTGGTCGAATCGGCCGCGCGGCAGAGGTTGACGAGTATCCGCGCGGTCACGTTCGACGCCGAACAGCCGTTGCCGTTTGCCGACGCGACGTTCGAGCGCGTGCTCGTGGACGCGCCTTGCACGGGCACGGGCACGCTCCGGCACAACCCGGAAATCCGCTGGCGGCTCACGCCCGCGGACATCAGCGACCTCGCCGCGCGGCAAGGGCATATTCTCGCCAATGCCGCGCGCACGGTGCGGGCGGGCGGGCGGCTCGTCTATTCCACCTGCTCGGTCGAGCCGGAGGAGAACGAGGCGGTCGTCGGCGCGTTTCTGGCGGCACATCCCGGCTTCGCCGCCGTCCGCGTTGATGCACCCGCACGTCTCATGACCGCCGCGGGCGCGGCGCGCACGTGGCCGCACAGGGACGGCGCGGACGGTTTCTTCGTCGCCGCTTTCGAGCGGCGTAGCTGACGGGGCGTAAAACAGTAACCACGAAAGCACACGAACCCACACGAACAGGCGGCATGAAGCTCAAACCTGTTCGTGTTGTTACGTGTGATTTCGTGGTTACATTCCAAGCGCAACAATTAACCTGCCTCGTGGGCAGGACGAGCGACTTGCGGGGCGTCTGAGGCGGGTGCTAGACTCTCGCCCTTGAAAATGCGCCGGCCGGCGCGTTCCGTCAACAGAGGCAACTAGAGTGGTGCAGGCACAGCGGACGTTCCCGACCTTGTTTAACCGGATCGGCATCCTACTCGGCATCGCTGTCGCCTTCAGCGCGGGTCTGTTGGGCACTATCTATCTCTCCCTGCGCAGCCCCGAAGTGAAAGTGCCGGAGGTCGTCGGCAAGAACTACCTGGAGGCCGAGTCGGCGCTCGAACACGCGGGGCTGAAGGTGCGCAAGCGCGCCACCCGCTACAGCGCCGAGGCCAAACCCGACACCGTGCTCGACCAGACCCCGCGCAGCGGCGAGGTCGTCAAAGAAGGGCAGACGATTGCCGTCGTCGTCAGCCGCACAGAGCAGCGCGAGGGCGAAAGCTCCGTCAGCATCGCCGCGAAGGAAGAGAAGAAGCCAGGCGAGGGCGCGGCCAGCAAGAACGAGAACGACAACGCCAGCGCGAACGCCAACGCCGCGAACGCCAACAACACGAACAAGCCGAAGCGCAACAAGAACACGAACCGGAACGCCAACGCGAACCAGAATGGTAACGCGAACGCGAACGGCAACGCGACCACCAACGCCGTCGCCAACTCGAACCTCGACAACCGGATCATACTAAACCGCAACGTCAACGCGCCGGAGGCAGGCAACCGCAACGCGACCGAGCGCCCCGCGGCGAACGCTAACGCCAGGCCCAACGCCAACGCGTCGCGCGACGCGAACGCGAACGCCAACACGGGCCGGAACGCAAACGCGAACGTGAACCGCCCCGCCGGCAACCGCAACGCGAACAGCCGGAACGCCAACACGGGCGGCGCGCGCAACGCGAACACGGGGCGCACCGGCGGCAACACGAACCGCCGCCCGCCTGCCGACTGAAGACTAAGGAGAAGAATCATGGTCGAAATCGCCCCCTCGATTCTGTCGGCCGATTTTGCGCGGCTGGGCGAGGAGATCGCCGCCGCCGAGCGCGGCGGCGCTGGCCTAATCCACTGCGACGTGATGGACGGCCATTTCGTGCCGAACCTGACCATCGGGCTGCCGGTAGTAAAATCCCTGCGCCGCGCAACCCGTTTGCCCCTGGACACGCATCTAATGATTTCCGAGCCGGGGCGTTACGCCGAGCAGTTCGTGGACGCGGGCGCGAACATGGTCTCCGTCCACGTCGAGATTGACCCGCACCTGAACCGGACGCTGATGGCGATCAGGAACAAGGGGGCGAAGGCGGGCGTCGTCATCTGCCCGGCGACGCCGCTCACAAGCCTCGAAGAGGCTTTGCCCTTCGCCGACTACGTGCTGGTCATGTCGGTCAACCCCGGCTTCGGCGGGCAGAAGTTCATCCCCGAAGTGCTCGACAAGGTGCGCCGCCTGCGCCGCATGATTGACGAGCGCGGGCTGGACACGCGCATCGAGATAGACGGCGGCGTGGATCGCACCAACATCGGCGAGGTCACGGCCGCCGGGGCGGAGATCATCGTTGCCGGCACGGCCGTCTTCGGCGTCGGCGACCCCGCACAGGGCGTCCGCGACCTGCTCGAAGCGGCCAAACCAAAAGCGATGAGTCATGAGTCCTGAGAGTCTAGAGAGTCAATCGTCTTTGACTCTCTAGACTCTCAGGACTCCAGACTTGAATTTGTTCGGAGGTTCATTTCATGCGTTTTCGTAGTGCCTTAGTGGTCGTCGCGCTGTGCGCGGTGTTGGGGGGCTGGCTGCCGGTCGTGCCGGCGCGGGCGCAGGGGAGTAAGGGCGCGCAGAACACCGCGACGCCGTACCAGCGGCTCGAAGTCGCGCGGCAACGGCTTGAAGCCATCCGCCGCTCGCTGAGCACCGCGCTCGCCAACACGGGCGACGACAGCAAGGATAAGAAGGACGAGCAGACGGCGGCCAACGACGCGAGCGTGCGCCTGCGCGGGCTGGATAAAGAGGCCGGCTCGCTCCTGTCCGAGGTGGGCGACCTGCGCGCCAAGGTGGATCGCTCTGAGCGTTACGACGTGGCGGACATAGACAAGGTCGAGAGCGCGTTGACCGATCTCAACGACCGCGTCGAGACGGCGCTCCGCGAGACGGCGAGCACGCGGCGCACGGGCACGGCGACGGTCGCCAAGAAGTCGAGCAGCAAGAAGAAGGGCAGCCTCTTCGGTCGCCTGCTGGGGCGCGGCGGCAACGACAGCGAGATTGACGAGTTGACCGGCACGGTCGCGCCGGGCCGCGACCGCGAACTCTTCGCCGCCGGGGCGAAGCGCGCGCGCAAGAGCGACTACGAGGGCGCGCGCCTCCTGTTCAGCGTCATCATCAACACCTACCCGGAGTCGCCGTTCCTGCCTTACGCGAAGCTGGCCATCGCCGACACGTTCTACCTGGAAGGCACGACGAGCGCGCTCATCCAGGCGGGCGCGGGCTACCAGGACTGGCTGACCTACTTCCCGACCGACCCGCTCGCCGAGCGCGCGATGCTCAAGATCGCCGAGGTCGAGATGCGGCAGATGGGTCTGCCCGACCGCTCCAGCGAACACGCGCGCAAGGCCGAACAGCGCCTCAAGGTCGCCCTACAACAGTTCCCGCAGACCTCGCTCCGGCCCGACTTCGAGTTGCGCCTGCGCGAAGTGCAGGAGAATCTGGCGGAGCACAGTTTCACCATCGGCCGGTTCTACGAGGATCGCTACAACCGCCAGCTCGCGCCCAACCCGAAGGGCGCGCAGTCGCGCTACCGCGAGGTCTATGAGAAGTACAAGAACTACTCGAAGATGGCCGAGGTGCTCTTCCGGCTTGGCACGACCTACGTGCAGGAGGAGGAGCCGGACGAGGCGGCGAAGGTCTTCCAGGAGTTAGTGCGCACGCACCCGAACAGCCAGTTCGCGGAGAAGGCGAAGGAGCAGTTGCAGGCCATCGGCGCGGCCGTGCCTGAGCCGGACAAGAACGCCATCCAGGACGAGCCGGAGCAGCCCGGCTTCATGGAGAAGTTCAAGCGCGAGGCGCTCGGCTTCGCCGACGTGACGGTGGACAAGGACGGCGTGCTCATCAGCCGCGACAGCAAGGAGACGGCGAGCCTGATCGATCAGGTGCTCACCAACAACGGGCAACTGCCCGCCAACGCGCTCACGGGGCCGACGCCCTCACCGCGCATCAACCTCAAGCCGCGCGCCACGCAGGCGGACACGCCCGCCCAGCCGCAGCCAAAGGCGAACGGCGACGGCGTCAAGGTGCAGCCCACGAAGCCGGGGCCGCCCGCCACCGGCAGCGACCCGACCAAGCCCTCGCCGCCCCCGCCCGGCGTACAGCCGTAAGCGGAGCGACCACCGGAATCACTCTTGGAGAAGAGGACTCAGCTACTTGAGTCCTCTTCTTTTTGTGCCCGCGCTGCCCCGAATGCGAAGGCAACGAGCAACAATATGCCGGGAGCGCGGGCGTCCCGCCCGCCAAGCGTGCTGTAAGCACGCTCAAAGGACTCATTATTCTTCAAGCTTTAGCTTGAACGCTCTATCTGTTCGCGCTCTCGCGCTCAAGGCGGGCGCGCGCGCCCGCGCTCCCGGCAGGGGCGGCCCGTTTGATCTATTACGGGGCGGGCCGCCGATCCGCTTCAGTTTGCCCGCGTTCCGTCCGGGTGTTAGAATTTTTCGCAACTGTTCAGCCGCATGTTTGTCGGGAGGTGTGACCCGTTGGCAGAGGTCGTCGAGGGCGAGTTGGCGCGCAGGCATCGCAGTTCGGTGCGGCTGGTCTCGGCGATGTTCGCGTTGACGGCGCTCCTCGTCGTGCTCGCCTACACGGGCGTGCTGCCGCGCCTGCCGAACAGCTTTTACAACTCCATCGTTTACGGCGTGCTCTGGATCGTCATCCTCTTTTTCGGTCTCGGCGCGGTTGCCGTGCGGCGCGCGCGCTTCGCCGCCGTGCGGCTCGACGCGGTCGCGGCCTTGCGCGGCACGTCGGGCTTGCTCGCCACCTTGCAGCGGACGACCACGCTGGTCGCGCTGCTCGGCGGCGCAATCGCCGTGCTCGGCTACGCACTGACGCTGCTGACCTACGAAACGACGAACATGCGCAACGCGGCCATCATTGCCGTGGCCGTGCTCGCCTACGGCTACCCCCGCCGCACAGCGTGGCAGCGCGTCGTCCGCGCCACACAGCAGCCGGGCGGTCTGGCCGACGCGCCGCCCGCGAAAGGAACACCCGCGTGAAGCTTCCAAATGGCCTCGCATCCGTCGCCGCGCCGCTCGCGTGCGCCCTCGCCCTCACCTGCGCCCACGCGCAGACGAACCAGGCAGAGCCGGCGGCCACGCAGCCGCCCGCCGCGCAGAAACAGAGCGAGCCGCCCGTCGCGGTCGCACAGGCGACGGCGCAGCCCGCGCTTGCGCCGCGCGAACGGCGCGCGCGCGCCTACGCGAAGCTGCTCGAAGGGCAGCGTTACCTGTCGGGTGCGCGCAGCGCGGGCGGCATGACGCGGGAGGCGGTCGCGCAGGCGCAGGGCGCGCTCATGGAGGCCGCCGAACTCGATCCCACGCTCGCCGAAGCGCACACCGCGCTCTCCGAGATCAACTTCTTCTTCCTCGACAACCTCGACGTGGCCGAGCGCGAGGCGGCCACCGCCACGCGCATAGACCACGACAACTTCGGCGGTCACCGCCTGCTCTCGCGCATCTACGCCCTGAAGGCCGGGCTGGACGAGGGGAAGCTTGAGCGTGCCGCCGCCGACAAGGCCATCGCGGAACTGCGCGAGGTGGTGCGCCTCGACGCGAACGACCCCGAGGCGTTGGCGCTGCTCGGCGAGTTCTACCAACTGACCGGCCGGCCGGCCGAGGCGATTGACGCCTTCAAGCGTTGGGCCGCCGCGCCGCCGGCCGTGGACGTGCGCTTCTACCAGGTCATCACGCAGGGGCGCGAGTTGTCGCAGGACGCGGCGGCCGCGCGTTTGGGCGAGGCGCTGCTGCGCGCGGGGCGCACGGCCGAGGCCGTCGGCGCGCTCCGCCGCGCGCTCGCCGACAGCCCGGAGAATTCAACTTACCTGGAACTACTCGGTCAGGCGCTCGAAGCCAACGGCGGGGACAGCGCGGCGGTGGATGATCTCAAGCGCATGATCGTCGCCAACCCGGCGAACGCGGCCGCCATCAGCCTGCTGGCGCACACGCAGGCGCGCGCTGGTCAGGTGGACGAAGCCCTGGCGACGCTGCGCGCCGGCATCGCCAACCGCAAGACCGACGAGAGTGAGCGCCGCCTGCTGACCGACGAACTCGCCGAACTGCTGACCGACGCGCTGCGCTACCAGGAGGCGATCCAAGCCTACGAGGACGTGCTCAAGGCGCGCGGCATCACCGACCAGCAACTCAACGCCGACAGCGACAGGCAGATCGCCGCTCGCCTGCTCGGCCGCATCATCGAACTGCAACGCCAAGCGGGTCGCACAGAGGACGCGCTCGCCACGGTCGAGCGCATGCGCCGCCTGTTAGGGCCGGACGACCCGCAGGCAGATTTGCAGTACGCGCTCCTGCTGCGCGAGCAGGGCAAGCGGAACGAGGCGTTGGCCGCGATCCGCGCGGCGCGGCTGAAGTACCAGACGCCGGCCGCGCAGCGCGTCTTCCTGCAACTCGAAGCCTCCACGCTCGCACAACTCGGCCGCCCCGACGAGGCGGCGGAACTCATGCGCGCCCGGCTGACCGGCAAGCCCGAAGACGACTACGGCACGTACTTCACCATCGCCAGCATGTACCTCGAAGCCGGGCGCGGCAAGCAGGCGGTCGAGGCCGCGCGCAAGATGCTTGAACTCGCGCCGGCCGATCAGCCTGCGTTGCAGACGCAGGCGCTCGTCACCTTGTCGTCGGCGCAGGAGCGCACGGGCGACATGAAAGGCGCGGAAGAGTCCCTGCGCCGCATCCTGGCGAAAGACCCGAACAACGCGACGGCGCTCAACAACCTCGGCTACTTCCTCGCCGACCACGACCAGCGTCTGCCGGAGGCGCTCGACATGATCAAGCGCGCGGTCAAGGCCGAGCCGACCAACGCATCCTTCCTCGACAGCCTCGGCTGGGTCTATTTCAAACTCGGCCAACTAGATGAGGCGGAGCGCAACCTCAACGACGCCGCGCGCCGCAACACGCACTCGCTCGCCATCCAGGAACATCTCGGCGACCTGCAACAGCGCCGCGGCAAGACCGAAGAAGCACGCGCCGCCTGGCGCAGGGCGCTCACCCTCGCCACCGACGCCACAGACACCGCGCGCCTCAAGGCGAAACTCGGCGGCAAATAATCTTGCAACGCCCGGTTGCTTGTGGCATATTGAGCCGCCCGTTACCTCTGTAAGCTCTTACGTCAAGCTCACGTCAGCCTAAGTCCGCCGCGCGGGCCATCTTTCTTAGCGTCGAATCGCCGTGTTCGCACGCTGCCGGGTTTTCACCGGGTGTCCGGCACACATATACCGATTTTGGGATCGGAAAAAATTGGATACAGGAAATTGGGACAAACTGGCCGGCCTGGTGGCGCAAGCCTTGGCGCTCGACCCGGCGGAGCGCGCGGCCCTGTTGGCCCGCGAGTGCGGCACGGATCAGTCGTTACGGCAGGAAGCGGAAAGGCTTTTGGCCGCGCATGAGAAGACATCCATGATGCCGGAGCGGGCGGGCTGCGCCGACGCGCGCGGCGAGCCGGCGCAGGCGGCATCAACCGGGACAGCCCCGGCGGACGGCGATGCTGCCGCCGCTTTTATCGGCCGGGAACTCGACGGGCGTTATTTAATCTGCGCGCAAATCGGCTGCGGCGGCATGGGCCTGGTGTATCGCGCGCAGGACAAAAAACTTCATAACCGCGACGTGGTCGTCAAAATACTGCGGCAGGAGGCGTTGGAAACCGACTACGTGCGGATCAAGTTCAAGCAGGAGATCGAGGCATTAGCGCGCGTGAAAGACGCCAGCGTGGTCAGCATCTACGACGCCGGCACGCTGCCGGACGGCAGCCCCTATCTGGTCATGGAATATGTGGCGGGCACTAGCCTGGAAGAAGTGTTGCCGCCGGGCGGTCTGCCGCTGGCCGACGTGGCCGAGATAATCAGGCGCATCGGGCACGCCTTGAGCACCGTCCATGAAGTGGGCATCGTGCATCGCGACCTGAAGCCGTCCAACATAATGATCCGCCGCACGGCCCGCGGGCTGGAAGTGAAGGTCATTGATTTCGGGATCGCGCGCGTCAAAAATTCCCAGATCGCCCAGAGCACCGAACTGGGCAGGGGCGTCGGCACGGTGCTGTACATGTCGCCCGAACAACTGCTCGGGCGCGAACGGCCGACCGAGGCCAGCGACATCTACACGCTCGCCGTCATCGCTTACGAACTGACGACCGGGCGTCGTCCCTTCAACCCGACGACCGTGGCGCAGCTTGCGCAGATGCAGGAACAGGGCGTGCGGGTCATGCCGCGGGACTTGCGGCCGGACTTGCCCGCCGCCGCGCAGGCGGTGATCCTGAAAGCCCTCTCCTACCAGCCCGCGCTGCGCTATCAAAACGCCGCCGAGTTTGGCGACGCGTTGGCCCAGGCCCTCGCAGACGAAGATGAGCCTTTGCCCGTCTCTGAGCCGCGCGTGCCCGTGGCGCAAGACGTGGACGCAAGGCCGGACGCTAGCCCGGTTGTTTCAACACCCAGGCCCGCGCCGGCGCAGCCAGTGAAGCAACGAAGGTTAAACCCGGCGCTGCTTATCCTGCTCGCGGTGTTGTTATGTGGCGGCGTGGGCTTGCTGGTCTGGCGGACAGTCGGGCGGAACTCAGGTAAGGCGGAGACGGCGGCCGACCCGGCTGAAGAGAAGCCGGCGGCGGCGCGGGAGTTCAGTTACTCGATCATCGCGCAGGAGACAGAGCGCGGCGCGTCTTTTGTGACTACGGATCGCCAGATTCTCCGCAACCGTTGGCTGTTCCGTCTGCGCCTGTCCAGCCCCCAGAGCGGATACCTCTATGTGCTGAACGAAGGGCTGGATAAAAACAATGCCCGGACGCTAAAAATCATCTACCCGATGCCCGACGCGCGCGACACGCACCCGCTGCCCGCCAACCAGCAGACCTTAGTCGGCCCCTTTCAGCTTGACGAGCATCCGGGCACCGAAGAGTTTTGGCTAGTCTGGGCCGCACAGGAAGTGCCGGAGTTGGAGGCCGTGCGAGAGTTCATCAACCGGACAGCTTTGGGCACGATCAGCGACGAAACAAAAGCGGCTGCGGTCAGAAGATTTCTGGCGCAGAACAACACACCGGCCGTGACCGAAGTAGAAGACCGCGCCAACAGCATCGTGACGGTGAAGGGGACTGGCCAAGTGCTGGCGAAGCTATCCCACATTGAGCATAAGTAGCACCGCCACGCCGCACGGACTCACGCACGAGCGCACGCCGGGCGGTGGATTTACACACAGGAGAGCAGCGCACCCCTCATGAATCCAGACTGCAAGCTCCTCGGTCGTTTATGGCTTAGCCTGGGCATAAGCCTGTGGTCGGCGGGCGCGGCCGGCGCGCAGTCGCAGCGGCAGGATGACGCCGCGGCCCAACCGGAGAGCGGCGCACGCCAAATCCTGCCCTATTTCCCTGAAGCTCGGGCCAAGAGCAAAACCACCGCCCGGCCTGTCTACATCTCCACCGCTCGCCGGCAACACTCCGGGTCACAGGCGAGACAAAAGCCTAAACCCAGACCCGCGCCGGCCGACAGCGCCCAGACCACACACCCCACGCCCGCAACGGTGGCGAAGTCCGCTACCCCAACCGCCACGGGCGTTGCGGGGCAGGGCTTCGCGCTCGCCGCAGCGCAGAAGCTGGGCGTTACCTTTTGGAAGCTGCAACCGGGCAAGGTCTTCGCCGATCCTAATCAAGCCGGCTGCCGCGCGGGCGGCCGCGAGCTAGGGCAGCCGACGATGATGACGCCGCCCCTGCGTGCCGCGGCCGACACGCTGTTCAAAACCGGCGACCGTTTACGCGTCAGCATCGAGTCCGTGCGACCCGGCTATCTCTACGTTTTCAACCGCGAGGTTTATGCCGATCAGTCATTCGGCCCGCTGAAGGTTGTCTTCCCGACCAGGCGCATGCGCGACGGTAACAACTACATCGCGCCCGGCAGCCCCATCGAGTTCCCCGACCTCTGCGACAGCCCGAACTACATCGAGTTCCTACCCCCGCAGTACGGCCGGCAGCCCGCGGCCGAACAACTGATCTTAGTGGTCACGGATGTGCCCATCGCGGACATCGGCGTGCCGGCAGACCGCGTGCGGATACCTGAGAGTTGGCTGCAACAGTGGGAGGCGCGCTGGGCCGGCCCGTCGGAGGAATTGAATCTGGAAAACGGCGAGAACCAAGCCTACACCAGCGCCGAACTCAACGCGGGCTTTGAAATACGCCAGGCGGGCCGCGCGAGCAGTCGTGAGTTGGGGCAGTCCGCCCCGCAGCCGCAGACGGTGTTCGCGGTAAAGACCGCGCACGCCGACGGCGTGCTCGTGACGTTGTTCTTGTGGTACGAGTAGCACAAGTTAAGCTCAAGCCGTCCGGCGCAAAGCCGTAAGGCGTGCCGCCGGTGTGCGGCTATCGCCACGCGGCGGGGCATCGCCTGTACCCGCGCGTGGCCGTGCGGCAAAAACGTTGCTTTAAGCTCGACGGTCATTGTAAGCTGCACGGCGTCAGCTCGCTTCCTGACAGGGCTTACTGCTAGGTTCGCTCTCCGTTATTAACCGGCTTGCCTTTGCAAGGCGCTGCTTCTTCTCACAGTCACGCAGAGGAGTTACTGACAATGAAGAGACTTGCGACCTCCCTCCTATTAATCTCTTGCCTGCTCTGGTTAAACGTGCCGCTACTCGGTCAGACTAAACCGCAGCCGCGGAAGCCTGCCCCGGCCAGGCAGCCGGCGACGAAACAGCCGGGCGGCAGGGAACTGGGCCAGCCGCAGTCGAGCCAGAGGGAAGAGACCGCGCCGGAAGCACAGGAGACAAAACCGGCGGCCCTCGCGGCCGCGCCCAAAGCGCCCCGGCGGAAGATGGTCATGGTGCCGGATTTTGACGCCAGGGGGCTGCCGAAGTGGTGGGGCAGTTGGGACATCGGCAGCCTGTTCGCCAACGTCATGATCAGCCGCCTGAGCCGCACAAACCTCTACGGCGTCGTCGAGCGGCAACGCATGCTGGATCTGTTCCGCGAACAAGACCTCATGCAGGACGAGCGCTTCCGCCAGGAGAGCATCACCAAGATCGGCAAACTGCTCGGCGCAGACCTCGTGCTGTTTGGCTACCTGACCAACTTCTCGCGCAAGAAGAGCGGCAAGGTTTTTTATGACGAGTACACGGCCCAGATAAGTTTCTCGGCGCGGCTGGTGGACATCAGCTCCGGCAAGGTCGTCAGCTCGGCCGAGATCGAGTATGTCTCGCCGAAGGATCGCAAGGTCTCGTTTTCGGGGGACAAGGACTTTAACCCCAACGACCCCGACTTCCTCCAATCCCTGTTCGGCCGGGCGATCAACGAGGCGGTCGGGCAGGCCGTTGATAAACTAACGGGGGAAGGCGGCGGCAGCGTGGCGGCGGCAGGCAACCCGGTCGGCGCGGGCGTCGGCAATAATCTCACCAACCGGCCGCCGAGCGCGCCCGCGGTCGAGCCGGCGCAGCCCGCCGGCCCGCTGAAAGGTCTGATCGCCGCCATTGACGGCGACACCATTATCATCAACCGCGGGCAGGCGCACGGGGTCAAGGTCGGCAGCTTCTTCAGCGTGACCAGAGTGATTAGAGAGATCAAAGACCCGGAAACCGGCAAGGTCATACGCCAACAGACGGAGGAAGTGGCGCGGATAAAAATCACCAACGTCGAGGCCACGTCCTGCGACGGCGTCGTCGTGTCCGGCGCGAAGGCGAAACTCAAAGAGCGGGACGCGGTGGTGTTAGTCGAGTAGTCGGTGCGCCAGATTCCCTCGCCCCGCGGTCGCCGAGCGTAATGCCGGCTATCTTCTTTCACCCGGTGGAGTGGCTGATGAGGCGCTTTCGTGACAGGCCGGTGATCGTGTCACTGGTTTTAGCCGGCTGCTTGTTAACCGCTCTGCTGCCAGCACCGTCCGGCGCGCTGGCGCAAAGGCCGCAAGGCGCGCGGCGGCGGCCGTATCAGGCCCTGCTCAAGTCCGCCGGACGAAATCCCGCCCACAGCCCCGCGCCGACCTCAAATACGCCGACCGCGGAAACGCGGGTTGCCTTGGTCATCGGCAACAACGCTTATGCGGGCAGGAATGCCCTGAAAAATCCGGTTAACGACGCGCGGCTCATAGCCCGGACGCTGCGCGGTCTGGGGTTTGAAGTGTTGGAGCGGATGGATCTCAGGCGCGAGCAGATGGAAGAGGCCTTCAACCTGTTCAAGCAGCGGTTGACGCCGGGCAGCGTCGCGTTTTTCTACTACGCCGGACACGGGGTGCAACTCGGCGGACACAACTACCTCGTCCCCACTGATTACCACATTCTGTTAGACAGTGCGGCCCGCGCCAAAGCTCTCTGGGACGTGGGGAGCGCGCTGGCGGAGGCGTCGCAGCGCAGCAGCCTGACCATCGTGGTGCTCGACGCGTGTCGCAGCTACAATGATCTATTCAAAGATATTCCCGGCGTCGAAAAGGGCTTCACCGAATTTACGAACACGTCGGCGGGCAGTTTCATCGCTTTCTCGGCCGCGCCCGGCAAACCCGCCTGGGACGCGCCGGGCCAGAAGAACAGCGTCTATAGTTCTGCGCTGGCGAACAACCTGAACATGCGCCCCTCGCGGCTGGAAGATGTATTCAGGCGTACCCAGATCGAAGTCGAGCGCGCGACCAAAGACGTGCAAATCCTGCCGGACGTAATGGGGCCGCAAGTGCCCTGGACTAGCTCTTCTTTGAAAACCGTCTTCTACTTCACCCCGGACGAGGTCGCCCTCTCGCCTGCGCCCAGGCTCGCGCCCGCCAGCCCACTGAAGAGTGCGTTGCTCAAAGGCTTACTCGGCGGGTTGCGTCCGTTCACTTTTACTGTGCCGCAGGTGAATGAGCGCGGCACGCTGCTTGGGCAACAGACGGGGAGGGCGGCTTTCTTTACGGAGACGTTGAACGGTGGCGGGCTGCAAATGGTCGAGATTCCCGGCGGCCGGTTCTTCATGGGCGCGGGCGCGGCGGAGGCGGCGCGGGCTTTCGCGGAAGCTAAGGGCGACGGCGAGAATTTAGACGAGGAGACCTACCAGACAATCACCACCGAAATGCCGCAACACGCGGTCAACGTGCCGAGTTTTTACATGAGTAAGTACGAGATAACTCAGGCCCAGTATCTGGCGGTCATGGGCGGACTGCCGAACATCGAGCCCGGCTTGCGTGGGGCTAATATGCCGGTGGTGAACGTCACCTGGCACGAGGCGAACGAGTTCTGTGCGCGGCTGTCGCGGGCGACCGGCCGCCTCTACCGCTTGCCCTCGGAGGCCGAATGGGAATACGCCGCCCGCGCCGGCACAACCACGCCGTTCGCTTTCGGCCCGACCATCAACCCGACCATCGCGGTTTATAATTCGGCCTTGCCCTTCGGCGGTGCGCCGCGCGGCCCTGTGCGCCGGGCGATGACCGAAGTGGGTGCGCTCGGCCCGGCCAACGGGTTCGGCTTGTATGACATGCACGGCAACGTGTGGGAATGGTGCGCGGACTATTGGCACGGCAGCTACAACGGCGCGCCGACGGACGGCAGTGCGTGGGACGAACCCGAAGCTGCCCCGGCCGACGACGACGCGGACGATGAAGACGGGCAGGCGGATCAGTCGCGGGTGGCGCGCGGTGGCTCTTGGGGGTCGGCGGCGAATCGCTGTCGCTCGGCCAGCCGGTTTCGCTATTTTCCCGCGTACCGCGCGCGCTATCTGGGCTTTCGCGTTGTGGTTAGTTGACGAGTGCGTGGCTGTAAAAGCTAGTTCCGGACGTTTTAGTTTTGCCCCTCCGCTCAGGGCACGCGGCTGCTTTCGGCCGGGCGCGACCGTGTAAAAATAACCTATTGACCTGCTCCCGCCCGAAAGCTAGACTGCGATCAGTCAGGTTGTCACGCCCCATCTACGACCTGACCGACACGGTTGCTTCCTCTCCGAGCGTTACATTAACCAGAGGAAACGGTTCCCCGGATGAATTACAATTCGTTCCCCCAGACCCCTGTGTGCCGGCGTGCGCGCGTCGCGCTCCTGCTCCCCTGCCTGCTGCTCATCTCCGGTCTGGTCAGCAACGCCAACGCACAGACGAATCAGCCGCGCCCGGTCGCGCGCCTGATCGCCTCTGCCAATCACGCCATCTCGCCCGCCGCGACACGCCCGCGCGCCGTCAACAACACGAAGACAAGCGCCTCGGCGCACGCGCCTGCGCCCGCCACGGCGTCCGCGCCGGCCACCGCGGACGAGCGCCGCGCCTTCGAGTTGATCAACGAAGCGCGCCGCGCCGGAGGGTATCCCGCGCTCGTGTGGGACGCGGAGTTGACGCGCATGGCGCGCGCGCATTCGGAGGACATGGCCCAGCACAATTATCTGGGCCACGAAGGGGCGGACGGCCGCGGCGTCGTCGAGCGCGCTCACCTGAGCGGTGTACAGGGCTGGGCGGCGCTCGCCGAGAACATCGCGTATAATCAGGGCTTCGACGACCCGTCGGGTTTCGCCGTCGAGCGCTGGCTCAAGTCCGCGAAGCACCGCGAGAACATCATGCGCGCCAGCTTCACGCACGCCGGTCTCGGCGTCGCCCACGCGCCCGACGGCCGCGTCTATTTCACGCAGGTCTTCGTCGCGCGCTGACGCCGTCCAAGGCACGAATCTTTTAAGCGGCTGACGCGCTAACAGGGAAGCGAGGTCAGCCGCTAAAGTTTTGTCCGCCGATCAGACAGCCCACGCCTTCACCCTCCCGGCCTACGCCAAGATCAACCTGGGCCTGCGCGTCCTCGGCCGCCGCGCCGACGGCTACCACGAACTGCGCACCGTCTTCCAAACCATCACGCTCCACGACGACCTGACCTTCGCCGCGCGCGCCGACAAGCGCATCGAACTCGTCTGCGCCGCGCCCGACGTTCCCGCCGACGAGACCAACCTCGTCCACCGCGCCGCCGTCGCCCTGCGCGAACGCTACGGTCTGCGGCACGGCGCGCGGATCGAAATCAACAAACGCATCCCCGCAGGCGGCGGTCTCGGCGGCGGCTCGGCTGACGCGGCCGTGGCGCTCGTCGGTCTCGCGCACCTCTGGCAGGTCAGCACGAGCCTTCAGGAGTTGGGCGCAATCGGCGCGCGGCTCGGCGCGGACGTGCCCTTCTTTTTCACCGGCGGCACGGCGCTCGGCACGGGGCGCGGGACGGACATCGCGCCGCTCGCCGACCACCCGAAAACGCACCTGATCGTGGTCTGGCCCGGCATCAAAATCGCCACCGCCGACGCCTACAAAGCGTTGAGCGCGCCCGCCTTGACAAAGCCGGACAGCCCCGTTAATCTGCCTATTTCTCGCACGGGGACGGAAGCGGCCCGTGCGCTCTCAGTTGAACTGACAAACGATTTCGCGCCGGTCGTCTTCCGCCTCCGGCCGGAAATCGAGCGGGCGCACGACGCGCTCCTGCAAGCGGGCGCGCGCGCGGCGGCGCTCTCCGGCAGCGGCGCGAGCGTCTTCGGCATCTTTGACAGCGAACGAGCACAGGGAAGCGCGCAAGCCGCGTTGCGGGGCGAGGCGGGCTGGCAGGTTTTCGCCTGCGCCACGCTGACGCGGGCTGAATACAGGCAGGCGCTCGGCGCGTGTGCGGCAAACTTGCTGTGACGCGCCGAGCGGCCCGGCACGCGAGCGACATTGGGGCGTAGCCAAGTGGTAAGGCACCGGTCTTTGGAACCGGCATTCGTAGGTTCGAATCCTTCCGCCCCAGCCAGAAAAGCAGTGACGAGTGACAAGTGACGAGTGACGAGTTAAAAACTTGTCCGTGCTTGTCACTTGTCACTCGTCACTTGTCACTGTCTTTATGACGACGACCGGCGGCATCAAAGTTTTTTCGGGGAACGCGAACCGGGCGCTGACCGAGGAGATTTGCAACTACCTGAGTTGCGATCCGGGCGACGCGACGGCGGGGCGCTTCTCGGACGGCGAGTTCAACTTCCAGATCACCGAGAACGTGCGCGGCGCGGACGTATTCATCGTGCAGCCGACCTGCCCGCCCACGGACGCGCACCTGATGGAGTTGCTCGTCATGCTCGACGCCTTCCGCCGCTCGTCCGCCGAGCGCGTCACAGCCGTCATCCCGTACTACGGCTACGCGCGCTCGGACAAGAAGGATCGCCCGCGCGTGCCGATTGCGGCGAAGCTCGTGTCGAACCTGATCGCGACGGCGGGCGCGGATCGCGTGCTGACGATGGACTTGCACGCGGCGCAGATTCAAGGCTTCTTTGACATCCCCGTGGATCACCTCTACGCCGCGCCCGCCTTTATCGGCTACTACCAGGCGCACCCGCTGCCGAACCTGACGGTGGTCGCGCCCGACACGGGCGGCGCGGAGCGCGCGCGCGCCTACGCGAAACGCTTGGGCGCAGAACTGGCCCTGTGCGACAAGCGGCGCGAGAAGGCGAACGTCGCGGAGGTGATGAACGTGGTCGGCGACGTGGAAGGGCGCAACTGCCTGATCGTTGACGACATGTGCGACACGGGCGGGTCGTTGACGAAAGTGGCCAAGGCGCTCAAGGAGGCAGGCGCGGAGCGCATCCACGCCTGCTTCACGCACCCCGTCCTGTCGGGCGCGGCCTGCGAGAAGCTGAACCAGTCGGACATCGAGCAGGCAGTGACGACCAACACGATCCCGCTTGAGACGCGCAAGTGCGAGTTGGGCAACATCAAGATTCTGAGCATCGCGCCGCTGCTGGCGAAAGCGATCAAGTCGATCCACGAGGAGACCAGCGTGTCCTCGCTGTTTGTATGATTGAGTCTAGAGAGTCCGGAGAGTCTTGAGAGTCTAGAGAGTCAAAAGCATTTTCCTAAGACTCTCTAGACTCCAGACTCTCAGGACTCTCTAGACTAAGGGAATAATTATGGCTGAGAGAAAAGAAATCACGGTGCGCGCCACGCGGCGCGAGGGGCGCGGGAAGAACGACGCGGGGCGGTTGCGCCGCGAAGGGCTTGTGCCGCTGACGATCTACGGCGGCGAGGGCGAGGCCGTGGCCGCCGCCGCGCCGCTCGCCGAGTTGGCCGCGATCCTGCGCTCCGAGACGGGGCCGAACACGATCTTCACGCTCGACGTGGAGGGCGTGGGCGCGAGCGAGGTGCTGTTCCACGACCGGCAGATCGATCCCATCCGCGGGCGTTTGATGCACGCCGACCTGCGCCGCCTGGTGGCGGGGCAGAAGATCGAGATCACCGTGCCGCTGCACCTGACGGGCGAGCCGGAGGGCGTGCGCGAAGGCGGCGGCGTGCTCGAACAGATCGCGCGCGAGTTGGAGATTCGCGTCAGCCCGCGCGACATCCCGGACGCGATCAATGTGGACGTGACGAACCTCGGCGTCCACGACGTGCTGCACGTCTCGGATATCCCCGTGGACGAGCGTATCGAGATTCTGAACCCGCCCGACACGGTCGTCGCGACCGTCGGCGTCGTGCGCGAGGAAGAGGTCGCGCCCGCGCCCGCGCCGGAGGGCGAGGCGGCCGAGCCGGAAGTCATCGGCAAGGGCAAGAAGGAAGAGGAAGGCGGCGCGGAAAGCTAGACGACTGCGGATTGCGGAATTCGGATTGCGGATTAGAAACACAACTCTTTTTCTTCAATCCGCAATCCGCAATCCGAGTTCCGCAATCTCATGTGGCTCATCGTCGGTCTCGGCAATCCGGGCGCGGAGTACGAATGGACGCGCCACAACCTCGGCTTCATGCTGGTTGATCGGCTGGCGCGGGCCGCGGGGCGCGACGTGAAGCGCGCGGAGTGTCGCGCGCTGGTCGGGCGCGCAGAACTTGAAGGCGAGCAGGTCGAACTGGTCAAGCCGCAGACCTACATGAATCTGAGCGGCGACGCGGCGGCGTGTCTCGCGCAGAAGCGCGGGCTTGAGATCAAACGCGATCTGATCGTCATCTGCGACGATCTCGCCCTGCCGTTCGGCACGATCAGGTTGCGGGCGCGCGGCTCAAGCGGCGGGCACAACGGGCTGAAGTCGCTCATTGGCGCGCTCAAGACCGACGAGTTCATCCGCCTGCGCATCGGCATTCAACCCGATCACCCGGTCGGCGACGCCAGGCGGTTCGTGCTCGAACGCTTCCCCAACGCCGCGCGCGCCGACGTTGAAACACTGTTAGAGCGGTGCGCCGACGCGCTCCGCGCCGTCCTCCGCGACGGCATTGACAAAGCGATGGCACTTTACAACAATGACAAGTCACGAGTGACAAGTGACGAGTAAGAGAAAGGTCTTGCTCGTCACTTGTCACTCGTCACTCGTCACTGCCTTTCAATCTCCTTGCTGCGCCCAGCAGGTCGCGGCTTGACATCCAGAAGGAGGATGCATTTTGGCAGAGAAGAGAGTCTATGAAGTCGTCTTCATTCTCGACACGGACACGGGCGAAGACGAGTCCAACCGCCTGATCGAAGGCTTACAGCGTACCGTCACAGACCTGGGCGGCACGATCACCAAACACGAAAACATGGGGCGGCGCACGCTCGCCTACAAGATCGGGCGTAAGTCCGAGGGCAACTACGTGCTCTTCGAGATCGAGGGCACGGGGCGCGAGATCGCCGAGCTTGAGCGGCGCATGCGCGTCAACGACGCCGTCATCCGCTACATGACCGTGCGCGTGGACGAGGACAGGCAGCGCGCCGAGAAGCTCAAGGCGAAGCGCACGCGCAAGGCGGGCAAGCGCCCCTTCGCGGGCGCGCACGGGCAGCGCGGCGGCGCGGCCGTAGCGCCCGCGGTGAGCGCGGAAGAGGAGGAGGCGTAAGAGATGTCGAGGAACAGAGACGAGCGCGATTTTCTTCAGGACGACGACCGCCCCGCCCGCGAGGAGCGCGGGCCGCAGGGGCGCACGGGCGGGCGGCGCTTCCGCCGCCGCAAGGTCTGCCGCTTCTGCGTGGACAAAGTTGATTACATTGATTTCAAAGACGTGAAGCTGTTGTCGGGTTACGTACCGGAGCGCAGCAAGATTCTGCCGCGGCGCATTTCGGGCGCGTGCGCGCCGCACCAGCGCATGCTGGCCGAGGCGATCAAGCGCGCGCGCAACATCGCGCTGCTGCCGTACACCGCAGACTAAGAGGAGGGGAGGAGAACGAGATGGCTAACACAAGCGTCCTCTTACGCGAAGACGTGGACAACCTGGGTGTGCGCGGCGAGATCGTGAAGGTGAAGGCGGGCTACGCGCGCAACTACCTGCTGCCGCGCAAGCTCGCCGTCGAGGCGACCGCGGGCAACGTCAAACAGATCGAAGGCGAGCGCAAGGCCCTCGCCAAGCGCGAGGCGAAGGATCGCGCCAGCGCCGAGCTGCAAGCCCAGCAACTGCGCGCCCTCGCGCTCAACTTCGAGCGCAAGGTCGGCGAGCACGGCCTGCTCTACGGCTCGGTCACTTCGATGGACATCGCCGAGGCGCTGCGCGCACAAGGCTACGAGGTTGATCGCCGCAAAATCCAACTGCGCGAGCCGATCAAAGAGACGGGCGACTTCACCGTCAACGTCCGCCTGCACCGCGAAGTGACGGTCGAGTTGCCGGTCAAGGTCACGGCCGAAGGCGGCGCGGTTGCCGAGGCGAGTGCGCCAGCACAAGCTGAAACGGCAGCGGCCGGTACGGAAGAGACGGCGGCCGCTGACGCGGCGGCGACGCCCGACGCGGCGGCCGAAGCCGGCGAGTAAAGACCAACAAAAACGCGGGCGCGCAACATGACCGTTGTCGCACCCGCGGCGCTATTGTATAGTGCCGGCCGTCGTGCACGCGCCTGCTCGCTTCGTCCGCGGCGAGCGTTAACGGGCGCGCTCCACACGGCCGGTTTTTTATTCGCCCGCAGCCGCCCGACCCGTCTCCCGATGGCCAGAAACTTTGCGTCCGATCCGCCGCGCGACCAGATGTTGGAGCGCCCGCTCCCGCACTCGGCCGACGCCGAACGCGCCATCCTCGGCGCGATCATCCTCGACAACAACCTCGTCAACCAGGCCATCGAACTCCTGCGTGCAGACGACTTCTACATCCGCGCGCACCAACTCATCATCCGCGCGATGATTGCGCTCTCCGAGCGCGGCTCTGAGATCAACCCGATCCTCCTGGGCGAAGAGTTGCGCCGCGAAGGCTGGCTCGAACAGACGGGCGGCGTCGCCTTCATCTCGGAGCTGACCTACGGGCTGCCGCACTTCACCAACCTCGCGCACTACGCCAAGATCGTCCGCGACAAGTCGCTCCTCAGGAACCTCGTCCGCGCCGCCAACAAGATCACAAGCGAGGCGCTGGAAGAAGAGGACGAGGCGGAGTTGATCCTCGACCACGCCGAGCAGATGATCTTCGCGCTCGCCGACGAGCGCACCCGTCAGGGCTTCGCGCACATCAAGCCCGTGGCCGAGAACATCCTCGAAAAAGTCCAGGAGATGTCCGGCCGCAACGCCATGCTCACCGGCCTCACCACCGGCTTCACGGAGTTGGATAGGCTGACATCGGGACTGCAACCCTCCGACTTGATCATCGTCGCTGCTAGGCCGTCGATGGGAAAAACAAGTTTGTGTCTGACACTGGCGCAAAATGCGGCAATTCAGGCAGGCGCGGTGGTTGGCGTCTTCTCGTTGGAAATGTCGAAGGAGTCGCTTGTCATGCGCATGCTCTGTTCTGAGGGGCGTGTTGACGCCCACCGTTTTCGTAATGGCTTCTTAAATCGTGATGAGTGGGGACGGCTCGCGGGCGCGCTCGGTACGCTAGCCGATGCGAAAATTTTTCTTGATGATACTCCCGGTATCTCTGTGCTGGAAATGCGCGCGAAGGCGCGGCGGCTTAAGGCTGAACAGAAGCAGCTTGACCTGATCATCGTGGACTACTTGCAATTGATGTCTGGCTCATCGCGTCGTGCCGAATCAAGGCAACAAGAGGTGTCGCAAATCTCGCGAGAGTTAAAGGGGTTGGCGAAAGAGTTGAACGTGCCCCTCGTCGCCCTCTCGCAACTCTCGCGCGCGACTGAGGCGCGTAGCGATCATCGTCCACAATTAAGTGACCTCAGAGAAAGCGGCAGCCTGGAGCAGGACGCCGATGTCGTTGCCTTTATATATCGCGAGGAGCAATACAACCGGACGGAAGAGAACGCCGGCCTCGCCGAGCTTATCATCGCCAAGCAGCGCAATGGCCCGACCGACACGATCAAGCTGGCTTTCCTCAAAGAGTTCACCCGCTTCGAGAACATGTGGCGTGAGGACGATAGGTATCTTCCACCCTCGTCGGGTGGACAACTGCCACCTAGTTCTAAAGGACAATTGCCTCCATCTGGCAATTTCTAATTTCTGGTTAGAATAAAGTCCTCATTCCACAATGTGATTCCAGCGTCAATTAAAGGCGATTCATGGTAGCCACCCTTGTCTCGAATCATCGCCCGACGTGGGCCGAGATCGACTTGGCCGCGCTCGCCGCCAATTTGCAGACGGTGCGGCGCGTCGTCGGGCCTGAGATCAGGGTGATGGCGGTCGTCAAGGCGGACGCTTACGGGCACGGGGCGGTGGCGTGTGCGCGGCGGCTCGCGGCTGAGGGCGCGGACTGGTTCGGCGTGGCGCTGCCGGAGGAGGGCGCGGAGTTGCGCGCGGCCGGCGTCGCGCAGCCGATCCTGTGTCTGGAAGGCTTCTGGGCCGGGCAGGCGGAATTGTGTCTGCGCGACAGGCTGACGCCCGTCTTGTTTCGGCACGACATGGCGGCGGCATTTGATCGGGCGGCGCGGGCGGCGGGCGTCGTCGCCGATGTGCACGTGAAGATTGACACGGGCATGGGCCGGCTCGGCGTGCGCCCCGAGGCGGCGGGCGAGTTCGCGCGCGCGCTCCGCGAGTTGAAGCACGTGCGCGTGGACGGCCTGATGACGCACTTCGCGGCCGCGGACGAACCGGCGCGCGATGCGTTCACGGCGGAACAGACGGCGCGCTTTCGGGCGGCGTGCGCGACGTTCCGCGCGTGCGGGCACGAGCCGCGCTTTGAAGACCTGGCGAACTCGGCGGCCGTCTTCGCGCACCCGGCGGCGCGCGGGCGGATGGTGCGGCCGGGCGGCGTGCTCTACGGGCTGTGGCGCGACGTGCTGCCGCCGCAGAGTGAGAGCTACGGTCTGCGCCCGGTCATGGCGCTGCGCACGCGCGTCAGTCTGTTGAAGTGGATCGAGCCGGGCGATGTGCTCGGCTACGGCTGCACGTTCACGGCCACGCGCCCGACGCGCGTGGCGACGCTGCCCGTGGGCTACCACGACGGCTACCCGCGCGCGCTCTCAAACCGCGGGCGCGTCATCGTGCGCGGACAGTTCGCGCCGGTGGTCGGGCGCATCTCGATGGACTTGACGATGGCGGACGTGACGGACGTAGCGGGCGTTGCGGAGGACGACGTTGTAACCCTCGTCGGCGCGGACGGCGCGCGGGAGTTGCCCGCCGAAGAGGTCGCGCGCGCCGCCGGCACGATCTCTTACGAGTTGACCTGCGGCGTCAGCCGGCGCGTGCCGCGTCACTATCTGTCTTAACAGCGCGAATAAAAAGAACGCCGCCCGCCACACGGATGCACGTGGCGGGCGGCGTTGTCGTTGAAGTTAAGAACGTGGGCCGGGTCTCGGCGCGCAGGTTATTCGGAGACGGTGTCGTTGATGACCATGCCGCGCTGGAGGTACTCGAAGTTGATGGTCGCGGTCTGGCTGGCGAGCAGGTGGAGCAGCCGGTTCTCCGGCACGCGCACGGTGATCGTCTTGCCGCTCCGGTCGCGCACAGACATCGTGCGCGCGGAGTGGTCGACGGCCACGACGACGCCCGTGATGCGCCGCTCCTTCGCGTTGCCTTGCGCGAAGGCGCTGACGCCGAGCATGGAACAGGTTAGTAAGAGGGCGAGGCTGAGCCGGATGACGTGCTTAGAAATGTTATGCATGAATCGTATCTCCTCAGCGCCATGCGCCGCGGCACACGGCGACCTTCAGGCCTTAATTGCCTAGACGGGCGACGACCGCGACCGCGTTTGATCCGCGGCCGTGCGCCCGCGCAAGTATCGTTGTCATTGAACGCGGCGCGGGCCGCGGAAGTTCCTGCCTAATTATTTTTCTGTGACGAGCGGGCGGCCGTGAGGGATGAGCGACCGGGGAGGTATAACCAGAGGATTAACCACGAAGCCACACGAAATGGCACGAAAGGACGCGAAGAAAGCTCAAGGCTCTTTAAAGCTCAGGCTCGTTAAAAGCTCAAACTCCACTTCGTGTCGTTTCGTGTGGCTTCGTGGTTACTGCCCTCTGCCTGCGTAGCAATCTTGAGTTCGCACGTTGGCCGACGACGCATCTCGCGCGGCTTATTGCAGCACGAAGTTGTAGGTGATCACGCCGGAGACTTTGACGGACTGACCGTTGAGTTGTGTGGGCGAGAAACGCGCTTGCAGGGCGGCCATGCGCGCGGCCTCGCGCAGCAGCGGGTGGCCGCTCGTCGCCTGCGCGGAGATGACGCGCCCCTGCTCGTCCACCACGATCTCGACCGTCACGGGGCCTGCGGCGCGCACCTGCTTCGCGATGACGGGGTAGGGCGGCGCGGGCTTGCTCAGCACTTTGCCGCTCAGCACCTGGCTCGACACCCTGATGCGTTCCGGCGCGGGCGACGGCGCAGGCGTCGCGGTGTGCTTGACGGGCGGCGCTACGTCCACGCCTTCCTCCAACACCACGCGCGGCTGCGCGGGCGGCGCGTAGTGCGCCGGGCTGGCGGGGCCGGTGGGGCCGCCGCTCAACTCGTCGCCGGTGTTTCTGTTACTCAGTAAGACCCGCCCGTACCTCGGCATCTCTGGCGTGGTGTTGGGCTTGGTCGAGATGGTGTCAGGCGGCTTGGTGTTGGTGTCGAGGCGCGCGATCAGATCGATGCGCTCGATGACGTTGTTGTGCCGGGGCGCGCTGGCCGGGCGCAGCTCATTCGGCCGCGCCTGATCCACCGGCGGCATCGGCACGGGGCTGACCAGCGTGACCAGCTCAAGGTTCTGGTTGTCGAGTTGCGCGTTGTAGGTGTAGACGCTGGCGATGCCCGTCGTGACGAGCAGCAGGCTATAGCAGACGAGCGTGCCGGCGAAGAACGTGCCGCGGCGCGCGAGGTCTGTGCGGTGCGAACCTGATTCCACTAATTGCTTGAACATCTCTCGTCCTCTCCTGTTGCCGGTGCCACGCGGGTCTTGCGGGAGCGGACTCGATTTGATTAGACTCCGCCGCGCCGCCGCTTGTTCCCACCGGCGATCTCAAATTTGAGATTTGAGATCAATAGGTCGGTCGGCTCGTTAACGGCACGGGGCATGCGCGCCTGTGTTAGGATGGCAAGCCGCAACTCGCCACCTCACAAAGGGCGCGCGCACGCGGTGGGGCGGTGAGACCGAACAGTGTGCTGACGCGGGCCAGGGTTTTGCTCTGAAGCAGAGGCTATTTCCAAATCTTTGACGCCGAAAGGAACGGACGCCGATGGTTGCTGTGCAGGCTCAGGAGGAACTCAACCCGTTCGAGATCGCGAAGCAGCAGTTCGACCGCGCCGCCGATCTGCTCAACCTGGACGAGTCCATGCGCCAGGTCTTGAAGCACACGAAGCGGCAGTTGATCGTCTCGATCCCCGTGAAGATGGACGGCGGCGACGTGCAGGTCTTCGAGGGCTACCGCGTGCAGCACAACATCGCGCGCGGCCCCGCCAAGGGCGGCATCCGCTTCCATCCGCGCGTCACGCTCGACGAGGTGAAGGCGCTCGCCTCTTGGATGACCTGGAAGTGCGCGACCGTCGGTATCCCCTACGGCGGCGGCAAGGGCGGCGTCGTCTGCGATCCGAAGTCCATGTCGCGCAGCGAGCTTGAGAGACTGACGCGCCGCTTCGCCTTCGAGATCGCGCCCATCATCGGGCCTGACCGCGACATCCCCGCGCCCGACGTTTACACCGACGAGCAGACGATGGCCTGGTTCATGGACACGATCTCGATGGTGCGCGGGCACACGGAGTTGGGCGTCGTGACGGGCAAGCCCGTCGCGCTCGGCGGCTCGCAGGGGCGCGGCGAGGCGACGGCGCGCGGCTGTCTCTACGCGCTGCGCGAAGCCTGCCGCGTCAAGGGCGTGCCCTTGAGCGGCGCGCGCGTTGCCATCCACGGCTTCGGCAACGCGGGCGCGAACATCGCGCACATGGTGGCGGCGGACGGCGCGAAGGTGATCGCCATCGCCGACTCGCGCGCCGCCATCTACAACGAGCAGGGCATTGACGTGCACGCCGCGCTCCGGCACAAGGCGGAGACCAAGTCCGTGCAGGACACGCCGAACACAGAGCCGATGGCGCGCGACGAAGTGCTCGAAGTGGACTGCGAGATACTGCTGCCGTCGGCGTTGGAGAACAGCATCACACTTGCCAACGTCGAGCGCGTGCGCACGAAGATCATCGCGGAGCTAGCGAACGGGCCGACCACGCCGGGCGCGGATCGCGTGCTCGCAGACCGCGGCGTCCTGCTCGTGCCCGACATCCTCGCCAACGCGGGCGGCGTGACGGTGAGTTATTACGAGTGGGTGCAAGACCTCTACTCCTACTTCTGGTCGGAGAGCCAGGTCAACGAGGCGTTGGAGAAGACCATGAAGACGGCCTTCGAGAACGTCCACGCGATGGCCGAGAAGCACGACACGGACATGCGCACCGGCGCTTACGTCCTCGCCGTCAGCCGCGTCGCTCAGGCGACCAGCGTGCGCGGCATCTTCCCGTGAGAGGTGAGTCATGCCGGACAAGATCACCGTTTACGAAAAGCCCACCTGAACGACGTGCCGCGCGGCCGACAAGCTGCTCCGTGAGAGCGGCGTCGAGTACGAGAAGATCAATTACGTCGTCGAGCCAATCGGCGAGGCGAAGCTGCGTGAACTGATCCGCAAGATGAAGATCGCGCCGCGCGAGTTGCTGCGCAAGAACGAGGCGAGCTACCGCGAGTTGAACCTGGGCGAGCGCGAGTTGTCGGACGAAGAGATTATCGCCGTGCTGGTCGAGCACCCGGAGTTGCTACAACGCCCCATCGTCGAGCGCGGCGAACGGGCCGTGCTCGGCCGCCCCGTCGAGAACATCCGCACGCTGCTTTGACACGCGCCGGTGGCGGGCGGCGAGCGCGCAAATCAAGAGCAGCGTCGCCAGCCCGACGAGCGCGCCGTTGCGCGCGGCCGGCGCGGTGTAGCGCAGGCGCACCAGGTGGCGACCAGCGGGCACGCGCACGCTTTGCAGGATGAAGTCGGTGATGTAGATCGTTGCGGGGCTATCGTCCACCGTCGCCACCCAGCCGGGATAGATCATCTCGCTCACAACCAGCAGCGCGTCCGTCTGGGCGGCAGTCTCAATCTCGATAGCGTTCGGCTGGTAAGTCACCCGCACGCTCGCCTCCGGCGGCGCACCGCCGGGCAGGCGCGGCAACTCTTCCGCCCGCGCTTCGACGAGCGCGGTGCGGCGCGGATCAAATTCGCGCGCGCCCGCCCCTTGAATCCGCCGCAACGCCTCTTCGCCGTCCACCGCTTCGGCTTCAGTGACCAGCCACGCGCGCGGCAGCGCCCGCGCGTTACGCAGGACGAGCACTTCATCCTGGTTATAGACCGCCTGCCAGCGCGCGGCATCAACGCGCGCGAGCGGCGTCGAGGTGTGCGCCGCGGAATCGAACAGCGTGGCGGCCGACACGTCGAGCGCCGCGCCGTCCGCGACGTTTGTGATCTCGACGCGCTCGACCCGCACGGACTCGCCGAGCGGCAGGCGCGCGAGGTAGCGATACGCCGTGTAAGCGCCGCCATCGGCCGGGTGCTCGTCGAAGACGGGCGCAAGCTGGTGTTTGATGGCGGCGCGCACGTCCGGGCGCTCGTGCGCCCACTCGGCCGTGTCGCGCCCGGCTTGCAACTCGCGCTCGACGGTGCGCCCGTCGGTCGTGTACAGGCGCAGGCGGGCGACGGGCGCGGCCTGCGTTATGTGTGTGCTGCGGCTCAGCACGGTCACGAGCGCGAGCGTGTCGCCCGCGCCGTTCAGCCCTGAGAGCGTCGCGCTCTCGCCCGGCTGCAAGCCGAGGCCGAGGTTGTCACCAAACTTAATGCCGTCTTTGACGAGTAGATAATGCGGCGCGGTCGTGAGGCCGGCGAACGAGACGAGGTAAGTCGTGTTCAGCAGGTCGAGCACATGCGAGCGCGCGGCCAACAACTCGTCGTTCGGCGGGCCGCCTGCGCGGGGCGAGACCGCGTCGGGGCCGACGCCGCCGAGCGCGCGGCTGTAGCGTTCGAGGATGAGCGGCTCCGCGCCCGCCGCGTTATGCAAGCCCCAGAGCGCCGTCACGTTCGGCGGGTCTAGGCGCGGCGATATGGGGAACTCTTCGACGAAGAGGTTGACGCGCGTATAGACGCGGCTCTGTTCGGGCGGGAACTGTTGCAGGAAGCGCGTCGCCGCGCCGGGCGTCGCGTAACGCGCGGGCGGTTTGGCGAACTCGCGCCACCAGCGCCGCACGGAGATGTACGGCTCGACAAAGCAGGCGAGCGCCACGGCAGAGAGCAACAGCGCGCGGCGCGTGCGCGTGGCAACGACGCGCTGCCCCTGCCAGACGGCTGCCAAGATCAGCAGCGTGAAGCAAAGCTTCCACCAGACGTAAGGCGACCGCAGCAGGACTGCGAGCGCGGGATTCGCGCCGGGCAGCTTTATTGCCGGCACGGCAAGCCACCAGAACGCGGCGACGGCGAAGGCAGCGATCAGGAGCGCGACGGCTGTGAGCGTTGTTCGTCTCTGCACGGTCGTTGTCTCCTTTCGCCCAGCGCGCAGGCGCGCGCGGCAAATGTCCCAGCCGTAAGCCGCGAGTATGCCGATGGCGAACGCCCACTCGAAGGCGTGGCGCAGCGGCGTCTGAAACCAGCGGAAGACGGGCGCGTGGCTGAACAGTTGTGTGAGCGGCGTGTTGGCGAGCATCAGCGGCCATGAAATGATCGCGACCGCAAGCCAGAACACCACGCGCGCGTCGCGCCGCCCGCGCCGCACGACGCAGACGGCGGCCACGGCCGCCAGCACCAGCGCGAGCGGCGCGACGTAGGCCGGAATCTCCCAGTAGTAGCGCGGCGCGAGGAGCGAGCCGAGTTCGTAGTTGAGTTGTTGCGGCGAGCCGCTGTGGAAGAGTTCCTGCGTGAGTCCTGTGCGCACGCTGCGGCGCACGGCGCGCATCGTCTCCAACAGTTGAAAGGCCGCCAGTCCCAGCGCCAACGCCATCCCGCCACCGGCCGCCGCCAGCGGTCGCCAGCGCGCCCAACTGAACCAGCCGCGCGCGTCTTCCGGCGGCACTGCGAACGAGATGAAGCAGGCGTAAGCGGCGGCGACGACGGCCGTGTAAGCCGAGCCTTGCGCGTAGCCGCTCAGCAGCGACAGCGCGAAGGCGGCGGCGCACAGCAGGAGCGCGGGCACGAAAGCGTCCGCGCGTCGCGCGCGCTCGATTGCCGTCAGCACGAGCGGCAGCCACAGGATCGCGTTGCTCATAAAGCCGTAGAGACCGAGCACGCCGATCATGATGCCGCCGTAAGCAAACGTCAGCCCCGCGAGCACGGCGGCCGTGCGACTCCGGTTCAGTTGGCGCGCGTAGGCGTAGGTGAAAGCGGGCGCGAGCAGGAACGGCGCGAGGAGGTAAATTTCCTCCCCCCAGCGGTTCGGCAAAAATAGATAGCCCCACGTGAGCGGGTAGCCGAGACCGAGTTGCGCCATGGCGACGAGCGGATAGCCCGACAATATGTGCGGCGTCCAGAGCGGAAGCTGCCCGTGCCGGATCATGTCCCACGCCACCGTGCGCAGCGGGAAGGCGTAGCCGAAGGCGTCGCTGCCGATGCTGAACTTGCGCTCCCACGCGAGCCAGGAGAAGAAGACGAGGCCGAAGCAGGCGAAGAACGCGAGCGCGCCCGCGTCCGCGCGCCGCCGCCGCCACAGTTCACGCCAGCGGGCTTTGTTCATGGCAGGAATCGGAAAGGGACGCCGCAGGTTAAGCGATCCGCAGTCGATCTACAACCGAGCGCAGTAAGGCGTCCTCCGCGGCCCTACGGCGGCTCTCTTAGCGCCCTTTGCGGTTAAGGATTTTCTCTTAACCGCAAAGGGCGCGGAGCGGGCCGCAAAGATCGCAGAGGGCTTCGGCTTGCCGAACGGCTTCTTGATTCTTCTTCTGTCAAACCTGCTCGGCCGTTACGCCTGCTGCGTGAGGTTTGCTGCCGAAGCTGGTAAAATGGCGGGCACAGTCACAACGATCCCGAGCGTGTCGAGCTGTCGCCAGACCCGTAGGCTGGCGATTAAATTTTTGCGGAGACAGACGAAGTGGCGAAGGGGACGGGGACGGTTTACGTCTGCCAGAAGTGCGGACATCAGGAGCGCAAGTGGCTGGGCAAGTGCCCGGAGTGCGGCGAGTGGAGTTCGTTCGTTGAGGAGCGCGCGCGCGTCGCGCCGAAGGGCGACGCCGGGCGCGGCGGCTTGCGTCTGCGCCAGACGCAGCCGGTCGCTTACGGCGACATCGAGTCGCAGGACGACGTGCGCACCTCGTCCGGCATAGACGAATTTGATCGCGTGCTCGGCGGCGGCATCGTGCCCGGCAGCCTGGTTCTGATCGGCGGCGAGCCAGGCATCGGCAAGTCCACGCTCGTCGCGCAGGTGGCGGACAAACTGAGCGCGCAAGGGTTGAAGGTGCTCTACGTGTCGGGCGAGGAGTCGGAGCGGCAGATCAAGATGCGCGGCGAGCGTCTGGGGCTGACCGCCGCGAACCTGTACCTGCTGCCGGAGACGAACCTCGAAAGCATCTTTGACGAGATCGAGCGCGCCGCGCCGGGCGCTGTCATCGTGGACTCGATCCAGACCGTCTTCTCGCAGAAGATCGAGAGCGCGCCCGGCTCTGTCTCGCAGGTGCGCGAGGCGGCGGGGCAGTTCCTCCTGCTGGCGAAGAACCGCGGCGTGCCCGTCTTCCTCATCGGACACGTGACGAAGGAGGGCGCTATCGCCGGCCCCAAGGCGCTGGAGCACATCGTGGACACGGTGCTCTACTTCGAGGGTGAGCGCCACCACAACCACCGCATCATCCGCGCCGCCAAGAATCGGTTCGGCGCGGCGAACGAACTCGGCATCTTCGAGATGACGGGCGCGGGCCTCAAGCCCGTCGCCAACCCGTCCGAGATGTTCCTTGACGGGCGGCCCGAGAACGTCTCCGGCTCGGTCGTCGCCGCCTGCATGGAGGGCACGCGCCCCGTGCTCGTCGAGGTGCAGGCGCTCGTCTCCGAGTCGAAGTTCAACTACCCCGTGCGCAACGCGCAAGGGTTCAACACGAACCGCGTCGGGCTGCTGCTCGCCGTCTTAGGGAAGCGCGTGGGGCTTGAGCGGCTGTTGAGCGCGGACGTGTTCCTGAACATCGCCGGGGGGATTGACGTGGACGAGCCGGCGGCCGATCTGGGCGTCGTCGCCGCCATCGTGTCGAGCTACCGGAACAAGACGGTCGAGCCGCGGACGGTCGTGTTCGGCGAGGTCGGTCTGACGGGCGAGGTGCGCGGCGCGATGCAGGCGCAGGTGCGCGCGCGCGAGGCGCAGGCGCTCGGCTTCAAGAAGCTCGTCATGCCCGCCGCGAACACCGAAGGCTTGCAGCGCCTGTTGGGCTTGCGCGTCGTCGGCGTGCGCTCGGTCGAAGAGGCGCTGGACGAGTTGTTCTAGTCCCTGCCGCAAGGCCGGAAGCTTTTCCGTGACGCGCGCGTTAAGGGCATGTTAATATCTGCGGCGTTATGCAGGCAGACCTCATTGTTATCCGCTTCATCTTCATCGCGATCCTGGTGGTGGCGGGCTACCTGCTGCATCCCGTGCCGGGCACGCGCTTCATCTCGGCCGGGGCGGGCGCGCTCATCGCGGGCGCGATCATCCTGTTCGAGATGCGGATTCAGCGCGCGTCGCTGAAGACGCTGATCGGCGCGGCGTTCGGCTCGCTGCTGGGGATCGTCGGCGCTTACCTGATTGGGTCGCTCATCGGCTCGATGGAGTCGCCCGCCGTCACGCCGCACGCCAAGTCGTTCATCATGTTCGTGCTCACCTGCCTGATGGCCTACATCGGGCTGGTCGTCGGCGCGGCCAAGGGCGACTACCTAGACCTGTCGGCCTTGGGCGGCATCTTCAGCGACAAGGCGACGCGGCGCGACATGAAGATTCTAGACACCTCCGTCATTATAGACGGGCGCATCGCCGACGTGTCTGAGGCCGGCTTCCTCTCCGGCACGATCATCGTCCCGCAGTTCATCCTGCGCGAGCTACAACAGGTGGCGGACTCGCCCGACTCGTCCAAGCGCCAGCGCGGGCGGCGCGGCCTCGACATGCTCAACCGCCTCCAGTCGAACCCCAAGCTCGACATACAGGTCGTGGACACGGACTTCCCCGCGGTGCGCGAGGTCGATCTGAAACTGCTTGAGCTGTCGAAGCAACTCGACGCCGTCGTCGTCACCAACGACTTCAACCTGAATAAGGTCGCGCAACTGCACGGCGTCTCCGTCCTGAACATCAACGAGCTGGCGAACGCCCTGAAGCCCGTCGTGCTGCCCGGCGAGGCGATGAAGGTCTTCATCCTGAAAGAGGGCAAGGAGTACAACCAGGGCGTCGCTTACCTGGACGACGGCACGATGGTCGTGGTGGACAACGCGCGCAAGATGATCGGGCGCAACGCCGACATCGCCGTGACCAGCGTCCTACAGACCACCGCCGGCAAGATGATCTTCGGCAAGCTCTGGGAAGAGGGCGCGGAAGGGCAGGGCATACACACGACCGACACGCGCAACATCAACAACGGCAGCCCCCGCCGCCCCTACCGCGACTCGCGCGCGCCCGCCGCCACCACCGCCCCGCGCGAACAACAGAGCTGAAAAGCAGTGACGAGTGACAAGTGACAAGTGACAAGTTAAAAACTTTTTGCTCGTCACTCGTCACTCGCCACTCGTCACTGTCTTTATGAACGTCGCGATCATCGTCGCCGCGGGGCGGGGCGAACGCGCGGGCGGCGAGCGCGCGAAGCAGTTTCAGGCGCTGGCGGGCGTGCCCGTCGTCGTCCACACCCTCAGACGTTTCGAGCTGAGCACGACCATCGCCGCCTGCGTCGTCGTCGTGCCGGCGACGGAGACGGACAGTATTCTGGCCCTCGCCGAACAGTTCAAGCTGCGCAAGGTGACGCGCGCCGTCGCGGGCGGCGCGACGCGCACCGAATCGGTCGCGCTTGGATTAGAAGCCTTACATGCCGAGCCGCCGGAGATCGTCGCCGTCCACGACGGCGTGCGCCCGTTCGTCACCGCCGCCGAGATCGACCGGACAGTGCGCGCCGCCGCCGCGGACGGCGCGGCCGTGCTGGTCGCGCCCGTCGTGGACACGATCAAAGAGGTGGACGGCCCGCGCGTCGTGCGCACGCTCCCGCGTGAGCGCCTCTGGCGCGCGCTCACGCCGCAGTGCTTCCGCCACGACCTGCTGCGCCGCGCCTACGAGCACGCGCGCGCGCACCGGCTCGACGCGACCGACTGTAGCGCCCTGGTCGAACAACTCGGCGTCCCCGTCACCGCCGTCGCGGGCGACCCGCGCAACATCAAGCTCACGCGCCCCGCGGACTTCGCCCTCGCGGAAGTATTACTGCGGGAGTTTGAACAAGAGTCCAAAGTCCAAAGTCCAAAGTCCAATGTCTGATTGGCTTCGGAAGACTTTGGACATTGGACATTGGACTTTTAGACCATGTACCGGATCGGCATCGGCCACGACACGCACCGGCTGACTGAAGGGAGGCCGCTCGTTCTGGGCGGCGTGGAGATCGAGTCGGCGCGCGGCGCGGAGGGGCATTCGGACGCGGACGCGCTGGCGCACGCCATCGCCGACGCGATCCTCGGCGCGCTGTGCGAGGGCGATCTGGGCGTGCACTTCCCCGACCGTGATCCGCGCTGGAAGGACGCCGACAGCCTGCAACTGCTGGCGCGCGTCGTCTGGCTGGCGCAGCAGAGCGGCTACCGCGTCGGCAACGTGGACGCGACCGTCATGCTCGAACGCCCGCGCCTGCGCTCCTACATTCAACTGATGCGCGAGCGGCTGGCGCAGACGCTCGCAGTTGAGGCCGCGTGCGTCAGCGTCAAGGCGAAGACGGGCGAAGGTCTCGACGCCGTCGGCGAGGGGCGCGCGGTCACGGCGCAGGCCGTCGTGCTGTTAGAGCGGACGGACGCCAAGGCCTAAGCGACAGTTGAGAGCGGTCTGGTGGCGGGCAGAAGTAACCACGAAATCGCACAAAATAACACGAAGCAAAACGCGCGAAACCATGTGACTCTTGCTTCGTGTTATTTCGTGTGATTTCGTGGTTCAATTGGTCGGCGCTAACCACGCTCGGCTTAACTGAACAGTCATGCTCAACCCGCAGGATGTCATCAGGCACAAACGCGACGGCGGCGAGTTGTCGGCCGCCGAGATCGAGTTCTTCGCGTGCGGCGTCGTCACGGGCGAGTTCGCCGACTACCAGGCGGCGGCGCTGCTGATGGCGATCCTGCTGCGCGGTATGACGGAGGCCGAGCAGGGCGCGCTCACGCAGGCGATGCTCAGGTCGGGCGCGCTGCTCGATTTTTCGGACATAGACAAGCCGAAGGCCGACAAGCATTCGACGGGCGGCGTGGGCGACAAGACTTCGCTTTTGATCGCGCCGCTCGTCGCCGCGTGCGACGTGTGCGTGCCGATGATTTCGGGGCGCGGACTCGGCCACACAGGCGGCACGCTCGACAAGCTCGAAGCGATTCCGGGCTACCGCGTGCGTCTGTCGCTCGACGAGTTCCGCGCGATCCTGAAGCAGGTCGGCTTTGCGATGATGGGGCAGACGGCCGAGATCGCGCCGGCCGACCGCAAGCTCTACGCGTTGCGCGATGCAACCGCGACGGTCGAAGCGATCCCGCTCATCGTCGCCTCGATCATGTCGAAGAAGCTGGCCGCAGGGTTAGACGCGCTCGTGCTCGACGTGAAGACCGGCACGGGCGCGTTCATGCGCGAAGAGGAACGTGCGCGCGAGTTGGCCCGCGCGCTCGTGGCGACGGGCAATGGCGCGGGCGTCCGCACAGAAGCCTTGCTTACCGACATGAATCAGCCCTTGGGCCGCGCCGTCGGACACGCGCTCGAAGTGCAGGAGTGCCTGGAACTCTTGCGCGGCGAAGGGCACGAGCTGGCCCGCCCGGTGCTCGAACTGTCGCTTGAGTTGTCGGCGCGCATGGTCGCGCTCGCGGGGCGCGAAGAGTCGCTGGCGGCAGCGCGTGCGCGCGTGCGGCGGGCGCTGGATGCGGGCGACGCGCTCGAATGTTTCCGCGCAAACGTGGCGGCACAGGGCGGCGACGCGCGCGTATGCGACAAGCCGGCGCTGCTTTTTGCTTCGGGCCTGCGGGCGGTTAGGGTAGAATCGCCGCGCGCAGGTTTTGTCACGCAGGTGGACGCGGCCGAAGTCGGTTTCGCCGTCGCCGCGATGGGCGGCGGGCGCGTGCGCGTCGAAGACGAGATTGACCCGGCCATCGGCTTCTTCGCCGAAGCGCGGCACGGCGGCGAGGTCGCGGCGGGCGACGCGCTCGGCACGCTCTACTGCCGCGACGAGGCGCAAGGCGCAGAAGCGCGGCAGCGCATCCAGGCGGCGTACACAATTGGCGCAGAGTCTCCCGCAGGTTCGCTCCAACTGATAAAGGAAGTGATCACGCCATGAAATTCTACGGCTCGATCCTGCTTGCGCTCGCGTGCGTGTGCGCGCTCGTCGTGACGCCCGCGTGCAACATGAGCCGCGCGAGCACGGACGACAAGTCGAAAATCCACGTCGGCATCGTCTTCGACATCGGCGGCAAGGACGACCGCTCGTTCAACGCCTCAGCGTGGGAGGGCGTCAAGCGCGCGGCGAAGGACTACCCGATTGTCTTGCGCGACGTGGAGCCAGGCGACCCGACCTCGATTGAGCCGGCCATGCGCGCCTTCGCCGAGAAGGGCTACGACCTGATCATCGGCGTCGGCTTCGCCCAAGCGCCGATCATGCAGGACGTGGCGGCAGATTACCCGAATCTGAAATTCGCCATCATTGACGGCCTGATCTTCAAGCGCGACGCGCAAGGGAAGCCCATTGAAGGTCAGTTCGCCGACAACGCCGCGTCGCTCGTCTTCAAGGAGCACGAAGGCTCGTACCTGGTTGGCATGATTGCGGCGCGGAAGTCGCAGACGGGCACTATCGGCTTCATCGGCGGCATGGACATCCCGCTCATCCACCGCTTCGAGAAGGGCTACGAGGAGGGCGCGCGCTCGATCAACCCAAACATCCGCGTCATCGAAAACTACGTCGGCGTGAACGACGGCGCGTGGAACAATCCGGGCAAGGGCAAGGAACTGGCAGTCGCGCAGTACGGCAAGGGCGTGGACGTGATCTTCACGGCCGCGGGCAACTCCGGCCTCGGCGCGTTCGACGCCGCCGAGCAGAGCAACAAGCTCGTCATCGGCGTGGACTCGAACCAGAACTGGGTCAAGCCCGGCCACGTCCTCACCAGCATGGTCAAGCGCGTGGACAACGCCGTCTATCAGATCGTGGGCGACACCGTGCGCGGGCAGTTCAGGGGCGGCCTACACGTCTTTGGTCTCGACAACAACGGCATCGGCTACGCGCTCGATCAGTATAACCAGAACCTGATCGCGCCCGACGTGCTCAAGGACGTGGAGGCCGCGAAGCAGAAGATCATCGGCGGGCAGATCAAAGTGACTGATGCGATGGCGAAGTAGCGGCCCGACGGGCACGCGGGGGCTTGCATGAGTCGGAGTCCCTCAACAACGCGGGGGCAGAGTCAGGCGACCGAGACGGAGTTGGTGCTACGCCGCATCGTGCGCTGGCCCGATGCGGAACTGCTCAAGGCCGTCACGCGCGACCGTGCGCGCTACAGCGATCTGGTGCTCAACGCGGCCGAGGTGGAGTTGCGCTTGCGCGGCGTGCCTGTTCCGGCGCAGCCGCCGCGCGCCCCGTCAGTTAAAGATTCGCCGACATTAGTTAAAAGTCAGAAAATTAGTTGGAAGGAGCTGATAAGACCGTTCATCTGGCTCGGCTACATGCTCTACCTCTGGGCGAAAGATTTAGGCTGGTGGAGGAGTAAGCCGATAAATTGGCTGTTTCATGGGCTGCTCGGGGCGGTACTAGCTTATCTCATCGTATATCTATTGTTTGACGGTCTCGATTGGCTCTCACGGAAGCTGCGGCGCAACCCTTGAGCGCTGCCATGATCGAACATGATGCTTAACCCGGAAGGCTTGCGGCGGCGCACGGCGCGATTGAGCAACGACGAGTTGCGCGACATCGTGACCGTCAGCCGGCGCTCTTACCGACAGATCGCAATCGCACTAGCGGAGGACGAACTGCGCCGCCGCGGCCTGTCGCCCGCGCCGCCAGTCGCCGCCGTCTCGCAGCGAACGCCCGGCGGGAGGCGGCGGCGCGTCGCCACCGCCCCGCCGCCCGCGCAAGGAGGCGGCGACGGGTTGACGCTGTTCTGCGAGATCGTGTGCGCTGTCGTCGGGAGCATCGTGCTGGCGGTGCTGTTCGTCTCCGCGCGCGAGACGCAGAAGGCGATCCTGCGCTGGGCGGGCACGAGTCTGGCCCTGCCCTACACGGTCTGGCGCGGGGCGCGCTACGTTGACCGCCGCTGGCCGCAGGGCGGCGTGCAACAGGGGCAGGCGATCAACTGAAGCCGTAGTGTCCCTCTGCCGCGCAGCGGCAGTTGATTTTAGCCCGGCGTTTTAACGCCGGGTAAGCGGCATCAAGATGCGTGGCGTCGCGTCAGCGACGCCTGAATCGTGAAGGTTAATTCAGGCGTCGCTGACGCGACGCCGCAATCGAATTATACGGCTCGACCCGGCGTTGAAACGCCGGGCTAAAGTCATGCGCCGCTGACGCGGCGGGGATTACGACGGGGACTTCGATCAACTGATGCTTGAGCTACGCAACATCACGAAGCGCTTCGGCGACGTGCTGGCGAACGACCGCGTGAACATCGCGGTCAAGCCGGGCACGATCCACGCCATCGTCGGCGAGAACGGCGCGGGCAAGTCCACCGCCATGCGCATCGCCTACGGCTTCTACACGGCGGACGACGGCGAGATCGTCATAGACGGCCAGCCGCGTCGCATCCAGACGCCGCACGACGCCATCGCCCTCGGCGTCGGCATGGTGCACCAGCACTTCATGCTGATCGAGCCGATGACCGTGACCGAGAACATCATCCTCGGCGCTGAGCCGGGCGGCGCGGGCGCGCTCAATCTCAATAAAGCGGCCGAGCGGATTCGCGCCCTCTCCGAAGAGTTCAAGCTGGCGATTGATCCGCACGCGACCATCGAGCACCTGTCGGTCGGGCAGCAGCAGCGCGTCGAACTGTTGAAGGCGCTCTACCGCGAGGCGCGGCTGCTCATTCTGGACGAGCCGACGGCGGTGCTCGCGCCGCAGGAGGTCGAAGAGTTGTTCGCCATCCTGCGCCGCATGCGCGAGCAGGGCAAGACCGTCGTCATCATCACGCACAAGCTGTCGGAAGTGCTCGCCATCTCGGACGAGGTGACGGTGATGCGCGACGGGCGCGTCGTCGGGCAGGTCAAGACGAGCGAGACGACGGCGGCCGAGCTTGCGCGCCTGATGGTCGGGCGCGACGTGCTGCTGCGCGTCGAGAAGCCGCCGGCCCGTGCGGGCGAGGCGGTGCTGAACGTCGAGAACCTGGTTGTGACCGCGCGCGACGGCACGCGGCGGCTGAAGGGCGTCTCGTTTCAGGTGCGCGCGGGCGAGGTCGTCGGCGTCGCGGGCGTCGAGGGGAACGGGCAGACCGAGTTGATCGAGGCGCTCGCGGGTCTGATTCAGCCGGCGCACCTGTCGGGCGTCGTCAGCTATTTGGGCCGCGACATCGCGCACAGGGACGCGCGCGCGCGCCGCGAACTCGGCATCGCGCACATCCCGGAAGACCGTCACCGGCGCGGGCTGCTGCTTGACTTCGCGCTGAACGAGAACGCGGTGCTCGGCGTCCACTACCGCCCGCCCGTCGCGGCCGGCCTCGGCGGCGTGCTCATGGACGACACTGCTATCCGCCAGCGCACCAAAGGGATCATCGAAGACTTCGACGTGCGCCCCGCGAACCAGGACTTGCCGGCGCGCGCCCTCTCCGGCGGCAACCAGCAGAAGCTGATCATCGGGCGCGAGTTCGTGCTGAAGCCTAAGCTGCTCCTCGTCTCGCAGCCGACGCGCGGCGTGGACATCGGCGCAATCGAGTTCATCCACCGCAAGCTCGTGCGCCTGCGCGACGAAGGCTGCGCCGTCCTGCTCGTCTCGGCCGAACTGGAAGAGGTGACCGCGCTCGCCGACCGCCTGCTCATCATCCACGACGGCGAGATCGTCGGCGAGGTTGACCCGGCGCGCGCAACGCTCGAAGAGATCGGGTTGTTAATGACCGGCGGGAAATAGCTAAGAGCTATTAGCTATTAGCTGTTAGCTATTAGCTGTTAGCTTCTGGTCTGTAATCAAAGCTGAGAGCTAAAAGCTAACAGCTAACAGCGCGAACGGAGTGAGCAATGGCTGACATCAAGGTTTATCTGAACAAGTTCAGCGCGGGCGGCGGGCGCGTGTTCGCGCGTGCGCTTGAGGAAGCGCGGCAGCGCGCGCAGAACTGTGTGGTGGTTGAGCACCTGATCGCGGCGCTGGCGGAAGTCGAGGCCGCGTCGTTCGATGCCCTGCTGAAGGAATGGCAGGTTGAGCGCGCGGCGTTTCAAGCCGTGCTGGCACAGCGACTCGCCGCGGGGCCGCGCTACACGGGGCGGGGCGTGCGGCTCGCGCCGGAGACGATTGAGGTCTGCAAGCTGGCGCTCAAGCGCGCGGAGAGCTACCGCCGCACGAAGATCGAGCCGGTCGATCTGTTCGTCGCGCTGGCGCTTCAGCGCCCGGCCAACTTCCTGGGCGTGCTCGGCCCGTTGGGCGTCAGTTCGGGCGCGCTCCTGAAGACCGTGCTCGACTTTGAAACGGCCGTCGAGATCGCGCGCGTGGTCGTGCCCGCTGGCGCACACCTGATCGGCAAAGCGGTGCGCATCCTGTCGGGGCCGTTCGCCAGCTTCACGGGCTACATCGCCAACATCGAGCAGGACGAAGACAGGCTCGAAGTCGGCGTCAACATCTTCGGCCGCCGCAGCTTTGTCGTAGTCGCGCCCCGCGACATTGAAATACTGGACTTCGGGCCACCACCACGAGCCGACCATTGAGTGGCCGTTGACCACCTACCATGAAACTGCTCCGCGAACTGCTCTTTCCGCTCATCGCCGTGCTGGCCGCTTTTCTCGTCGGCGCGATCATCGTGCTGCTCGTCAAGGACGACCCGGTCGAGACTTATAAGCTCCTGATCGGCAGCGCCCTGTCGTGGCCGGACGGCATCGGCTACACGCTCTTCTACGCGACGCCGCTTATCTTCACGGGCCTTGCCGTCGCGGTCGCGTTCCGCTGCGGCCTCCTGAACATCGGCGCGGAGGGGCAACTCTATGTCGCGGCGTTCGCCGCCGCGTGGGTCGGCATCACGTTCGGCGGCGTGGAAGGGAAGTCGGTCGCCAACCTGTCGGCGTGGCTGCTCGTGCCGCTCGCGTGCCTGGCGGCGATCCTGATGGGCGCGCTGTGGGCGGCCGTGCCCGGCGTGCTGAAGGCGAAGACGGGCGCGCACGAAGTCATCAACACGATCATGATGAACTTCATCGCGCTCGCCCTCGTCAGTTGGCTGACGCAGTACCACTACAAGGCGCAGGGCGATCCGATCTTGCAGACGGTGCAGATCGGCGAGGCCGGCCACATCGCGCGCCTGGGCCGGTTCGTGCCGGGCCTGCCGGAGCGCATCCCGCTGAACATCGCCTTTCTGCTCGCGCTCGTCGCGTGCGCGCTCGTCTATGTCTTCCTGTGGCGGACGAAGTGGGGCTACGAGATTCGCGCGACGGGCGCGAACCCTTCGGCCGCCGAGTACGGCGGCATCTCGACGGCGCGGCAGATCGTGCTGGCGATGGCCGTCTCCGGCGGACTCGCGGGCATGGTCGGCATCAACGAGGTGCTCGGCTACCGCTACCGCTACTACGACAGCTTCTCGGCCGGCGCGGGCTACGGCTTCACCGGCATCGCGGTCGCGCTGCTGGGGCGCAACCACCCTGTCGGCGTCATCTTTGCCGCCCTGCTGTTCGGCGCGCTCATACGTGGCGGTCTCTTCGTGGACATCTTCACGGAGCACGTCTCGAAAGACTTAGTGGTCGTCTTGCAGGCGCTGATCATCCTGTTCGTCGCCGCCGAAGGCTGGTTCCGCGGCCGCTTCAATCGTTTCGGGCTGCTGAGAAGATCCAAGGTTTGAGAGTTTGTCGTTAGCGAGTTGAGATTAATCCGCCGCGTCAGCGGCGCGTGATTTTAGCCCGGCATTTCAACGCCGGGCCAGGCGGCGACGTAATGTCGCGCCGTCGCGTCAGCGACGGGTGAACGTCCGCCCATCAATTCAGGCGTCGCTGACGCGACGCTGTACCGTGAGACATTCCTCCCCGGCGTTGAAACGCCGGGCTAAGGTCATCCGCCGCTGACGCGGCGAGTTGAATGTCTGGCCGCAATTGAGCTGACAACCCGGCGTTTTTCTATGAACGAACTATTCACCTTCGGTCTGATCTACTCGATGATCCGCACGGCGACGCCGCTCTTGCTGGCGGCGCTGGGCGGGCTGTATTCGGAGCGGTCGGGCGTCATCAACATCGCGCTCGAAGGGTTGATGCTGGCGGGGGCGTTCACGGCTGCCGTCGTCACGCACTACACGCACAGCCCTTGGGTGGGCTTGGCGGCGGGCGTCGGCGCGGGCGTCCTTTTCGCGTTCATACACGCGCTGGTCTGCATCCGCTTCAAGGCCGATCAGGTGGTGAGCGGGATGGCCATTAACATCCTGATGCTCGGCGTGCCCGCGTTCATGAGCGGCGCGCTGTTTGAGTCAACGGGCGCGACGCCGCAGATTCCGTTGCCGGAGTTGCTCAGGCGCGCGCCGATCCTGATCGCGTTCGCGCTCGTGCCCGTGACGTGGTACGTGCTCTACCGCACGCCGTTCGGCCTGCGCCTGCGCGCGGTCGGCGAGAACCCGGAGGCGGCGGACGCGGCGGGCGTGAGCGTGGCGCGCATACGTTACGCGGGCGTGCTGCTGAGCGGCGCGCTCGCGGCCGTCGGCGGCGCGTATTTGTCCACGGGGCAGTCGTCGCTGTTCACGCGCAACATGACGGCGGGGCGCGGCTTCATCGCGCTCGCCGCGCTCATCTTCGGCAAGTGGCGACCCGTGCAGACGATGCTCGCGTGCCTGCTCTTCGGTTTCGCCGAGGCGGTCGCCATCCAGATGCAGGGCGTCGTGCGCATCCCCGTGCAGTTCATCCAGATCATCCCCTACGTGCTGACGATGATCGTGCTCGCCGGCTTCATCGGCCTCAGCCGCGCCCCGCGCGCTCTGGGCCAGCCGTACCAGAAGGAGAAGTAGGCAGTAGGCAGTTAAAGAAAAAGCAATTCGTTTTTACCGCCTACCGCCTACTGCCTACTGCCTACTACTTGCGATGTCTGAGCAGTTAAGTCCCGACACACTCTACGAGCGGGCCGCACACGCGGCGCGGGTGATTCGCGCGCGGTGGGCGGAGGAGGCGCGCGTTGCGCTGGTGTTGGGCAGCGGCCTCGGCGCGTTCGCGGACGATCTGACGGACGCGGTCGCGCTCGACTACGCGGAGATTCCGGGCTTCGCGCGCTCGACCGTCGAAGGGCACGCCGGCCGGCTCGTCTGCGGCAAGGTCGAAGGCGTGCCGCTCGTGGCGATGCAGGGGCGCTTTCATTACTACGAAGGCTACGAGTGGGAGGACGTGACGTTCCCGGTGCGCGTGCTCGGCGTGCTCGGCGTCAAGGCGCTGGTGCTGACGAACGCGGCGGGCGGTTTGAACAACAGCCTGCGGCCGGGCGCGCTCATGCTCATCTGCGACCACCTGAACCTGATGGGCGCGAACCCCCTGCGCGGCCCCAACGACGCGCGCTTCGGCCCGCGCTTCCCCGATCTCTCCGACGTTTACGACCGCGAGTTTCAGGAGATCGCCATCCACGAGGCGCACGCGTTGGGGCTGGAACTGCGGCGCGGCATCTACGCGGCGCTGTCCGGCCCCAGCTACGAGACGCCCGCCGAGATACGCATGCTGCGCGCCCTCGGCGCGGACGCCGTCGGCATGTCCACCGTGCCTGAAGCCATCGTCGCGCGCCACATGGGAATCAAAGTCCTCGGCCTCTCCTGCATCACCAACATGGCGGCGGGCGTCAGCGATCAGCCGATTGACCACGCCGAGGTAATGGAGACCGGCGCGCGCGTCCGCGAAATCTTCACCGAGTTGCTGCGGCGGGTCATTCCGAAACTGACGGCCGGTCTTTAGCACTCAGGCTGACAAGCGGCGTTGAGACATGATCGCGGCTGTGCTAAGTTTGACTTGCCATGACGCACAACATTCAGCCGCACACACAGGAGCCGCATGCCTCGCCGTCGTCTTCTGTTAAGCTCTCCTACGAAGAGTTCCTTCAGTCCAATGAATACACGTGGGCGGAATGGGTTGATGGCGAGGTGCTGCCTTTGAGTCCCGCATCAAAAAGACACCAACTGCTTGTCAATTTTCTGACCGCGCTGCTGCAACATTTCGTCGAGGCGAAGCGGCTGGGCGTGATCATCTCCGCCCCCTTTCAGATGAAGACCGGGGGCGACCTGCCGGGACGCGAGCCGGACATCCTCTTCGTCGGCAGTGAGCACTTGGAGCGACTGCGGGATACATATCTGGCCGGGGCGGCTGATGTGGTGGTGGAAGTTATCAGCCCTGAGAGCCTGATCAGGGATCGGGGAGATAAGTTTTACGAATACGAGAAGGGTGGCGTTAAAGAGTACTGGCTGATTGATCCGATCAGGCAATTAGCTGAATTCTACCGCCTTGAGGATGGAGTGTATCGGCTCGCCGCCGCAGACAAGGATGGTGTCTACCATAGCGCGGTGCTGGCTGGACTATGGCTGCGCGTAGAGTGGTTGTGGCAAGACCCTCTGCCGCCTTTGATGAGTGTGCTAAGAGAGTGGGGCTTGGTTTAAGCAGCCCGCGCTGTGGCTGGTTCGTGGCTAAAGAACTGGCCGCGGTTCGAGGGACACAGGATGATCATCGGCATCTGCGGCGGGACGGGTTCGGGCAAGACGACGGTGGCTAACAGGATTCTCGAATCGGTTAGCGCGGCCGACGTAGCTTTTTTGCAGCAGGACTCTTATTACCGCAACCGTGCGGAGTTGCCGCTCGACTACCGGCAGCAGGTCAACTTTGATCACCCGGACGCGATTGACAACGATCTGCTCGTCGAGCATCTGCGCGCGCTGAAGGCGGGGCGGGCGGTCGAACTGCCGATCTACGACTTCAAAGAGCACGTGCGGCTGCCGGAGACGAAGCGCATCGAGCCGAAGCTGATCATCATCCTCGAAGGCATACTGATCTTCGCCGAGCCGCGCCTGCTGCCGGAGATGGACATAAAAGTCTTCGTGGACACGCCGGACGACATCCGCTTCATCCGCCGCCTGCGCCGCGACGTGGCCGAGCGCGGACGCACCGTGGATTCGGTCATCGAGCAGTACCTGGCCACCGTGCGCCCGATGCACATGCAGTTCGTCGAGCCGTCGAAGCGGCTGGCAGACGTGATCATCCCCGAAGGCGGGCACAACATGGTGAGCATAGACCTGCTGAGCGGCAAGATACGCGAGCGGGTGGCGAGCGAACGCGCGCGCCGGCACAGCGCGCAACTGGTCTGACGAGAGGGGAGCGAAAAGGGTTTGAGTGTTAAGGTCGAACAGGAGATAGTCAGGGCCGCGACGGAGGCGCGCAACTGCGCGCTCGCGCAGTTCTCCAGATTCTGCGTCGGCGCGGCGCTCGAAGCCGAGGACGGGCAGGTTTACACCGGCTGCAACATCGAGAGCGCGGCGTATGAACTGACGATGTGCGCCGAGCGCGTGACCATCTGGAAGGCGCTCTCCGAGGGCGCGCGCCGCTTCAAGCGCATCGCGGTCGTCGCCGACACCGAGCGGCTGACGCCGCCGTGCGGCGCGTGCCGGCAGATCATCTGGGAGTTCTGCGGCGACATCCCCGTCGTGCTCGCCAACCTGCGCGGCGAGACCGAGACGCTCCAAATGGCCGACCTGCTGCCGCGCCCCTTCGACGCGCAGTTCCTCACCGAAACGAGCGAGGCGGACTGAGCGGCGGCAGAGGTAGTCTTATCGTCTCGTTACCCGCGAGTTGTACGCTTGCTTGTTAAGTGACATTCCGTGGGCACATGGATTCTCAGCCTTGCCGACGGCCCGATAAGTATGAAACGATGCCAACCGTCCTGAGAATCGGGCCGTATAGGTTTTTCTTTTATGCGGGTGATCGTGACGAGCCGCCACATATTCACATCGAGCGGGATAAGGACAGGGCTAAGTTCTGGCTGGACCCGGTCAGGTTACAACATAGTGGAGGCTTCAGTAGAACGGAGATTAACCGCATCCAGAAACTTGTCGAAGATATGCGTGACGATCTATTGAGGGGCTGGCATGAGTACTTTAACGGCTGAAATCAAAGCACAGGCAGTCACCATCACGGACGACACGTTGGCCGTGGATTTAAATGACGGCCGCACTATTTCAGTTCCGCTGGCATGGTATCCTCGGCTGCTGCATGGGACACCGGAGGAACGGCGTAACTGGCGTTTTATTGCGGCTAAAGAGGGGATTCACTGGCCTGAGCTTGATGAAGACATTAGTGTTGAAAATCTGCTGTTGGGCAAACCCTCTGGCGAAAGTCAGAGTTCATTTAAGCGATGGTTGGAAAGACGCGCGAAGCCTTAGCAGATTATTGTGCCGGCTCAAATGGCCGACCTGACGGTCGCACCCTTCGACGCGCAGTTCGTGGCGGAGGCGGGTGGCGAGAGTTAAGTTGAGTTGATGAAGGCGCGAACGCGCCAGAACTGATCCGGGAGCAAACTGTCAATGTCGGCGAATCTGACTGAAGCATCCTTCACCGAACAACTGCACACTAAATTTCGCGTCCGCGCCAAAGCGCCGCGGCCGGTCGAGCTTGAGCTGGTCGAGGTCAAAGGCTGGCGCAGCCGGGCCGAGGAGCAGCAGGGGATGGAGCGTTTCTCCGTCTTCTTCACCGGCCCCGCAGACATCCTGATGCCGCAACACACGTACACGCTGGAACACGAGCAGATGGGCGCGTTCGACATCTTCCTCGTCCCCATCGCGCGCGAGGCGGACGGCTTCCGCTACGAGGCCGTCTTCAACTACGTCAAGTAGCGTCCGCGCCTGCGCCGCGCTCTGCGTCCCCCTGCCACTCCATGTGCTGGTACGCGCCCATGTCTTCGATGGTGCGAAAGCCGAGGCGTTCGTAGAAACGTTTCGCGTCCGGGTTCAGCATGAAGACCATGTGGCGCAGGCGCTTACCCGTCTGCTGCGCTTCGGCGATCAGGCGCTGCAAGAGCGCGCGCCCGATGCCGCGATTCTGCGCCGCCGGCAGCAGGGCGATGTCGAGCAGCCTGATCTGCGCCTCGTCGCGGCCGACCCAGAGGCGGCCGACGGGCCGGCCGTCGAGCAGGATCACGTCGTACTCGGCGGCGGGGAAGCGCGCCGCGTACTCGCGCCGTTGCGCGGCGAACTGCGAGCGCAAAAAAGCCTCCTGCTGCCCGGCGGCCCACTCCACCTGCGCGAGTTCCTCGGCGCGCGTGCTGGCGTACACCGTCAGCAGAAATTCGTCGTCGCCGGGCGCGACCGGGCGCAGCGCGACCACGCCCACGCCCGGCAGGGTGATCTCCCCGCCGCTATTCTGCATCAGCCAAGCCGCTCCTTATTCGTCGTCGAAGTCTGCCGGCGCGCGTTAAAGGCACAACGCCGGGGCCGCCGCTCGCCGCTACCGGGCGGGGCGCGCCTTAAGGATATGACCAAAGTGAGGATTGTAACAGCGGAGGAACACTTAAAGAGCGTGGTTGATGATCGCTTCGTAGAAGAGATGCCCCTGTTCGTCCTCGGAGCGAGTCAGGAACAGGTGAAACTTGCCGAGCGCGCCGTGATCAAGCTGGTGGATAGTGGTGATCTCGGTGAGCGGCCCCATGGCGCTGAAGCGGAGCGCGAAGCAGTCGGTCGGGCGCGCCTTCACCGTCGTCAGCTTGGTCGTCGGCTGCACGCCGCAGTCGCGCACGGCGACCAGCGTGAGCATCTCGTCGCGGCCCTGCCCGCGGGCGCGGAAGCTCGTGCCGACGTAGGGCGTGAAGGTCGCCTTGGTGTAGTAGAAGACTGGGTCGAGCTTGGCCTCGTAGGGGATCGGATGATCGCCGTCGAGCTTCGCCTTCTTCAGGCCCTGCCCGAGCGCGAGGTCGAATCTGTTCAGCAGTAGGGTGGCGGCCACGGCCGTCATGGCCCCGGACTTCAGGAAAGTCCTTCGTAGTACGGTCATTTTTTTGGGGTGCTCCTAAGAGAAGTTGAACGTATGGACAGGGGCTACACCGCAAGCCCGTGCCCGGTAGTTTATCTAGTTACCGTCTAACTTACAACCAAAAGCTGGCCGGCGTTAAAGAATTACTTGAAAAAGTGAGGGCTTGCGGGTACAATCCCTGCGCTTTGTCGCCCGACAGGCGTAGGCCCCTTCGGCGCTCGCAGACAAGCTTTCCGTGGTCAGTTTTTCCGACTACCCATCGTAATACCCGTCAATCGGTCGTCATAAGGGTTTGCAATACCAACGTAGCGTCAGCGGGTTTGCAATACCGGTGTAACGTCGGCGATGCCGCCGGCCGCTCTTGACTTCATCAAGTGCTCTAGCGCCTCGCTCTTGATGTCTAGAATCCCCAAAGGAGTGAACTATGGCCGAACCGTTCCTCAGTGAGATCAGAATCTTTAGCTTCGGCTTTGCCCCCAAAGGTTGGGCGCTCTGCAACGGGCAGCTCTTACCCATCAATCAGAACCAGGCCCTCTTCAGCTTGCTCGGCACGACCTACGGCGGCGACGGGCGCGTCAACTTCGCGCTGCCGAACCTGCAAGGGCGCACGCCCATCCACATGGGCAGCGGGCACACGCTCGGCGAGAGAGGCGGCGAGCAGGCGCACACGCTTTCGATTGCGGAGTTGCCGACGCATGCTCACGTTATGCAGGCATCGAGCACGGCCGGGGACGGGCCGGCACCCGGAAGCGCGCTTTTGGCACCCGGCGCGGCGACCCAACTCTATGGGCCGCCGGCCAATCTAACTTCGCTCCAACCAAGCACGGTTGGTAATGTTGGTGGTAGCCAGGCGCACCTGAATATGCAGCCCTTTCTGACCTTGAACTTCAGCATCGCGCTGCAAGGCATCTTCCCGTCCCAAACTTAAGAGGAGGCGAAACATGGCTCAACCATACGTTGGTGAAATCAGAATGTTCGCGGGCAACTTCGCCCCGGCGGGCTGGATGTTTTGCGAGGGGCAGCTACTTCCCATCTCGGAGTATGAAACGCTTTTCAACTTGATCGGCACGACCTACGGCGGTGACGGGCAGTCGACTTTCGGCCTCCCCGATCTGCGCGGACGATTGCCAATTCATTTTGGCAATGGTTTCATTCTGGCTGAGACTGGCGGCGCAGAAGAGATCACGCTGACGGTGCAGCAGATTCCGGCACATAGCCATGCCTTTCTGGCCACGACGGATATCGCGAGCCAATCAAGCCCGTCCAACACCCTATGTGCCCAACCCAGCGTTACCAAACTCTATTTCGCGGCAGCCGGAGCGGCCACGATGGCTCCCAACTCTATGCTCCCCGTTGGCGGCAGTCAGCCACACACTAACTTCCAGCCGTACCTCTGTGTGGACTTCATCATTTCGCTCTTCGGGATCTTCCCGTCCCAAACCTAAGGAGGCCCCAGCATGGCAGACCCTTTTGTCGCTGAAATTCGCATCTTCCCGTTCAACTTCGCCCCAAAAGGCTGGGCCTTCTGCGACGGGCAGATATTGCCCATCAGTCAAAATACGGCGCTCTTCTCGCTGCTCGGCACAACCTACGGCGGCAACGGGCAGAGCACCTTCGCGCTGCCGAACATGCAGGGCAACGCACCGATGCATCCCGGACAGGGCCCCGGCCTCTCGCTCCATGATCTGGGTGAGACAGGCGGTTCGGAAACGGTCTCGTTGCTGGAATCGGAGATACCGGCGCACGCCCACGCCATTGTGGCGGCGGCCAACCCTGCCCTGCTCAAGCTGCCGGCTCCCACGGCAAGCCTGGCTCGTTCGCAGGGCGATAACGCATACCAGTCGGTCGTCAATCAGAACATCGTCCAGATGAACGCTAACGCGATAGCTCCCGCCGGCGGCGACCAGCCGCACAACAACATGATGCCGTACCTGACGCTCAGCTTCTGCATCGCCCTGCAAGGCGTCTTCCCACCGCGCACGTAGCGCGCGCGGGCAAAGTTGGGTTATACTGTGTGGCGCGCGCCCGGCACGCGGGCGCGCGCTACAGTCGGCCAAACCAGAAACCGCGGCCTCCCGACCTACGTTCCGAGGCCCGTTCAGTTCTCAATCGCGCTCCCGGCAACTTAGCGACTAAGGCTTTGAAACTTAATCCCCCATGTCGCCGCAGCCGTCCGTCTGCCGTCCAACGTCCCTTCGTCGGGTCGAACTTCTCACGCCATCACGAGAGAGAGTCTTAAGGAGAGTTATGAAATACACCCTACTCACTTCTGAGTGCCGCACTAATAAGACCTTCATCGCCACTCTGCTGGCGCTAGTCACGTTGTTCGCGCCCCTCACGCCGGTCGCCGCGCAGGCGACCCGCGCGGCCAAGCTGCCAGCGCCGCAGGCGGGCACGCCCGGCGGCGTGAAAGGCGGCGGCGTCAAGTCCGACCCGGCCGCGATCACGCCGCAGGCGGTCACCATCACGGCGACAAAGCAGGACTCGTTCCCCGACCCGGACGGCGACGGGAAAGTCGGCCCTAGCCAGACCATCACCTACACGGTGCAGATCACGAACAGCGGCTCGACGGACGCCACCGGCGTCGTCTTCAACGACACGATTGATCCGAACACGACGCTCGTCGGCGGCTCGATCATGTCCACGCCGCTCGCCAACAGCGACACCTACAACGTCATCGGCAACGTGCGCATCCAGCCGAACGCGGCGCAGGGCGTGCTCACCAACGACTCCAACCCGGACAACGGCAACAACACGGGGATGACCGCTTCGGGGCCGACGACCACAACGCAGGGCGGCAACCTGACGATCAACAGCGACGGCTCGTTCAGCTACAACCCGCCCGCCGGTTTCGCCGGCACGGACAGCTTCACCTACACGGCCACCGTCACCGCCACGGGCAAGACCGACACCGGCACGGTCACGCTCAACGTCGGCAACGGCACTTCGACGCCCGGCACGAACGTCATCTGGTTCGTGGACGCCAACCAGGCGTCGAACGGCGACGGTCGTCTGACCTCGCCCTTCAACTGCCTGCGCGGCCCCGGCTGCTTCGACTCGACCACGACGGGCGGCGCGGCGGACGACCCCGGCGACAGCATCTTCCTCTACAGCAGCGCCAACAACTACACCGGCGGCAGCACGCTGCTCAACACGGAGAAGCTCGTCGGCCAGGGCGCGAGCGCGAGCCTCGCGACCATCGCCGGCGTCACCGTGCAGGCTTACAGCGACGCGCTGCCCACGACCGGCGGCGCGAACCCGACCATCATTTCGAGCGGCACGAGCATCACGCTCGCGAGCGGCAACCTGATCCGCGGTCTGACCTTTGGCAACTCGACCACCGCCGACATCGTCGGCACGAACTACGGCACGCTCACGCTCGGCGACAGCACCACGCCCGACGTGACCCTCAACGGCACGGGCAAGGCGCTCGACCTGAACAACGGCACGCTCGCCGCGACCTCGGCGACAAGCAGCGTGACGGTCACGAGCAGCACCACGCAGGGCATCTCCTTGCAGGCAACCGCCGGCACGGTCGCCTTCGGCTCGACCACAATTAGCAGCACGACGGCGCAGTGCGTCCTCGTCTCCGGCTCGACCGTCTCGGCCAACTTCGGCAACACCTCCTGCACGGGCGGCACGGACGGCATCTCCTTGCAGAACAACTCGTCGGGCACGCGCACCTTCGGCACGCTCGGCATCTCAGGCAACAGCGCCATCGGCTTCCGGCACTTCGACCCGGACGGCGCTGGCGCGATGGTCGGCGGCGGCACGACGACCATCACGGGCGCGACCACCATTTCGAGCGCGGGCAACCCCATTGATATACAGGACTCCGGCAACGTCACGATCAACTTCCAGTCGAGCGTGAGCGCGACGCGAACGGCTTCGGGCGGCACGGGCGTCAACTGGTCTGGGACGAACACGAGCGGCACGCTCACCTTCAACTCGCTCACAATCCAGACCAACGCTGGCACGGGCCTGAACGCTGCGGGCGGCGGCACGCTCAACGTCACCAACAACACGGGCACGATCAACAACACGACGCAGGCCGCAGCAGCCATCGTCGCTAACAACGTCACGCTCAACGCGAACTTCACGACCGTCAACTCTTCGGGCGGCACGAACGGCATCTCCTTGACGACTGTCGCGGGCACGTCGAACTTCGGCTCGGGCGCACTCTCCGGCGCGTCGGGCGTAGAGTTCCTCGTCAGCGGCGGCGCGGGGTCGGTCACCTACAACGGCACTATCACGCAGACCACCGCGGCGCGCGTCGTTGACATCCAGAGCAAGACCGGCGGCACTATTGCGTTCGGCGGCGCGATCACCTCGAACAACGGGACGGGGCAAGGCATCTTCCTCAACAGCAACACCGGCGCGACCATCAACTTCACCGGCAACCTCACTCTCAGCACCGGCGCTAACGCGGCATTCACCGCCACGGGCGGCGGCACGGTCAGTTCCACGAACGCAAACAGCACCGTCACCTCGACCACGGGCATCGGCGTGAACATCGCCAACACGACCATCGGTGGGAGTGGCGTAACTTTCAAGAGCGTTACCGTTAACGGGGCAGCGAACGGCATCTTGCTGAACACCACCGGCGCGGGCGCGTTTACGGTTACGGGTGACGGCGCGTCAGACCCCGCGAACACTACGCGCGGAAGAACGACGGCTAAGCAGGGCGGCGGCACGATCGCGCTCGGCTCTGGCGGCACAATCAACAACACGACGGGCGCGGCGATCAGCCTGAACAGCGCCACGAACGTAACTCTGCGCAACCTCTCGCTCACGGGTAACGGCGGCGGCGTGAACTCCGGCGCGGACGGAATCAACGCCCAAACCGTGACGACGCTGACGCTCGACAACGTGCTCATCACAGGTCACTTGGGCAACGACGGCTTATTCGGCAGTGGTGTGTCAGCCCTGACCTTGCAACACGTGGACATTCACACGAACGCGAAAACGTCGGGGGTCGAAGCTTCCGACATCTGGGACGTTCGTTTAGACAACCTGACGGGCACTTCGTCGGTAGCCAACTCGCTGTTCTTCGACGCGCGCGAAGACATCTTCACGATCAGTAACAGCGGCAGCTCTAATCTCAATATGACGGTGACGAACAGCGAGTTTCGAGACACCGACTTGGGGACTTCGCCGGCCGTGGGCAACACTGCCTTTGCGATGCTTGCTAACAACACCGCCGTCACCACACTGACGGCGAGTGGCTCGTTATTCAAGAACGCCAGGACAACTGGATTTCAATATGCGGGCAACAACGACTCCAGCGGTACGATAACCGTCAAGGACAACACCAGCACCCCGGCTGGTACAAGTGGCTTTGAAGGGAACGGGGTTGACGTTGACATCTCGCACCAGGGCGGCACCCCGTCCGCCGGTTCCACGGCAGTGCTCAATTTCGAGGTGAGCAATAACAAAACGCGCCAGACGCTCAGAACGAACAGCTCAAACTCGATCAACATCAACATGGGCGGCAACGCCAGGTCGGGCGCTTCGATGATCGGTACGGTCAAGAACAACGTCATCGGCAACGCGGCGGTGGCGAACTCAGGCTCTGACCTTGGCGCGGGCATAGCCGTGGACGCCAAGGGTGCGGCCACAACGACCATCTCAGTGACCGGAAACACCGTCAATCAGGTGAAGGCATTTAGCGGCAACGTCTTCGACGCCGGAACTTCCCAGACCGCAAAACTCAACCTCAGGGTACGCAGCAACACCTTCAACGGAAATCCCGCTCAGGCGAACCCGCAATACGGCCTCCACATCAACGCCGGCACGGGGACGCCGGGTGAAACCAATCTGCTCTGCGTGGACATGGGGCAGAATTCAGTGACCATGCCTGCCTCGGCTATTGCCAGCGTCGATCTCGATTCGTTCCCCGGAACTACGACCGATCTGGTTGGCTATACGGGCGCAGCCAATAACGGGACCCAAATCCAGAACTTCTTCGGTTCTAATCCCGGCACGACGCCTCCGGGTGCAAACACGGTCACCACCCCGGCCACGCTTTATACGGCTGCCGGCGGGACTACTCGACCAGCCGTCTCTCCTTGCAGCACCTTTACATTCCCCACCGGCCCGGAGGTTCTCCCCGGTAACGCGATTGGCAGCCCGCAGGACAGCGTAACCGGCGAGATGCCTAACGGCGCGGCCGCGCAACAGACCGAGCAGGTGGCCGTAATCGCCGGTCAGCCGTTCGTCGCCCAGCCCCAAGCCGCGCAGGCGGTCAGCCCGGCGGTGCAAAAGTCTAAGGTTGCTGCGGCGCAGGCTACGGCGGCGCAGAAGGACGAGGCACATGCGCAAACGACGAGCACGCTGAAGGGCGGCGACTCGAAGTTGAACGCGCCGCAGGTGGCGAACTTCCCCGTCACCATCGGCACGCTGGCGGCCGGCAAGACTGTGACGATCACCTTCCAGGTGACGGTCAACAGCCCGCTCGCAGCCAACGTCACGCAGGTCTCTAACCAGGGTTCGGTCTCCGGCGGGAACTTCTCGACCGTGCAGACGACCGATCCGGGCCCGCCGGTCGTGAACGGCCCGACCGTGACGCCGGTCACGCCGCAGCCGACGATCAACATCAAGAACGCCAGCGTCGCGCGCCCGCAGTCGGGCACGACGACGATGCCGTTCACCGTGGTGTTGTCGAGCGCCTACACCATCCCGGTCTCGGTCAACTTCCAGACCAACGACGGCACGGCCATCGCCGGGCAGGACTACACGACCACCTCCGGCACGGTGACCTTCCCGGCCGGCGTGACCGTGCAGACCATCTCCGTGCCCGTCCTGGCGAACGGCGCGGCCTCCGGCGACAGGACGTTCACCGTCACGCTCTCCTCGCCGGTCAACGGCAGCATCGGCACGGGCACTGCCACGGGCACGATCACGGCCGCCAACCCGGCGGGCACTGTGCTCATCAGCGAGCTGCGCACGAGCGGCCCCGGCGCGGGTGGTACGGGCGACCCGAACGACGACTTCGTCGAGGTCTATAACAACTCGAACAGCCCGCTAACCGTCACGGTCAGCGACGGCTCGGCGGGCTGGGCGGTGGTCAAGTCGGGCGCGACCTGCACGGATCAGCCGGTCGTCATCGGCGTGATCCCGACCAGCACGGTCATCCCGTCGCGCGGCCACTACCTGCTGGTCGGCACGGGCTACAGCCTGGCGGGTTACGCCGCCGGCAACCTGACCATGACCACCAACATCGAGGACGACAAGAACGTCGGGCTGTTCAACACGTCGAACGTGGCGAACTTCGCGACGGGCACGCGCCTCGACGCGGTCGGCTTCGGTCTCAACACGGGCGGCAACTGCGATCTGCTGAGAGAAGGCTCGACCCTGCCGGCGGCGCAGGGCAGCATCTCGCAGTACAGCTTCGTGCGCAAGATGACGACGGGCACGCCGCAGGACACGAACGACAACTCGGCGGACTTCACGGTCATCTCGACGGATCCGGGCACGGCCGTCGGCGCGACCGCGCAGCCGACCCTGGGCGGGCCTGGGCCGGAGAGCACGACCTCCCCGATCCAGCGCAACGCGCAGATCAAGGCGAGCCTCGTGGACACGCAGACCACGTCCACGGCCGTCCCGAACCGCCAGCGGTTGTCGTGCGGCGATCCGGGCGCGCCCGTCTGTAGCCCGACGACCTCGGCGAACGGCTTCCTCTTCATCCGCCGTAAGTTCACGAACACGACGGGCGGGAACGTCACGCGTCTCCGCTTCCGCATCGTGGACATCACGACGGCGACCGCGCCGCCGGGCCAGGCCGACCTGCGCGCGCTCACCTCGGTGGACGCGACGGTCTCGACCGTCTGCTGCGGCAACGTGCTGGTACGCGGGCTGACGCTTGAGCAGCCGCCGAACCAGCCGAACGGCGGCGGCCTGAACTCGACGCTCGCGGCCGGCACCATCACAACCATCGCGCCGCTCTCGAACGGCTCGTCAATCAACGTGCAGTTCCAGCTCGGCGTGCAGCAGGGCGGCACGTTCCGCTTCTTCATCAACGTCGAAGCACTGCCGTAACAACTAACCCTTGCGTCGCCGCCCCGCGGCGCGCAGGCACACAGCAGAACAGGCCGCCCAAGGATAAACTTGGGCGGCCTGTTCTGCTGTGTGCCTGATCTCTGTTAAAGTCTCCGCCGCAAGCCGAACCACTTTCAAGAAGGACGACACGCCCCGCCATGCTGCGCCGGATCACACGCACGCTCGTTCTGCTCATCGTCACTTGCCCGCCGGCCGCGCGCCCCGCCGCGCCGCCGGCCGCTGCGCCCCAGCCCGTTGACCTGCTCGTGCGGGGCGGCACGGTCGTGACGATGAACGAGCGCGGCGACGTGATCGAAGACGGCGCGGTCGCCGTCCGCGGCGGCCGCATCGTCGAAGTCGGCCCCGCCGACCGCTTGGCGCGCAAGTACGCCGCGCGCGAGACGATTGATGCGCGCGGGCACGCCGTCCTGCCCGGTCTCGTCAACGGGCACACGCACGTGCCGATGACGCTCTTCCGCGGCATCGCCGACGATCTCGACCTGAACGAGTGGCTGACCAAATACATCTTCCCCGCCGAGGCGAAGAACGTGACCGAGGCGTTCGTCCGCGCGGGCACGCGGCTCGGCCTCGCCGAGATGATCCGCGGCGGCACGACGACCTACTGTGACATGTACTACTTCGAGGACGCCGTCGCCGACGAGACGGCGCGCGCGGGCGTGCGCGGCGTGCTCGGCGAGACCGTGATTGATTTCCCCGTCGCGGACAACAAGACGCACGAGGAGGCGATGGCCTACGCGGACAAGTTCGTGGCGAAGTGGCGCGGGCACGCGCTCATCACGCCCGCCATCGCGCCGCACGCGCCTTACACGGTCTCCGAAAATCATCTGAAAGAGGTGCGGCAGTTCTCCGACCGCACGTCCGCGCCCGTCCTCATCCACGTCGCGGAGACGCGGAAGGAGGTCGAAGACATCACGCGCGACCACGGCGCGTCGCCGGTCGCCTATCTCGCGCGCATTGGCTTCCTCTCCGACCGCGTCATCGCCGCGCACACAGTCCACCTGACCGCCGAGGAGATCGCCACGCTCAAGCGCCTGGGCGTCGGCGCGGAGCACAACCCGCAGTCGAACATGAAGCTCGCGTCCGGCGTCGCGCCAGTGCCGCAGATGCTCGCGGCGGACGTGGCGCTCGGCCTCGGCACGGACGGCGCGGCCTCGAATAATGACCTGGACATGTGGGAGGAGATGGACACGGCCGCCAAGCTGCACAAAGAGTTTTCGGGCGACCCGAAAGTCGTCACGGCGCGCGAAGCCCTTGAGATGGCGACCATCCGCGGCGCGCGCGCGCTGCACCTGGAGCGCGAGATCGGCTCGCTCGAAGCGGGCAAGCGCGCCGACCTGATCGTGGTCGCGCTCGACAGCCTCAACCAGACGCCGCGCTACAACATCTATTCGCACCTCGTCTACGCGACGAAGGCGGCGGACGTGCGCACGGTCGTCATCGAGGGGCGCGTCGTGATGCGCGACCGGCGGCTGCTGACCTTAGACGAAGAGGCGATCAAACGCGACGCGCGCGCCTACCGCCAGCGCATCACGCAGAGCCTCGCGCCCGCGACGGTCAGCCCCGCACAGCCGGCCGGCCTGCCGAAACGGCCGCGGCCCACGCCCCGGCGGCGCGCGCGGCCGTGATCGGGCCGCGGTTATAACCACGAAATCACACGAAGCAACACGAAGCAGCAGCCCTAGCCCCGGCAACTTATTTCGTGTTGCTTCGTGTGATTTCGTGGTTTGAATATTCCCGCGCCCTGAAAATTGCACCGCACGCGCTTGATCAATCGTGCGGGTTCGGGCGATAATCGGCGCGCTGAATATAGAGACCTTCAAGCGAGCCTTGATGCTCGCTTTTGCGTTTGTGGAGTTATTTGGCGTGAAGGGAATTCATTTCAGTCTTGCCCGGCAGACCGTAATCAAAATCAGTCTCCTGTTCGCCTTCTCCTGCGGCGTCGCCGTGTGCGCGCGCGCGCAGTACCTGGTGCAGGCGGACGGCGAGAACGTGCAGCAGCGGATCGCGCGCGCGCGGGCGCTGGCGGCCGTGGGCAACCTGCCGGCGGCGCGCAGCGAGCTTGAGTCGCTGACGCACGCGCAGTCGGACGAGTCCGTGCGCGAGATCGCGCTCGTGCTGCTCGTCGGCGTCTACCTGGAACAGGCCGATTACGGCTACGCGGAAGGGCTGCTCAACGAGACGTTCGCCGCGCGCCAGGCCAGGCGCGACGAGGCGACGCACGCCTACTTCGCGCTCGCCGGTCAGGTCATCAACGGCGTGCGCGCGCACGTCGAACGCTACCGCGCGCTCGGTCTCGACGTGGCGGACGCGTCGCTGCCGCCCGAAGCGACGGGCGATCTCGATCACCTGCGCGCGCTGCTCGAACGCGTGGTCGCGCACGGGAAGCAGTTGGGCGCGGAGGGCGGCGGGATGGAGGCGTCGGCGCTCATCGAAGAGGCAGCGACCGTGCGCGCGCGGCTGGCGCGCGGGGCGGGCGAGCGCACGCAGTGGCAGCGCGAGGTGGCGGACGCACGCCAACGACTCGCCGGCTCGAACGCGCGCATGACGGTCGGCAGCGTCCGCCCGGCCGCGAACCCGCCCGCCACGGACACAAGCGCGCCGACGCCCACACCCGCCGCGCCGAGTCCTACGCCTGTGCCGACCCCGACGCCCGTGCCCAGAACTGAAACCGCGCCCGCACCCGCGAACACGACGACGAGCACCGGCGGCGCGCAACAGTCCACCGCCGCCGCACCTTCACAGACAGACGCGCCGAAGCAGTCCGAGCCGGGCACGACGCCCGCGCAGCCGCTCGACGTGGGCGGGGCGCTGATCGCGAAGGCGAAGGACAAGGTCGCGCCGAGCTACCCGACGCAGGCGCGTTCGGCGCGCGTGTCGGGCAACGTGACGGTCTTCCTCACGGTGGACGAGAAGGGCGAGGTGGCGGAGGTGAAGCGGACGAACGGGCCTGAGATGTTGCGCCAGGCCGCCGTGGACGCGGCCCGCCGCTGGAAGTTCCGGCCCACGCTCGTCAACGGTCAACCCGTCCGCGTCTCCGGCTACATCAACTTTAATTTCACCCTCTAATCGCGCCGGCCCAAACCCACCGCCCGGCAAACTTATTCGTTGACGCCCGCACGCCCGCATGCTAGCTTGGCCGCCGGTAGGGTCGCGCGGATAATTGGGGGAACTGACCGCGCTCCTGCCCGTTATCACCATCGCCTGAGTCGTTAATGTCCATTCGCCCGACGTTGCGCCCTGTTCCTCGACACAGCCTTGCCGGGTTAGTCTGCCCGCGGCAGCGCACGCCCGTCTTCGACAAACAAGGGAGGAGATATGAGAACGCGCTTTCTTTCTTCGTATAGGAGCAAGCGGAGTCTGTTGGTGTGTGCGCTGTCGCTCGCGCTGGTGGGCTTGGCCGCCGCGCAGGCGATCAAGCGCCCGAAGACGCCCGCGCCGCCGCCGCAACGCGCCGTGCTGATCAAGAAGGAGCAGGCCGGCCGGAAGGTCGCGCCCAACTTCGCGCCCGCGACCGCCAACTTCGTCTACCACGAGCAGACCGCCAACTTCGTCGCCACGCCGACCTGCTCGCCGTCCGGCGGCACGAACACGAGTTGCGGCCGCTACGTCGAGAACACGGATCGCAGCGCCGCGGCCGGCTTCCAGATTTACTCGCCCGAAACCTACACGCTGCACTACAAGGTCGAATTCCAGTTCTTCACCAACCAGGTGCGCGTCTATTACACGACCGACGGCTCGAACCCCTCCGGCTCGTTCGGCACGCCCTTCGGCACGACGCAGGTCGCGGTCGCCAGCTTTACCTGCACCTATGATGATCAGACGCAGTCGTGCCAGATCGTGGACGTAGTGACCGGCTCGATCCCGCCGCAGGCCGCCGGCACGACCGTCAAGTACATCGTCTCGGCCTGGCACAGCGGCGGCGGCCCCGAAGTCTTCGCCAACAGCGGCACGTGCGGCGGCTGCCCCAGTTGCACCGACTCGACCACGGGCTGCGCCACCGTCTTCCAGTACAACGTGCTCGCCGCGCCCGCGACGCCGCTCATCATCTCGGAGTTTCGCCTGCGCGGCCCCGGCCCCGGCGGCTCGCCGACCGCCGCGCAACAGGCGGGCGACGAGTACGTCGAGATTTACAACAACAGCAACTCGGACGTGATGGTCAACGCCTTCGACGGCTCGGCCGGTTTCGCCCTCGCCGCCTCGGACGGCACCACGCGCTTCACGATCCCGAACGGTACGACCATCCCGGCGCGCGGCCACTACCTCGGCGTCAACTCGGTCGGCTATTCGCTTGCCGGCTATCCGGCCGCCAGCGGCACGACCGCGACGGGCGATGCCACTTACACCACGGACATCCCCGACAACTTCGGCATCGCGCTCTTCAACACCGCGAACCCGGCCAATTTCACGATAACGAACCGCCTCGACGCGGTCGGCTCGTCGGTCGAGTCGAACGCGCTCTACAAAGAGGGCACGGGCTACCCGGCGCTCATCCCCTTCAACATCAACTACGCCTTCTACCGCGATCTGAACAGCGCGGCCGGCACGCCGCAGGACACGGACGACAACGCTTCGGACTTCCTGTTCGTTGACACCAGCGCCCTCTGCGCCTTCGCGGCGGGCTGCACCGGCACGACCGCCGACGGTCTGCGCGGCGGCCGCCATCTCGGCGCACCGGGGCCGGAGAACAGCACCAGCCCCATCCAGCGCAACGCCTTCGTCAAGACGACGCTCATCGATCCGGGCTGCACCGGCACGGCGGCAGCGCCGACCCAGGCCTGCCCGCGCTACCGCAGTCTCGTGCCTGACCCCAGCGGCAACGGCGCGCAGGGCACGCTCTCGATCCGGCGGCGCTTCGTCAACAACACCGCCAGCAACGTCACACGCCTGCGCTTCCGCATCGTGGACATCACCACGAACCCACCAGCGGCGGGCAACGCAGACCTGCGCGCGCTGACTTCGAGCAGCCAGTCCGCGACGTGCATCAGCGCCGGCCTGGGCTGCCCCTCGCCCGGCGCGGTGATCACGATTAAAGGCACGACGCTCGAACAGCCGCCCGCGCAGCCGGCCGGCGGCGGCTACAACTCGTCGCTGTCGGACGACACGATCACCCTGATGACGCCGCTCGCGCCCGGCAACGCGACCATCGTGCAGTTCGTCCTCGGCATCAACGGCAGCGGTAACTACCGCTTCTTCATCAACGTCGAGGCGCTGCCCTAGACGCCGCACCGGCGTGCCGGCCCGCAACGCACGAAAGCCCGAATTAAAAAGGGGAGAATCGCCGCGATTCTCCCTTTTTTACTTGTGGTGACTACAACCAGCGCGCGCCGCCCTTGCTCGCACGCGAGTGGGCATTGACGGCCGCAAGTGCGAGGTGCTAGTTTTACCACCTGAATCAGGCGCGAGCAGAGCAAGAGCATGGTTTCCGCGCCGGCCGCAACAACACAAATAGTCAACGTCTGACCGCGCTATGTGGTGCGCCCCTCCCCAGGACGGTTTCGTTGATCAAAGCACAATACCCTCGCAAGCGGTACACGCATGCGTAGATTCCAGTACTGCCAAAGGAGAAATGTCGATGGGTTTTCATGTAACTAGCGCCAGCCGGCGAGCCACCGCCCTGCTCGCGCTACTCGTGGCCTTGGCCATCCCCGCAACCTCGCAGACGTTGGGGCGCGTAAAGCCCCGCCAGGAGAGCACGACTTCAAGTAAGGTCGAGAACGTGCGCGTCAAAGGCCCGGCCCTGATCGTCGCGCCCCCGCCGCTTATCATCTCGGAGTTTCGCCTGCGCGGCCCCGGCCCCAGCGGCGCAACCTTGGCGCAGCAGGACGCCGACGAGTTCATCGAGATTTACAACAATAGCAACTCGTCCGTGACCATCACTACCTTCGACAACTCGGCGGGCTACGCAATCGCCGCCTCCGACGGCGTGATCCGCTGCACCATCCCGAACAACACGGTCATCCCCGGGCGCGGGCACTACCTGTGCGTCAACTCCGTCGGCTACAGCCTGTCCAACTACCCGGCCGGCAACGGCACGACCGCGACGGGCGACGCTACCTACACCGCTGACATCCCCGACAACGCCGGCATCGCGATCTTCGACACGGCGAACACAGCCAACTTCTCGCTCGGCACACGCCTCGACGCCGTCGGCTCGACGAGCGAGCCTAACACGCTCTACAAAGAGGGCGCGGGGCTGCCACCGCTGGGGGTGTTTAATATAGATTACTCCTGGTATCGTGACCTGAGTGGCGGCACGCCGAAGGAAACGAACAATAACGTCGCCGACTTCGTGTACGTTGATACATTCGCCACGAATGCCGGCGCTGGTCAGCGGCTCGGCGCGCCGGGGCCGGAGAACCTCTCCAGCCCCATCCAGCGCAACGACGCGATCAGCACCACGCTGATCGATCCGGGCTGCACGGGCACGGCCACCGCCGCGACCCAGCCCTGCCCACGCTTCCGCTCGACGGTCGCCGTCGCCAACGGCGCGCAGGGGACGCTCTCGATCCGGCGGCGCTTCGTCAACAACACGGCCAGCAACGTCACACGCCTGCGCTTCCGCATCGTGGACATCACCTCCTTCCCGGCCGCGCCCGGCAACGCCGACCTGCGCGCGCTGACTTCGAGCGATCAGCCGGCCACCTGCATCGGGTCGGGGCTGGGCTGCCCGTCGCCCGGCGCGGCGATTATTATTAAAGGCACGACGCTCGAACAGCCGCCCAACCAGCCGGCCGGCGGCGCTTTGAACTCGTCGCTGTCGGACAACACGATCACCCTGATGACGCCGCTCGCGCCCGGCAACGCGACTATCGTGCAGTTCGTCTTAGGCATTAACGGCAGCGGCAACTACCGCTTCTTCATCAACGTCGAGGCGCTGCCCTAAAGCACGACCCACAGACGCGCGGGCACGCCCCGCAAACGCCGAAGGGGAGGGATCGCATGCGATCCCTCCCCTTCGTTTCTTCCCCTAAGTCCCAATGACTCTAGCGCAGATTTAACTCGAAAGCTTATGCCGGGAGCGCGGGCGTACCGCCCGCCTTGAGCGCGGGAGCGCGAATAAAGGCTGCGCTTAAATTCAAGCTTGAAAGAAAAGTAATCCTCTTGAGCGTGCTGGCAGCACGCTGGGCGGGCGGGACGCCCGCGCTCCCAGCAAGCGCGGCAGCTTGCCACGTAAACTATAAGGCGAAGGTGCTAGCGCGGCTTCGTGCGCCCGATCTGCACGAGGACTTTAGCCTGTTGTGCCTGCGGCGTGCGCTCGTCGGGGCCGCAACTGCCGCAGCCCGTCGCGCACGCTGCGCCGCCCTTGCCGCGCGCGCCGAGCGAACGCACACGCGCCCAGCCGCGCCGCCCCACGTAGGCCAGCGCCGCCAGCACCAGCAACAGCACCGCCACGTTCTGCCAATCTGTCAACATCTCGCCCGCCGGCACTTAACTGAACCCCAACAGCCGCCCGCCCTGATACGTGATGAACGACGCGACGTAGGCGAGCACAAGCATGTACGTGACCATGAACAGGGGCCAGCGCCACGAGTTCGTCTCGCGCCGCACGATGGCAATGGTGGACATGCACTGGCACGCGAGCACGAAGAAGACCATCATCGAGACGGCTACGAGCGGCGTCCAAGCCCTGCTCCCGTCGGGCCGGCGCGCGTTGCGCACCGCCTCGATCAGAGAGTTCGAGCCGTCCTGCGCGTCCGCGTCGCCGACGTTATAGACGATGCTCAGCGTCGAGACCAGCGTCTCGCGCGCGGCGAACGACGAGATAAGACCGATGCCCATCTGCCAGTCGAAGCCTAAGGGTCTGATCGCCGGCTCGATCAGACGCCCCAGCCGGCCCGCGAAGCTCTGCCGAATCTGTGCGCCCTTGTCGTCAGCCTGCGGTGCGGAGTCGTTCGCGCCGGCCGCGCCGCTTGCCTGTCGCCCGTCGTCGGCCGCGCGCGCGTTTGCCTGCGCGTCCTGCGCCGCGGCCTTCGGCAGGCGCGGGAAGGTCGCCAGCGCCCACAAGAGGATCGAGATGGCGAGGATGACCGTGCCCGCGCGGCGCACGAACATCCAGGAGCGCGAGCGCATCGTGTGCGCGATGTTGACAGCGCTCGGCAGGCGGTACGGCGGAAGCTCCAACACGAGCGGCGGCGGCGGCGACTTCAGCAGTGTCCGCTTCAACACCCAGGCGACGGCGACCGCGACCGCGATGCCCAGCCCGTACATCGCCATGATGATCAGCACGCCGACCGACACAACGCCGAAGACCTTCCGCCCCGTGAAGAACGCCGCGATCATCAGCGTGTAGACCGGCAGCCGCGCCGAGCACGACATGAACGGCGCGATCAGGATCGTCGCCAAACGATCCTTCGGGTTCTCAATCGTGCGCGTCGCCATGATGCCCGGAATCGCGCACGCGAAACTGCTTAGCAGCGGCATGAACGCCTTGCCGTGCAGCCCCACGCCGCGCATCAGCCGATCCATCAGGAACGCCGCGCGCGCCATGTAGCCGCTGTCTTCCAGTAAGGCGATAAAGAAGAAGAGCAGCAGAATCTGCGGTAGGAAGACGAGCACGCCGCCCACGCCCGCGATGACGCCGTCCACCAGCAGATCGGTCAGCAACCCCGCCGGCATGTGCAGCCGCACCGCGTCGCCCAGCGCGCCGAAGCCCTGATCGATCAAGTCCATCGGCAGTTGCGCCCAGGAGAAGATCGTCTGGAAGACGACGATCATCACTGCAAGCAGGATCAGCGGGCCGAAAACTCTGTGCGTCACGACCGCGTCGATGCGATCCGTGACCGACGAACGCTCCTCGCGTTTGCGCCGCACCGAGGCGCGCGCCGCCCGCTCGATCCAGTCGTAGCGCGCGACGAGCGGCTCCTGCCACCACTGCGGATTCGCCGCCTCAAGCCGTGCCCGCGCCGCCACGACCGCCTGCTGCCGCGCCTCGTTCGGCGGCAACTCGTCCGCGTACAACTCGACCAGCGCCGCCTGTCGCCGCGCGCCGTCCGCGTCCGTCGCTTCGACGCTCTTGTCCGTCCCGCGCCCGTTGCCGTTCTCGCCTGCCAGCGCCAGCAACTCGCGCTCGGCCGCCTCCGACAGACGCCAACCGACGCCGCAGCGCCCCTCGGCGCACGCCGCTTGAAGGACGGCCGCCGCCAGCGCGTCCAAGCCCCGCCGCTGCGTCGCCACGACGGGCACGACCGGCACGCCGAGACTCTGGCCCAACTGCGCGGCGTCTATCTCTATGCCGCGCTTTGTGGCCAAGTCGATCATTGTCAACGCGACGACGAGCGGGCGACCCGTTTCGAGTATTTGTGTGACGAGGTAGAGGTTGCGTTCGAGGTTCGTCGCGTCCACGACCGCGACGACCACGTCGGGCGCGGGCACGACCGCCGTCATGCGCCCCAGGATCACGTCGCGCGCGATCTCTTCGTCAATCGAGGCGGCGTCGAGGCTGTAGAGGCCGGGCAGATCGACGAGCCGCGCCGGCCAAGGGGAGTCGGCCGCCGGCAGTGGCCACACGCCCTCTTTGCGCTCGACCGTGACGCCCGGATAGTTCGCGACCTTCTGGCGCAGACCCGTCAGCGCGTTGAACAGGCTCGTCTTGCCGGCGTTGGGATTGCCCGCGAGCGCGACCGTCAGCGTCCGCGCGCGTTCGCGCGGCGCGGTCGGCTCGGCGGGCAGGGCAGGGGCGGGATTCATAACAAAAAATGCCGAGTGCCGAGTGTCGAGTAAAATATTGCCTGCTTACTCAGCACCCAGGACTCAGCACTTCGGTACTTACTGCACGGGACTTGTTACTCGGCGCAGACGCTGATCGTCTGGGCCTCTGTGTAGCGCAGGGCCAGATCGTAGCCGCGCACGCGTATCTGGATCGGGTCGCCGAGCGGCGCGGTCTTGACCACGCAGACCGGCGCGCCCGGCACGACGCCCATCTCCATCAGCCTGCGCGCCACCGCGCCCGCGCCGCCGACCGCCACCACGCGCGCCGTCTTGCCATGCGGCAACACGCCCAGCGTCGTCGTACCATTCGCCTGTTTATGATTTGCCGACATCATAGGGGATTAAAACTTCCTTACGCCGCCATCCGCGGCCGATGATTACCAGACCGAGCGGGCCTTACCGCTCAACCCGGAGTATAGCGGAATTGAAAATAGATTTCAATTTCATCGCAAGGCTTTTGCGAAATATTTTTCGCGGGGCGCGGCCTTAGGGCAGCCGCCCGGCTTTACTGCCGCGTGAGCGGGAGGATGGAGAGGTCGGCGCGGACTGGCCCGATGGGCGTGGTGGCAGTCAGGCGCAGGGGCAGGCGGCGGCGGTCGAGGCTGACCCAGAGGCGCAGCGAGAGCCGGTCGCCCTGCGGTTCGTCCGTGGCGAGCGCGAGCTGCACGGCGGGGATGCGCTGCCCGCCCAACTCGATGGTCTCGCGTTTGAGCGCGGTGATAAAGAGCGTGCGCGGGCGCTTGTTGATGAGTAGCGAGACGGCGTTGCGCTTGGGCGGCGAGAGATCGAACGAGCGCAGCGCGTAGAGCACGGAGACCCAGTCGTATGTGCCGACCGGAACTTCAATCGGCTTGCCGTCGCCCGCGACGGCCGTGCCGCGCTCCTGATCCACGCTGACCACGCCCTGCGAGCGGTGCTGTCCCTCCTGCACGCGCAACTCCGTGCGGAAGGGCAGGAGCGTCGTCGCGTCCACGTAGGCGTCAATCTTGTCGCTGACGGGGAACAGCCGCTGCCCCGCCTCGGTCGTGTAGAGCGTCGCGTTCAGCAGTATACCGTCGCGGCTGAAATAGACGCCGCGCGAACGCACCTGAAAGTTGGCGACGCCCACGGGCTGCGTGGCCGCGCCGAGGTAAAAATTGAAACTCAACTGCTCGCCGATCTCGAAGGGCAGGTTGAGCGGTCGGGGCTGGGTTCTCTGCTCTAACGTCCGCGGCGTCGGGCGCTGCGTGGGCTGCGGCGTCGGCGGCGCTGCGATCTGCTGCGGCGGTTGGGCCGGCTCGGCCACGTCAATGCTCGCTAGCTCCGCCCGCACCTCGCCCGCCGCCAGGCGCGCGCTGACGAGCACCGGCACATGCTGCGCGTCGTCCGAGAAATAGACGCGCACGCGATAGTTGTTCGCCGCCACGTTGTCGCGCACGCGCACCTGCGCGGCAAGCGTGTTGAAAGAGCCGGCGGGCGTCTTAACCGTCTCGCGCCCCGTCACGCGCAACTCGGCCTGAAACTGCGTGCCCTGATTCTGCGCGCTGACGGGATAGACCGCGCCGGGCGCGAGCGGCTGTGTGCGCAGGTAATAGAGCGCGGACAGGAGATCGAACGTGGCGGGCGCGCTGTCTTCGGTCTTCGTGCTCGCGTCCCCGATCTCCGAGTCGGTGGCGAGCGAGCCGCTGGTGACGTTCGGCGGCAGGTCGCCCGTGCGTCTGACGAGTTGTGTGTGGAAGGGCAGCCCGGTTTTGGGATCGACGTAGGCGACGTACTCGTTATTGATGGCGTAGATGGCGGCGCGCGCCAGCCCCACCGTCGCGACGTGCGCGCGCAACTCGACGCCTTCGCGGTTAAAGTACGCGCCGCGCCCGGCGACGAACAACTCGATGTGCGCTGCGGGCGCGAAGGTCGAAAAACTGACGCTGTAGGTGAGTTTCTCGCCGACCCGATAAGGCCCTTCGGCGGGCGTGTCTGCGGCGGCCGTGGCCGTTGTCTGCTGCGCCCAGACAGGCGTGGCGGGCGCGCAAAAGCAGAACAGGATTATCAGTGCCCGCAGCAGGCATCTCTTTCGCTGCAACAGTCGCTTCCCCTTTATCGCGGACTCCACCGAACCGCGCGCGGCGGCCAGACCTTACACGCCCCGCGCGCCAGTGCTGTTCCTAAAGATGCGGCCGGGAAGAGGATGTTACCAGATTTCCGGAGAAAGCATGAAGGAGGGGCGGAAAGGGATGAGGGATGAAAGAGTGACTATTCAAACTTGAGTGATCCTGCTTTCATCCCTCATCCCTTTCCTCCGCGCTTGCCATCTCGGCGCTGATCTCTTCCGCCGCACGCTGCGGGTCGGGCGCGTTGAGGATTGCGCGGCCGACGACGAGATAGTCAGCCCCGGCGCGCACGGCTTCGGCGGGTGTCAGTACGCGCTTCTGATCGTCGTGCGCTGTGTCGCGCGGGCGCACGCCGGGCGTGACGATCAGGAAGTCGCGGCGCGGGACGGCCGCACGCACGTCCGCGATCTCGTGCGGCGAGGCGACCACGCCGTCGAGTCCGCAGTCGGCAGCGAGCCGCGCGAGCCGTGTCACCTGCGCCGCGGGTGAGTCTGCAATACCGATCTCTGCAAGCACGCCCGCGTCGCTGCTGGTGAGCACAGTCACGGCGATCAACTTCGGGCGCGGCAAACCTTCACGCTCGGCAGTCTCGGCGGTAGCTTGGGCCGCACGCCGCAGCATCTCGCCGCCGCCGGCCGCGTGCACGTTGAAGAGCGTGACGCCGAAGCGCACCGCCTCGCGACATGCCATCGCGACCGTGTTCGGGATGTCGTGATACTTCAGATCGAGAAAGACGCGACCGCCCGCGCCGACGATCTCACGCACGAACTGCGGGCCGGCGGCCGTAAACAGTTGCATGCCGATCTTGAACATCCCCGCGTGCCCGCGCAGCCTGGCGAACAACTCGCGCGCCTGCGCGACGTTGTCAACATCGAGGGCGATAATTAGTTTATCGTTCATAAGGAAGCGACTAGCCGACAGCCGTTAGCTCTCCCGCCCGACAGCCCACGGCCTCGTCGAGCGTGCGGAAGCCGTGTTGATGGATGAGGCGCGCGAGACCTTCGTTGATGTCGCGCGCGACGCCCACGCCTTCATAAACGAAACCCGTGTAGAGTTGCACGAGGCTCGCGCCCGCGCAGATTTTAGCCCACGCGTCGGCAGCGTTGAAGATGCCGCCGACGCCGATGATCGTGAGCGCGCCGCGCGCGAGGCGGTAAAGCGTCGCGATGATTTCATTCGCACGCTCGCGCAAAGGTGCACCGCTCAAGCCCCCAGCGCCGCAAGCCGCGAGCGTCGCGGCGGGCGTGCGCAGCTTCTCACGGCTCGTCGTCGTGTTGGTCGCGATGATGCCGGCGAGTCCGGCGCGGCGGGCCACGTCAACGATCAACTCAAGCTCGCACTCGTCCAGATCGGGCGCGACTTTGACGAGCAGCGGGACGGGCGGTCGCGCGCGCGCATCGGCCAACCCGCGGTTGCGTTGTTGCAGCGCGGAGAGCAGCGCGGCGAGCGCGTCGGCGCGTTGTAGCTCGCGCAGGTTCGGCGTGTTCGGCGAACTGACGTTGACCGCGACGTAATCCGCATGCGGAAAGACCGTCTCAAAACTGGCGAGATAATCAGGCACGGCGTCCGCGACTTCGACCACGCGGCTCTTACCGATGTTGATGCCGAGCACACAGTCCGGTCTGCGCCCTTGCAGCCGCCGCGCCAACGCCGCCGCGCCCTCGTTATTAAAGCCCTGCCGGTTAATAAGCGCGCGATCCTGCGGCAGCCGAAACAAACGCGGGCGCGGATTGCCCGGCTGCGCGCGGTGCGTCACCGTCCCGACTTCGACGAACCCGAAGCCGAGCGCGGCAAGCTGCCTCACCGCCACGCCGTTCTTATCAAACCCCGCCGCCAGGCCGACCGGATTACTGAACCTCAGCCCGAAACGCTCCAGCGGCCCGAACGGCGTGCGCCAAAACCTCCGCGCCGCCGCGCGCCGCGCCGCCTCCGTCCCCAACGTCGTCTGCAACGTGTGCAATGCCATCTCGTGCGCCGTCTCCGGGTCGAGACGGAACAGCGCGGGGCGCAGGATAGAGCGGTAGAACATTAAAAGCCGTGACGGGTGACAAGTGACAGGTGACAAGCCGGAGCAGGATTCTAACTTGTCGCCCCGCACTTGTCACTCGTCATCGTCCTTCGTGTCACCTGTCACTTGTCACCCGTCACACGCTTTGTTAGTATCCGCAGCCGATGGAGTTCACGGAGAAGGCACGGATCATGGACGGCGCGCGGATCAATCGCGCGCTGGCGCGGCTGGCGTCGGAGATTGTCGAGGAGAACCACGGCGCGGACGATCTTTATCTCGTCGGCGTGCAGCGGCGCGGCGTGCCGTTGGCGGAGCGGCTGGCGGAGAAGATCGCAGACCTCGAAGGGCAGCGCCCGCCGGTGGGCGTCGTGGACATCACGCTCTACCGGGACGATCTCTCGACCGTCGGCTCGAACCCCATCGTCAACCGGCGCACAGACCTGCCGGGCGGCGTCGAGAACCGCAATATCATCCTGATTGACGACGTGCTCTACACGGGGCGGACGATCCGCGCGGCGCTCGATCAGTTGGTGGACTTCGGCCGCCCGCGCCGCGTGCAGTTGGCCGTGCTGGTGGATCGCGGTAAGGAGCACCGCGAAGTGCCGATTCAGGCCGACTACATCGGGAAGTTCGTGCCGACGAAGAAGAGCGAGATCATCAAGGTGATGCTCGACGACATTGACGGCGAGGAAGGGGTCGCCATCGTGGAGCGACCGGCGGATGAGAGCGCGTGAGCGGAGGCGACCCTGAGCGGTCGCCTTTTTCGTAGGCGGGCGGCGAGAGAAATTTGATGCGCAAGAAAAATGAGCGGCCGGACGAGCAGGCGGGCGGGCAGGCGGCGACCGGCCTCGCGGGCAAAGACCTGCTCGGCATACGCGAGTTGACGCCCGCGGAGATTGTGCACGTGCTCGACACGGCGGAAAATTTCCGCGACATCTCGCAGCGCGAGATCAAAAAAGTGCCGACCCTGCGCGGGCGCACCGTCATCAACCTCTTCTTCGAGCCTTCGACGCGCACGCGCACCTCGTTCGAGTTGGCCGGCAAGCGACTCTCGGCCGACACGATTAACATTAGCGCCGCGACTTCGAGCGTGACCAAGGGCGAGACGCTGCTGGACACGGCGCGCAACCTCGAAGCCATGTCGCCGGACTTTATCGTCCTGCGCCACCCGTCGGCGGGTGCGCCGCACGCGCTCGCGCGCATCTGCCGCGCGGCGGTCATCAACGCGGGCGACGGCGCGCACGAGCACCCGACGCAGGCCCTCCTCGATGCCCTGACCATCCGCCAGCACAAGGGGCGCATCGCGGGTCTCGAAGTGGCCATCCTCGGCGACATCCTGCACTCGCGCGTCGCGCGCTCGAACCTGCACTTGCTGACGAAACTCGGCGCGCGCGTCAGGCTCGCCGGGCCGGGGCCGCTCGCGCCGCCGGAGTTCGCGGCGCTGGTCGCTGAAGGTGCGGTGCGCGTGACGAATAGAATCGAAGAGGCGGTCGAAGGCGCGGACGTGGTGATGGTCTTGCGCATCCAGCAGGAGCGGCAGGACGCGGCCTTCTTCCCCTCGTTGCGCGAGTACGCGGTGCATTACGGTCTCACCCGCCAGCGGCTGAGCGCGGCGCGGCCCGACGCCATCGTCATGCATCCGGGGCCGATGAATCGCGGCATAGAGATCGCTTCGGACGTGGCCGATGGCGCGGCCTCGCTCATCCTCGATCAGGTCGCCAACGGTCTTGCTGTCCGCATGGCCGTGCTCTACCTGCTGGCTGGCGGCGCGGTCGTGACGCAGCCGAAGACCGAGGCGGGCGGCGCGTCCGCGGGGCAGCGCGCGAAGGCTGACAGGAATCACGCGCAGTTGGAACTTGATCCCGAACCCGTCCCGGCCGGCCAAATCAAATGAAACTGCTGATCGCCAACGGCTACCTGATCGATCCCACGCAAGGGATCAACGGCGGCAGGAATCTGCTGATCGAAAAGGGCCGCGTCGCGTCGTTGCCCGCGCGCGGCGACGGCGTGCCCGAAGGCGCGGAGGTGTTCGATGCGACGGGTCTCGTCGTCGCTCCCGGCTTCATAGACCTGCACACGCACCTGCGCGAGCCGGGACAGGAGTACAAGGAGACGATTGCGACCGGGGCGGCGGCGGCCGTCGCGGGCGGCTGGACGAGCGTGTGTGCGATGCCGAACACCGATCCCGTCAACGACAACCCGGCCGTGACGCGTTTCATCATCGAGCAGGCCGAAGCCGCCGGGCTGGCGAACGTCTTCCCCGTCGGCGCGATCACGAAGGGGTCGCAAGGGAAGGAACTTGCGGAGATGGGCGAGATGCTGCGCGCCGGCATCGTCGCCGTGACGGACGACGGGCGCTCCGTGCCGGGCGCGGGGCTGATGCGGCGCGCGCTGGAGTACGCGCGCGGCTTCGATCTGCCCGTGATGGATCACTGCGAGGAGCGCACGCTCTCGGCGGGCGGCGTGATGCACGAGGGACAGTGGTCGCTGCGCCTCGGTCTGCGCGGTTCGCCCGCGCTCGCCGAAGAGTTGGACGCGTGGCGCGACTGCGCGCTCGCGGAGTTGACGGGCGCGCGCGTGCATCTCGCGCACGTCTCGACGCGCGGCGCGCTCGAAGCCGTGCGCCGCGCGAAGGAGCGCGGTCTCGCCGTCACGTGCGAAGTCGCGCCGCACCACTTCACGCTGACGGACGCGGCCGTCGAAGGCTACGACACAAACACGAAGATGTGCCCGCCGCTCCGCAGCGAAGAACACCTCGAAGCCCTGCTCGCCGCCATCGCCGACGGCACAATTGACGCCATCGCCACCGACCATGCGCCGCACCACGCCGACGAGAAGGCGCTCGAATACGACCACGCGCCCAACGGCATCACGGGCCTCGAAACGGCCGTCGCCCTCGCGCTCGACCGGCTCGTGCATCAAGGTCTCATCGGTCTCGAACGCCTCGTCGAACTCTGCTCAGTCAACCCCGCGCGCATCTTCAGCCTCGCAGACCGCGGCACGCTCCGCCCCGGCGCGTGGGGCGACGTGACCATTTTCGATCCCGATCTCGCATGGACGTTCCAAGCCGCCCGCTCACAATCCAAAAGCCACAACACACCCTTTGACGGCTGGACGCTATGCGGCGCGCCGGTCGCCACCGTCGTCGCCGGGCGCGTAGTGTTTAGGCGCAGTGAAGAGGCCGCGTCTGTGAGCGGCCGTGTGTAGAGCAACGCTTGGCGTAAATCTGAGAATATAGCTAAACTGCGCCACAGACATAATGCGAGGTGCATCGCAATGACGAACGAAGAATTGGAAAGAAAGATGGAGTTTATTATCGAGCAGCAAGCGCAATTTGCCGCTGACATTCAACAGTTACGGGAAGCGCAGGCACAGACCGACCGAGTCGTTGCCCGCCTCGCCAGCGTAACGCTTGAGGGGTTCAAAGATGTCAACGCCAAGATTGACGCGCTGGTTGATTCGCAGATTAAGCTCACGGACGCGCAAGCACAAACAGATGAGAATCTCCGAAATCTAATCGCGGTCGTTGACCGCTACTTCAGTGGACGCAATGGGCAAGCTGGAGGCTGAAGCTGTGCCCGAACGCGCAACCTTCTTCACACTCATAGGGAGCTAGATGTAAAGAGAGGCCCGTTGCGCTCTCCCCTTCGCAACGGGCCTCTCTTGTGCGGTCGCTCACTTACGTCCTGACAGGGGCGACCGAACCCGGTAGAAATTTTAAGCCGCGGATTTCATCGGGGGCTGCCCCGCGCTCTCCCCTTCGCGGGGCAGCCCCCTCCGCACCGACAACCGCCTGGTTGTCGATCCTTGGATAACTTTACTGCGTCCGGTACTCCGGCATGCGCACGCTCTGGTTCAGGATGACGCCGAACTCCGTGCCGGATTTCACCTCGGCTTCCTTCTCCTTCTCGTACACGCGCCCGCCCGTGCCGAGTGCGCCACCGATGAGCGCGCCGATGCCTGCGCCCTTACCGCCGCCGGCAATCGCGCCGATGATTGCGCCCGCCGCCGCGCCGCCGCCGATGAAGACCGCGTCGCGCTTCCGGTTAGAGCCGCCCTTGACGGTGCTCTCGTTGTCCGTCTGTACCTGATCGGTTTGCAAGCTGGTCAAAGAACCGTTAATCGTGTAGCGCGCCTTGTTCGGCAACTCCACCGAGTTGAACGCGACGGCGATGCTGCCGGGCGAGCGCCGCCCCGCCTGCTTCACCGAGGTCACGCGACCCCACACCTTGCTGCCCACCGGAATCACTTCCACGCCCGTCTCGGCGTAGACCGGCTCGGTCACGGTCGTCGTAAAGCGTTCACCGATGCGCGCCGTCTTCGAGTTCAACTCGCTGTCCATGCGGACGCGGATCGTCTGGTCGGCGGTGAGCGTGTAGTAACGCAGGGCCGGCGTTGTGGTCGTCGTCGTGCGCGTCGTCGTGGTGCGCGTGCGTAGGCGCGGGCGTGTGCGGCGGCGCTGCGCGGCGGCCGGCAGAGTGCTGCCGGCGATGAGTGCGAGAATCGCGATTAAGCTCAGGGCGCGTTGCGCCAGATTCTTACTGGTCATGGTGCTCCTGCTCCTCCTCCTGCGAACGCCGTCCACCGCCGCTTTTGTCTTCCGCCCGATTGCGACGTGTGGCGACCGGCGTTCTGTGTTTGTGCAACGTGCGTGCCACGTGCGTCCCGGCCGCGAAAGCCTGAATTTGCGCGGAAAACGGCGGGACACAGCACGCGCGAGCAGACGGCGAGGCGATTTGCATCAACGATGTGCGCGAGAGCGCGTTACTGTTTGCACGATTTCGTATGAGCGAATTGTAGCACAATTGTCGCGCCGCTTTTGCCGTGCGTCGGCGTCGCGCCGCGCGGCTGAGACGGACGCCGCAGCGCGCTTGATCTGGGCCGCCGTAATCTGTTCAAATGCGCGCGAGCCTGAAAAGTTTATTGCCACCGTGCGCGTGTGCCGCCGCCCTCGCCGCGCAAGCTACGGGCTTGCCGCGCTATCGGTTACAATCCCGTCGCAGCTTCAGCACCGGCAATATTTTGAACCCCGAAAGAGGAGGTGTTTATCGTGAGCACACCAGCAAGCGCGCTGAGCGCGCCCGTCAGCCTGCCCCGCATCAACGAGCCGGCCCCGGACTTCGAGGCCAAGTCCACACAAGGCATGTTGAAGCTATCTGATCATAAGGGGAAGTGGATCGTCCTGTTCTCGCACCCGGCCGATTTCACGCCCGTCTGCTCGACCGAGTTCATTGAGTTCGCCCGCCGCGCGGAAGAGTTCAAGCAGCGCGGCGTCCAACTGATCGGTCTGTCCGTGGATTCCGTCCCGGCGCACATCGCCTGGATCAGAAACATCGAACAGCATTTCCCCGACGTGAAGATTGACTTCCCCGTGATCGCCGATCTGGACACGAAGGTCGCGCAGAAGTACGGCCTGATCCACCCGTCGGCGTCCGAGACCGCAACCGTGCGCGCCGTCTTCGTCATAGACGACAAGGGCATCATCCGCGCGCTCATCTACTATCCGATGTCTTTGGGGCGCAACATAGACGAGGTCTTGCGCGTCGTGGACGCGTTGCAGACGGCGGACGCGAACGCCTGCGCGACGCCCGCCAACTGGCGGCCCGGCGACAAGGTGGTCGTGCCGCCGCCGCAGACCATCGCCGACGCCGAGAAGCGCCTGCAATCCGACTACGAGATCACCGACTGGTATCTCGCCAAACGAACATTATCGTGAGAGGCAGGGAGGAGGGATAAGGGATGAGGGCGGAGGGATGAGGGATGAAGAGGAACAACGCAAGCTGAGCGGTCGTTCCTTCATCCCTCATCCCTCCGCCCTCATCCCTTCTTAAACATGGCAGACGAACCGACAGACAGGGCCGCCGAGTTGCAGGCGTGCGACCTGGCCACGCAACTCGTACACGCGGGCGAGCGCCAGCCGCCGCCAGCCGGCACGCCCGTCGCCACGCCCATCTACGCGACCGCGACTTACACTTACGACTCGATGGCCGAGATGGACGCGGTCTTCGACGACGACCGGCGCGGCTTCGTCTATGCGCGCTACGGCAACCCGACCGTCCAGGCGCTTGAGACCGCGCTGGCGACGCTCGAAGCGGGCGCGGGCGCGTGCGCCTACGCTTCAGGGATGGCGGCGACCCACGCGGCGCTCCTCGCCTGCGAACTCGCGCCCGGCGCGACCGTCCTCGCCGCGCAAGACCTCTACGGCACGACCACGATGCTGCTCAACACGGTCTTCACGCAGTTGGGCGTCAAGACCGTGACGGCGGACTTCAACGACCCCGCCGCCCTGCGCGCGGCGGCGCTCGACGCGCGCCCGCGCGTCATGCTCGCGGAGACGATCTCGAACCCGCTGCTGCGCGTCTGCGATCTGGAAGCGTGCGCGGAGATCGCCCGCGCGGTCGGCGCGCGCTTCGTCGTGGACAACACGTTCGCGTCGCCGTTCCTGTGTCAACCGCTGAAATTCGGCGCGGACATCGTCGTCCACAGCGCGACGAAATATCTGGGCGGGCACGGCGACGCGCTGGGCGGCATCGCCGTCGCGCACGACGCGGAACTGTACGCCGCCCTGGTGAACATGAAAAAGGTCGTGGGCGGCGTGCTGAGCGTCTGGGAGGCGCACGAAATCCTGCGCGGCGTGAAGACGCTCGGCGTGCGCATGGAGCGGCAGTGTGCGAACGCGCGCCAACTGGCGGAGCGGTTGCTCGGCAACCCGCGCGTCGCGCGCGTCTATCATCCGGGCTTCGGCGCGAACGAGGCGCAGCGCGCGACGGTCGAGCGCATGCTGCGCCGGCCGCACACGGGCGCGCTCGTCTCGCTGGAACTCGGCGCGGACACGCGCGCGGCAGCCTTCCGCTTTATGGACGCGCTGCGCCTGTGCGTGCGGCTGACGAGCCTCGGCGATGTTGTGACCTGCGTGCTCCATCCCGTGACCGCGTCGCACCGCGGACTCGCGCCCGAACGTCGCCGGGAGTTGGGCATCGGCGAGGGTCTCGTGCGCATCTCTGTCGGCATCGAAGCCATCGCCGACATCGTCAACGACATCGAGCGGGCGCTCGCGGCGTGAGGGCGGGCGGGGCGGTGAATTAACTTTGAGCGCGTCGGTGGAACAAGCGGGGACGGTCGCGGGCCGGCACGACCTGTGGGCGCAGATCGGCAACACGCCGCTGCTGCGTCTGCGGCGCGTGGCGCGCGGCGTGCCCGCGGGCGTCGAAGTTTACGCCAAGGCCGAGCACCTGAATCCCGGCGGCTCGGTGAAAGACCGCGCGGCGCTGGCGATGATCCTGGCGGGCGAGCGCGACGGGCGGCTGACGCCGGACAAAATTATCCTCGACGCGACGAGCGGCAACACCGGCATCGCCTACGCCATGATCGGCGCGGCGCGCGGCTACCGCGTCGCGCTCTGCCTGCCCGCGAACGCGAACGTCGAGCGCAAGCGCATGCTGCGGCTCTACGGCGCGGAGTTGATCGAGACCGACCCGCTCACGGGCGCGGACGGCGCGCAGTTGCGCGCGCAGGAGATCGCGGCCGCCGAGCCGGCAAAATATTTCTACCCCGACCAGTACAACAACGACGCCAACTGGCGCGCGCACTACGAGGGCACGGGCGCGGAAATCTGGGCGCAGACCGAGGGGCGCGTCACGCACTTCGTCGCCGGTCTCGGCACGTCGGGCACGTTCACCGGCGTCGGGCGCAGGCTGAAGGAGCACGACGCGCGCGTCCGCCTCCTCGCCGTGCAGCCCGACTCGCCGCTGCACGGCCTCGAAGGCATGAAGCACTACGCGACCGCCATCGTGCCGGGCATCTTCGACGCGGCACTGCCCGACGGCCGGATCGAAGTGGCGACTGAAGACGCTTACACGATGGCGCGGCGGCTCGCGCGCGAAGAGGGCCTGTTCGTCGGCATCAGCTCCGGCGCGAACGTGACGGCCGCGCTGCGGCTAGCGCAGACGCTCACGCCCGGCTCGGTCGTCGTCACCGTGCTCTGCGACGACGGCGCGCGCTACCTGAGCGAGCATTTCTGGGAAGGCGAGGGCGCGCTTTGATCGAGTTGGGCGCGGCACACGAGGAAGAGTTGCGGCGGCACGCCGAACAGGAGTACCCGCACGAGTGCTGCGGGCTGCTCGTCGGGCGGTTCGCGGCGGACGGGCGCAAGACGGTGGTCGAAGTCTACCCGGTCTCCAACGCGCGCGAAGAGTCGGCGCGGCACAACCGCTCGCTCATCCTGCCCGCAGAGATGCTGCGCGGCGAGCGCCACGCCCGCGCGCGCGGCCTCGACGTGATCGGCAACTACCACTCGCACCCGGATCACCCGGCCGTGCCGTCGGCGTTCGATCTGGAGCACGCGTGGCCAACGTGGTCTTACGTCATCGTGGCGGTTGAGCAGGGGCGGGCGGCGGCCGTGCGCTCTTGGGAGTTGCGGGCGGATCGCTCGCGGTTTGACGAGGAGGAGATAGACAAAGGAGTTTGACTGACATGGCAGTAACGGTGTTAATCCCGGCCGCGCTCAGGCAATTCGCGGGCGGGCAGTCAGAGATTCAGACGGAGGCCGGCACGGTGGGCGAGGTGCTCGACCGCGTGACCAAGGCGAACAGCGATCTGCGCAAGCACCTGTACAGCGGCGAGAGCAAGCTGCGGAGCTTCGTCAACGTCTACGTTAACGACGAGGACATACGCGGCGGCGCGAAGCTCGACACGGAGGCGAAGGACGGCGACACCATCTCCATTGTGCCGGCGATTGCGGGCGGCGCGGCGACTGAAGCCGAGGTCGCGGGCGGGGAACTGCCGCGGCTGTCGCACGAAGAGATCGCGCGCTACAGTCGCCACCTGATCATGCCGGAGGTCGGCATGGAGGGGCAGCGCAAGCTGAAGGCGGCGCGCGTGCTGCTGATCGGCACGGGCGGTTTGGGCGCGCCGCTCGGCATGTACCTGGCCGCGGCGGGCGTCGGCACTTTGGGGCTGGTGGACTTCGACGTGGTGGACGAGTCGAACTTGCAGCGGCAGATCATACACGGCACGCGCGACGTGGGGCGACCGAAGATCGAATCGGCGCGCGACCGGCTGGCGGACATCAACCCGCACGTCCGCGTCGAGACGCACGAGACGCGGCTGACGAGCGAGAACGCGCTCGCCCTGTTCCGCGACTACGACATCGTCGTGGACGGCACGGACAATTTCCCGACGCGCTATCTGGTCAACGACGCCTGCGTGCTGACGGGCAAGGCCAACGTCTATGGCTCGATCTTCCGCTTCGAGGGGCAGGCGAGCGTCTTCTGGGCAGAGCGTGGCGCGTGCTATCGCTGTCTGTACCCTGAGCCGCCGCCGCCCGGCCTCGTGCCGTCGTGCGCCGAAGGCGGCGTGCTCGGCGTGCTGCCCGGCATCGTGGGCGCGATCCAGGCAAACGAGACGATCAAGCTGATCCTCGGCGACGGCGAGCCGCTGATTAACCGCCTGCTGCTCTTCGACGCGTGGCGGCTGCGCTTCCGCGAGTTGAAACTTCGGAAAGACCCGGACTGCCCCGTGTGCGGCCCGCGCGCGACGATCAGGGAATTGATTGACTATGAAGAGTTCTGCGGTCTGCGCCCGCCGGCCGCCACCGCACCAGTACAGGAGGAGAAGCCACAGATGGAAGAGATCACTGCTACCGAACTCAAACAACGGCTCGACCGGGGCGACGACTTGCAGATCATAGACGTGCGCGAGCCGCACGAGTACCAGATCGCGAAGCTCGAACAGGCGAAGCTGATCCCGCTCGGACAGGTCGTCGGCCGCATGAACGAGATCGACCCGAACCGCGAGACGGTCGTGCACTGCAAGATGGGCGGGCGCAGCGCCAAAGCCATCGAGGCGCTCCAGCGCGCCGGCTTCGCGGGCCGCCTCGTCAACCTCAAAGGCGGCATCACCGCCTGGTCGAACGAAGTCGATCCGTCAGTGCCGAAGTATTAAGAGACTGTTTGCAAAGCTTCGTGCGGATCACTTCCTCCGCGGCCCTGCGGCGGCCTGCCTCTGCGCCCTTTGCGATAAAGAAAAAGCTTTAACCGCAAAGCACGCGGAGAGGGCCATGAAGGAACGCAGAGAAGGCGGTAGCCCAAAATATGAAGCCCCCGCGGGGCGAAAGAAACGCTATCTGAATTTCTTTCACCCCTGCGGGGGCTTTTTCTTCTATGCGGGCTTGTCGCTCACTGCGAGGCGGCTTGCGCCTGGCCGCGGTTGAGGCGTTGCGCGAGCAGTTGCTTGCCGCGGTCGGCGAGTTCGGTGTGGTGGTCGCGCACGTCGCGGAAGAATTGCGCGAGTTCCTGATCGCCTTGCTGCTCGGCATCCTCGATATACATCTCATAAGTCTCTGCGCCTTGCAGCGCGTGATAGACGATGCTGAGCAAGTTGTAGGTGGTGTCCTGCGTGCCGGTGTTCCCTTTGGCTGCCATAAAATCTCCTCCCCAGTCAAGCATGAGAACCTGATGATGTGCGGGGGACGCGCGGAGGAACTTACGTTGATATTAACACAGCCGGTCAAGGCGGACAGAGCGTGGCGAGACAGAGCCGCCGTCCGGCTTCAGGCAGACACAGGCTCGCTGCTCTGCGCGCCGAGGGGTGCGGGCGTGGCGGCGGCACGGGCGGAGCGCGGCAGGAAGGGGCGCTCGCAGAACCAGAAGAAGACCCACGCGCAGGCGACGGTGAGCGGCGTCATAATCAGCACGGCGACGACGAAGCCGGGCAAGCCCCGCCCCGTGAAGCGCCAGGTTTCGAGCATCACCAGTTCGTGCGTCAGGTACAGCGAGTAGGAGAAGAGTCCTACGCCAGCGCCCCAGTTCCACAGGCGCGGGACGTTGTGCCACAGCCGCCCCGTCAACTCGGCCGCGACGACGCGGTTGACCACGACGAAGAGTCCGACCGCCCAGAGCGGGTGCGTCAACAGCCACACGGCGTCGTGGACGTACCACACCATCTGCACGTTCTCCTGCAAGTAAGCCATCCCGGCGGCGGCCGCGAGCGCGACGACGCAGACGCGCCAACTGCGCGCCCAGCGCGGCAGGGTCACAAGGCCGAACGCCGCCTCGACGCTCAGCGCGCCGAGCGCCCACGTGAACCAATGAGCCGCCGCTGCCTCGTTCACGGGGATGAAGACGCCGTACTTGTTTTTAATCAACAGGCTCAGTACGAACCACACGACGCGCGCGGCGGCGCACACCGCGATGGTCGTCCGCCAATTCCAGCGTCGGCGCATGAACAGCAGCAGGAAGTAGGCTAGGTAAAGCTGCTCCTCGATGGCGAGCGTCCAGAAGACGCCGTTGATGCCGTAGGCCGTGTGCGAGTCGAGGTTGTGCAGCATCGTCAGGTGCAGCACGAGATCGTAGAGGTAGAAGCGCGTGAACGCGACGCCGTCCGAGTAGGCCGCGACGGCCAGGAAGATGACGAGCGCGAACAAGTAGGGCGGGTAGAGCCGGCGCATGCGTCTGCGCCAGAAGGGGACGAAGTTCAACCGCGCGTCGCGCCCGGCCGCCTGCGCCTTCGCCCAGTGCAGGTGGATGCAGAAGCCGGAGATGACAAAGAAGAGAAAAACGCTGATGTAGCCGTAGTGCACGAAGCCGCGCACGGACGCGGCGAGCCAGCGCAGCGGTGCGTTCCACTCGTCGCGCGGCGACTGCATGACCGCGTGGTAGAGGACGACGTAGATCGCGGCGAAGCCCCGCAGCGCGTCGAGACCGCGCAAGCGGTGGCCGCCCGAAACGGCCATGAGCGGACTCGACTGTGACGTTGTGGCGTGGTTCTGGGCCAAACCGTAAACCGGCCTTACTCTCGCGGCGCAAAAATTTGTTCGAGCGAGAGCGATGATAGCCCAGCCGGCAGCGTTTAGAAAGTAGCGCGGGCTGCGGGCGCGGCACGTTCAGTTCACGTAGGTCGAGATCGTGTCCGGGTCGTGTAGCGCGTCGTCGGTCAGGCTTGCCACGGCCGCGCCCCCGACCTGCACGTGCTCCGCAAGCAGCGCGGCGGCCCGCTCGCCGTCCACTGGGCGCGAGAACAGGTAGCCCTGCGCGTAGGCGCAATTCAGCGCGCGCAGGTGCGCGAGTTGCGCCTCGGTCTCGACGCCTTCCGCGATCACCAGCATGCCCAGGTTCTTCGCGAGCGTGATGATCGTGCGCACGATCTCGGCGTTCTCGTCGCCCGCGCCCATGCGCCCGATGAAGGAGCGGTCGATCTTCAGCGTCGAGACGGGGAAGCGGTGCAAGTAAGAGAGCGACGAGTAGCCCGTGCCGAAGTCGTCTATCGAGAGCTGCACGCCGAGCGTGCGCAGTTGCACGAGCATCGCGGCGGCGCTCTCGGCGTTTTCCATCACGACGCTCTCGGTGATCTCCAACTGTAGGCGGCGCGGATCGATCCGCGTCTCGGCGAGCGCCTGCTCGATCTGGTCGAGCAGGTGCGGCTGGCTGAACTGCCGGCCCGACAGGTTAACGCTCATCGTGAGCGGGTGCGGCGTCAGTTCTTGCAGCCGGCGCAAATGCCGGCAGGACTCGTTGAGCACCCAGCGCCCCAACTCGAAGATCAGCCCGGTCTCTTCCGCGAGCGGGATGAATTCGTCCGGCGCGACGAAGCCGCGCTCCGGGTGTCGCCAGCGCACCAGCGCCTCGAAGCCCGTGATCCGGTTGGTGTCGAGCGCGACGATGGGCTGGTAATAGACCTCGAACTCCCGGCGCTCGACGGCGCGGCGCAGGTCGTTCTCCAACTTCAGGAGCGCGACCGCACGCGCGTGCATCACCGTGTCGAACATCTCGTGGCGCGACTTGCCGTTCTCCTTGGCGCGGTACATCGCCGTGTCTGCGTCGCGCAGCACGTGTTCGGGCTGCTCGTAGCCAGTCGTGCTGAGCGCGATGCCGATGGAGGCAGTGGTATAGACCTCGTGCCCGCTCAGGTTGAAGGGCTGCATCAACTCGCTCTGGATGCGCTCGGCGACGGCGATGGCGGTGCGCGCGTCGTCCAGCCCGTCGATCAAGAGCGCGAACTCGTCGCCGCCAAGCCGCGCGACCGTGTCCGTCGGGCGCAGGCAGCCTTCGAGCCGCCGCGCCAGCGCGACGAGCAGGTGATCGCCGATGCCGTGTCCGAGGCTGTCGTTGATGTTCTTGAAGCGGTCGAGGTCTATGAACAGGACGGCGAACATGTGCTCGGGGTGGCGGCGCGCGCGCTCGATAGCGAGCTTGAGGTGGTCGAGCAGGAGCGCGCGGTTCGGCAGCCCCGTCAGCGCGTCGTGGAAGGCGGCGTGGCGGAAGTGCTCGCGGCTGTGCTGCAACTCCTGGCTGATGCGCTGCTGCTCGGCGATGTGGCGCGAGAGTTCTTCGACGTGCCGCTCGGCCTGTTCGATCTGCGCCATCTTCGTCTCGACGCTGTTGAGGTATGTGCGGTAGGTGAAATAGACGATGACGATGATCGGGGTGGTGGCGACGACGGCGTAGAAGCCGACCGTGCCGACCAGCTTGGCGATCAGCCCGGCGGCGGACGCGCCCGCGAAGTAGGTGATTGAAGTGTAGAGGAAGTGCCCCTTCCAGACGGGCCAGAAACGCTGGCCCGCGCGGAGCGACAGGCAGCCCGCGACCAGGCTGGTGTTGGTCGCGTACTGCATGAGCGCCATGACGCAAAGCGCCATGATGAGCTTTTCGGAGTAGCTGCGCTGCGCCAGCGCGGCGGGCGAGCCGAAGCAGAGGCGCACGACCGAGACGGTCAGGAAGTAGGTTAGCGCCATCCCGCCCGCGTTGAACAGGTGGTGAAACTTCTTCGTGGTCACGCGCAGCGAGGTGCACAAGCCCTCAAGCGCCGCCAGCACGACCGCCGCCTCGCCGTCGAAGAGAAGCAGCGTCAGGAACAGGAACGTGTCGGAGACCGTGATCTGCCCGCGCACGCGAGGCACGCGCACGCTCAGGCGCGAGCCTATCCCCAGCGTGATGAGCGCCAGGATTAGGAAGCGCAGATCAAGCTGCGCCAGCGGCAGGTGCGCCGCCGAGTAGGTGAAGGCCGCCGCGCCCAGCGCGATGGCAGACCACATGAACGGCTTGGTGAAGCGACTAGCCTTTACTTCCATGCTGTTAGGAGGCGGACGAATATTGAGGATTGAGTGAGAGGCTTAAATCTTGGGGCAGTGCCGCCGGGCTTTAAGCGGGACGGGCAAACACGTCCCGCAGCACTGCTAAAATGTAGCACACAAACGGGGTAGCTGGCGAGCGCGCAGGCGAAAAATATTCGCGCCCTCCTGCGCCCGGACGAATCTGCCCGGAAAAACCGTGCGCCGCCTACGGGCCAGAACAAAACCGCAGACTTTCGGCAAATGTCGGTTAACTATTTATGGTTTCATGAAGTTAGACGGGAGCAGCGGCGGCACGCCGGGCGTGGGTTTGGCCGGTCATGGCGAGCGGTCACGCGCCCCCGGTGCGCCGGTCTAAACCATTATGCTGGCGCAATTTCCTACTTTCTGTTACCATCCGGCATTTTCCTAGGGTCTTGGGTTGATGTTGACGGGCGAAACTAAGCAAACGGGGCGTCCGTATCAACGGATGCAACAGAATGCTGGGCTGCTACATCTAATCCCTGTCGTATCAACAGCTTAATTTCAAGCCGGCGATACGCGCGGGACGGCACTAATGATTGCTGGCGGCGGGGCGCGACAGAGGAATCATGAGCATGAGTATGAACAAGCGCGGTGACGAGGGGTTCATGGAGACGCGGAGCAACAACACCTATTCGCCGTTCGAGGCGTTGAGCCAGGAACTGGCCGAAGACGCCATCCCGGCGGACATTGAGGACGTGCTGCAAAAGCTAGACGGCGCCACCTTAGGCGAGGCGCATGCCGACGACCTGCTCATCGAGCAGGCGGCTACGGCCGTTGCGCACGACGAGCACCAGGAAGACACATTCGCCGAGGAGGACGACCTCGATCTCTCGGCCGGCGACGACGACAAATCAATTGACCCGGTGCGGATGTACCTGCGCCAGATGGGCACCGTGCCGCTCTTGACGCGGGAGCAGGAGGTGTCCATCGCCAAGCGCATCGAGGCGGGCATCATCCGGTCGAACCGCGTGATCGCGCGCTCGCCCATCGCCGCCGCTGAACTGCTGCGGATCGGCGACGAGTTGGAATCGGGCAAGCTCAGCATCCGCGACGTGGTGGCCTTCTCGGATCAGGCCGACATGGCCGAGGTCGAGGACAAGGCCGACGAGTATTTGCAGTGGACGCTTGAGCACATCAATCGCATCCGCAAGCTGACGCACGACGGCTTGAAGGAGTGGACGAAGCTGCGCGCCGAGCAGCAACTGACGCGCGGCAAGAAGCCGGGCAAGAAGCTGCTTCGCCTGAAGCGCAAGGTGGCGGGCATCCGTCTCGCGCTCGCACGCGAGATCGCCAACCTCAAGCTGAAAGAGAGCGCGCGGCAGCGTCTGATTGACGCCGTCGCCGCCTCCTGGAAAGAGGTGCGCACGGCCGAGCGCGAGATCGAGCAGTACACGGAGAAACTCAACCGCAAGCGGATCAAGCCGGAGGACGCGAAGGAGTACAAGCGGCACATCACGTCCGCCAAGCGCCGGCTTAAGCAGATCGAGGAGGAGCGGCACGTCTCGCCCGTCGAGATCAAGCGCGCGCACCTGTCCATCGCCAAGAGCGAGGCGCAAACCGTGCAGGCGAAGCGCGAGTTGACGGAGGCGAACCTGCGCCTCGTCGTCTCCATCGCCAAGAAGTACACAAACCGCGGCTTGCAGTTTCTCGACCTGATTCAGGAAGGGAACATCGGCTTGATGCGCGGCGTGGACAAGTTCGAGTGGCGGCGGGGCTACAAGTTCTCGACTTACGCGACGTGGTGGATTCGCCAGGCCATCACGCGGGCGATTGCCGATCAGGCGCGCACCATCCGCATCCCCGTCCACATGATTGAGACGATTAACAAGCTCGTGCGCACCTCGCGCGCCCTGGTGCAGGAGTTGGGGCGCGAGCCGACGAGCGAAGAGATCGCCGACCGCGTGGACATGCCGGTCTCGAAGGTGCGCAGCGTCTTCAAACTGGCGCAGCAGCCGATCTCTTTGGAGACGCCGATTGGCGAGGAGGAAGACTCGCACCTCGGCGACTTCATCGAGGACAAGTCGCGCGTGAACCCGTCCGACTCGGTCGTGGCTTCAAACCTGCGGCAGATCACGGACGAGGTGCTGGCGACGCTCTCGCCGCGCGAGGAGAAGGTCATCAAACTGCGCTACGGCATCGGCACGCAGGGCGAGGAGCACACGCTCGAAGAGGTCGGCAAGGACTTCGACGTGACGCGCGAGCGCATCCGCCAGATCGAGGCGAAGGCGCTCCGCAAACTCCGCCACCCCTCGCGCGCCCGCCTGCTCAAGGCGTTCATCAACGGCTTGCAGCAGTAAGCAGGGGACGACGTTAGCAAATACAAAGCGAGGGCCGAATAAGTTCGGCCCTCGCTTTGTATTTCAAGCTTTAAACAGGCGGAACGGCCTCAAGTTAATGCCGGTTCGGGCTGCGTGAAGGGAAGTCATTAACCACGAAATCACACGAAATAACACGAAGGAGGACAAGATGCCGTTCAACGGTCTTCGTGTTATTTCGTGTGATTTCGTGGTTGAAAGTGCTTAAGCCGAAAATCAAGTCCGAGCTATCGCGGCTTCGTCAACTCATTCTTTACGACCTGCCCACCTTTCATCACAAACCCAACACGCTCAAGCGTGGTGATGTCGCGCGTGGGATCGCCGGAGACGGCAATCAGATCGGCCATCAGTCCGGGTTTCACAGCGCCCACCTGATCCTCTAAACCCAACAGCCTGGCCGCGTCCACCGTCGCCGCGCGCATGACTTCGACCGGCGTCAGCCCGGCCTTGGCGAGCCATTCAAGCTCGTGCGCGTTCTGTCCGTGCAAGCCTGCGACGGCGTCCGAGCCGACGATGATCCACACGCCCGCCGCGTGTGCCCGCCGCGCGTTGTCGAGGTTGCGCGCTCGCAGGCGCTCGAAGAAAGTCCAGGTCGAGTCGCCGAAATCGAACTGGCTTTTGTGCGCCAGATAGTGCGTGGGCAGGTAGAGCGTCGGCACGAGCGCCGTGTGATGCCGGACGAGCAGGCGGATGGCCTCGGCGTCGAGGAACGAGCCGTGCTCGACCGAGGCACAGCCGCCGCGCACGGCCGCCTTCACGGCCGCAGCCTCGTGCGCATGCACGGCCACGCGCCGCCCCGCGCGCGCCGCCTCTTCGACCGCCGCCCTGACCTCCGCCTCGCTCAGCAGCGGCTGCCCACGTTCGTCCACGCCCTCGAACAGCTTGATCACGTCTGCACCTTCGCGCACGCGCGCCCGCACGAACTCGCGCACCAGTGCGAGGCGCGCGCCCGCGTCCGGCGCGGCGTAGAGGTCGTCGGGCACGAGTGGCTGGCCGGAGACGAGCATGCGCGGCCCCGGCGTCGTGCCGCGCGCTACGGCGTCGCGCAGCATGATGTCAACACGCAGACCAGCGCCGAGGTTGCGGACGGTCGTGAAGCCCGCGAGCAGCGTGTCGCGCGCGTTCGCGGCGGCGTACCTGAAGGTCACGTCCGTGCTCGCGTCGCCCGACAGCCCGAAGTGTCCGTTGGCGTCGAAGTGATAGGTGATGTGCGTGTGCGCGTCTATGAGACCGGGCAGCAGCGTGGCGTCGCCGAGGTCTATGACCTGCGCGCCTGCTGGCGCGAGGACGTTCGCGCCGACGCTCGTGATCCGTTCGCCCTCGATGACGACGGTGGGGCGTTCGATGAACTGCCCGCGCTCCACGTCCAGCAGCCGCGCGGCGCGCACGACGACGACGCGCTGCGGCGTCTCGGCCGCGCCGCTTTGCGTCTGCGCCGAGCGGCCGGCGCAGGACGGCAGGCAGAGCGCGAGCAGCAGCAGGTGTCTGACGAACGGCTTAAACATCCCGCGAGGCTAAACCTTCTCCAGCGGCCAGATGCCCACCGCCAGCGCCTCCGCGTAGTGCAGGAGCGGCTCGCCCGCGGGCGTCGGCAGACCGTGCGACTCTATCATCGTGGAGTGAAACTGGGACAACTCTGCCCGCCGCAGAGGCCACGGGCGGTGGTGTATGCGCGCGCGGTAGAGCGTGTCGTCGGTCGCGCTGTAGAGGCAGTAGCGTTCGGTGAGGAAGAATTCGAGCGTGCCGGGCTGCGCCTCGGGCAAGTCCGCGCCGGCTGTCCAGGTCGCTCGAAACTCGGCGGGCTTGCTCGCGTCGTTGCGCCGCAGTTTGTAGTGAATGGTCGCGCCTTCCTCGACGAGTTCGATGTCGGCGTGATAGTAGGGCAGGCGGTAGAGCAGGCGCGCGCCGAGCACGGACGGGAGGCTGTTCGTGTCGAGCGAGAAGAACCAGACGCCGGGCACGCCGTCGTGGTGTACGTAGGTGCGCACGTTCAGTTCGTGAAAGTCGCTGAGGTAGGGCACGGGCGGCGTGAAACTTAGCCGCACGTCCCACATCGTAAACGGCGTGACGGCAATCCACGCGCTGCCGTCGTAGGTGTCAATCGTCAGCCCGGCGGGGATGTGCGGGCGTAGGTGCGCCTTGTCAATCCGCCAGTGCATAAACAGGAGCTTCCCCCAGTTCTGCTTCATGATCGGCACGCCTTCGGGGCGCTCGCGGATCGAGAGGCGGTCAATCTTCTCCGTGTCGTCTTTGCTCATCGTAGCTCACCCCTTTGCAGCCTGCTTGTGCCCGTTCGTCGCCGCGGGCGGCCACGTGCCGGGCGGCAACTCAAGCGCACGCCACATGTACCAACTCGCCACCGTCCGGAAGGGCCGCCAGCGTTCGCCGTACTCCGCGAGCGCCTGCGGCGCGGGCAACTCCGTCTGATAGACCAGCGCGAAGCCGCGCCGCACGCCGAGGTCGCCGACGGGCAGCACGTCGCCGCGCCCCAGCCGCGACATCAACAGCATCTCGACCGTCCAGCGCCCGATGCCGCGCACGCTCGTCAGCCGCTCGACGATCTCCTCGTCCGCCATGCGCCGCAGCCGCGCGAGACCCGGCACAGTGCCGTCGAGCGTTTTCGCCGCGAGGTCTTGCAGCGCGGCCAGCTTGGCGCGCGACAGCCCAGCGCCGCGCAAGTCCGCCTCGTCGGCCGCGAGCAGATCGCGCGGGCGCAGCTTGCCCCGCCGCCCGGCGAGCGCGAGCACGCGCGCGTGGATCGCGGCGGCGGCGCTGCCGTGTAACTGCTGGTAGATGATGTTGCGCGCCAGCGCCTCGAACGGGCTGTGCAGCGTCCGCAGTTGCAGCCGGAACGGCCCGCACGCGCGCATCAACGCACCCAGCACCGGATCAACCCGCGCCAGCCGCCGCACCGCCGCGCGCCGGTCGTAACAGAAGCCGTCCGGTCTCTCCGTCGGCTGCAATCCGTCCTGGGTTGCCATCGGCCCGGAAAACTAAAAGCCCAGCCATCGCGTCGCGGCTGGACTTCACAGAGTCAACGTTGATACAGAGAGCGGGTACGCCGAAAAGATTCCCACATCGTCTGAAACCCCTTGTCTCTTCGTACCTCGCCGTAAATTTGCGCCTTTCGCGGTGAGTTTAAGGCGCGGATTCTGAGGATTGCAAGGGGCGTCTGGCTGCGTCCAGACTCGACCGGCTTATCGCGCGCGAACTCTGCGCGCACCAGAGACGCGACTCATCACCGCGTCAGGAGCGCCACAAGCACTAAAGCGCTCAGGCCGAGCAACAGCGCGGCGCGGAGATACCAGGAGGGCAGCCTGTGGTAACAAGCCCGACACCGGACGCGGCGCAGGCTGTGCGCCCGCCCGCAGTTAGGGCAATGACAATGCATGGTACACCTTCACATACTCTTCGGCGACGCGACGCGCGCCCATGTAGCGCAGCAGATAATCCCGCCCGCCCGCCGCCCGCGCGCGGGCGGCGGGCAGGTCGTCAACCACCGACTGTAGGGCTTGATGCAGACTGTCGGGGTCGGCCGGCGGCACGATCCAGCCGTACCTGCCGTCGGCCAGGATGTCTCTCGCGCCTGAGATGTCGGTAGCGATGATCGGCTTGCGCAGCATTAACGCCTCGATCAGCGCGGAGGACAACGCGTCCTCTAGCGAGGGGTGAACGATCACGTCCGCCGCCGCCACAACGGCCAGCGCGTCGTCCCGCCAGCCCAGGAATTTAACCCGTCGGGCGATGCCCAGTTCGCGCGCCAACGCTTCCAGCGGGGCTTGATAGTTTCCCGTCCCGACGAGGTAGAGGTTTGCGTCCGCCCGGAGTCGGGCGAAAGCCGCGAACAGGTGCGCGTGCCCCTTGCGGTGAAACAGCCTGGCGTTGCAGACGAGCGATAAGCCGTCCATGCCGAGTTCGGCGCGCACCCGGCTGATCTCATCTGCGGACAGGTCGAAGCGGTCGCACGTCTGCCCGTAGGGGATCAGCGAAACCTTCTCCGGGCGCACGCCCTCCCTGAGCAATATGTCGCGCACGGCGCGGGCCGGCGCGACGATGTGGTCGGCCAAGTGGTTGACGTATCGCTCCAGGGTTAAATAGAGCCGGCGTTTGAGTAGCGGCAGTTGGTAGAGCGCGTCGGAGTGGTGGCGTGTGACGACCACTTTGCGACCCTGCAACTTCGCCACCGTCGCGCCGACCATCGTCGGGTCGAATAGGTGTGTGTGGACGATGTCGGGCTGCTCGGCCCGGATGATCCGGCGGATGTCCCAGGCGGCGCGCGGGTAGTCACGCCTGCCTTGCGCCGACAGGCAATGCACCCGTTTGCCCCGCTGCCTCAGCGCCTCGGCGAAACCACATTGAGGCGCGAGGGTCACGAAGACATACTCCACGCCATTGCTATAGTCGCAGAGGTTGTTGAGGAAATAGTTAGGCTTATCGACGGAGACGACGTGAAGCACTCTCATGGTGAAGTCTTCCTTTTCGGTGAGGGACAAAGAAATAGGCGACTCAAAGCTGGCAGATTGAGGTGTCTAAAGTGCCCATGTACCAATGGTCGGTGTGAACTGTGCTGTCCGCACGCGCCAGCCGCCGCCAACTGCGCGTAAGGTATACCGGGGGCGGGACTCGAACCCGCACGGCCCGCAGGGCCAACGGATTTTCTTACCACTACGACTTTCGCCGCCCGTCATCCTTGACGGTTTGTAGTCTGGACTATACCTTCACCTTTTATCACGTGTGCATGTGACAGTCAGGCGGGAGCCGTCTAGTCTCTACACTTTTTTGGAGGATGCATGAAGCTGCGAAAGTACACTGAGCATCAATTAGCAGAGGCAGTCAAACGATCAACTTCTCTTGCTCAGACGCTAAGTAGCCTTGGGGTTTCTCCCTATGGTGGGAATTACGAAGTCCTGCGAAAAGCTATCAAGCATTTCAACTTGGACATTTCCCACTTTACAGGACAGGTTTGGAATAAAGGTAAAACAACTGGCGCAAAACAACCATTAGAGAAGTATTTGAGCAACGAGTTGCAAATACAATCTTACAAGTTAAAGAACCGCCTCTTATCCGAAGGTGTCTTGAATCGCAAGTGCTCTAGCTGTCGAAAGACGAGATGGCTTGAGCGCCCAATCCCGCTCGAACTAGATCACATCAACGGAAACCACTCAGACAACAGGCTGGCTAACTTGCGGTTGCTTTGTCCCAACTGCCATGCCTTAACCCCGACCTATCGTGGGAGGAACATTTCCTCCAAACTTAGCTCGGTGTTACCAGGTTAAAGGGTTCACCGAATTTGACTCCATTCACGCCGGAGATTTCGCTCCGGGTGCTCAAAGATCAAGTCCGTTGCGTCTACCATTCCGCCACCCCGGCACTAGGGTAGGAAAGATAGCACGCGGCGCGCGCCGAAACCAACTCCTTCACAGACGGCCGCGGGTGGTGTTAAACTGGCGGCATAACGGGCGATGAACGAGCAAGTCTTAACCAACGCGCGCCAGCCGACGATGACGGAAGAACAGGAAATCTTTCATCGGCACATACAGAAGGCGGGTCTCAAGCGCACGGCGCAGCGCGATCTCATCCTCGACGTGTTCCTGCGCACCGAGGAGCACCTGTCGAGCGAAGACCTCTACCGGCTCGTGCAGCAGAAAGACCCCGCCATCGGGCAGACCACCGTCTATCGCACGTTAAAACTCCTGACCGACGCCGGCCTCGCGCGCGAAGTCCGCTTCGGCGACGGGCGCACGCGCTACGAGCACAACTACAAGCACCCGCATCACGACCACCTGATCTGCACGCAGTGTGGCAAGACCATCGAGTTCTTCTCGGCCGACATGGAGGCGCTGCAAGAACAGATCGCCGCCAAGCACAAGTTCGAGCTGACGCACCACACCATGCGCATGTTCGGCTACTGCCCCGCGTGCCGCAAGAGCCGCGCCCACGCGGAGGAGTCAACGGCCGCCGAGCCGCGCATCCGCTTCGCCTCCGCGCCGAGCACGAGTTGAGCCGGCCCGCCCAAACGTTATGAAACGCCACCTGCTCGGTCTCATCATCGCGCTCCTCGCCTTTCTCGTCGGCGCGTACATAGTGATCTACCGCGACCCGTGCAAAGCCCCCTGGGCCAGGTGCGCGCCGCCCGCCGCGCGCCCCACGCCGTAGCCCGCCGCCGCAGTCGCTTTTCTTTTACCTGCCGTTAGTGTAATTTCGCGCGTGTGCTCCCCGCGTAAAATCAGCGTCGGTTACTTACGTCTGCGAGAGGACTTGCGATGAGCGTCAACGTCGAGATCGTGCCGGAAGGGCGGCAGGGCATTGTGGCCGAAGGGACGTACCTGTGGGACGCGGCGAAGCGGCTGGGCGTGCGCCTGCCGGCGGAGTGCGAAGGGCGCGGCGAGTGCGACACGTGCGCCGTGATCATCAGGGAGGGCGCGGCACTGCTGTCGGAGTTGACGGACGCCGAGCGCACGCGACTCAGCCCTGAACGGCTGGCGGCCGGCGAGCGGCTGGCGTGCCAGACGAAGGTCGAGCGCGACGGGACGCTCGTCTTCGAGCCTGTGCCCGTGACCGAGCGCGAGGAGACGACCGAAGAAGTGAAGAAGGACTTCAGCACGGAGTTCCGCGAGTTGCCGCTCGAAAAGAAGCTCGCCACGCTCGTCGAGTTGGAAGCCATCGCCGCCGCGCAGACCCTGAAGGCCGTAGCCGATCTGCCCGGCTCGCTCTTCCAGAAGGGCCTCAACGTCGTGGCCGGCTTCGGCCGCGCGCGCGAGCAACGCCAGCGCGCCGCCCACCGCCCGGCCGAACACGGCGCAGAGAAAAGGGATGAGGGATGAGGAATGAGGGATGAAGAAGGATCATGCTACTTGAGTGCTCCTTCCTTCATCCCTCATCCCTCATCCCTCATCCCTCATCCTTTATGACCCAGCTTCGCTCACAAACTGCGGCGACCCATCGGGCGCACTTGTCGCTCGCGCTGCTCTTTCTGTTGCCGCTCGGCTTCATCGCCTGTCCGAACAGTGCGCCGCCGGAGACGGGCGCGCAGAAGGCGGCTCAGCCGGCGACGACGCCCACGCCCACCGCCGCGCTGCCGGCGTTCGACGGGCAGCGCGCGTTCGCGCACGTGAGCCGCATGGTCGAGATGGGGCCGCGCCCCGCAGGCTCGCAGGAGTTGGCGCGCACGCGGCAGTACATCGTGGGCGAGTTGCAATCTTACCGCTTGAAGGTGACGACCGACGAGTTCACGGCCCAGACGCCCGGCGGCAACAAGCAGATGGTGAACGTGACGGCCGAACTGCCGGGGCAGTCGGCGGACGCGATCATCGTCGCCAGTCATTACGACACGAAGCCCTACAAAGAGTTTCGCTTCGTCGGCGCGAACGACGCCGGCTCGTCAACGGGTACGCTCCTGGAACTCGCCCGCGCGCTCAGCCACGAGAAGCCGCGCCTGACCTACTGGTTCGTCTTCTTCGACGGCGAAGAGGCCTTCTGTCGCGGCTGGGACGACTGCGGCAAGCCCGCCGCGCCTGACAACACCTACGGCAGCCGCCGCTACGTCGCGCACCTGAAAGAGCAGAACCAACTGCAACGCGTCCGCGCCATGATCCTGCTCGACATGATGGGTTACAAAAACCTGCAACTGCGGCGCGACGACATGGGCACGCGCTGGCTTGAGGACGTGATCTGGGACACGGCGCGCGACATCGGGCACGGCGACGTGTTCGTCGCGGGCGCGGAGGGCGTGGGCGGCGACGACCACGAGCCGTTCCTCAAAGCCGGCATCGAAGCCGTGGACATTATCCAGCTTAACGACTACCCCTACTGGCACACCGCCGCCGACACGCTCGACAAAATCTCGCCCCGCAGCCTGCAAGTCGTTGGCGAGACTTTGATCGCCAGCCTGCCGCGCATCGAGCAACGCTTACAAAAATAATCAGGTGAGTTGATGAGCGAGAGAGTGAAGCGCATCGCCGTCGTGCCCGGCGACGGCATCGGGCCGGAAGTGACGCGCGAGGCGGTCGCCGTGCTGGAACTGTTACGCTCGACGCACGGCGTCGAGCTTGAGTTGCGGCACTTCGACTGGGGCGCGGACAAATTCTTAAACGAGGGCGTGACGCTGCCCGACGGCGCGCTCGACATGATCACGCGCGAGTTTGACGCCGTCTTCGCGGGCGCGTTCGGCGACCCGCGCGTGCCGTCGAACAAACACGCCGAAGACATACTGCTCGGCATGCGGCGCGGTCTCGACCTCTACATCAACCTGCGCCCCGTCCGCCTGCTCGATGCGCGCCTGACGCCGCTGCGTGAGCGGAAGATCGAGGACGTTAACTTCGTCGTCTTCCGCGAGAACACGGAGGGCGCGTACTGCGGCGCGGGCGGCTTTCTGAAAAAAGGGACGGCGGACGAGATCGCCACGCAGGAGGAATTGAACACGCGGCGCGGCGTGGAAAGGATCATCGTCGCCGCGTTCGAGTACGCGCGCGCGCAGGGGCGGCGGAAGGTGACGATGGCGGACAAGTCGAACGTGCAGCGCTTCGGCGGCGACCTGTGGCAGCGCGTCTTCCGCGAGGTGGCGGCCGGGTACGCCGAGATCGAAGCGAATCACCAGTACGTGGACGCGATGGCGATGTTCATGGTGCTCAACCCGGCGCAGTACGACGTGATCGTGACGAACAATCTGTTCGGCGACATCCTGACCGATCTGGGCGCGGCGCTTCAGGGCGGGCTTGGTCTCGCCGCCTCGGGCAACATCCATCCGGGGCGCGTCTCGCTGTTCGAGCCGGTGCATGGCAGCGCGCCGCCGCTCGCGGGGCGCGGGGTCGCCAATCCGGTCGGTGCTATTCTGACCGCGGCTATGATGCTAGAATATTTGGGCCACGACACGGCGAGCCGCGCAGTCGAACAAGCCGTCCGCGCCGCCCTCAACGCGGGCGAGACGACGCGCGACCTCGGCGGTCAACTCTCGACCGGCGAAGCGGGCGCGGCGATCAGGCGGTGCCTCGAAGGGGCGAAGTGAGAAAAACAGTGACAAGTTAAAAACCTTGTCTGCACTCGTCACTCGTCACTCGTCACTTGCTTTCTATTGTTTATGCCGGCACGCGGGAAATTTTATGAGCAGTAAGGGCAGAGAAGCAGGGCACAAGGCGCTGGCGCTTATCGTCATTCTGGCGCTGCTCATGCTGATGGGCATTCCGCCGACGGTCATCTTCTTCTCCGCCATCGTCCTCTACTTCATCTGGCGCGCCGTTGATCGCTCCGAGCAGCACGAGACGCGCCGCATCTTCGACTTCTACCTCAACGCCAACGAAATCCTGCGCGAGGACGAGCGCCGCTGGTTCGGCTTCGAGATACGCGAGGTCATCGAACAGGGCGAGACCGTCCTGCACACGATGAAGGACGCGCCGCCGCTCGTCTATTTCACGCTCGGTGCGCTCTACCACCGCGCCGAAGAGCACGCCGAGGCGGCCGAGCACCTCGCCTACGTCGTCGAGAACGACGCGGCCGACGAGCGCCACCTCGTCGCGCCGTCGCCCGAGTTGCGCCGCTACGTCGGCGTGCTGCGCCGGCTGGAGCATGAGCCGGCCGAAGGCCCGCAGACGATTGCCGCCATCCGCAGCCTCGAACGCGCCCGCCGCGCGCGCGCCGCCACGCTCTTGGCCGACAGCCGCGCCCGCCTGGGCCGCACGCCCGCGCTGCCCCACGCGGAGGCGCACCCGGCCGCCGCCAAACCCCTGCACGACGCCTCGGCGCGGCTGCCGTTCACCACGCAGCCGCCGCCCGCGCCCGCGCCGCCTTCCATGCCGCCGCCCATCACCGAAGTCCTGCGCGACGTGTACGAGGAAGAGAAGAAGACGGCGTGAGGATAGTGAGCCGTGAGCAGTAAGCAGTGAGCAGTAAAGGGCGGCCCGCGGTGGTTGCTCACTGCTGTCAGCGGCGATGATAATCGGAACGGAGCGCCCCCACACGTGCTGGCTGCTCACTGCTTACTGCTCACTGTTTTCATGTCCGAGACCATCATCGGCAGTTACCGCATCGAGGAGCGCATCGGGCGCGGCGGGATGGGTGTGGTCTATCGCGGGCGGCACACGAAGCTGCCGCGCGAGGTCGCCATCAAGTCCATCAACCCGCGCACGGCGGAGCACGACCTGCGCCGGCTGCGCCACCGCTTCGAGCGCGAGGCGTTCATCCAGTCGCAGCTTGATCATCCGGGCATCGTCAAAATCTACGACTACATCGTCGCCGAGCAGACCTATTACATCGTGATGGAGTACGTCGAGGGGCGCTCGCTCGCGCAGTTACTCGCGCAGGAAGCGCGCCCGCTCGCCGTCGAGCGCGCGCTGCACCTGTTCGATCAAATCCTCGCCGCCATGTCTTACGCGCACACGTTCACCTACCGCGACGTGGACGGCGCGGAGCGGCGCGGCATCGTCCACCGCGACCTGAAGCCGCCGAACATCCTCGTCACGCCGCACGACCAGATCAAGGTCTCGGACTTCGGCATCGTCAAACTCGTCGGCTCGGAGCACACAGACACTTCGGGCACGGACTACGGCACGCCGCAGTACGTCTCGCCCGAACAGGCCGAGGGCCTGGCCGTGGATCAGCGCGCGGACATCTACAGCCTGGGCGTCATCCTCTACGAGATGCTCACGGGCCGCCCGCCCTTCGGCGGCCAGACCGAGCCGCTCCACCGCACGGAAATTTTGCGCGCGCATATCGAACGCGCGCCGCGCCCGCCCGCCGAACTCAACCCGCAGGTGTCGCCGGAGGTCGCCGCCATCGTGCTGCGCGCTTTGGAGAAAGACCCGGCGGCGCGCTTCCAGACGGCGGCCGACTTCCTGCGCGCGCTCCGGCGCACGCGCCACACGGAGTCGGGCGAGCACGCGCTGGGGACGGAGCAGACCTACGGCGCGTATCACTACGTCGGCACGCACGAGCTGACCGAGCAGCAGGTGGCCGACACGGCGCGGCAGAGTTATGTCACGCAGTCCATCAGGCACGTGACCTGCGCGGCGTGCGGCGCGCAGTCCGAGGCGGGCGCGGAGAAGTGTCGCGCGTGCGGCGCGGAGCTACAACAGCGCGTCTCGCCCGCGACGACGCGCATCGTGCGGCAGGAGACGAAGGATCGCGGCTGGCTGCTCGTCGTCGCCGGCTTCATCGCGCTCACGCTCATCGGTCTCGCGCTCGGCTCTTGGCGCGCGCGCCGCGCGAGCCAGGCGCAGGCGATGAACACGCAGACGCGCGCGGCGCAGACGGCCAGCGCCACGCCGGCCGGCACGGCGACCCCGGCGACCGTGGTCGAGTTGAAACCGGCGCGCGTCGCCGTTGATTCAAACTACGACGGCTACAGCGCGAAGCCCCTGACCGACGGCGTTGACGACGTGCGCCGCATCGCCGCGCTGCACTACAACGCGGGCAACTGGGCTTCGGCGGAGACGCCCACGCCGCACTGGATCGAGCTGGCGCTCGCGCAGCCCGCGCGCCTCACGACCGTGTACGTCTATTGGGGCTTCGACCGCGACCACTTCATGCCCGCGCGCCGCGTCGAGCTACAAGCGCCCGACGAGCACGGCACGTGGCAGACCCTCGCGTCCGTCACGCCGGGCGACAACTACGACCGCACCGCCTTCGAGTTCGCGCCGCGCGAGTTCACGCGCCTGCGCATCCTGCAACCCGCGCAGCAGGGGCCGCCCGGCCGCCCCTTCGTCATGTGGGTGCGCGAGGTCAGACTGTTCGGCACGTCCGAGCGTTAGACACTCGTCGCCCGACGAAATAACCACAAAGATACAAAGGACACAAAGAAGGCAGTAGGCAGTAAGAGCAGGTTTTTGGCTTAACCGCCTACCGCCTACTGCCTACTGCCTACTGCTCCCCCTTTGTGTTCTTCATGTCTTTGTGGTTAATCTTCCCCCGCACGGAAGGACGCGAAAGATGCTCACGGCAGAGATCATCGCCATCGGGTCGGAACTGTTGACGCCGTTCCACTCGGACACGAACAGCCTGTGGCTGACCGAGAAGCTGAACGCCGTCGGGCTTGAGGTCAAACAGAAGACCATCGTCGGCGACGACGACGCGCGGCTCGAAGAGACCCTGCGCGACGCGCTGCGCCGCTCGCGCGTCGTCATCGCCACCGGCGGCTTAGGCCCCACCGAGGACGACATCACCCGCAAGATCGCTGCCCGCGCGCTCGGCCGCCGCCTGCTCCTGGATGAGAAGGTGCTCGAAGGGATTCGCGCGAAGTTCATGCGCTGGGGGCGCAAGATGCCTGAGATAAATGCGCGGCAGGCGATGATCATTGAGGGCGCAGAGGTGCTCGACAACCCGCACGGCTCTGCGCCCGGCATGTATCTGGAACACGAGGGGCGCTCGGTTATCCTGCTGCCGGGGCCGCCGCGCGAGATGCGCCCGATGTACGAGACTTACGTCGGCCCGAAGCTCGCCGCGAAGGCCGGCGACCTGCGCGTCGTGCGCCGCGTCTTGCGCGTCTCCGGTCTCGGCGAGTCGGCCGTGGACGAGCGCATCGCGCCGGTCTATACGCAGTACCAGAACCCGCAGACGACCATCCTCTTCAACCGCTCCGAGATCGAGATTCACCTGACCGCGCAAGGGAAGACCGAGCAGGAGGCGGAACTGCTGCTCGACGGCCTCGCCGGCCAGATCGAAGAGCGACTCGGCGACGCCGTCTTCGCCTTCCGCGGCGAGCAGATGGAGGAGATCGTCGGGCTGCGGCTGGCGGTCAACGGCTTCACGCTCGCCGTCGCCGAAAGCTGCACGGGCGGCCTCGTCGCGCAGCGGCTGACCGAAGTGCCCGGCTCGTCCAGCTACTTCAAAGAGGGCGTCGTCACCTACTCGAACGAGGCGAAGGTGCGTCTGCTCGGCGTGCCGTCCGACCTGATCGGCGAGTACGGCGCGGTCAGCGCGCCCGTCGCCGAGGCGATGGCCGAGGGCGTGCGCGAGCGCGCCGAGACCGACTTCGGCCTCGCCGTCACCGGCATCGCCGGCCCCTCCGGCGGCACGGAAGACAAGCCCGTCGGCCTCGTCTACGTCGCCCTCGCCGACGATGCCCACACCGAGCACCGCAAGCTCCTCCTGCCCGGCGACCGCCAACTCATCCGCTGGCGCGCAAGCCAGGCCGCGCTCGACCTGCTGCGGCGACGTTTGATCTGAGTCCTATGCCGCCTGCGCTCGTCATCGTCCTCGCGTACCTGTTAGGCTCGATCCCGTTCGGTTATCTGATCGTGCGTTTGAGCGGCGGCGGCGACGTGCGCGCAAGCGGATCGGGCGGGACGGGCGCGACCAACGTAACGCGACGGGCGGGGCGCGGCGCAGGGCTGTTGACGCTCGCGCTCGACGCGCTCAAGGGCGCGCTGGCGGTCTTGCTGGCGCGCAAACTGTTGACGCCGGACTCCGGGGTCAACTGGTGGGTAACATTGGCTGCCGTCGCCGCTATCGTCGGCCACTGCTTCCCCGTCTGGCTTAGGTTTCGCGGCGGCAAGGGTGTAGCGACGGGACTCGGCGTCTTTCTCATGCTCGTGCCGGCGGCGGTCGGCGTGGTCGCCGTCGTCTTTCTGCTCGTCGTCTGGCGCACGCGCTACGTCTCGCTCGGCTCGATCACGGCCGCGGCGCTGATGCCGCTCGCGGTCTGGCTGCTCGCATGCGCGGGCGCAACGTCGGCGCGGCTCGCGCCGCTCGTCACGGTCGCGCTCACGGGCGGCGCGCTCATCATCTTCATGCACCGCGCCAACATTGGTCGCCTGCTGCGCGGGACGGAGAATAAATGGAAGGGATGAGGGCGGAGGGATGAAGGAGGAAACAGACACGTTGAATGAGCAAGCCTTCATCCCTCATCCCTCTGCCCTCATCCCTGCTGTTCGTCGCATCGCAATCATGGGCGCGGGCGGGTGGGGCACGGCGCTGGGGCTGGTGGCCGGGCGAGCGGGGCACTCCGTGCGCTTCTGGGCGCGGAGCAAGGCGGTAGTTGAGGCGATTAATCGTGAGCGCGTGAACAGTCGTTATCTCGCGGGGCATCGGCTCGACGGCGACGTTGGCGCGACGTGTGAGCCGGGTGTGGCCCTGCGTGAGGCGGAGATCGTCATCCTGTCCGCGCCGTCGCACGCGACGCGCGCGTTGTTGACCCGCATCGCCGCCGACTTGCGGCCAGAGATGGTGCTCGTCAGCGCGACGAAGGGGATCGAGATCGAGACGGGACAGCGCATCTCGGAAGTGGTGCGCGACGTGCTGGGCGCAGCATACGGGGCGCGCTTCGTCTGTCTGTCGGGGCCGTCGTTTGCGCAGGAGGTGGCGGCGGGGCAGCCGACGGCGGTCGTCGCGGCGAGCGCCGACGGGGAATTGAGCCGGGGCGTGCAGGCGGCGCTGAGTTACGCGAACCTGCGCGTCTATACGAACGAGGACGTGGCGGGGACGGAACTCGGCGGCGCGGTGAAGAACGTCGTCGCGGTGGCGGCGGGCATGGTTTCCGGGTTAGGATTGGGCGCAAACAGTATCGCGGCACTGATCACGCGGGGCTTGGCCGAGATAGTCCGGCTGGCGACGGCGCAGGGCGCGCGGCTTGAGACGCTGATGGGTCTCGCGGGCCTTGGCGATCTGGTGCTGACCTGTACGGGCGGGCTGTCGCGCAACCGTTACGTCGGGCAGGAGCTGGGGCGCGGGCGCGCTCTGGCTGACATCCTCGCCGGCATGCACGAAGTCGCCGAAGGCGTGCGCACCACGCGCGCCGTCAGGCTGCTCGCGGACAGGCACGGCGTCGAGATGCCGATCACCGCGCAGGTGCACGCCGTCTTGTATGAAGGGCGCGGCGTGCGCGAGGCCGTCGAGCAGTTGATGGCGCGGCCGCTCAAAAGAGAATTCGATCCGGCGTAAACCGCCTTTTGAGTTGTTAACCGCCAGGTATGGCAGGGCGGAACATGAGGCAACTCCTGATAATTGCTCTTGTCGTTATTTACGTCGTCACGGCCTGTTATTTAGTGTTAGGTACACTCGGCCCAGGCGTGGGGGTGCGGCTCGGCGGGCGGTATTCTGATGTAGAACTCTTCGGCCCGTTCAGGACAATCTGCCTTGTCGTGTTCATCGTGCTCACCTGTGCCGGTCTGTGCTTCTTAATCCGACGGGGCGCAGGTTGAGGTGAGGGCAAGGCCGAGAACGCCTCGCGTTATTGCGGCCCCGATGAGCATGACAACAGAAGAGAAGACTTTGCTGACGAACCGCGCGGCCTTTCACCAGTACCACATCGAGGCGAAGTACGAGGCGGGCGTCGCGCTGACGGGCACGGAGGTCAAGAGCGTGCGCGCCGGGCACGTGCAGTTGAAGGAGTCTTACGTGGCGGTGCGCGACGGCGAGGCGTGGTTGTTCAACGCGCACATTTCGCCGTATGCTTACGGCAACCGCGAGAACCACGACCCCGTGCGCACGCGCAAGCTCTTGCTGCACCGCCGCGAGATCGACCGGCTGGAAGAGGCGGCGACGGCGAAAGGCATGACGCTCGTCGTGACGCGCATCTACCTCAAGCGCGGGCGCGTCAAGCTTGAAGTGGGCGTAGCGCGGGGCAAGAAGCTTTATGACAAGCGAGAGACCGAGTTGCGCCGCACAATCGAGCGCGAGACCCGCGCGCAGTTAAAGCAGCGCGGCCGCGAATGACAGGGACGCTCGGCAGGAGAAGAGAACCGATGGAGATTCAAACGAGTACCGGAAATTTTAAAGAGGCGGACGTGCAGGCGCTCGCCGTCGCCGTGTTCAAAGACGAAAAGGCCGATCAGGGTCTGTTGCAGGAACTCGACGCGGCGGCGGGCGGCTTGATCACGTCCGTCATCGAGTCGGAAGAATTGAAAGGCAAAGAGGGCGAGACGGCTTACGTGCACCTCGGCAGCGGCAACGACGGGCTGAAGGCGAGACGCCTACTGCTCGTCGGCGCGGGCGAGCGCGACGCTTACAAGCTGGCGCAGGTCGCGCAGACGGCGGGCACGGCGGCGCGTGCCCTGCGCGCGCGCAGCGTGAAGACGGTCGGCATGATCCTGCGCGGCCCCGACGGCGAGGACGAGCGCGCTGCGGCGGCGGCGGTCGAGGGCGCGCTGATGGGTCTGTTCGAGCCGGACAAGTATCGCACCGTAGAGAAAGAGGAGCGACAGATCGAGCGGCTGACTCTAATCGCGTCAGGTGCGGACGAGGGCGCGCTCAAGCGCGGGGCGGAGCGCGGGCGCGTCGTCGGCGAGTCGGTCAACTTCACGCGCGATCTGGCGAACGAGCCGGGCGCTTACATGACGCCGACGATCATGGCTGAACGTGCGCGCGAAATCGCCGAGCAGTTCGGGTTGGAGTTCGACGTGCTGGAACGCGAGCAGATGGAGCGTGAGGGCATGGGCGCGCTCCTGAGCGTCGCGCGCGGCTCGGACGAGCCGCCGAAGCTGATCGTGTTGAAGTACACGCCGGAGGGCGGCGGGCCACAGGGCGGCGGCGCGGCGGCGGGCGACGGCAAAGGCGAACTGCTCGCGCTCGTCGGCAAGGGCATCACGTTCGACACGGGCGGCATCTCGTTGAAGCCGGGCGAGAATATGGAGTTGATGAAGTACGACATGACGGGCGGCGCGACCGTGCTCGGCGTGATGCGCGCCATCGCGCAGCTTAAGCCGCCGATCCCCGTGCTCGGCGTCGTGCCCTCGACCGAGAACATGCCGTCGGGCAAGGCGACGAAGCCGGGCGACGTGGTGCGCGCGATGAACGGCAAGACCATCGAAGTCATCAACACGGATGCCGAGGGGCGGCTGATTCTGGCCGACGGCGTCTGCTACGCCAAAAAACTCGGCGCGACGCGCGTGGTGGACATGGCGACGCTGACGGGCGCGGTCTCCATCGCGCTCGGCGACGTGAACACAGGCGTGCTCGGCACGGATCAGGCGTTGATTGACGAGTTGATCGCGGCCGGGCGCGAGGTGGGCGAGAAGTTCTGGCAGTTGCCGCTCGACAAGGAGTACACGAAGCAGATCAAGTCAGACATCGCGGACATCAAGAACGTCGGCGGGCGTAAGGCCGGCACGATTACGGCCGCGGCGTTCATCAAGGAGTTCGCCGACGGCATCTCGTGGGCGCACCTGGACATCGCCGGCACGGCCTGGGGCGACGAGGCGAAGCCCTTCCGCGCGAAGGGGCCGACGGGCGTGGCCGTCCGCACGCTGCTGCGCCTGATCGAGCACGCGGCCGACGCGGCCGGCAAGTGAGCGCCGGACAACCTACAGGATTCTCTATTGAAGAAGGGCGCGGAACTTACCTGGCCGCGCCCTTCTTTGCTTTTAAGCCGGTAGATTGAACGGCTAGTACATAGGGCGGTTGTTAGCATGTGGCGGCATCGGACGCGGCGAGTGTCAACATTTGTACACAGCCGCGTCCACAAAAGTTTACGCCGACGCGGGAAAATCATGAGAAATGCAAAAAATCTTGCAAGGTTTCTTGCAATTTTTGTGGGTTTTGAGTTATTTTCATGCTGGCACAAGCATTGCACACTTTTTGACAGAGCCAAAGGGAGCGGTCATTAAACAAAAATGTCCTTGCCCCTCCTCGGTGGCCGTCCGAGGCAGAAGCACCGCACCCTTTGGCTCCCCTCACTTACCTAGCATCCCGCCAGCCTTCCGTTTCAGTATTTCTTCAGCCAGTTCCGTTGCGCCGAATCCGCCGAAAAATGTTATAGTGTCCGCACGGGTTGACCCTTCCTGCCCGCCAGCGTGCTCTCGATCACTGGGCGCGTGACGCGTCCGGGGTATTTACGCAGTGCTCGACTACTACAAAGTTCTAGGCGTCAAACGGAACGCTTCAGCGGCCGAGGTGAAATCGGCCTATCGCCGCCTGGCCCGCCAGCGTCACCCCGACCTGAACGGCGGCTCGGAGCAGGCGCAGCGCGAGTTCTCCCTCATCGCCCTGGCCTACCGCACGCTGAGCGACCCGCAGGAGCGCGCCTACTACGACGGGCAACTGACCCGCTTGGCCAGCGGCTTCAGCAGTGCCGCCGGCTCGGTGCTCAGCTCCAACAACCCGCACGCGCGCCGCATGCGCCAGGTGGCGACGCAGGCACGGCTGGATCGCATCGTTGACAACATGATCGAGGCGGAGCGGCGCGAGACTTTCGCGCTGCAACAGGCGGTCTTCACCATCGTCTCGCTGTTCCTCTCGACCTTCTTCGTTGCCATGTTCAAGCCGCGGCTGTGGGACAGCATGAACCTGCCCGTGCGCGCCGTCATGGTCACGCTCTTCCTGTTGGGCCTGTGGCAACTCTACGCGCGGCTGCGGGCGGGCTACGACCGCTACACCTACCAGCCGAAGTCCATCCACGACTCGATCATGCGCGACGAGGAGAAGCCCGACAAGCCTTTCACGCGCTTCGCCGCTTCGAGTTTCCTCGTCGGCGGCTACATGCTCAGCCTCGCCGCCGGCCTGTTCGTCGGCAGCCACATGTACAACCTGATCCTGAGCGCAATACCGGGTCTCTTCGACCCGCAGGTGCGCCCCGAACTGCTCTTCTACCCGCCCATCGCCGTGCTGATCGTGGACACGCTGCACACCATCGCCGCCAAGATCGACTAACGCACCACCGCCCGGCACGTCTGCCATCAAAGCAACCCGCCCACGCCAGCCGCGCCGCTAGCTCAACTCTCGCGCAAACTTCGTCTTGCCTGCCATCCATGTCTCGTGTATATTCCGGCCTCAGGCGGCCTGCGAACGGTCGCGCGTAAATAACCACAACAGGGTAAACAGCCGGGGCGCGGGCAGGACGGACGACTCGCTGCGCTGTCAGTCTCGCCGCGCACGTGTCCAACGCGTGTGCGCCGGCTGTGCAAAGGCGAGACGCGGTCTCCGCGCCGCTGTTAAGGGCGGAGGCGGCTGCAACCCCATAGCTTAAAGGTGACGACCCCCAGATTTTTCGCGCGCATGTACGCGCCACAAACGAACAGCCGACGGCCCGGCGCGCCTCGCCGCCGCCGCCCGACCCGCCTTAAGAGTTGACGCACTCGGGCGCTTGGGCCGTCCGCCTTCGCCGACACGGAGGTAGAGGGAGATGGCCAAGCGAATCACCGAACGACAGCGCCTCGCATTCAAACTCGACTCGCTCACCGACACGGAAGTCAAAGAAGTGCTCGACTACATCTCGATCATGGAGGCAATGCGCCGCGCCAGCGCGCCCGCGGGACTCTGGGAGGACGAGCTGGTCACGCTGCTCGCCGACTCGCCGGAGAATAAGCGCGCGCGCCAGGCGTTCGAGTGGGAGTCGGTGCGCCGCCGCGCCGAACGCCGGGCCGCCGCCACCCTCCCGCCGCGCGTATGAGGCACACGGCAACGCCCCCTCGCGCACGCGCGCGCGCCGACCGACGAGCGCGCCGCGTCTTTGCCGGTCGCGCGCTCGTGCTGACCGCCTGTGCGTCCGCCGCACTGCTCTTGTCCGTCCTGCCGCTTGTCGCGCGGGCGCAATCCGCGCTCACGCCGCTCCAACGCGAGATCGAAAAACAGCGCGCGCGCCTATCCTCCGCCGACTTGGAGGAACGACGCGACGCGCTGACCCGACTCGGCGCGTTGCGCCGGCCCGAAGCCTCGCGCGCCGCCGTGCCTGCGCTCACAGACCCGGCAATTATCATCCGCGTCACCGCCGCGCACGCCGTCCTGTCGTTGCCCGCCGACGAAGCCGCCACGCTGCTCGTCCCGCTACTCAACGACCGGCAGGAATTTGTCCGCCGCGAGACTGCCTACGCCCTCGGCGAGACGCGCAGCCGCACGGCGGTCGAGCCGTTACTGACCGCGCTCGCCCGTGACAAAGAGGCGGGCGTGCGCGGCGCGGCGGCCGTCGCGCTCGGCCGGATCGGCGACGAGCGCGCCGTGACCGGGCTGGCTGACGCACTCAACCGGCGCGTGCCCGCCTCCGGTAAGCTCAAACGGCTCACGGGCGGCGCGACCGACGAGAACGACTTCGTGCGGCGCGCGGCGGCCGAAGCTCTCGGCCGGATCGGCAACCGCGCAGCCGTGCCTGCACTCATCGTCGCGCTCACCAACGAACGCGCTATTCCTGACGTGCGCCGCGAAGCGGCCCACGCGCTCGGCCTCATCGGCGACCCCGCCGCCGTGCCCGCCCTGCGCTCGGTGCTGACGGCGGACGACCCTTATCTCTCCCGCATCGCCTTTGAAGCCTTACGCAAACTCGATCCGGCAAACGCCGCGCGCCCGACTTGAGCTTTGTGCTCTCAGATTTGAGATTTGAGATCAATTCCTCTCTGTGCTCTCTGTGCCTTCTCTGTGCCCTCTGTGTTGAAAACGCCTGCGCATTAAATTCACCGGAAAAGAACAGGCAGCAGACGCAAAAAAGCCGGAGTTGAACTGAATCAACTCCGGCTTCAATTTCTCGCGTCGCAGACGCGTTTAGCTGTCCGTCTTGTCGCTGCGCCCCTGACCCCTGCGCGCGACCTTGGTCTGCGCGGGGATCGGCAGTCCGACGCCGCCCGACTTGGCCTCGACCTCTTCGATCTCCGGCTCCGCCTCGCCCGGCTCTGAGATCAAAGCGCCGCCCGAACGCTTCGAGAAGACGAGCCGGTTGTTCTGCTCGTTCAGATCGACATAGACAAGATCGCCCAGCCCCACCTGCTCGGTCGCCACCAGGTTCGACAGCGGGTAGACGAGGAAGCGTTCGATGGAGCGCTTCAGGTGGCGCGCGCCGTACTTGAAGTCTATGCCCTCTTCCAGCAGCATCGTCTTCGCCGCGTCGGAGCACTGGAAGACGAACTTCGTGCCCGCGCCCCGCATGATGCGCTCCTGCACGGCCGCCAGCTCAAGGTCGAGAATCTGGCGCAGGTGATGTTCCTTCAACGAGCGGAAGACCACCACCTTGTCTATGCGGTTCATAAACTCCGGCGAGAACTTCCGTCTGGCCGCCTCGACCGCCGTGCGGTAAATCTTCTGATCAACTTCCGTGTCGTTCGGGTTCTTCGCCCCCTTGCCGGGCGCGAAGCCGATGCCGCCCGAAATCAGCTCCGACATCTCGCGCGCGCCCAGGTTCGAGGTCAGTACGACCATCGTCTTCGAGAAGTCAACGCGCCGGTTGTCGCCCAAGGTCAGCGTCGCCTTGTCGAGGATGCCGAGGAGCAGTTGCCACAAGCTATCGGACGCCTTCTCGATCTCGTCGAAGAGGACGAGCGAGAGCTTGGTCTCTTCCGTGTGGTAGCGGTCGAGATTCTCCTGCGTCAGCATCGGCGAGGTCTCGCGGTGGCCGAGGTAGCCCGGAGGGCTGCCGATGAGCTTCGCAATCTCGTGCGAGTGCTGGAACTCCGCGCAGTCAATTTTGATGACCGCGTTCGGGTCGCCGAACAGGACTTCGGCAGCCGCCTCGACGACGCGCGTCTTGCCCGACCCGGTCGGGCCGAGAAAGAGCATCGTGCCGACGGGCCGGTTCGGCGGGTTCATGCCGGCGAGGAAAATCTGGTACAGCCCGGACATGCGGCGCACCGCGCGCTCCTGCCCGACGATCCGCGCGCCTAATTTCTCCTCGAATTCCTGCGCGCGCGGGCTTTTCTGATCGGGATCAAGAAAGACCGTCTCGTGGTTGTTCTTCTTCTGTCTCTCCATCGTCGCAATCATGACCGTCCTCCTTGCCTGAAGCGTCGCGGGCCACCCGGCTCGTGCCCGGTGCGGCTCGCAAATGATTTACGAACCGGCGGGCGCGCGGGGTTCAGCCGCACTGTGGGTAGCACCGCAAAGAACTGTGGCGACCGGCACAGTCGCCCCGCTATGCTCCATGCAAAGAACGATCCGCAAATGTCATTGATGCGATGCGGGCGACGCCGGTTGGCTTCTTTTGGTCGCCCGCGTAAGACTGCCACGCAAACGGGAACACTATATAAACGACAACGCCGCGTTTGTCACCACAAAATATGCGAAGGAGTGAAAATAATTGTGCGCGCCGACCAAAGGGGCCGCGCGGGCGTGCTGACAATTCACGGCAGCGGCGGGCTGACACTTGCCGTCGCTTTCCAAATTTTCGGATGCACGCTCCGCCCGCAGGCACGCAAAACGCACGCCCGTCTCACCAAAACGTCGAGTCCGTTTTGCCGCGCGGCGCGCGCCGGGCCGGGTTGCCTGCGGGCCAAAAAATTACGAGCGCGCCGCCGCCTGCGACGCGCTCGTAAATTGGGAAACCGTCGCGGCCCGCGCCGCGCCTCAGTCGTAGTATTCCAGCCCCAGGTGCGTGATCAAATCCTCGCCGCGCAGGTGGCGGAGCGTGTTCTTGAGTTTCATCAGTTGGATGAAAAGGTCGTGCTCTGGGTAGAGCGTGGGCGCGGTCATCGGCGACTTGAAGTAGAAGGAGAGCCACTCCTGCACCCCGCGCATGCCGGTGCGCTGCGCCAGGTCAAGGAAGAGCGCGAGGTCGAGCACGATGGGCGCGGCCAGGATCGAGTCGCGGCACAGGAAGTCGATCTTGATCTGCATCGGGTAGCCGAGCCAGCCGAAGATGTCCACGTTGTCCCAGCCCTCTTTGTTGTCGCCGCGCGGCGGGTAGTAGTTGATGCGGACGACGTGCGAGAAGTCCTTGTAGAGCGATGGGTAAACTTCCGGCTGGAGAATGTGCTCCAGGACGGACAGCTTCGACTCTTCCTTAGTCTTGAACGATTCGGGATCGTCCAGCACCTCGCCGTCGCGGTTGCCGAGGATGTTCGTCGAGTACCAGCCGTGCAGACCCAGCATGCGCGACTTCAGACCGGGCGCGAGGATGGTCTTCATCAACGTCTGCCCGGTCTTAAAATCCTTGCCGCAGACGGGGACGCCCTGCTGGTTCGCCAAGTCCATCAGGGCAGGCACGTCCAACGTCAGGTTCGGCGCGCCGTTGGCGAAGGGCACGCCGGATTTGAGCGCGGCGTAAGCGTAGATCATCGAAGGCGCAATCGCCTTGTGGTTGTCGCGCATCGCCTGCTCGAAGGATTTGAGCGTCTTGTGGACGGCGTGCGGGCGCATGAAGATTTCGGTCGAGGCGGCCCAGACCATCACCAGCCGCGCGCACTTGTTCCTACGCTTGAACTCGGCGATCTCCGCGATCAACTGCTCGGCCAGCTCAAACTTGTTCGCCCCCTCTTTGACGTTCGTGCCGTTCAGCCGCTTGACGTAAGCCTGATCGAAGACGGCCTTCATCGGCTTGAGCTTCTGCAACGGCGCGCGCAGTTGCGCGAGCAGTTCCTTTTCGAGCACGCCCGCGTGCATCGCCGCGTCGTAAGCCGAGTCGGGGAAGATGTCCCACGCGCCGAAGACCAGATCGTTCAGATCGGCGAGCGGCACGAAGTCCTTGATCCTGGGCACGCGGTTCTCCGTGCGCTTGCCGAGCCGGATCGTGCCCATCTGCGTCAGACTACCCACGGGTTCGGCCAAGCCCTGCTTGATCGCCTCAACGCCCGCGATAAACGTCGTGCTCACCGCGCCCAGGCCCACGAGCAGCACGCCCAGCTTGCCCTTTGCCGGCGCGATCTCCGCGCCCTTCGCCACCGCCATAAGTCCGAGTCCTCCGTAAATAAGTTACCGCCAGCATAACGCCCGCCCACATCACACGTCTCGCCAAATCTTGCCCAATATGCGCGCCGGCTTGCTCAAAATCAGTCTCAAGTCCAATGTCCAAAGTCTAAAGTCCAAAGGCAAGACGTTAAGTTTTGGACTTTAGACTTTGGACATTGGACTTGAGACTCACATTAACGCGGCGCGAAAAGCGCGGGGCGAGAGGCCCGTGGCCTGGCGGAAGGCTTTGGCGAAGTGGCTGGGGCTGGTGTAGCCGACGCGGGCGCTGACTTCGGTGATCGAGAGATCGGTGGTGGCGAGGAGCGCCTGCGCGCGTTCGAGGCGCAGGGCGGCGAGGTAGGCGTGGGGCGACATGCCCGTGACCTTCTTGAAGAGGCGCGCGAAGTGGAACGGCGAGAGGTAGGCCGCCGCCGCCATCTCTTCGAGCGGCACGTCCTCGGCGAGTTGCGCGTGCATCAACTCGACCGCGCGCCGGACGCGCCGGTCAACCAAACCGACGCGCGACAACTCCAACTCGTCCGCGCGCCGTATGTGCGCGTGGCGGCGCAGCAGGTGCACGGTGAGTTGTTCGACGAGCGCGCTGATCATTAGCTCCTGCCCGGCCTCGGCCGCGCGTAGCTCGTCCGCGAGATCGCTGGCGAGGTGTGCGAGCCGTGCGTCGTGTGCGACGGCGGGCGCGGGGAAGGTGATGCGCGCGTCGGCGCGGGTCAGGCGGGCGCGCACGGCGCAGTCGAGCACGTAGGCGGGCGCGAGCGTGGCGAGCAGGTAGGTGGCGTGCCGCCCGTGCGCGCTCGCGCTCTCGCCGGGCGCGACGAGCAGCGCCGCGGGCGCGAGCATCTCGCCTGCGCCCCGCGCGTCCGTCCAACTCAGCGCGCCCTGCAACAGAAAGAGCGCGGCGTATGTCTGCCGCGCCTCGCTCGACCACTGCGCGCGCCCGCGCTGGCGCAGGTGCACGGTGTAGTGCTCGTGCACCAGAACCTTGTCGTTAGCGGGCGCGGGCGTGTCCATGCGGGCGGGGAGAAGATAACAGATTTGAGATTTGAGATTGGAAATTTGAGATCGGGTTTTCCTGCGCGTCCCAGCTTTAACTCTGCACTTCTGCGTTGAGTCCCGGCGTGCGGTGCAGTTCGGCGAGCCTAGCCGCCATGCGGGCGGGGTCGTTTGTGATGACGGCGCGAACGCCGAGCGAAATCAGACGGCGCAGGCGCGCGGGGTTATCAACCGTCCAGACGACGACGGGGAAACCGGCTTGCCGCGCGGCTGCGAGCGTGCGGGCGTTGACGAGCGTGTGTTGGAGCGCAAGCTCGTGTGCGCCGCAGGCGCGGGCGCGGGCGAGCAGGGTGCGCGTCGTGGGCAGCGGGCGCGCGAGGCGGCGTTCAAAGAGGGCAGCGGTGCGCAGGTGCGGCGCGAGTCGGCGCACCTCCGCGACCGCCGCCAACGTGAAGCTTTCGACGACGACGTTCGCCTCCGCGCCGTGCTCGTGCAGCGTCGCGACGACGCGCGCCGCCAGCGTTTGCGCGTCGCCGCGCTCACACTTCAATTCGACGTAGAGCACGCCGCCATGCGGTTTCGACAACTCAAGCACCTCGGCGAGCGTCGGCACGCCCGCGCCCGCGTACTCGGCGCGGGCACGCGCAGGGAAGCGACGGTTGAACCACGAGCCGACATCCGCGGCGGCGAGTTCGGCGGCCGTGAGCGCGGAGACGAGTCCGGGGCGTGCGGCCGTGCGGCGCAGCGTCGCGTCGTGGATGACGACGGGCACATGGTCGCGGGCGAGGCGCACGTCGAACTCTATGCCGTCCGCGCCGTCGGCGAAGGCGCGGGCGAACGAGGCGAGCGTGTTCTCCGGCGCGACGGCCGCCGCGCCGCGGTGACCGATGATGAGCGGCGGGGCGGGCGGGTTCATGCGGCGGCGTACACGCGGTAGTCGAGTTCGGGGAAGAGGTTGTCGCGCGCCTCGATTTCGCGCAGTTGGTCGGGCGCGACCGCGCCGCGCTCGACCGCGTCGGCGAGCGTGTTGAAGCGGCGGATGTGCGAGCGGAAACGGCGCGTGGCGTAGGCGACGGTCGTGCCGTGATAAATCTGAAACGCCCAGTCGCTCGACTGCGCCAGCAGCAGTTCGCGCGCGGCCTGATTGAGCGCGCGGCGGGTCAGTCCGTCCGGCGGCGCGTGAAACCTGTTGGCGAGCGCGGTCATGCGCGCTTCGGCCGCGTGCTGGTGTGGGTACATCCACGCGTTGCCCTCGTTGAGCCAGACCTTGTAGTAGCCCTCCGCGCCCCAAGACGAAGGCGAGAGGCGCTGCACCTGCAAGCGCGGGTGCGCGGCCAGATAGTCGCCGGGCGTGACGGTCGCCAACTCGCGCCGGTGTTCATGTAGCTGGCGGAAGACGTGCTCGATGAAATCCACGCCCTCGAACCACCAGTGCCCGAACAACTCCGCGTCGTAGGGCGAGACGACGAGCGGGGCGTGCCCGCCGAGCGTGTCGCGCAGGCGCGCGGCCTGCTTAATGCGCTCGCGCACGAAGTGTTCGGCGTGGACGCGCACGCGCCCGCGCGCGTGCACAGGCACGTAGGGCTGCTTGTGTTCGAGCGGCACGTCGCGCCCCGTCACGCGGTGGTATTTCAGACCGAGCGGGCGGCGCATGCCGTCGGCGTGCAGGTACGGGCGCAGGTAGTCGAGCGGTGCATCCCAGCCCACGTCGCGGTAGAACTCACGATAATCGGGATCGCCCGGATAGCCGATGAGCGAACTCCAGACCTGCTGGCTCGTTTCGAGATCGCGCGCGAAGACGGCGACACCGTTCGGGCAGCGCACGGGCGCATAGACACCGTAGCGCGGGCGCGGCGAGCCGTAGAGCAGCGCGTGCGTGTCGGCGACGAAGTATTCCAGCCCCGCGTCGGCGAGCAGCGTTTCGAGACCTTCGGCGTAGGCGCATTCGGGCAGCCAGATGCCGCGCGGCCGGCGGCGGAAATGTTTCTGGTAGTTGGCAACCGCGATCTGAACTTGCGCGCGCCGGGCCTGCGGCGTCGAGATGAACGGCATGAAGCCGTGCGTCGCGCCGCAGGTGATCAACTCGACCACGCCCTCGTCTTGCAGCGCGGCGAAGGCGCGGACGAGATCGCGCCCATAAGTCTCGTGCCAGAATCGCTCGGTCGCGCGCAACTGCTCGTAGTACATGCGCGCCGTGTGATGGAACTGCGGCAGGTGGCGGAAGGTGCGTTCGAGTTCCTGCTCGGCGAGCGCGCACAGGTTGGCGAGGTGGCGCGTGTAGCGTGTCTGCAATAGCTCGTCCGTCAGCATCTCGCAGAGCGTCGGCGAGAGGTTGAGCGTCAGGCGCGGCTCAGCGCCCTCGGCGCGCAGGCGCGCGAGCACGGCGGCGAGCGGCAGATAGACCTCCGTGATCGCCTCGTAGAGCCAGTCCTCTTCCAGAAATTCGGCGTGCTCCGGGTGGCGCACGAACGGCAGGTGCGCGTGGAGGATGAGACTGAAGTAGCCGGTGGGCACGGGGTAGAATCAACCACAAAGACACGAAGGACACAAAGGCCGGGAGTAGGCGGTAGGCAGTAGGCGGTAGGCAGTTAGGACAAACTGCTTTTCACTGCCTACTGCTTACTGCCTACTCTTCGTCCGTGTCTTTGTGGTTAACCTCCGTCTTGTTTCATAGACTCCGCCAGCGCAGGAGCGGCGACTGTTGCCGAACGCTCATGCCGGGCAGCCAGACGTTTGAGCCGGCGGCGGACGATGGTTGCATGGGGCGCAAGCCCGGCAGCGCGCCGCGCCCCGGTGTCATGCTCGGCAGCCAGACGCGCACGCGCCGTTCGGGCTGGCGCACGGCGCTTGCGCTCCAAGCGAAGCTCGTCGGGCGCAGCGCCGCCGCGTCCGAGTCTTCGTCTATCTCCAACTCGAAGCCGAACAACTCGCGGAGAATGTCGAGCAGGCGTGCCGGGTCGAGTTGCCGTCCGTGCTCGGCGAGCAGCGCGTCGAGCCAGTCGGCGAGCGGCGGCGACAGGCGTGCGCGCACGTGCGCGAGTTGTTCGTCGAAGACGAGCGCGACGATGAGCGCGCGCAACTCGGCCAATTCGTCTTCGCCCAACTGCGGCGGCGGCGTGGCGGCGAGCGTGTGCGCGACGGCCAGCGTACCTTGGTGCTCTGTGGCCTCGTCCGCGCCTTCGAGGGCGAGCGCGAGCGCGTCGCCCGCGTAGCCAGATTCGTTGACGACCTGCGCCAACTCGCCCGCGTCCGCGCGGAACTCCGGCGCTTCTTCGCTCTCCGGCGCGACGCCCGCGCGCGGCGTGCGCGCGATGTCGGACGCGAGCAGGCGGATGAACGGCTTGTCGGCGGCGGCGAAGCCGACCTCGGCGCGATAGGCGCGGCCGGGCAGCACGTCGAACCAGTAGTTGCGCGCGGGCGGGGCGGCGTCCGTGTGCGCCGTGTCGGCCTCGGTGTCTGTGAGACGCACGACGAGTTGGTAGCCGTCGGCGGCCGCGCCGACCGCGCGCCGCAGCGTCGCTTGCGGGTCGTGCGCGTGCTGCCAGTAGGCGTAGAGTCTGTAGGGCGACTGCACGAGCAGTTGCAGGTCGTCGCGCGTGTAAACTTCGGGCAGCGGCTCGTCTTCGTGTGCGAGTTCGGCGAGGGCGTCCGGCTCGACGGCGGCGGGCGACGCGGCGGCGCGGGCGACGGCGACACCGGCGGGCGTAGGCTCGGAACTGCCCGGAAGAAGCAAAGTCATCTCCTGTGACGGACGCTGCCGGCGGCAGCGGCGCAGGCTGCAATGAGAAGCGTAAAAGCGAGCGGCTTACTTGTAAGTGATTCGCCGGTGTGGTGTCAATGAGGACGGAACAATCGGCCGCCGATCAGAGTCCGGACGGCTTACTTCGCCGCCGGGGCGACGACTTTTTTGAGCTTGATCTCGAGCGCGCCCACGTCCGTGTCGAGATGCGCGCGGACGGGGATGCGGCGGGCGTCGTCGGTGAGCCAGAGCGTCATGCTGCCTTCGCGCCCGGTGACCAGGTGCTCCGCGCCGAAGAGGTCAATGTCCACGCGCAGCGTCTGCACCTTGCCGAGCACGGTCTTCATGCGCTTGCGCTCGACTACGCGGACGGGGATGTGGAACACGTCGCCGGAGTCGCTCATCACGATCTCAAAGTTTTGGTTGGGCGCGAGCGGGCGTGTGCGCAGGTAGTAGATGGCGGAGAGGAAGTCGTGCGCCGCGCCCGCGAGCGGGTGCTTGACGACGCGCGGCTGGCTCGCGGGATCGTTCGGGTTGCGCTCCGTCCAGGTGATCTCGTCGGCGCTGCGGTCGAAGACGGCTTCGCTCGCGCGGACGCGCTTGCCCTGCTCGTCCAGCTTGGTCGTGCGCCGGACGGTGAACGTCTCAGGCTCGACGACCGACTCCATGTTGAAGTGAAAGTCTATGCCGAAGAGTTTGCGAAACCAGCCCTTGGCCGTGGCGTCGCCTTTGAAGACGAGGTTCGTGACCGGCGCGTCATCGTGATCGCCCGTCGGGGTTGCAGGGACGGGCGCGCGCGCCGCCGTGAAGCGGAACTCGGCGATCTTTATACCGCGCAGGACGAGCTTGGAGAACTCGCCTTCGTAGATAAGCTCCTCGGCCGGCTCAAAGGGGAGCGGCGTCGGGTGCGCGTCGGCGGCGCGCTTGTCGGCGTGCGCCAGCCCCGCCGCCAGCGCCCCAAAGCTCAGGGCGAACATCGCGCACAGTGTAAGCAGAAAACTTCGCCGCCACATAGTCGTCACTTCAACAGCCAGACCTTGCACGCCAGCACGCCCCACGCGAACAGCAGCCCCAGCGCGGCGCGGTACTCGCGGTAACGCAGGTACAGCGCGGCGTCGAACTTCGCAGCGGCCGTCGCGCCCTCGCGGTACGGCAGCAGGCGCGGCAGAAAGAGCGGGACGCGGCGCGCGTAACGCTCGTACTCGTCGCCGAACAGCGCCGCCAGCGTCTGCGCTTCGACGCGCATCACGGGCAGATAGATGCCCAGAAAGAGCGCGACGAAGACGCCGCCCAACAGCCACCAGCGCCCCGCCGCGATGGTGAAGCCGAGACCGAGGATGAAGCTGCCCAGGTAGAGCGGATTGCGCGTGTGCGCGTAAGGCCCCGAAGTGGCCAGCCGGTCGTTCTTGCGTATGTGTCCCGCCGACCAAGCGCGCAGCAGCAAGCCGCACAAGGCGACCACGCCGCCGCCGACCAGCGTCACGGGCCGCGGCCGGGCCAGCAAAAGAAAGAGCGCCGCCGTCAAAAAGCCGAGCGGCACGCGCCAACGCTGCACCCACGTCCCGCCCCTACGCAAACGTGATCCTCTCCGCGCTCGCGCGTGCGTCTTCGGTTGCCGCCCGGCGCAGACGCTCGTCGCACGCCGCCAACACGCGCCCGACCTCGATGTCCATGCAGACCCACTGCGAGCACGCGCGGCGGTGACAGTCAACGCGACAGCCGATGTCCGTGCGCTCGACGCAGATGTCGGCGGCGCGCGGGCTGCCGTTGCGCCACCACTCGGTCGGGCCGAACAGACCGACGACGGGCGTGCCGGCCGCGACCGCCAGGTGCGTCGGCCCCGTGTCGCCGCCCACGTACAGTGCGGCCCGCCGCGCCAGCGCGTAATAACCTTTCAAAGACAGACTGACCGCTTCGGCCCGCCCCGCACGGCTCGCCCCGACGACCGTCTCCGCCAACTCCTGTTCGCCGGGGCCGTAGGTGACGAGCGAGCGCAGTCCGTGTCGCGTCCAAAGCTCATCCGCCAGCGCACCAAAGCGTCCGGCGCTCCAAAGTTTCGTCGGCCAGCCGCCGCCGGGGTTCAGTATGGCGAAGCGCGCGCCCGTGCGTGCGACAACCGCCTCCGCCTCCTCTTCGTGCGCGGGCGCGACGGCGATGGGGAACTCAAACTCGTCCGCGTCCGTCGGCACGCCGATGTCGAGCGCGGCCGCCGCGAGCAGCAGGTTCTTGCGTATGACGTGCGTGCGCGGCGGAATGTTAACCGTGTCGGTCAGGAGGAAGCGGCTCGCCGGCTCGCGCAACGCAGGGCGCGCGAAACCGTAGCGCCGCGGCGCACCGGAGAGGCGCGCGATGGTCGCGGATTTTAAGAGTCCTTGAAAGTCTAGAGAAAGGTCGAAGGCCGAGGCGCGTAGCCGTTGCAACTGCTGACGCGGTGCCAGCAGCGTCTCCCCAGACACCGGCCAGCGCCTCAGCGCCTTCGTGTCCACTTCGATGAGACGATCTATGGCCGGGTTGTCCTTCAGAATTTCCGCCGCCCGCCGCTCCACCGCCCACGCAATCTCGGCGCGCGGCAACGCCCGCCGCACCGCCGCCAACGCCGGGAGCGTGTGCACGATGTCGCCGATGCTGCCGAGTTTGACGAAGAGAAGACGCATTTAAAAGTAGTGACGAGTGACGAGTGACGAGTGACAAGCAAGAAGTTTTAACTTTTCACTCGTCACTCGTCACTCGTCACTCGTCACTTTCCTATTCAGTTGCATGACCATGTGCGACGACGAGTGGTCTTTGGGGTCGCCGACGATGGCGACGCGCCCGCCGTAGGCGCGGACGACCTCGCGTTCGGGGACGGTCTCAGGCGTGTAGTCCGTGCCCTTCGCGTGCACGTCGGGGCGGAGCGCCAGGAGCAGCGCCTCGACGGTCGGCTCGGCGAAGATCGTGACGAGATCGACGGCGCGTAGCGAGGCGACCACCTCGGCGCGCTCACGCTCCGGCACGAAGGGCCGTCCCGGCCCCTTCAGCCGCCGCACCTGCTCGTCCGTGTTGATACCGACGACCAGCAGGTCGCCCAGCGCCTTCGCCGCCTCGAAGTAGCGCACGTGCCCGACGTGCAGGATGTCGAAGCAGCCGTTCGCCAGCACGACGCGCGCCCCGTGCCGGCGCGCAATCGCCACGCGCGCGATCAGGCGATTGCGGTCAAGTATGCGCGCCCCCGCCTCCGCCTTCTGGTGCTCCTCCGACTGATACATAACTCGCGGGACAAACTTACCATAAAGGGATGACGGATGATGAACGCGGAAGAACTGTTAGAGCCTGTTTGAAAAGTGCTGAAGCATCGGACTCTCGCGCATCCTCTGCGGCCCTTCGCGGCGCTGCTTCGCGCCCTTTGCGGTAAAAAATTCTTAACCGCAAAGGGCGCTAAGCGGGCCGCAAAGGAACGCAGAGCATGTACGCCGCACATGGCTTTATCATAACCAATAACAGTCTTTCATCGTTCATCATTTTCCAGCACGGAGGCCAGCAACTCGGCGGGCGTGACGGTGGCCGTGCCGCGTTTCATGACGACGAGGTCGGCGGCGTGGTTGGCGAGGTGTGCGGCGTCCGCGTAGGTCGCGCCGAGGGCGAGCGCGAGCGTGTAGGTGGCGATGACGGTGTCGCCCGCGCCCGTGCCGTCCACCGCCTCGCGCGTGCTGGCGGTCGGGATGTGCAGGGGCGCGCGCCCGCGTTCGACGAGGAGCATGCCATGCGGGCCGCGCGTGACGAGGAGCGCGTCGTAGCCGAGCCGGGCGCAGAGGTCGGCGGCGGCCTCTGCAAGCGTCGCGTCTTCGTTCAGCCTGCGCCCCAACACGTGCTCAACCTCGTCTTCGTTGGGCGTGGCCGACGTAAAGCCGGCGAACTCAAGCAGGCGGTAGCGCGAATCAACGAGCACGGGGACGGGCCGCTCGCGCACGGCCGCGCGCAGGGCATCTAGCACCTCGGCGCACGCGACGCCGTAGTTGTAATCCGAGATGATGACCGCGTCGGCCGCGGCGCACGCGGCGCGCAGTTGCGCGGCAAGTTGCGCCTTGAGTTGGTCGTCGGCGAGCGGCGCGGCTTCGTAGTCAACGCGGATGACCTGCTGGCGCGTCGAGTGCGCGTGCCCGGCGAGGATGCGGACTTTGGTGGCGGTCGTCTGCGCGGGCGCGCTCAGGAGGGCGCGACAGTCAACGCCGCGCGCGGTCAGCTCGCCGACGAGCGCGCGCCCCGACTCGTCCGCGCCGACCATGCCGACGAGCGCCGCCTGCGCACCAAGCGTCGCCAGGTTCGCCGCGCAGTTGGCCGCGCCGCCGGGCACGGTCTCGGTGCGCTCGTGGCGCAGGATCAGCACGGGCGCTTCGCGCGAGACGCGGCTGATCTCGCCGTAGAGAAACTGATCCGCGACCGCGTCGCCCACCACCACCACGCGGCGGCGCGGGAACTCGCGCACGAGTCTTGTCAGCCGTTCTTGTAAAGGCGTCGGCATCAATTATGCAAAATCATATAACCACGAAAGCACACGAAACAACACGAAAGAGGCCACAGCATTTCGTGTTTCTTGCTTCGTGTTGTTTCGTGTGCTTTCGTGGTCGTCATCCGGTTTTTAACCGGCGGTATGACTGAGCCAACCACTCAACCATCGCCTGCGCCGACGATGACGCGCACGGCGGCGAGCAGCTCGTCGGCCACCAGGTCGGGCTGCTGCCGCCAAGTGGCGCGTTGGTATTCCCACTCGCCGCGCCCGTAGCCGCTGAGGACGAAGGCGGAACGCACGCCCGCGTTGTGCGCCAACTCCACGTCGCCGTAACGGTCGCCGACCATCCAGCTTTGGGCCAGATCGAGATCGAAGTCGCGCGCCGCGCGCTCGATCAAGCCCGGCTTCGGCTTGCGACAATCGCAGTCGAGCCGGTAGGGCGGCACGCCGACCGACGGGTGGTGCGGGCAGTAGTAGATCGCGTCGAGCCGCGCGCCGCCGCGCTCCAACTCCTGCCGCAGAATGTTGTGCACCCGTTCGATCATCTCTTCCGCGAAGTAGCCACGCGCGACGCCCGCTTGGTTCGTGACGAGGACGGCGAGCCAGCCCGCGTCGTTGAGCAGTTTGATCGCTGCGGCGGCGTAGGGGAAGACGCGGTAGCGCGCCGGGTGGTTGACGTAGCCGATCTCTTCGGAGATCGTCCCATCGCGGTCTATGAAGACGGCGCGGCGCATCAGCGCGCGACCTCCGCGTGGACGGGGCAGGCGGCGCAGGCGAGCAGGGCGCGAGCGCGCTCGAAGACGTGGGCCGGCGTGATCGCGGTCATGCAGCGGTGATCAATCGGGCAGTCGCGCAGCATGCAGGGCGCGCAGTCGGGCGGCTCGCGGATGATCTCTGCGGCGGGCGCGAAGGGCCTGGTCGTCAGCGGGTTGGTCGGGCCGAAGATGACGAGCGTCGGGCGCGCGAGCGCGGCGGCGACGTGCGCCGGCCCCGTGTCGTTCGTGACGAGCAGGTCGGCGAGACTGAGCACGGCGACGGTCTGCGCGAGACTCGTCGCGCCTGTGAGCACGACGGGCCGGTGGCGCATCGCGGCACGCACCTGCTCGGTCACGTCGCGCTCGGCCACCGAGCCGATGAGGGCCACGTCCACGCCCGCGTCCATGATCAGTTGGTCGGCGAGCGCGGCGAAGCGTTCGGCGGGCCAGCGTTTCGCGCGGCTGTTGATCGAGCCGGGGCAGAGCGCCACGAACGGGCGGTTAAAGCGGACGCCGTGCGCGCGCAGCAGTTCGCGCGCCGCCGTCTTCCGTTCGTCCGAGACTGACAGGGCGAACTCCGGCTCGCGCGTCGTGACGGTCTGCGCGCCGGTCAGCGCGTGTTCGAGCGCGGCGACGAGATACAGGTAATAGAAAACTTCGTGGCGTGTGCTGCGCCACGCGGGGGGCGGGAGCGGGTGTGTCAGGAGCGGCGCGCGCCGGTCGGTCGCGTAGCCGAGCCGCAGGGGCACGCGGGCGGCCGTTGCGACGAGCGCCGGCCCCGCGGCATTGGGGAAGAGCACGGCCAGGTCGAAGCGGCGCGCGCGCCACGCGCCGACCTGGCGGAAGAAGCCGCGCAAGCCCTTCGCCTCGTCGTCTATGAGCAGCAGATCGTCTATAAAGTCGGCGGCGGCGAAGATGCCTTCGGCCCAGGGGCGGGTGGCGAGTGTGACGTGCGCGCGGGGCAAGAGGCGGCGCAGGGCGCGGAGCGCCGGCACGGTCATCACGGCGTCGCCGACCCAGTTTGCGCCGCGCACGACGACGCGCTCGATCTGTGCAGGTTGGAGTTCGCGGGCCATCTTCAAGCGCAGGGAAATCATCTCACGCAAAGGCGCAAAGACGCAAAGCAGGGCGCAAAGGGGAACGCCGACCGAAAGGCAGTAACCACGAAAGCACACGAAGCGACACGAAGCAAGATCAGGTGCATCGTGCTACTTATTTCGTGTCGTTTCGTGTGCTTTCGTGGTTACTGTTTCTCTGTTAGCAGAAAAGCGGCAAGGAAATCGAGGCCGCTCACAGCATGTCGCGCAGTCCCTCTTCGACGCCGACGGTCGGCCGCCAACCGAGTTCGCTGGTGACGAGCGAGAGATCGGAGACGTAGTTGAACGGCACGGGCGCGGGCGCTAGCACGCTCTCGTCAAGCCGCGGCTCAAGCTCGATCATGCGCCCGACGCGCGCGACCAGTTCGCGCAGGCTGACGGCGTGCGCGCGCCCGCCGCCGAGGTTATAGAGACCGCGCGTGCGGTTCGACTCGACGAAGGCGCGACAGGCGCGGGCGAAGTCGTCCACGTGCAGGAGGTCGCGTATGGGCGCGCCGCCGGCCGGCAGCCGCAGGGGCAGGCCGCGCTTGACCGCCTCGACGTAGTGCGTGACGAAGCCCGGCTCGTTGCCTTCGGACGGGCGCGCGTACACGGCCGACAGGCGGAAGATGCACGCGCGCACGCCGCGCACGGCGGCGTAATAGTCAACGAACCGCTCGCCCAGGAGCTTTGACCATTCGAGCGCCGATTGCCCGCGGTAGTCGGTCGCACAACTCTCCGGCACATCCGCGTAACCGTCGGCGTGCGCGCCGTACACGTCCTTGGTCGAGGCATAGATGAAGACTGCGCCGGGGCGCACATGGCGCATGATGTTCGCCGTGCCCTCGGCGTTCGTGCGAAAGCACTGCTCGGCGGCGGCGGGACTTTTATCGAGGTGCGCGGCCAGGTGGATCACCACGTCGTAGTCGGCGAGCCGCGCGGCGTCGTCCTCGCTCAGAATGTCGAAGCCGGCACGCCGCGAAAAATCGTCCGCTTCGAAGAAGCGGCGCACGTGCACGCCGAGGTAGCCGCTGCCGCCGGTGACGATGGTCTTCACGGTTCGCCGTTGCCGCAGCCGCCCACCGCCCGCACGGTCTCGCGGCGCTCCCCCTTCGTCACAGTGATGACCGCGTTCATCTCGACCAGATCGCACATCGTGTCGCCGTAGCGGCATGGGTCTGTGATCGTCTCGACCAAGCGCACGGTCGCGCCGCCGCCCTGGTAAAGCTCGACGAAGCGGTCGCCTTTGGCGTCCCGATATTTACTCTTGTAGCGGCGGCGCGAGCTTGTGCTGACGCGTCGCAAGCGCACGTCCTGCCCGTCCAGATTCATCAGCACCGTGCCGACCGTGTCGGAGATGAAAATGTAAGGCGAGTCGAGCGGGCCAGTCCGGCGCACGAAACGGCAACCGGATTCGCGCGCGAGCGCCTGATTCTCCACGCTGCCGATCATCGGGATAGTCCGCGCGGCGGGGACGGGCAGCGGCAGCGCCGCGAGCAGCAGGAGCGACAGGAAAAGCGCGCGCGGGCTAAGTCTCATCGCCTACTTCCTGCCTTCCGCCTGCGCTTTTAATTGCACCAGCCCGTCGGTGCGGCCGATGGCGATGAGCAGATCGCCGGCCTCGATGAAGGCGTCGCCGGAAGGGTTGAAGATCATTTCGCCGGAGCGGCGGCGGACGGCGACGACGACCACGTCCAACTCCGAACGGATGTTGGTGAAGCGGAGCTTGCGCCCGACGTAAGGGCTGCCGGGCGCGACGGCGACCTCCTCGAAGTTGAGATCGAGTCCTTCGGCCGTGATCGAGTCCATGAAGTCTTCGACCGCAGGTTTGGTGAGCGCCTGCGTGATGCGCTGGCCGCCGATGATGATCGGCGCAATGACGCGGTTCGCGCCCGCGCGGACGAGCTTCGGCTCGGCCTGCTCCTCGCTCGCGCGCGCGACGATGTGCAGGTTCGGGTTCAAGCCCCGCGCCGTCAGCACGACGTAGACGTTGTCGGCGTCGGTCGGCAAACAGGCGGCAAGCGCGCGCGCGTGCTGGACGCCCGCCTCGTGCAGGGTCTCTTCGAGCGTGGCGTCGCGCACCAGGAGCGGCACGCCCTCGTCGAGCCAGGGGCTGATGATGCTGGCGTCGCGCTCGACGATGACGAACGGCTCGCCCTTGCGTTGCAGTTCGCGGATGACGCGCGCGCCCACGCGCCCCGCGCCGCAGATGATGAAGTGGTTACGCAGTCGGCGCACCTCGCGCAGTCGCCGACGCTGCCCGAAGCCGGCGACGATCTCGGATTGGACGATCTCGACGAGCGCCCGCGACAGGACGAAGCCGACCGTGCCGACGCCCACGAAGATGTAGATGATGGCGAAGACGCGCCCCGCCGTGTGCGACGGGTGCATGTCGCCGTAGCCGACCGTGGCGACCGTCGTGACCGTGAAGTAGAGGCTGTCTAAGAGCGACCAGCCTTCAACGAAGTGGAAGCCGAGCGCGCCGAGCGCGACGACCACGCCCACCACGCCCAGCGCGTACAGCACCCGCGCCCGCGCGCTCTTCGACAGACTGAGCACGAATGACAACCGCAACGCCGCCCCCGCCAAGCCGCATCCAACCAGCCGCCCCCGCACGAACGCGGTCACGGTAACGAAAGAGCCGCCGGGGTGTCAAACAAGAGTGGGCACGTGGTATAAAGTGACAAGTGACAAGTGACGAGTGACAAGTTAAAACTTTGTCTTGCTCGTCACTTGTCACTTGTCACTCGTCACGGCTTTTCTATGTCCGTCCGTCATCCGCCGAAGAATCGTGTGCCGCCGGTCGCCGGGCGGCGCAGGCCGCGCGTGGTGAAGTACGCCGCGCCGGACGAGGGCTGGGTGCGGCGCTTGGGGCGGCGCGTGTTCCGCCCGCCGGTGCTGGTCGCGCTGGCGATCATCACGACTTTCACGGTCAGCGTCTTCGGCTATTACTACTACGTCTTCTCGGCGCGCATTGACCGGCTCATCAGCGGCGAAATCTTCACGCGCTCGGCGGGCATCTACACCGCGCCGCGCGAACTGCGCGTCGGCGCGGGGCTGTCGGCCGACGATCTCGTCGCGCGTTTGCAGCGCGCGAACTACGTCGAAAAATCGCAGCAGGCGGACGCGGCGCGCGGGCGCTACACCGTCAACGGCGCAAACGTGGACGTTGAGCCGGGGCGCGACGCCGTGGTGGACGGGCAGCGCGCCTTCCCGCGCGTGCGCGTGACGTTCAAGCCGGGTGGGAAGGGCATCGCGGCGTTGAGCGATCTCGACACGAACGCCAAAGTGCCGAGCGCGTTCATCGAGCCGGAGGCGATCAGCCTGGTCACGGGCGCGGAGCGCGGCAAGCGACGCGTGATCGGCTATCAGGACTTGCCGCCGCACCTCGTCAAGGCGATCACGGTGACGGAGGATCGCGCCTTCTTCGAGCACTGGGGCATCAACTGGCGCGGCATCATCCGCGCCTTCATCCGCCGGCACGAACTCGATCCGTCGTCGCCGCTCGCGCGCCAGGGCGGCTCAAGCATCACGCAACAGTTGGTCAAGAACCTCCTGCTCTCGCCCGAATACTCCTGGCGGCGCAAGTTCGCTGAGGCGTACATGTCCGTCATCCTTGAGACGCGGCTCAGCAAGGAGCAAATCTTCACGCTCTACTGCAACCAGATTTATTTGGGGCAGCAGTCCGGCTTCTCGATTAACGGCGTGGGCGAGGCGGCGCAGGCCTACTTCAACAAGGACGTGACGGCGCTCACGCTCCCCGAATCCGCGCTGCTCGCCGGTCTCATCCGCAGCCCGAACCGCTACAACCCGCACCGCGACCCGGCGACCGCCACCGCGCGCCGCAACGAGGTGCTCTCGCAGATGGCCGACGCGGGTGCGATCACGGCGACGGAAGCGGCGGCGGCCAAGCAGGTGGAACTCAAGCTCGCGCCCGCGCGCGGGCGTGTGGACACGTCGGAAGCGCCTTACTTCGTTGACTACGTGCAGAACCAGTTGTCGGACATCCTCGCCGACGCGCGTAGCGCCGCGCACCTGCGCATCTACACCTCCGTGGACATGGACTTGCAGCGCGCCGCTTACGCCGCCGTGACGAAGCAGCTTGCGGCGCTCGACAAGATTTACGCGAAGCGTTACCCGCCGGGCACGCTACAGGCGGCGCTCGTCGCCATGAACGCGCAGACCGGCGAGATCGTGGCGATGGTCGGCGGGCGCGACTACGAGAAGAGTCAACTCAACCGCGCCACCGACGCGCTCCGGCAGCCCGGCTCGGTCTTCAAGCCCTGGGTCTATGCTACGGCGCTCAACACCGCCTTCGATCCGATCCCGCGCGTCATCACGGCCGCGACGACCTACATGGACGCGCCGAAGACTTTCACCTACGGCGAGCAGCAGTACTCGCCCGGCAACTTCGGCGACGAGTACACGAACCAGCCGATGACCGTGCGCGATGCGCTCGTCCACAGCAAGAACGTCATCACGGTGGACGTGGCGAACGACGTAACTATCGGGCGCGTGATGAACCTGGCGGCGCGCGCGGGACTGCCGAAGCCGCCGCGCGCCTACCCCGCGATGGCGCTCGGCACGAACGAGGCGACGCCCTTGCAGGTCGCCTCCGCCTACACGACGTTTGCGCGGCTCGGCTCGCGCATCACGCCCATCGGCATCACGCGCGTAACGACGGGCAGCGGCGCGACCGTCGCCGCCCCGTCGGCGCAGACGAACGAAGTGATGCGCCCCGAGATCGCTTACATCATGACCTCGTTCATGAAGGACGTGGTCAACCGCGGCACGGCCGCACGCCTGCGCGCGCGCGGCTTCCGCTTCAACGTCGCGGGCAAAACGGGCACGTCGCGCGACGGCTGGTTCGCCGGCTACACGCCGCGCCTCGTCTGCGCCGTCTGGGTCGGCTTCGACGACAACGCGCAGCTTGGTCTCACCGGCGCTGATTCGGCTTTGCCCATCTGGGCCGACTTCATGCAGGCGGCCCTGAGCCTGCACCCCGAATGGCAGGGCGACTGGCAGATGCCCGGCGGGCTACAGCAGGCCGAGATAGACACGCGCACGGGCCTGCTCGCGCCGCCCGACGATCAGTTCAAGCGCACGGAGTTGTTCGTCAACGGCACGGCCCCGACCGAAGAGAGCACCGAGCCGACGGACGACGGCGACGCGCCGCCCGAAGAGGCGAACCCGGACGGCTACACCTTCGTGCCAGCGCCCATCGCGCCCGGCGACGAAGACGTGCCGCCGCCCGCGGCCACGCCGACGCCGCGCACACGCGCGACCGTCCCGCGCCTCGAAGGGCGCGGCGTCACGCAGCCCGACGGCTCGACGCGGCTGATGGGCACGATCACGCTCGACATAGACCCGACCACGGGTCTCATCGCCGTCCCGACCTGCCCGGTCATACGCTCAAAGACCTTCGTCATCGGCCAAGAGCCGCGCCGCTACTGCGGCCCCGAATACCATAACGGCAAGAACGCCGTCCTGCCCTCCGGCACGCGCCCGCGCGTCGTGACGCCTTAGGGCGGCTTGCAGTCGGGTTCACCATCCAACGCGCCGCTGGGAGCGCGGGCGTCCCGCCCGCCAAGCGTGCGTGAGCACGCTAAAAGGATTCATGAAAATTCAAGCTTGAGCTTTAGCGCGGCCGTGTGTTCGCGCTGACGCGCTCAAGGCGGGCGCGCGCGCCCGCGCTCCCGGCATAAGCCGGCTTGGTACAGTCATCCGCAAATCGCTATAGTGACGTGCATCATGTACAGGAGTTAGCTATATGCCCACCTCGCCTAAACTCAGACTGCTGATCCTGTTCTTCAGCCTATTCATTTGTGCCGCGCGCGCGCCCGCGCAGACGCCCGCGCCGTCGCCGGCCGCCGCCACGCCAAGCCCGACGCCCGCGCCGTTGACGGTCAGGCTCAACGTGTTGGTGCTGGATAAAAGGGACGCGCCCGTCGGCGACCTGCGCCAGGAAGATTTCCAGGTGCTTGAAGACGGCGCGGCGCAGACGATCACTTCGTTCGCGCGCGAGGAGACGCCGGTCAGCTACGCGCTGGTGATGGACAACACCGGCTCGATGCGCACGCAGCTTAATCAGGTGATTGAGGCGGGCGCGGGCGTCATGGCCGGCAACCGCGCGGAGGACGAGACGGCCGTCATCCGCTTCGTCAGCAGCGACACTATCGAGCGCGTGCAGGACTTCACCACGGAGCGGGCGCGGCTGACGAAGGCTCTGGGCGAGTTGTACGTGCAGGGCGGGCAGTCGGCGGTGATAGACGCGGTGTACATGGCGGCGCGTTACGTGATGGAGGAGAGCCGGCGCGGCGAGAACCGGCGGCGCGCGCTCGTGCTGGTGACGGACGGCGAAGACCGCAAGAGCTTTTACAAGCTCGACGCCCTGCTGAACCTGCTGCGCGCGTCGGACGTGCAGGTCTTCGCCATCGGCATGGTGCAGGACTTGGGGCGGGACAGCGGCTTCACCCATCCCGGCGCGCGCGCCAAGGCCGTCAAGCTGCTCGACACGCTGGCAGAGGAGACCGGCGGGCGCGTCTTCTACCCGAAGAAGCCGGAAGAGTTTCAGGCCGCGGCCGCGGCGATCAGGGACGAGTTGCACACGCAGTACGTCATCGGCTACACGCCGACGAACCAGACGCGCGACGGCAAGTACCGCAAGGTGCAGGTGAAGCTCGCCGACAAGCCCGGCGCGGAGAAGCGCACCGTCATCACGCGCGCCGGTTACGTTGCCGCGCCGGACGGCACGAAGTAGTTGATCGTGTGGTTTCGTGGTTCAAATCTCTTTTCCCGCCGCCGGCCGGCGCGGCGTCCTGTCCGTGTCGGCCATGCCCTGACGAACATCCGGGAACTTTCCGGCCGGGCCGGCTGAATTACTGTTGACGGCTGTCAGCGGAAGATGAAGGCGTCTCCTCAGACCAGCGACGAAGAACTGTGGCGACTCGCGCGCGCGGGCGACGAGCATGCCTTCACGCTGCTCTACCGGCGGCGGCAAGGCGCGATCTATCGCTTCGCCTGGCAGATGTCTGGCTCGCGCTCCGTCGCGGAGGACGTGACGCAGGAGTCTTTCATGGCCTTGCTCGGCGAGCCGGAGCGTTACGAGCCGGCGCGCGGGCCGCTCGCGGCGTACCTGTACGGCATCGCCCGCCGGCAGGTCTTGCGGCGGCTGGAGAAGGAGCGCGCGTTCGTCGCGCTGGCGGCCGACGAAGGCGACAGCGCGGCGGCGTGCGCGGCGACGCAGCCGGTCGCGCCGCACGACCCACTCGCCGACTGTACGCGGCGCGAGACGGTCGCGGCGGTCAGGCTGGCAGTGCTGGCGCTGCCGGCGCACTACCGCGAGGTCGTCGTGTTGTGTGAGTTGCACGAACTGAGTTACGCCGAGGCGGCCGAACTGTTAGCGTGCGCCGTCGGGACGGTGCGCTCGCGCCTGGCGCGCGGGCGGGCGCTGCTCTCGGAACGCCTGCGCGCGCTGCGGCACGTCGAGGCGGAGGTGGAAGTGAAGAGGTGTTGCGCATGAACTGCGAGCAGGTAGAGACGTTGCTAACCGAGCGGGCGCGGGCCGGGCACGCGGGCGCGGGCGCGGACGCACTCGACCACTTGGCCGACTGCCCGCGTTGCGCCGCGCGTCTGAGCGAGGAACAGTTCGCGTCCGCCGCGCTCAGCGCAGTCGTCGCGGAGGATGCTGGCATGGCCGCGCCCGCGCACGTCGAAGCCGCCTTGCTCGTCGCGTTCCGTGCGCAGGCTGAGCGTGCGACGCAGCCAGGCGCACGCACGGCGGCACGCGAGTCTGCGCCGCCTTTGCCGGGTTGGCTCTGGCCACGCCGCGCGTTCGCCGCGCTGGCCGTGGCTGCCGCCCTCGCGCTGCTCGCCGTCGCGGCGCTACGCTTCCGGCTCACGCCGCAGCAGGAGCCGCAGACTGCGGCGACCAGCGCACCGTCGCAGCCCGTCGCGCCACAGCCGCGAGCCGCGAGCGCATCTCCGGCGCAAGAGAACAAGCGGCGCGAAGAGAGCGCAACCGTCAAAGCGCCGGTGCATATAGCCCGCCGGGCAGTCGCCGCCGGCCCGCGTGCTGTGCGGCGGCCGGCGACGCGCGCGCATGAGCCGGCGATGGAACTTGCGTCGGTCGGCGAGATGGTGGTGGTAGGGCGCGCGCCGGAGGCGGAGAGCGTGTCGGAGTTTGTGCCGCTCGTGGGCGAGGGTGCGCCGCCGCTGGCGAGCGGGCAGTTGGTGCGCGTCGAGTTGCCGCGCTCGGCGCTCGCCTCGCTGGGGCTTCCGCTCGGCCCCGTGGGAGCCGGCGAAAGAATCAAGGCCGACGTGCTCCTGGGCGACGACGGACTCGCCCGCGCGATCCGGCTGGTGCGTTAGCGACAGGAAGCTTTTCGCGTCGCCGCGGGCGCGCACGTGCGGTTTCGCCTGGGGCACGGGCGGCACGCAGGACAGTCATCAACTTGAATGGAGGTCGTGATGAGGAAAACGGGACGAATGCTATTGGCTTTGGGCTGCCTGGGCGTCTTGTTGCTGAACGGCGCGGGCGCGCTCGCGCAGAAGCAAGCGCCGGAGAAGACGACGGCGGCCGGGCAGCCGCGCGTGGTCATCATGAACGCGCCGCCCGGCGAGCCGCCCGGCGAGATGAACGTCATGATCAAGCGCGGCGGGGGCGAAGGTTACAGCTTTGAAGGCAACGCCACCTTCTTCTCCGCCGAGATGAGCTTCGACGGGCAGGTCGTCAAGGGTGCGCCTTACTCGGCCGAGGCCGTGAGCGAGTCGGTGCAGACGCTCGCGGACGGCAATCGCATCGTGCGCAAGTCCACGATGCTGCTCTACCGCGACGGCGAAGGGCGCACGCGCCGCGATCAGACCTTGAACAACGTCGGCCCGTTCGCGACCAACGGCGACGCGCCGCAGATCACCATCATCAACGACCCCGTGGCCGGCGCGAACTACATCCTCGACTCGCGCATGCGCACGGCGCGCAAGACGACGATGTACGCCTACGGCTTCAACACGTTCCCGGAGCGAGAGGGGCCGCCCCCGCCCATGCTGCCGCGCGAGGGGCCGATGGGCCGCGGCGAAGAGCCGCCGAAGCCGCCCCCGCCGGGCGCGCTGCGCCACGAAGCGATCACGCGCGTGCAGCCCGTCTATCCGCCCATCGCCAAGGCCGCGGGCGCGCAGGGTAACGTGACCGTGCAGATCGTGATTGACGAGCAGGGCAACGTGGCGTCGGCGCGCGCCGTCTCCGGTCACCCGCTGTTGCAGCAGGCGTCCGTTGACGCCGCGCGGCAGTGGGTCTTCAAGCCGACCATTATTGACGGCAAGCCGGCGAAGGTGAGCGGCAAGCTCAGCTTCAGCTTCGTGCTGGACAACAAGGAGGACGAGTTGCTGATGAAGCGGCCCGCGCCGCCTGCGCCACCGAAGTTCCCGGAGACGAAAGAGCAACTTGGGCGGCAGACGATTGAGGGCGTCGAGGCCGAGGGCACGCGCGTGACGGTAACGATCCCGGCGGGCGCGGTCGGCAACGAGCGCGCCATCAACATCGTGACCGAGCGTTGGTACTCGCCCGAACTGCAAACGGTCGTGCTGACCCGCCACAGCGACCCGCGCTTCGGCGAAACGGCCTACCGCCTGACCAACATCAACCGCGCCGAGCCGGCGCACAGCCTCTTTGAAGTCCCGCCCGACTTCGAGATCAAGACCGGCGAAGGCCAACGCCGCGAGTTCCGCATCCAGCGCGACAAGACGCCGCAGTAACGCGTGATTCATTCACCGCAGGGGTGAATGGCGAGGGGCGCGGAGAGTTATTCAACTCTCCGCGCCTCTGATCTAACCAAGCGCGCCGATGCTGGGAGCGCGGGCGTCCCGCCCGCCTTGAGCGCGAAAGCGCGAACAAAGCGACGTGCTGTAACTCAAGCTTGAGAGAAAACGAATCCTCCTGAGCGTGCTCACGCACGCTTGGCGGGCGCGCGCGCCCGCGCTCCCGGCAGTGCGTTGAGGGGTGAATCCAAGTGCGAGCCGTTCTAATGCTTCAACGCCACCGGGAAATCGGGCACGGTCTGCGGCTTCGCAGTCGTCGGCGTCTGGTTGCCAGCGGTGAGTTCCTTGACGCGCTCGGAGATGTAGAGGTCGAGCATGTTGACCGTGATGCGCCCCTTGCCCACGTAGTCCGCGCGCCCCGCCAGGCCCTCGACCACCGCCTTCGTGAACGCGCCGTTGTGCCACTCGATCTTTTCCAGCGAGTACTGGTTGCCGGTCGAGGCAGCGAACACAATCGCGCCGTTTTCCGCGCTCGCCAGCTCGTTCACCACGCCGTTCAACTCGTTCAGTATCCCGCGCCGCGTGCCGAGCACGTTCCCCGCGTGGCACGTGTCTATGAAGAACAAGGTCTTCCCCGCGATGGCCGCGACGGTGTTTTTGATGTCGGAGAAGGAGACGCCCGTGCGCAGTAGCTTGTCGGTGTCGGCATTGAACGGCAGAAAGTAGAAGACGCCGTTCGGATCGTTGACACCGTGCCCGGCGAAGAGCACGACCGCCACGTCCTTCGCAGTCGTCTCCTTCCTGATCCAGTCCAGCCCGTCGAGCACCTCGTCCTTCGTCGCCTTGTCGTCGGTCAAAAGTTTGACGGAAACATCACTGTACAAAAGTCCTCTTTGCTGTTCCCACGCGGCAGCAAAGTCTTGAGCGTCCTTCGCAGAGAAGCCGAGCCTTAACTTTGGGTCTGCGTAGTTACTTATTCCGATAGCAAGCACGTAAAGTTTTGGCCTGATCTCGAACCTATCATTAGTGGCTACTGGGGTGGGGCGAGTGATAGGGGACTTAGGTTGTGGTGCAACTGCTTCTGACTTGGTTGCGGTAGGTCTCTCGATATGAATGGGCGAAGGGGTAGGTTGAATAGTTGGGCTTGGGTTAGCTGCGATCTCTTTGCGCGCCCGAACACGTATGGTCGCTGGCACACTCGTCGTAAGGCGATTCGCAGCGATAATCGATACTTGGCTCTCACCTTCAGGTACAGTTACGCGCAACTCGTGTAGGTTCGTTGCTAGGCCGCTATTGGTTTGCAGTGATAACCCGCGCTCTGTGCTCACGGGACGACCATCAACAAGCACCTTAACCTCTGTAACTGGCTCGCCAGATGGAGTCCGCAGGTTGTAACGCATTACAACTTCATTCCCAGATATCGCTGTGCCATCTTCTGGTGACGCTATCTCAACGACTGGCGGGAGAAGTTGTGCCACATCTGCTAGTTGTGTCTTGCGTCCTGCTTCTTCATTTGCTTGCTTGAGCGCCAACTGCTCGTCGCCCGTCTGCAAGACTTTCAAGATCACATCGGAGCGATAATAGGCACTGCGAAACTGCCCGACGGGGAAGAAGTCCGCCGCCGCGTCGCGCCCGTTGTTGACGTGCCAGCCGATTAACTCCTCGCCGCCAGCAGAGGCATCGTAATATCCCGATGGCGTCCAAACCACCCAACGCTTTCGGTCTCTGTGTGGGAAGAAAGCCAATAATTCCTTGCCATCTTTGAGGCGATACCACCGAATAGTACCGTCAGCCAATGCGGCAACAGCATATCTGCCGTCGCCCGAAATGTTTACGCTCCAAGCTGAGCCGGGAATGAGAACGCTCCAGTGTAGTGAACCATCTTTCTTGAAAAGGCGGAGCGAGTGCTCACTGCCGAGCAAGAATTCTTGTTCATCGGGCGTAATAGCTAAACTACGGAATATTTCATTCACGGGGATATTTCCTAAAACGTCTCCAGCGAAAGGAAATCTCAAATTTGGGGAATTTCCTAACTCTCTATAGATGACTAGTGGCTTATTGTTCATTTTGGGAATATAGCTGTTGTGCCAGTCAGTAATAGCCAACTTTGTGCCTTCCGTCTTAGGCGCTCGGAGAGCTATTGAGCCAGATACTATTTGCAGCTTACGCTCATAAAGCGAGAACTGAATAGATGTATCTCCGGCTGGTTCATAACTGAATTGGATAGTAGCTCCATCATCGGGGGTTCTAAAGATTCTGTGTAAGTGAGTTTGAGCCGAGGCCGCCCATCGGCACTCGGCCGTCGAAGAGGATCGCGAACTGGTTCATGGCTCCGCTCCAGTTCTTGATCGGCATTGTCCACC
>Ga0081539_10000155_pt1 | contig 159271 bp, 125 predicted proteins | sample TabmetS4T2R2_FD_71023 | JGI IMG/M metagenome (GOLD analysis project Ga0081539, IMG submission 71023) | Tabebuia heterophylla rhizosphere microbial communities from the University of Puerto Rico - S4T2R2 | ecosystem: Host-associated > Plants > Roots > Rhizosphere ... | reverse complement strand
TCGGCAGAAAGAGCTCACGCCGATGTCGAATCTGTTATTGGCGATCCTGGGGAAGCTGGGGTGTCCGGAAGAGCAGTTCGGCGATAGCACTGCGCCCCTTGCGATTTAGATACTCGTTGGTTTTGAGTAACTGAGTCGCGCCGCATTCGCCGCGGAGCGCCGCTAACGCTCGCGCGAACGGAGCATTTCTCGCAGGACGATGACGTCCTGCCGGTCCTGGGGTCGATCGGCCGCTTCTTTCGAGCGCACGATGTCTTCGAGGCTCGATGCCCGCACTTCGATACCGAAGACCGTGAACGTGACGGCGGAGCTCGCAAGATCCTCGTAGCCCTGCGTGCCGCTCGGCTCGAACGCGACATCGAGTCGGCCGGCGCTCGTGATCAGATTCCAGATCTTGGCGCGCGAAAGAGACTCAGCACTGCAGTCAAACGGCAAACCCTCGGGGACCGCTTCCGTGTAGACCCTCGCCTTGAGATCTCGCAACGCGGTGGCAAGCCGACGCAGATTGTCCTGATCCCGCGCGGGCGTGATGTCCGTATCGGCGGTCATGCGCGGGAAGCCCTGGAGACGCGCGGCAACCGCACCGATCAACACGTAACGTACGCGCCGACGCGCGAGCGCCTTGAGCAGGCGCTCCGGATCGAACGTGCTCACCGGTCACCAGGCCTGGCACTAGCCAGAAGACGCGCGGCGTTACGCAGCTCCAGCAGCCGTTGTTCGGGACTGAGGCGCAGGATGCGCGGAACATCATCGAGCATGTGGGAGCGCCCGCTGAGCACGGGTTGCAGCTCCGCACGCAATTCAAAGCCCGCCGCCCGCAGCAGTGCTTGCAGCGTCTCCCACGACGGGCTGGTCTCGCCGGACTCGATTCGCGCGACGACGGATTGTGCAGTACGCGCGCGGCGCGCGAGTGCCCGTTGCGATAAGCCGGCACGCGTGCGCGCCGCGCGCAGAAAATCGCCAGGCCGGATGGGTACCATGAGGACGACGATAGCTAATTCGCTATCAGTCGTCCACAGCGGCGGATGCTGCCAGTGGCAGGACCAGCACATTTGGCAAGTTACTGAATATAAAGGAGTGACTGGCGGAGCGGACGGAACTCGCATTCACCGTCTCGCGAAACCCAGGGCGGGTATTTCAGGCAGTCGGCTCGGCTCGAAGATCAAGATCGCGGATCATCCGCTCGCGCATGATGAACTTCTGCACCTTGCCCGTGACCGTCATCGGGAACCCATCGACGAAGCGCACGTATCGCGGCACTTTGTAGTGCGCGATCCGGTTCTTGCAGAACTCCTGGAGCTCCTGTTCGCTCACCTGCATGCCAGGGCGAAGCTGCACCCACGCGCAGAGCACCTCGCCCAAAGCCGGATCCGGCACACCGAAGCACGCCACCGCCTGAATCATCGGGTGACGGAAGAGGAACTCCTCGATTTCCCGCGGATAAATGTTCTCCCCGCCGCGAATGATCATGTCCTTGATCCGGCCCACGATGTTGCAGAACCCCTCGGCATCGATCGTCGCGAGATCGCCGGTGTGCATCCACCGCGCAGCGTCGATCGCCTCGGCCGTCCTCTCGGGCTCGTCCCAGTAACCGTGCATGACCGAATAGCCACGCGTGCAGAGCTCGCCACTCACTCCGCGAGGGACGACGCGTCCGCGGTCATCGACGATCTTCACTTCCAGATGCGGATGAACCCTCCCGACCGTCGAGACCCGTCGCTCGACCGGATCGCCTACGTCGGATTGGAAGCTGACAGGGCTCGTCTCCGTCATTCCATACGCGATGGTGACCTGGCGCATGTGCATCCGCTCGACTACACGTTGCATGACCGCAATGGGACACGGCGAGCCGGCCATGATCCCCGTGCGCAGACTGGAAAGGTCGAAGCGGTCGAACTCCGGATGATCGAGCTCGGCGATGAACATGGTGGGTACGCCATATAGCGCCGTGCACCGCTCGGCCTGAACTGCTTCGAGTACCGCGAGCGGTTCGAAACCGGCGCTCGGATAAACGGCCGTTGCACCATGTGTCAGGCAGCCCAGATTCCCCATCACCATGCCAAAGCAGTGATACAGCGGCACAGGTACGCAAATGCGGTCGCACTCTGTCAGGCGCATCGCTTCGCCGACCTGATGCCCATTGTTGAGGATGTTGAAATGCGTGAGGGTCGCACCCTTTGGAGCGCCAGTGGTGCCGCTGGTGAATTGAATATTGATGGGATCGTCGGGTTGCAGGTCCTCGGCAATCTGCCCAACGCGAGCGCGGTGTTCCGGACGCGCGAACGAGCCGACTTCCGCAAACGACAACACGGCTGGAAGCTCGCTCGGCTCGAGGCAGATGATCGAGCGCAACGAAGGCAGTCTCGCCGCCTGCAAGGCGCCGCGGCCATGTTCGATCTCGGGCGCCAGCTCACGCAGCATCGCGAGATAGTCACTCGATTTGAAGCTGGACGCGGTGACCAACGCCTTGCAGCCGACCTTGTTCAATACGTACTCGAGCTCGTGCACCCGATAAGCGGGATTCACGTTCACGAGAATCAGACCGAGTTTGGCCGTCGCATACTGCGTGAGAGCCCACTCCAGACAGTTGGGCGCCCAGATGCCGATGCGCTCGCCCGGTTCGAGCCCCAACGCGAGCAGCCCGGCGGCGAGCTGATCCGCCTCGCTGTTCAGCTCAGCGTAGGACAGCCGGCGTTGCTGATGTCGGACCACAATGGCCTCGCGATCGGGCCACCGCTCGGCTGCACGCTGCAACGCTCGGCCGATCGTTTCGTACATCAGCGGCGGCGCGCTGGCGCCGCGTACGTAACTTGGATTCTCGATCACCGCTAGTGCCCTGAACCGCAGTCGCTGCGGGCGAACCCATCCGCGCGGATTATGAACTAGTGTGCGTCAGTGAGGCGCGGCGCACGCGAAACTGTCGGCGTTACTCGGGTCACCCGTACCGCGATACTTCGCAGTTTGCGGATAAGGGCATAGCGGACGTGTCAGAAGCTTCTTGGGATCGTTCACCACTGTTCCAGTGCCGATGAGTCTGGCCGGAGCCGTGCCTCGCTCCACCCAGGCTTCCAGCGCCGTCAGGAGATTGTGATCGGCGTCGGTACGAGCCGAACCGCGAGCGTTTCCGAAATCGTTCGGGCCGATGCCGCCCGCGCAATGCCCCATGCCCGGTACCATGAACAGGCGATAGAAATCCGTCGGGTCTGAGCTCGCGTTCGCACGCCGCGCAGCCGGAAAGCGGCTGAGGAAGGCACGCACGCTTTCGTAATACTCGATCGAGCTCAGCGGCGAGATGGCTGCGTCGCCCCAGCCGTGATACTGAATGAGCTTGCCGCCATTGGCGCGAAAGGAACGCAAATCGGGATTGGTGGCATTGAGTACCGTCCCGGCCTTCGCGTCGCCGAGCTCGACGTCCGTATCGAAATTGAGCGTGCGGAAATCCCAGTTCGCCTGTTCGAAGACCGCCTGCCCGTAGTAGGAATTCCCGAACATCGCTTGCAGGCTCGGCGGCAGGATCCAGGGCGACCAGCCGCCGGGAACCACTTCGGTCCCCATGGCGTATCCCGGGAAGATCTGTTTGCCCGTACGAGGATTTTTCGGGCCGCCATAAATCTTCCGCAATGTGGCGACCTGTCCCTCTGTGAGGCAGTCGGTCGCGTCGCCCGCCTTGCAAAGCATTGAACCCGGATCGAAGCCGCACGCACGCGGATCTTCGATGAGACTGTCTTTCACACCATCCAGCGCATCACACGCGGCAAGCACTGCGTTCTGAATGGCGGGGAGCTTCGCGGGCGGGAGCGGCGTCTGCGCCAACGCCTGTTCATTCCAGACAAAGCCGGTGAACAAGTGCGACCAGTTGTTGGCAGGCGCTCCGGCGATGATGCCGTCGAACTCTTCCGGGTATCGCTGGGCTTCCATGAGGGCTTCGCGTCCGCCATCCGAGCAGCCGCTGAAATAACTCCGGGCCGCATCGCGGCCAAAATGAGCACGCACGATGGCCTTCGCCTGGAGACTGGTCTCGTGGACGGCGCGATAACCGAAATCGATCAGCTTTTCCGGGTTCCCTATCGCCCAGGGCGCGCTCGGGACCGGACCGCTGCCCTGATGGCCGTTGTCGGTCGCAGCGACGGCATACCCGCGCCGGAGAGGATCGACCATCGCAGTTTGATCGATCGATCCCGCCCAGCCGCCGTTGCCGACCTGCAAGTATTTGCCGTTCCAGCCCGAGACTGGAAGCCAGATCTGCAGGCGAATCTCGGAATCCTTCGTGGGGCGCGTGATCGCGTGCACTTCGCAACGCGCGGGGGCTACGAGCGGAGGCATGCTTCCAAAAATGGCCGGAGTAGGAATTGTGCCCTCGGGGCGATCGTCGGCGGAGACAATCGTCGTATTCGGCAGCTCGAGTGCCGAGAGGCTGGAGCACGCCTGCTCGGCAGCTGCCGGTTCGATTGCAGCAAGGAGCAGAGCGCCGGCGAGAAGGCGGATGGACATTGCGAATCTCCTGAAGGCCGTCCCGATTTTTCTCAAAACTGGATGCGTATGCCGGCCTTCCAGCTCGCCCCGTATGTATCGAAGTACACCGGGTTCGTTGGATAGCCATTGCCTCCCGGTGCCACGGGTGGATCGCGATCGAAAAGATTGTTGACGGCTCCGAAGACCTCGACGAGGCTGCCATCCGCGCCGCCGTGCAGCCTGTAAGAGCCTGCGACGTTCACGTAGGTCGCCGAGGCAACCGTGTTGTCGCTGATACTGTTGGGGAGGCTCGGATCGTAGCTCGAGCTGTCCGGCCCGGTGTATGTGACGTTGTACTTTCCCGAGCCGATCTGTCGGAGTTGCACAGTGCCCGTGAAGGGCCCGCGCACGTACGATGTCGTGAGACTTCCCTGCCAGCGCGGTGACGTGTTGAAGTCCCCGAATGCGGCCGTCGGCCCGGTCTGCCCGGCCCAGTTCACATCGCCGACCATGAAGTCATAGAGCCACGAGGCGACGAGCCGGGCGCTAAGTGAGCCGCCCACACGGCCGAGCGCGACGCTGTGGACGGCTTCGAAGTCCACACCGCGTGTCAGGAAGCGGCTCAAGTTCAGCGCCGTGGCATCGACGGACGTGATGGCGCCACCGATCGTGTCCGGATCGACGCCGTTGTTGATGCGGCTGCAAAACAGCCCGGAGTCGTGGCAGTTCTGTGCAAGCTGGTTGGCATTCGGCGAGGTGATGGCCTCCGTGATCTCCACTTCGTACCAATCTGCCGAGAGCTGCAGGCCTTCGGCGGCACCGTGAAAGCGGAACACGAGTCCCGCTGTCGTGGTGGTGGCATCTTCCGGCGCGAGATCGAAGCTCCCACCCAGCTGAATCGTCGTCGGTTCGGAGACGTTGTTGTGCCAGGGGTTGATCACCGAGCCGAACGGTCCACCGACGAACGGCGGAGATTTGAGAAACAGCTCGCGGAAGCCGGCTGCGCGAATGTCCTTCGAACGCGTGGCTCGCACGCGCAGCCAATCGAGCGGATCGTAGACAGTGCTCAGCTTCCACGTCGTGATGTTCGTGTCTTTCGAGGCGCCGGTGAGATCGTCTGAAGACGTGTTCTTCGTGCGGCGTACGGCGCCATCCAGTTCGAGCAACCGAGCGAAGGTGCGGTCCTTCAGCAGCGGGACGTTCATCTCACCGAACGCTTCGAACACTTTGACGCGGCCCTTGAAGTCGAGCCCGTAGGTCAGCCCGAAGTCGTTGTACCAGGGCGTCGTGGCGAGCTGGTGCGTGACGTTGCCGGAATCGCGCCGGTATTCGGCGCCGACGGCGACGCCAACGGGGCCGGCACTGAGGCCATCGAACAGATTGCCGCGGATGGTGGCGGCGGCCACTTGTTGTTGATACAGGAAATCCTCAGGCAGCGTGCGGTAGGCGTACGCAAGCGCCCTCGGGTCCGCGTGCGCCGTGCCGAACAGATTCAGAGGCACGCAGCCTGTGGCCAGCGGATTGAAAGCGGGCCCTGGCATTGTCGCGCGACAGACGATATTGCCGCTCGAGGGATCCCGAACAGCGTCGAGTGCCCACCCGAGAAAGTTGTAGACGCCGCTGGTGCCGTTGACAGCGAGGTTTTCCAGCCGTTGCGATTGCTGATTCTCGCCGTATTGGTAGTAAGCGTCCCAATGCCAGCGTCTCGAGACCTCTCCATTGACACCGATGACGCCGCGCCAGGTTTCGTTGTTCGTGTGGTTGATCTGACGCAGATAGCTCGTGAGGTCTGAATTGAAGAACGCAAAACCTGGCACGATCCCCGGCACGATAGCGTTGATCTGCGCCGCGACCGACGCGGGCAGATACGCATTGTCCGAGCTGATGGTGGCAAGCGTGGGCCCCAGGGAAAACTGCCGGTTGCTCGCCTCTCGCTTGCCGTAAGACACCTCGATGAAGGGTTGGACGGTCTCGCTCAAATCGAAATTCAGATGCGCCATGCCTTCGTAGTGCTTCACCGGCGGGCGGATCGTGACCACTTCATAAGGGCTGAGCGGGGAATCCCCGCCCTGCACGGGGCCAAAGAACGAGAAGTTGAGCGGTGAGGTGACGAAGTTGCCCGGGTTGAAGGCAGTCACGCCCGTGCCGGCCGCATTGAACTGCGTGTTCGCAAGTCCGGGCGCGAAGGGTTGCACGAACGGAAACACGCCGGCCGGTGTCTCGTTTCCGACGCGGGCGTTGGGTCCGATGACGAAGTTCGGCACGCCGTTGAGACCGGGCACCAGATTCGTATACAGAGCCGACCCGCCGGCGCACCAGGACCGCTCGCTCGAGCAGTCGCCGATGCCATCGTCGCGCTGGAACTCCGCACCGACGATCAGATGCATGCGGTCCCCGGCCAGGCCCGTGCCGTAAGCCGCGGCTGCATGCCAGCCTTTGCCGTCACCGTGTAGCGTCGCGCTGGGATCAACCTGACCTTTGAAGCCCTCGAGCTTCGTGTCGAGAATGACGTTCACGACACCCGCGACGGCATCCGTCCCGTAGATGGCGGAGGCACCTCCTGTGACTGTCTCGATGCGTTCCACCATGTTCGAGGGAATGAGGTTCAGGTCGACGGCGCCGCCATTGGTGCTCGGCACGAAACGCCGTCCGTCGACCAGAGTGAGGGTGCGTGTGCCGAAGAAGGGATTGAGTCCGCGCAGGTTCGCCAGTTGCGCTCCGATGTTGAAGTTGCCGAAGCCGACGTTCGCGGCGGTGACGAAGGCCGAGTTCTGCGGCAACTGTGCGACCGCATCTCCGACGTTGGCGAGGCCGAGCCTGGCCATCTCCTCACCATTCAGCACCGAGACGGGATTCGGCGTGGTGAACGTGCTGCGCCCGATGCGCGAGCCCGTAACGACGACTTCCTCGAGACGCGGGGTTTCGGCTTGCGCGTGCGCGAGTGCGCTCGCAAGCAGTGAGGCAGTACACAAGATCGCAATCCGGTGACACGCGTGCATCGTCCCCCCCCTGGCGGTAAGAGCCAATCGTTCGAATGCTTGTATCTTTTTTGACCGCGCCGGCGCCCGGACTCACCGGAGCCCTCTAGAAGGAGTACGTAACTTCGAGCCCGTAAGTGCGTGGCGGCGTCAGCCAGAAGCTCTGCACGCTCAGCGCGCTGGTGCTGAAGTTGGTGCCGAAATCGTAGTAGACCTCGTCGGTGAGGTTCTTGCCGAACAGCGCTACCTTGATTCCGTCGTCGCTTTCGAACGTGAGGCTGGCATCCAACAAGCCGTAGTCCGCTTGCCGCGTGCGATTGAAATCATCGGAAAATGTCTCATCGACGTAAGAGTAGGCAAGGCGGCCGGTGAGCACCGAGCTCTTACCGGCGCGCCAGTCGTAGGTTGCCGCAATGTTGTATTTGACATCGGGCACGAGCACGAAGCGCAATTGATCGGCTGGCAAGCCCGTCGCGGTCTCCGCCGTTTGAAAGTCCTGGTACTTCGCATCGATCAGGCCTAATCCCGCCTGCAGCACGAAACTTTTTGTGACCGCCACCGTGGCTTCGAGCTCGAACCCCTGAATGCGCGCACTGGCGGCATTCAGAATTTCCTGTCCGCCGGCGGCATTCAGTGCGGTGCGTTGCAGGTCGTCGTATTGATTCTGGAACACGGCTGCATTGACTCGCGCCTTGCCGTCGAAGAAGGTCGACTTGATACCGACCTCGACCGCATCGACGACTTCCTCGTTATATGGCCCCGGAGTGCTCAACGGACTCGCGGGATTGGTGATGTATGTGAGGTCGGTGAAGCGCACGTTGTAGCCGCCGCTGCGAAAGCCGCGGCTATAGTCGGCGTAGACCATGACGTCGTCGGTGATGGCCCAATTGGCACCGATCTTGGGCCCGAAGTTGCTCCAGGTTTTGTTGTCCACCAGCGCCGGCACACAGTCCCTGAGTGCCGGTGTGGTCGGCGAGAACGGCGGCGGTGTCGTAGCGCAATCACCGGTTGCCCGCGGATCGCCGATCACGCCGATCTCGGCGTCTTTCTCCTCCCTCGTGTAACGGCCTCCTATCGTCAACGTGACTTGGTCGGTGAGGCGCCAATCGGCCTGCGCGAATACGGCCTGCGTGTCGTGCGCGATCGTCGAGACTCCGCGGCGATCGACAGCTCGGTTCAGAAAGCGCCGCTCCGCATACGTATATTCCTGCTGGAAGCCATAGAGCCCGGTCGTCAGCGTGACCTTTTCGCCCAGATCGCCCGACCAGCGCAGCTCGATGCTTTGCTGATCCTGATCGAGCCGTGTACCTGGTGCGAACTCAAAGCGATCTCCGCTGTAGCCATCGATGTCCGATTCCATCCGCTGCTCGAGGTCGCGAAGCCCGAGCACAGCTGTGAGCCGGCCGTCCCACAAGTCCCAGTTAGCTTCGAGTGAGCCGCTGATCCACTCGAGGTTGCTGAAGCCGATCGTGTCCTGCAGCGACACTCGATCGGCATACGGGTCCAATATCTGTGCGCCATCGGCCCACCACGTGATCGCACTCAGTCCGTCGCCCTCCATCTCGCCGTACTCGAAGATGACAGTCGCGTCGAAGGCGCCACGGTTGAAAGTGAGCGCAGGCCGCACCAGCAGAGTCTGTGAATCGCCCTGGCGTACGCCTAACAAGCGGTTGTCCCAATAATCGCCGTGATCCTTGCGTAGCACAGCAATCTTGGCGCCCCAGTCTTCGCTGAGCGGACCGCTCAGGATCAGGGCAAGGTCACGCTGCGAGTCCGAGCCGACCGTCGCGCGCACACTGCCTTCGAACTCTTTTGTTGGACGCTTCGAGCGCAACAGAATCGCACCGCCGGTGACGTTGCGTCCAAACAAGGTACCTTGCGGACCGCGCAGAATTTCAATCGACTCGAGATCGAACAAATCGGTGACGACGCCGTAAATCGTGCCCAGGGCGATGCCGTCGATGAATACGCCTACCGCAGGATCCGCCGAAGGGATGCTTTGTCCGACGGTGCCCATGCCGCGAATGACGAAGTTCGCGACGCCGGGAAAAGTTGGGATCGCCGTCAAACTCACGTTCGGCGTCGACAGTCCTACGTCGGTCAGACTGATCGCGAACATCGCTTCGACTTGCTTGCCCGAGTAGGCCGCGATCGAAATGGGCACCGTTTGCGCCGACTCCGCAGAGGATTTTTTCTCTGCGGTGACCAATACTTCTTCGAGCAAGTCTCCGCCCTGTTGCGCGCGGGCCGCGGTCGCAAGCAGCCAGGCACATCCCAAAGCTCGTAAGGCCGTCAACCCGGCTCTGCGCATCACGCCCCCCTGTAAAGGCGCGGGCAGGCTAGCGCGGGGGGTCTGCGTCCACTATTCGCTTTACGCATCCCGGTGTTCAAAAAGCGCACCGACGCATGCACGGTGCGTGGCGCACGCTGGACAGATCACGCGTGTTGCGGTAACTCCTGACATCAAGTGGGGGATCCGACATGCCAGTGCATCAGACCGAATCCAGTTCTACGGATGCCGCGGCTTCTGCTGGCGGTCTAAGTCTGGCGCGCGAAGCGCCGACACAACCGTTCGCCGATATGGCGCTGTTTAGCGCCTCGCGTCTCGATGCGGCACACGAGCTCATCGCGCGGCTGGTCAATCCGCATCAAATCCGCGTGCTGGGCGATGCTGCGCAGTTGCACGTGAGCTTCAGCGGCGTGCGCGATAGCCAAATGAATTTCTTGCACATCCAATACGGTGCGCACGTTGCCGTGCGGCCGGATGAGTCGCGCGAGTACTTTTTCGTGCAGACGACCTTGCAGGGTGCGAGTCGTGTCGTTACGCATGGGCGCGAAATCGATGCGCCGCCGGGTCGCACCGTCGTGGTGTCGCCTGGGCGCCCCTACCACATGCGCATTGGCGCCGGCACGCAACGACTCGTGGTTGGCGTGCGTGTGGCAATGCTCGAGCAACACCTCAGCCGGTTGTGCGGTCGGGCGATCGAGGAGCCGCTGGAGTTTTTTGAAGACCAGCATTCCGAAGAGGCCGCGGCGATCTGGTATCGACACGTCGCGAACCTGTATTGGCTGTTTCGCACTAATCCGGTGTCGTACTCGAACGAGGCGTGTCGTCGGCAACACTACGATGCAACTTGCACGCTGCTGCTGAATCTATTTACGCACAGTCACAGTGAGATGCTCGCTAACGCTGCTGATCCGCTCGTGCCGCGGCAGTGGCGAAACGCGCTCGACTATATGCGTCACAATTGTCGGCGCGAGCTCACAATCGCCGAGGTGGCTGAGCATGTCGGCGCATCGGTGCGCGGTCTCGAGATGGCATTCCTGCGGCACTACGACGCCACGCCTTTTGAAATGCTTCGCAACCTGCGACTCGAGGCCGTCATGGTCGCGCTGCAGCGTGCCGCTCGTGACGGCTCGGGCAACGTCACGAGTATCTTGTTGGACCACGGCGTCACCAGCTTTGGGCACTTTGCGCGGCAGTTTCGCCGCAGATTTGGTGTGACGCCCTGCGATGTGATTCGCGGGCGAACGCGACTCGCCTAGCTCCCCAGTATGATGCGCGCCAGTTCCGATGGATTTTCAACCGCTGAAAAGTGCCCGGTATCCTCGAGTGTGACCAGGCGCGCGTCAGGGAGCAGCGCCCGGGTCCGCTCCCGTTCGGCGGGGCGCGACCAATCGCTGTCTCCATAGATGAGCGTTACCGGCGCGGAAATTCCGATTCCCGAAGCAGGCAAGCCCGTGAGCCGGCCGCTGTGTCGGTTCCCGCGCTACCCGAAGTTTGAGCGAGGCGATCCCAACAGTGCAGCGAGTTTCTCCTGCGCTCTGCCGGATAGTTCGAGCTCACCGTCGGGGTGAGCCCGCGAGGCGCGAGTCTCGAGACTCAGCCTCGCGCACGAGCGGCAGCGTCATCAAGCTGCGTGTTCTTCTACAAAGGCAAGCGCTATCGACCCACGCTCCTGTGCACGCAGGCACAGATTCAGCTCATTGACATCAGAGCCCGCATCAAAGCCGGTACCTCCGATTTCGCGGAGGAGTTTCCGGACTACCGCTTCATCAACGATCTCGAAGAATCCAGCGCCAGAAGGAACGCAAGCGGAAGGATGCTCGCCAACGGGAGGCCGAGCGCAAGCTCGCACGATCGAGACTCCTGACCTGCAATCAGGTCTTCGATGCGTTCCTCACTCACTGCGAGACACGTATGGCGACGAACGACCTCGCGTACTCGACGGCGCACCGCTATGCCAATACCAATACGGAACGTAATCGTCCATTATCAACACGACGATGGATGAGACCCTCTACGGAACACGCACCGAATGATCGAGCTTTGGCATTGTCCCGACGCACGCTCCTTTCGCGTGCTATGGACGCTCGAGGAGTTGGGCCTACCCTACGACTTGCACCTCATGCCGTTCCCGCCGAGGGTACGCTCGCCAGACTATCTGCAGACCAATCCGCTGGGCACCATCCCAGCGATGCGCGATGACGATACATTCATGACGGAGAGCGTCGCGATCGTGCAGTACCTCGTCACCAAGCACGCGCCGAACGAGTTGATCGTTCCAGTGGACGATCCTGCATACGGCAATTGGTTGAACTGGCTGCACTTCGGCGAGGCGACCCTCACATTCCCGCAAACCCTGGTGATGCGGTATCGGAAATTGGAGCCGGCCCGCGCGGAGCACGTAGCCGACGACTACGCCCGGTGGTTCATGAGCCGGCTCCGCCACGTCGATCGAGCTTTACAATCGAACGCGTGGCTGTGTGGCTCACGCTTCACGGCTGCGGATATATCCGTAGGCTACGCGCTACTGCTGGCGAACTTTCTGGCGCTATCGGATCGCTTCTCACCCGCGGTGATCGATTACTGGACACGCGTGCAATCGCGGTCCGCATTTCAGGCAGCCAAGCGCGCCCAGATTCGGGATATGGCAGAGGAGCTTGCCTCGTTTGTGAAGTAGGAGCCCGCCAGCGTTCTGTCACGCGGTTCTTCCGAAATGCCGCGCTGGGTTGGGCGTGCGCTTGAACGTCTCACGGTCCACGGCGACCAAGCCCCTGCAGGCAGCGCCAACTGCACGTCGGAGAATGAGAAATCGTCAGCGTCGGTCCAGTCCATCATGGGAGCGACGCCGCTTCGCGATCGACCTTGTCAGCCGGGACGGACGATTGGCAGAAACTGAACGCCGTCCCAAATCACGCAGCGACTGCCTCGCGTTTCAGCAGCGCGTCGGGCAATCGGCGGTTCTTATGTGGGGACAGGATGAGGGACAAGGCCTCCTTCGGACGCGAGCGCAGCAGCTTTCAGAGGAACACCTTGGCCCTCCGCAGAACGTGCCGGTAGATTGCCGGCCTTCGCCTTGACCATCACGACACCAGCGCTTCCACGTATGGGCGCATCACGGCTTGCACTCGACACACGCGCGCCATGTCGTCCAGCTCATCCAGAGTGAAGCGCCGCGCGCGCCAACCTTCGCGCAGCGCCTCGAGCGCGACATCCAGGCCGATGCGATTGCGAAACTTGAAGCAATCGGCAACGGTTTTCGCCACCGAGTACACGCGGACGTCGCCCTCGGGCCGCTTGTGCCGTTCCACGCCTTCAGAGTACGAAGCGCCCGAGAGATAAACTGCCTTGATGTTGGGATAGCCGCGCGCTGGTTGCCGCGCCCCCTTCGGCAGGGCAAGCCACACCGCAGAAGGCGCCTGCGTCGTAACGCGATGGAACATCAGCGCCGACAGCAGGCAGAGAACTCCATTGGGATGGCGCTGAAGCGCCAGCGACCAGCTATCGCTGGAAACCTCCTCCGACGCATATCGGTAAACTCCCCGGCGCAGGCGGATAATCTGCCCGCTCCGCTCGAGAGACTTGAGCGTGCGGAAGAGCGTCGGACGGGATAGCCCCAGCACCGCCAGATCGCTTACGGCGGCGCTGCCCTTGCGCTTCAGGGCGCGAGCCACGGCCCGGGTCGGATTCATGAGACGAATGCCGTTACTTCATAAGAACTATCGACGATAGTCTCACGGCTTTCCCGTCCCGATCAACGGCTGGCCTAAGAGCCGTGAGCAGTACGCCACCCTTGACCACGACGTTCTCAATCTCTGACTCGATTGATCTGATCCGCACGTCACGTCTCCGGCAACGGACGGCTCGGCGCCCACTCTACTCAATCGTGTAACCGAGCGCCCTGTATCCGGCCCGCCTCTTCGCCGCCATACGCGCAAGTACCGGGACTCTCACACGTAGTCGTACACGCGCACTTCTCCTTTGCCTTCATGTTCCCGATGAAGCCGCCCCGCGTACTGAGCCAAGGTTCCCTTCCAGGAAATCGGCGAAACCAGGAAACAGCGTATCCAGGCGAGAGTCGTCAAACCCTTCCCCAAGAAAACGTCCGGTCGACAACACCAGCCTCTCCTCGGGCTCCGGCACACGAAGAAACTCCTCCGCCGCCCGTCGCTCACGACTGCCCATGCCGCCACGAAGGACCACGATGTTCCTGGCGAACTTCTCGAATCGAGCCCGCAATGCTTCCAAATGATCACGCCGCTGCGGACGCGTTGTGGCCTGCGTCAACGCCACTTGATCCAGAATGCAGTGACGAAGGCAACTAGATACACCAAACCGGAAACCGCCAGGTACATCAAGCCGAGTCGCGGAGAAGCCGACACATACGCAGTCGTGCGTTTGCAATCATCGATTTCTCGCCGAATAGAACGCGCAACGTAGAAGTGCACAAAGACGATCGCCAGTGCAAGAAAAAACCTTCCGACCAGAGACGGCTCGGGTAGCATCACGAGCGTCTTGTTGGACCACGGCGTCACCAGCTTTGGGCACTTTGCGCGGCAGTTTCGCCGCAGATTTGGTGTGACGCCTTGCGATGTGATTCGCGGGCGAACGCGACTCGCCTAGCTCCCCAGTATGATGCGCGCCAGTTCCGATGGATTCTCAACCGCTGAAAAGTGCCCGGTATCCTCGAGTGTGACCAGGCGCGCGTCAGGGAGCAGTGCCCGGGTCCGCTCCCGTTCGTTGGGGCGCGACCAATCGCTGTCGCCATAGATGAGCGTTACGGGCGCCGAAACTCCCCGATATTGGTCTCGCGCCTTGCTCCACGATCGCCAGCCTGCCAGCACCTTGCGCGCGGCCCGCTTGTATCCAGGACGGTGCGCCACCTGGTCGAACTCAGTAAGAAGGTCCGAAGGAAGTTTTCGCGGATCGTGATATCCGCCGCCCATTATCTTCCCGAGCACCATCCTGTTTTCCAGCGCCGCATTGACCGCGCCCAGAAGTGGAATCTGCAAACTGCCGATGATGAAATTCGCGAACCAGTTGCCACGCCGGATGCCATCTCCAAAACGCGTTTCGTAGTCGTAAGGGTTGATGGCGAAGACGCGCCTGATCCGTTGCGGAATTGCGGCGGCAACCGTGAGAGCCAATGCACCCCCGATCGATTCGCCTACCAGCGTGACGTCGGTGAGATCGAGCTTCTCGATGAAGCCAATGACGCCTTGCCTCAAATACGGCTCATCGAAGCGCGCGAGTGGGTCGATCGGCGAATGACCGTGTCCAGGGAGATCGATTGCATGAACCGTGTACGACCTGGCGAGGACGGGCGCCAGACTGCGAAAATATTCGAGCTGTGTGCGGATCGTATGCATGAGAAGCAAGGGCGGTCCAGCGCCGGTCTTCTCATGACGCAGGGCAAGCCCATTCGATATCTGAAGGAGGGTCGGTTCGGGTTTGGGTGCGGTCTGCATTTCAACTCTCTCCTGCGTCTCGCAAAAAATCAGCGACGGCAATCAGGCTCGCGACGTCGAGCCGAACCATGGTGAGCGCCGTGTCCAGGGGGCCCTCGAGGAACGGGCCTCGTAATTCCTGGCCAACGTTGTTGACCATGATGTCGATGGAAATGCCTCGAGCGCCGAGCCGTTCGTGCAGCTGGATAGCTGCCGAAAAATCCGCCAGGTCGATCTGCTCGACGACGACATCAATGCGGTAATTCTGGCGTAGCTCATCAGAAAATTTCTGAAGCCCGTCCTGGTGGCGGCGGTCCACCAGGACCAGGGAGTGACCTTGTCCGGCATATTGACGCGCGAGTTGTCCGCCGAAGCCACTCGATGCGCCAGTGACGAGCACCCATGAGCTGCTCATGGTCGTGCCGGTTGAATCCGGAACCAGATGGCGTACAGAGCTGGCAAGAACAGCAGGGTGATCGCCGTCCCGGCAAATGTTCCACCGATCAAGGTGTACGCCAGCGTTCCCCAGAACACCGAGTGCGTGAGCGGAATGAACGCCAGCATGGCAGCCAACGCCGTGAGAATGACCGGCCGCGAGCGCTGCACAGTGGCTTCGACCACCGCATCGAACGGCGACAATCCATCGTTCTCGTTCTGACGGATTTGACCCACCAGGATGAGCGTGTTGCGCATGAGGATTCCGGACAGTGCGATCAGTCCGACCAGCGCGTTGATGCCGAAGGGTTGCCGGAACAGCAGCAGGGTTGGAATCACGCCGATGAGGCCAAGCGGTGCCGTCGCGAACACCATCGTCATCGCGGAGATCGAGCGAACCTGCAGAATGATCGTGATGAGCGTCAGTGCGATCATGATGGGGAACAGCGGCAATAGAGCGCGAGTGGCCTTGCCGGACTCTTCTATGGAGCCGCCCTCCTCGATTCGGTAGCCCGCCGGCAGTCCGGCGATGATCGGCTGAAGCTCCTTCAACACGGCTGTGGAAACGTCAGGCGGCTGCAAGCCTTCGGCGATGTCACCGCGCACGGTGATCGTGGGCGTGCGATCGCGACGACGCAGAATCGGGTCTTCCATGCGGACTTCCACCGTTCCGATCTGCGACAGGGGAATCCGTTGGCCGGCGCTCCCCACCAGGGTGAAGTCGGAAACCTTGCTCGGATCGAGCCGCGCGTTGCCGGCGGAGCGCGCAATCACCTGCACCGAGCGGATGTCTTCGCGAACATCGGTGATCGGAATGCCGCTCAACAGGAACTGAAGCTGTTGGGCCACATCGCTCGAGGTCAAACCGATGCTCTGCAGCCTGTCCTGATCGAGCGAAAAGTGAAGTGTGGGCACGCGCGTGCCCCAGTCCGTATTGATCGTCCTCATCAGCGGACTGGATTGCATTACGCTGCGCACCCGGCCCGCAATGTCACGAAGCGTGTTGGGGTCGGGCCCCATCACACGAAATGCCACGGGGAACGGCGAATACGGACCGAACACGAGCTGCGCAACGCGCACGCGAGCCTCGGGCGCCAGGCCATTCGCCACGGCCTGTCGCAGTCGGAGCTTCAGCGCTTCACGCGCCTCTTCGTTCGGCGTCAGCACGACGATCTTGGCGAACGAGGGATCGGGCAGCTCCGGCGACATCGCGAGAAAGAAGCGTGGCGCTCCCTGTCCGATGTAGGCGGTCACGATGCTGGCTTCGGGCTGCTTGCTCAACCAATTCTCGACCTTCACGCTTGCACCGCTCGTCTGCTCGATCGACGTGCCGTACGGCATTTGCACTTCGACCAGCACCTCTGGGCGATCCGACGTCGGAAAGAACTGCTTCTTGACGACTGCCATGCCCAACCCGGCCACCACGAGGGCCCCGGCTACACTCGCGAGGACAACCCATTTACGGCGGATCACAACACCCAGGAGCTGGCGGAAGCGGTTGTAGCGCGGAGTGTTGTAGATCGCCTCATGCCCGCCCTCGAGCCGCTCGATGTTTGGCAGGAGCTTCACGCCGAGATACGGAGTGAACACGACCGCGACGATCCAGGACGCGATCAGCGCAATGCCGACGATCCAGAACATGTTGTTGGTGTACTCGCCGGCCGTCGACTTCGCAAAACCGTTCGGCATGAAACCGATGGCCGTCACCAGAGTGCCAGCGAGCATGGGTGCGGCGGTATGACTCCACGCGTACGCTGCCGCCTTGATGCGGTCGTAGCCTTCCTCCATCTTCACGACCATCATCTCGATGGCGATGATCGCGTCATCGACCAGAAGCCCGAGCGCGAGGATCAGCGAGCCGAGCGTGATGCGGTCGAAGTCCTTGCCAGTCGCCGCCATGACGACAAAAACCGCGGCGAGTGTGAGAGGAACCGCCGCCGCCACGACGATACCGACGCGCCATCCCATGCTCAAAAAGCTCACGAGCATCACGACGCCCAGCGCGACGAAGAACTTGACCATGAATTCGTCGACGGCCGAGCGGATGTTGACGGCCTGATCCGTGACCTTGGCGAGGGTCATACCGAGCGGCATCTGCGCGTTGATCGCCGCGACTTCCGCTTCCAGCGCTTTGCCGAGGTCGAGACCATTCCACCCCTCGCGCATGATCACGCCGAGCAGCAACGTCGGTTCTCCGTTGTTGCGGACGAGGAAAGTCGCCGGATCCTCGTAGCCGCGTTTTACTTCGGCGATATCGGAGAGCTTCAGCGTGCGGCCGCGTGCGGCGACCGCGGTATCGCGGATCGCCTGCAGATCGTCGATCGCGCCATCCAGCCGGATGAAAACTTGCGGGCCCTTGGCTTCGATCGAGCCAGCGGGCGTCATGACGTTACGGCTGTTGAGTGCAGCGAAGAGATCCGCCGGAGACACGCCCAGAGTCGCGAGCCGGTCATAGGAGAACTGGACGAAGATCCGTTCCGCCTGCTCGCCGATGATGTTCACCTTTTTCACGCCTGGGACGTGAAGCACTCGTTGGCGCAGAGCCTCGGCATCGCGAACCAGGTTGCGATGAGGCTCACCTTTGGCTTTCAACGCGTAGAGCGCAAAGGTCACGTCGGAATATTCATCATTCACGATCGGACCGATCACGCCACGTGGCAGGTTCACTGCCTCGTCGCCGAGTTTTTTTCGCGCCTGATAGAACTGCTCGGGGACCTCCGTGGGCGGTGTGCCGTCACGCAGAACCACCATGGTGAATGCGAGGCCCGGCCGGGTGAAGGTCTCAGTGCGGTCATACCAGCGGAGCTCCTGCATCCGCTTCTCCAACCTCTCGGCTACCAGCTCTTCCATCTGCTTTGCGGTAGCGCCCGGCCAGGCCGTGACGACCGTCATCTGCTTGATGGTGAATGAGGGATCTTCCGCCCGGCCCAGCATCAGGAACGCCACGACTCCCGCGATGGAAATCGCCGCGAGCAGGAACAGCGTGACGGAACGCTCGTGTACTGCGAGTGCCGAGAGATTGAAGCGGCTCATTGACGGGCCAGCCGGTTGACGCCCTCGCCCGGCCGGGCAATCTGGCTCCCAGTGACTCGCACGTGCTCACTTTCGTGCAGCAGATGCGCACCGAGCGCAACGACACGATCGCCCGCCTCGAGGTCACCGATCACTGACGCCGCTTCATCGCTGAGACCTGCGAGCTCGACGGCACGCCAGGTAACGCGAGGCTTTTCTCCTTCGATCACCCACACACCAGGGCCGGTACCCGGATCGAAGATGGCGCCGATGGGCACCTGTAGTGATCCAGCCCCCCCGACATGGATGAGAGGGATCTGGATCGAAATAGTCGACCCGAGCGGTGCGTCTGCCAGAGAACCCTCCAGCACATAGCGCGCTTCGAACGTCCGAGTCTGAGGGTTTGCGGCATCCGACAACTGGCGGAGTTTGGCGGCAGCGCTCAACCCGCTTCCATATAAAGTCGCCCGCGCACTGGATCCAATTGACGGACGCAGCGTTTCGGGCAGCTCGATGGTCGCCTCTCTTTGCCCGGCGCGCGCAACACGCACGACGGTCTGACCGGCAGCGACCACCTGCCCTGGCTCGGCCAGGGTCTCGACCACCACGCCGTGCGCATCGGCCAACAAGACGGCGTAGCTCGTTTCGTTGCGGGCAACATGAGCTCTGGCCTCGGCCGCATTGAGATCTGCTGCTGCCGATTCGGCGGCTGCCCTGCCTGCGTCATACTCCGACGCCGACACTGCGCCACTCGAGAGCAGGCCTCGGAGTCGAATCTCGTCCGCCGCCGTCTGGCGCGCTCGCGCCCTTGCAGCGATGACGACCTCCTCGTGCGCGCGCCTCGCGAGCTCGAGGTCAGTCGGATCGATGCGCATGAGCGGCTGACCGCGCTCGACCGTCTGTCCGGTATCGACCAGGCGCTCCAGAATCTTCCCCGGAACGCGGAACCCCAGGTTGCTCTCGACGCGAGCTGCAACGATCCCGGTGAACGAGCGTTCCGCCTCGACGGAGCGCTCGACGACTCCTGCTCGCACCAGCGGAGCCTGCATTCGTGGATCTGAAGAAGAAGCGTCGCTGCACGCTGCCAGAACGAGCGGCAACACACCGACGAATGCGACGAAGGCGCGGGCGGTTGTCACGGCCGGGCTCGTGCAGCGGCGGCGGCAGCCGCGGCCGATGATCTGGAACCGGCATTCGACTCCGCTCCGCGTCCCGTTCCGATCGTGGAAGTCCAGTGAGCCGAAGCCGTGGGCAATCCAGCAGTGGACGAGTTTGCGGAGCGCACATTGGTCGCGTCCGTTACACGGGCTGTTCCGATGAAAGCACTCCAGTGGGGTGAGTTCGGCAGGCCAGTTGTGTTCGTCGCTTTTGGAGTCGAGACGCTGTTCGAGGTGCTCGCGGAGGCGCGGCCGGTGCCGATCGCGGCGCTCCAGTGAGGTGCGGCATCGGCGTATGCGGCTGCTGCGGACAGCAGCGCTGCCGCTATCAGCGTTGTGCGAAGTGTGTTCATGATGGATCGCTCCTGTGATGACGTTCTCGCTTCAGGTCGATCGCACAGTAGGTCACGTGGAGCAGCGCCCGCTTTCTAAATCTTCAGAATCCTGAGACTTTGACTTTATATGCATATGCATTTAATCTATGGCGTATGCAGTCTGGTTACCCGCTGTCGAACGTCCCGGATCGTGAGACCTGCCCTGCCTGGGTGGCGCGGATCATGGCTGGAGAGAATTTGAGCGCGCCTCGGCGCGGGAGCGCCGCCCAGCGGGAACTGGTGGCGAACGCCAAGCGGTACATCTCGGGCCTTCCAGGAGTGCGCATTCGCTTGGCGGATGTCGGTCGGGCGCTCGGCGTATCGCCCGTGTACGTGACAGACGTCTTTCGCCAGGTCGAGGGCACGCCGTTCTATCGGTATTCGCTCCAGCAGAGATTGGAGCGCGCGGTCCGGCTCTTGCCGGGATATGAGGGAGATTTGTCTGCGCTCGCCCTGGAGCTCGACTTCGCGAGCCACAGTCACTTCACGACCGCGTTCGGTCGAGCCTTCGGCTGCACTCCTGCGGTGTTCCGTGAGCGAGCGCGTCGAATCTGCAGGAATGTTACGTCGTCAGCTTCTCGGCGAGTCGAAACGCCGACTCGGTCAGTCGCCGCACATCCTGCTCCCCTAGCAACCGCTTGACACTCTCCTGCGCGGCTTTCCAATGTGGCTCGGCGCGCTTCAGCCGTGCACGGCCGGCATTCGTGAGCTTCCAATGGACTGCGCGACGGTCCTCACCCTCGTGCCGGGCGATGAGACCGTCACGTTCCATCAATGCCAACGTACGCGAGAGCGTGGTCTGATCCATCGCCAGGACGTCGACCAAATCGTTCGCGCGCGCCCGCGGATTCTCCTGGAGCGCCGTCAGTAGCGTGAAGTGCGTGACCGTAAGGTCTGCTGCGGCCAAGGCTGCGTCGTATTTTTGCGAGATGAGCCGAGTCGCCTGACGCAGGGATGCGCAATAGCACTGCAGACGTACGGCCATGCACGCACCGTATGCATGTACATGCATTTAGTCAAGCAGCACGAGCCCACGAGAGCTCTCGCCCGTTTGTGAGCATGCTGGGCATCACTGCGCCAGGCCCATGCGACCCAGCGCCACGCGGCCGCACTCCGCCTGGACCGCGAAGAACCGCGGGACCACGCCCAGGCCCAGCACGTAGGGATGTTGTTCGCCGGGAGCTCGCCACCGCAGCTCCTCGATTTTCACGCGACTGTCGTCCTGGGTCTGATGATTTGCGATGACCGCATCCACTTTCAGCGTACGCGCGATCTCTGCGAATCGATCGAGCGATCCGCTGTACTGCCTGAGCGCTTCGGCCGTACGTGGTAGCCCAAGCCCGCCGTAGAGCGCCACACGGTGAGCCTTCCCGCCATCGGTGACATCGAAGACCGTCGTGAGCGTGCCCGGCGTGTGTCCGGGCGTGACATAGAACTGAAGGGACGTCGTACCGAGCTTCAACGGCTCGCCTTCGCGAACAGTCATGTCCCGCTGAGGTGCGAGCTTGCCCCAGGCGGCCGGCATTCCATCGCGCGGTGGTTGCGTTCGCTGGCGGTCGAGCTCCTGCCAGTCCGCGTCCGTCGAGATGACACGCGCGCCCGATAGCGCCTTGACCGCATTCACCCCGCCAAAGTGGTCTCCGTGGGCGTGCGTCAGCACGATGAAGCGGATGCGCGCGGGATCCAGCCCGAGCTTCTTCAGTCCGGGCACGATGGTCTCGGTCACGTCATCCGGCCCGTTCAGCGCATCGAACAGGATGATGCCTGCGGACGTATCGAGCGCCCACGAGCTGACCGAGTTGTCGCCCACGAAGTAGAGCTGATCGAACACACGCGTTGCGGGTAGTGGAGCCTTGCGTTGCAGGTCGTTCACGAGCTGCGGATAGGCTTGCGCGGTGATGCAACGCTGAATGTACGTGGTGTACAACTCGGCTCCCGCCAATGCGCGCGCCTTGGCCAGGTGGCTGCGAACCGCGGTGACGTCGGGCTGAGGCACGTCGGCCGCAATCGCGGTGACCGCAAGTGCGAGCGACGCGATCAACGCCATACCACGATGCAATACGCTCATACGCGCAATCCTCCGACCACGCCCCACTCGGATGCGACAGCTGCAAGCTTGCGACCCATGCTAGAAAGTGGAACGATTCGTGTCCAAGCCAATGTCGGCATGAATCGATACAAGACACGCATCGGTGTTCGAGCTGAATCATCTGCGCAGTTTCGTCGTCGTCGCGGAGGAGCTTCACTTCGGCCGAGCCGCTGCGCGGCTGCACATGACGCAGCCGCCATTGAGCCGACAGATTCAATTGCTGGAGCACCAGGTTGGCGCGCAACTCCTCGAACGCAGCAGCCGCAACGTGCGGCTGACGCCGGCGGGTCGCAGTTTCCTCCCCGAGGCGCGCGTAATACTGCGTCTGGCCGAGTCCGCTTCGCTCTCCGCGCGACGCGTCTCGCGCGGCGAAGCAGGATCGATCGCAATCGGCTTCACGGCCTCCTCGGGATACCGTTTCCTGCCGGGCCTGATCGTCGCCTGCCGCGAGCAGATCCCCGGTGTGGAACTGACGCTGAAGGAAATGGTGACCATGGAACAGGTCGAAGCGCTCGCCTCCGGCCAGCTCGATGTGGCGCTCTTGCGTCCGAACGCGGCGACGGCGGATTTCGAAACGCGGTGTGTCGCGCGGGAGCCGCTGGTCGTAGCACTTCCCGAGCAGCACGCGCTCGCGAGCGGCCGACTGCCAACGCTCGCAGATTTCGATCACGCGCCCTTCCTCACATATTCGCCGGTGGAAGCGCGGTATTTTCACGATCTCGTCGCCGGCACATTCTCGCGCGCGGGCGTGCACCCCGACTACACGCAGTACGTCACTCAGATTCACTCCATTCTCGCCTTCGTGCGCGCCGGTCTCGGCGCGGCCTTGATTCCGGAAGCGGCAATGAGCCTGCGCTTCGATGGGGTCGTGTTGCGTCCCCTCGAGAAGCTGCGCCCGGCGCGCCCGGTCGAGCTGCTCATGGCCTGGAAGCATGACAACGACAATCCCGCGCTCGCGAGCCTGCTGGACAAGTGCCGCGACTATTGTCGCCCCGCCGCCGCGCGCTGAAGTCCGACACGCCTGTGTCGATGCCAATCGAGTATCGAACGATTGCGCCTTTGAGTTAGACGCCCTGTGGCCCGCTGCTATCATCGCTCGGTGCGACCGTCAGGAATTTCACGATGAGCAAGATGATGCCGGCGGAGATGGCACGCACTCTCAGTGCAGGCCTGTTGTCATTCCCGGTCACCCATTTCAGATCCAACCTCACCTTCGACGAGCCACGCTACCGGGAACATTGCGACTGGCTGCTTCAGCACGGCGTGACGGGCCTGTTCGCCGCCGGTGGGACCGGAGAGTTCTTCGCGTTGACGCCCACGGAAGTTGCCACTGTCTGCCGCGCGGCGGTCGAAGAGACGCGCGGCCGAGTGCCGGTAATTGCCGGTTGTGGCTACGGAACCGCGCTTGCAATCGAGATGGCCCAGGCTGCTGAAAGGGCGGGCGCCGATGGCATCCTGTTGCTGCCACCGTACCTCATGACGCCCTCACAAGCGGGTCTCGCAACACACATCGAGGCCGTCTGCAAATCCACCTCGCTCGGTGTGATCGTGTACAACCGCGACAACTCCATCGCCAGCGAGCACACGCTGCAACAGCTGTGCGAGCGATGCCCGAATCTCGTGGGTTTCAAGGATGGAGTGGGCGACGTCGAGCTGATGATGCGCATCTACTCGAGTCTCGGCGATCGGCTCGTCTACGTCGGGGGGCTTCCCACCGCCGAAACGTTTGCCCTGCCGTACCTGGAAATGGGCGTCACGACGTATTCGTCGGCCATCTTCAACTTCCTGCCGGACTGGGCGCTCTCGTTCTATGAGGCCGTGCGCGCGCACGATCATGCGACGGTGCTGCGCGAGCTGAACGAATTCGTCTTGCCGTACATCGAGATACGCAATCGCGGGCGGGGCTACGCAGTCTCCATCGTCAAAGCGGGATGTACGGCTGTCGGGCGGCCAGCCGGCCCCGTTCGTCCCCCGCTCACCGACCTCACATCCACCGAGCTGGGTGAGCTGCGCGGCCTCATCGAAAGGGTCCGATCCCGGACGCCGGTGGCCAGCGTGCGTCGCGCTGGCACTCGGTGACACGCTCATCGTTGCGCACCCAAGGCGACACTGACCGCGATCAAATCAAGATGCGCATCGTTCGATGCCGCCTTTGACTTGGACCTCCGAATAGCGCGCCACTAGCATCGCTGACGCGAGTTGCAGTCACACATCCGGGGAACGACGACGTCTGTTCCATGGATGAGCCACCGGGGGGAGGCACTACGATGCACAGCAGGCGCTTCACGCCCAAGTCCCGCAACGCTCGGGCAAAGTTCACTCATCAACCGGCAGACGACAAGCACACCGCGCCACCGCTGGCGTTGCGACGCGCCGTTGCATGGTCCGTTCTGGGATTGAGCGCACTCTGCGCACCGGGCGCGCGTGCGCAGGAAGCACCGCCAGCAACGCCCGGCGATGCCGAGCTGGAGCAGATCACGGTCACCGGTTCGCGTATCGCGCGGCCGGGATTCGACGCACCGACACCTACGACCTCGCTGGGCGTCGAGGAGATCCAGAAGGCCGCGCCCGCGAACATCGCGGACTTCGTCAATCAGCTTCCGCAATTGAGCGCGAACGCGACGCCGCGGGTCGGCAACGGCAACACGAGCACGGGCTTCAATGGACTGAACAATCTCAATCTGCGCGCGCTGGGTGCGAACCGCACTCTCGTTTTGCTCGATGGGCAGCGCGTGATCTCATCGGCGCTCAACGGCGCGGTCGACATCAACAATCTCCCGAGCGCGCTCGTCGAGCGCGTCGACGTCGTCACCGGGGGCGCATCGGCCGCCTACGGGTCGGATGCCGTGAGCGGCGTGGTCAATTTCATTCTCAACAAGGACTTCACAGGCGTGAAGGCCAACGTCTCGAGCGGCGTCACCGAACGAGGTGACGACCGAACCACGAACGTCGATGTGAGCTTCGGCAGCGGCTTCGCAGGCGGACGCGGGCACGTGCTGGTGAGCGGCGAATACGCCCGCGTGGCCGGCATCGATTTTCTCGATTCCGACAAGCGCAAATGGTTCCGCTCTGTCGACATGCTCACGTTCTCCTCGAGCACGCGGCCCCAACGCATCGTCGCGGAGAACGTCAATACACGTACCGTCGCGCAAGGCGGCGTCATCACCAGCACCGCGCTCGCGAACACGCAGTTCGGCGCGGGTGGCACGCCAATGCCCTTCGCCGTCGGCTCACCCACCGACACGCTGTTCATGGTCGGGGGCAACACCTGGTACGAAGGCAATGCAGTCGCGCTCGACTCCGAGATTCAACGCGAGCTGGTGTGGACGCGCGTGAGCTACGATCTCACCGACAATATGCTGATGTCGCTGGAGGGCTCGTATGCCACGTCGGACACGACGAACAGCGCCGCATATCAACGCTATCCGGGCGCCGGCAGCACCGCGCTCGTCATGCGCTCCGACAACCCGTTCCTCAATCCTGGCGTGGCCGCGAACGCTGCGACGCTGGGGATCACCCAGTTCAACTACGGCTGGTCCGCGTTCGATTTCGGACGGCCTGTCAATGACGTCACCCGATCCACGTATCGCGGTGTCGCACGGCTTGCCGGCACGGTCGCGAGTAACTGGAAATGGGACGCGTACTATCAGTACGGCCGAACGGACCTCGATGTAGCGCTGCGTAACACGACGAATCGCGCAAACTTCGCCCGCGCGATCGATGCAACCCGCAATCCCGCAAACGGCAACATCGTGTGCCGCTCGACGCTGACCAATCCAGGCGATGGCTGCGTCCCTCTCAACATTTTCGGCATCGGTGTCGCCGATCCTGCCGCCATCCGCTACACGCAGGGCGTAGCCATGCAGGATCTCACGCTGAACGAAGATGTCGCCGCTGCGAGCATCAGTGGTGAGCCGTTCAGCATCTGGGCTGGTCCGGTGTCCACGGCGTTCGGCGGCGAGTACCGCAAGGAAGAGATCACTGGCACGGCGGATCCCGTGTCCCTGGTCAACGGCTTCTTCACGGGCAACTTCAAGCCGACGGTCGGCGATTACAACGTGAAAGAAGCCTTCATCGAGACGCTGGTGCCGCTCGCGAAGGATGTCACGGTGGTGAAACTACTCGAGTTCAACGGCGCCGCGCGATACACCGACTACAGTCTCTCGGGCAACGTGACGACGTGGAAGCTCGGCCTCACTTACAGCCCGTTCGACGATCTGCGCCTGCGCGCCGTGCGCTCGCGTGACATCCGCGCACCGAATATCGGCGAGCTCTTCCAGGCGGGTCAGACGCAGCGTCAGGACGTGGTGGACACTTCGCTCCCAAACCGCCCGAGTCTCAGCATCACCCGTGTCACCTCCGGGAACACATCGTTGACACCGGAGATTGCCAGCACGACCAGTTTCGGCGTCGTCTACAGTCCGTCCTGGCTGCCTCAGTTCAGCGGTTCGGTGGATTACTATTCGATCGATATCGACGCGGCGATCGCTACGCTCGGCAATCAGGAAATCGTCGACCGCTGCGTCGCCGGTGAGACCGCCGTGTGCAGCCTGATCGTGCGCAACTCCGCCGGCACGATCACGCAGATTCTGGCCATTCCGATCAACGTCGCTCAACAGAAAACCAAGGGCTTCGACGTCGAGACCAGCTGGCGCCAGGAGATCGGCAGTTCCGGGCGGCTCACGTTCCGCGCCCTCGTTTCCCACATCAACAACCTCACGACCATCAACGGACCGGTGCGGACGGAAGCCGCGGGTCAGAACTCGGGCGGCGTCTTCAACACGCCGCAGTGGCGCTGGCTCGGAAGCGTCGACTATTCGTTCAACGACCTGTCGCTCACGGCAACGGCGCGTGGCTTCGACGCCGGCGTGTACGACAATACGTGGGTGTCAGGCATCAACATCGACGACAACCACATTCCGGGCGCGACCTACGTCGATCTCGCGGGTTCGTATCGCTTCCCGTACGGTGGAGAGAACAGCGTCGAAGCCTACTTCAAGGTGGAGAATCTGTTGGACCGGGACCCGGCGACCGTTGCGGGCGCGAACATCAGCGCGCTGCAGACGAACCCGGCCCTTTACGATGTGGTCGGGCGCAACTATCGCATCGGGGTTCGCGTGAGGTTCTGAAGCAGACCATGGATCGCCGCAGTTTCTTTTCGGTATCCGGTGTCGGCGCGATCGGCCTCGCAACGAGCGGGGTGATCGCGCCGGACGCAGGGGCGGCGGACAAGGCGCGCCCGCCTCTCAAGGCCAGGCTCGGTCATCAGATTCGTGACGCGGACGAGGCGACGCTTGCATGGCTCGCGCGCTACGGAGTCGAAGGGGTCGGTGCGAGCGCCACGATCACGGACCCGTCGCGCATCTACGCGACCGCAGACGAAATGAAACGGCTGCGGGAAGCAGTCGAGAAGCACGGGATGACGCTCGAGATCACGGACAGCGTACTGCTCAACTCGACGCTGATCGACCGTGAGAAATACCCTGCCATCATGCTGGCACAGAGCCCGGAGCGGGACCGCGACATCGAGACATTCCAGAACCAGATCCGGGCCTGCGCGGCCGCGGGGGTGCCCACGCTCAAGTACAACATGAGCATCCTCGGCGTTGTCCGCAGTGGCACCACCAAAGGCAGGGGCGATGCCGTCTACTCGAGGTGGCGAGTGAAAGATGCGCCGCGCGACGCACCGCTCACCCGCGCCGGTGTCGTGAACGCCGATGCGTTCTGGGAGCGCATCACGTACTTCCTCGAGCGCGTGGTCCCGGTGGCGAACGAGTACAAGGTGCGGCTTGCGTGTCACCCGCAGGACCCCGGCATGCCGCCGGAGGGCTACCGCGGCGTCGACACCGTGCTCGGCACGGTAGAGGGCTTGAAGCGATTCATTTCGATTCAGGAGAGCCCGTATCATGGGCTCAACTTCTGCCAGGGCACGATCTCCGAGGATCTGCAGGACCCGGGCAAGGAGATCTTCGATGTGATCCGCTACTTCGGCAGCCGCAACAAGATCTTCAATGTCCACTTCCGGAACATCCGCGGGCGGCGTGACGATTTCATGGAGGTTTTTCCCGATGAAGGCTCCGTGGACTTCGTCGCGGCGCTGAAGGTCTATCGCGAAGTGGGCTACTCGGGACTCCTGATGCCGGACCACGCGCCTCAGGTTCCCGGCGTCAAGGACGCGCAGCTGCAGAATTTCGCATTTGCCTTCGGCTACATTCGCGGCCTCATTCACTCCGAGAGGCACTCCTGACACTCGAGCCAATCAAGCGCATCGGCCGAGTGCGCTATGGAATCATCGCGATGCTCTTCATCGCGACGGTCATCAACTATGCCGATCGGGCTACGCTGTCCATCGCAGGACCGTCCCTCGCCAAGGATCTCGCCCTCAACGCATTGCAGATGGGATTCGTATTCTCGGCATTCGGCTGGGCGTACGTGCTCGCGCAACTGCCAGGCGGCTGGTTACTCGACCGGTTCGGATCGAAGCGAGTGTATTTCGTCAGCATCGCCCTCTGGTCGGTGTTCACTTTCATGCAGGGTGGCGTCCATCTGCTCGCGGGAACGGCGGCGCTCTACACGCTCTTCGCTCTGCGTTTCCTGGTCGGCATCGCCGAGGCGCCCTCCTTTCCCGGAAATGCGCGGATCGTAGCGACATGGTTCCCCGCCAGCGAGCGCGGCACGGCCTCCGCGATTTTCAACTCCGCGCAGTACTTCGCAACGATTCTGTTTGCGCCGATCATGGGCTGGATCACGTTCACGTACGGCTGGCCGTACGTGTTCTATTTCATGGGCGCGCTCGGCCTGCTGTTCAGTGTCGGGTGGCTGCGCTGGGTTCACAACCCGCTGGACCATCCGCGCCTGCAACGCGCCGAGCTGGACCACATCACGAGCGGTGGCGCGATCGTGGACGTCGATCGGCGCGTGGGTGCGACGAAGAGCGGTACGGAGCTCCGCAGCGCCGTCGCGACTCTGCTCTCCAGCCGCATGATGTGGGGCATTTACCTCGGGCAATTCACGATCAACACGCTCACCTATTTCTTCATCACGTGGTTCCCGGTGTACCTGGTCCAGGAGCGGGGCCTCTCGATCCTGAAGGCAGGCCTGGTCGCGTCGATCCCGGCGATCTGTGGCTTCGTCGGCGGCGTGCTGGGTGGCGTCTGGTCGGATGCATTGCTGAGACGGAAATGCTCGCTGACCGTCGCGCGCAAGGTGCCGATCGTCGGCGGCATGCTGCTGTCGACGATCATGATCGCCTGCAACTACGTGGATACGCCGTGGCTCGTCGTCGCCCTCATGGCGCTTTCGTTCTTTGGCAAGGGAGTCGGGGCGCTCGGCTGGGCCGTCGTGTCCGATACGGTGCCGAAACAGATTGCCGGCCTGAGCGGTGGCCTGTTCAACACGTTCGGCAATCTCTCGTCGATCACGACGCCGATCGTCATCGGGTACATCGTGCACACCACCGGCTCGTTCGATGGCGCGCTGATATTCGTCGGCATCAATGCCGTCGTCGCCACACTCAGCTATCTCGTGATCACGGGTGAGATCAGGCGACTCGAGCTCAAACCTCTGCAAGGCCTCGAGGTCGCGGCCACCCACCGGCCGTGACCATGAGAATCAAACAGGTTCGCGTCACTCCCATCGCTTTCCGCGATCCGCCGCTCCTGAACGCGAGCGGCATCCACGAACCCTATGCGTTGCGCTCGATCATCGAAGTAGAGAGCGCTGGCGGGGTTGTCGGACTCGGTGAAACTTACGGTGACGCTGCGACGCTGAGCGTTCTGATTCGAGTTGCCGAGGCGCTCCCGGGGCTGGACGCCTGCGATCTCAACGGTCTGCGGCTGCGCGTTGCCGCCGCGATCGACGGGATGGATGCGCAGACCGAAGCCGGCGCAGAGCTTGCGCCCGGATCGCATCCGGGCAAGCGGCTGGCCAACGCCTATTCGGCATTCGAGGTCGCCTGTCTCGACCTGCAGGCACGGTGGCTCGGCATACCGCTCGTCATGCTCCTGGGCGGCGCAGTCCGGCGCGAGGTGCCCTTTAGTGCGTACCTCTTCTTCAAGTATGCCGAGCACATCGATACGCCCTACCCAGCCGACCGCTGGGGCGAAGCGTTGCACGAGGAGCAGATCGTCGCGCAGGCGCGGCGCATGGTCGATGCCCACGGCTTCGGCAGCATCAAGCTCAAGGCTGGAGTCTTCCCGCCGCAGCACGAGGCCGCATGCATCAAGGCGCTCAGGCGCGCCTTTCCGCGCTGCCCGTTGCGCATCGATCCGAATGCGAGCTGGTCTCTCGAGACGGCCGCACGCGTTGCGGACATGATTGGCAGCGATATCGAATACTACGAGGACCCTGTGGCCGGCCTCGAAGACATGGCCGCGTTGCATCGGCGCACCGGCATCGCGCTCGCCACGAACATGGTCGTGACCGACAGCGACGAGTTTCGTCGCAACATCGAGGTCGGCGCCGTGCAGATCATCCTGGCCGATCACCATTATTGGGGCGGACTGCGCGACACACAGACCCTGGCCAGGATGTGTGCGACCTTCGGCCTCGGTGTCTCGATGCACTCCAACTCACATCTGGGCATCAGCCTCATGGCCATGGCGCACGTTGCCGCGGCCGTGCCGCACCTCGGTCATGCGTGCGATACGCACTATCCGTGGCAGGACGAGGACGTCGTTGCTGGCGGCAAAGTGCCCATCGTGGCGGGTTGCGTGCGCATTTCGGAAAGCCCCGGGCTGGGTGTGGAACTGGATCGTGAGCGGTTGCGCGAGCTTCACGAACGGTTCCTCTCGATCGACATCCGCAGCCGGGACGATGCGCGCCAGATGCGCAAGTACGATCCGAACTGGCGGACGACCAGGCCGCGCTTCTGAGCGCCTGCGCCGTCGCTATGCGAACGTTTCCGTCGCGCGTGTCCAGGCACGTGCCTGATCGCTGAGCGTGACGCCGATGCCGGGACGGCTCGGCACGATCATTCGGCCGCCGCGAATCTCCAGCCGCTCGTTGAAAAGAGGATCGAGCCAGTCGAAGTGCTCCACCCACGGCTCACGCGGATACGCCGCGGCGAGATGCACATGGATCTCCATGGCATAGTGAGGCGCGAGACTCATCCCCTTGTGATCGGCCAACGTCATGATCTTCAGAAACTGCGTGATGCCGCCGACTCGTGGAGCGTCGGGCTGAATGATGTCGACGGCGTTCTGCCGGAGGAGCTCCCAATGTTCGGCAACACTGGTCAACATCTCCCCGGAGGCGATGGGCGTATCGAGTGCGGCTGCGAGTTGGGCGTGCCCTTCAGCGTCGTAGGCGTCGAGCGGCTCCTCGATCCACACGAGATCGAATTGTTCGAGCACTCTGCCGACACGGAGTGCGGTTGAGCGATCCCATTGCTGATTCGCATCCACCATCAGCGCCGCGCGCTTGTCCAGATGCGAACGCACCGCTTCGAGACGCGCGAGATCGGCGGCAAAGTCTGGCTGCCCCACCTTGATCTTGATCCCGCCGATTCCCCGCTCGAGCGACTGGTCGATGTTCTCCAGCACCTGTCCCACCGGCGTGGAAATGAAGCCGCCCGAAGTGTTGTAGCACTGAACGGAGTCGCGCTGCGCACCCAGCAGCTTCGCCAGCGAAAGGTCGGCCCGCTTCGCTTTCATGTCCCACAGTGCGTTGTCGAACGCGGCGATGGCCTGCGTGGCGAGCCCGCTGCGCCCGACCGATGCGCCGGCCCAGACGAGCTTCGTCCACAGTCGTGCGATGTCGTTGGGATCCTCACGCAGGAGCTGGGGCGCGATCTCCTTCGCGTGGGCGTAGAGCCCCGGGCCGCCGGCGCGCTTCGAATAGCTGAACCCGAGGCCCGCGTGACCCTGCGCGCTTTCGATCTCCGCAAACAGGAACGCGACTTCCGTCAATGGCTTCTGACGGCCGGTGACAACCTTCGCATCGCTCACTGGCGTTTGCAGCGGCAGAATGGTCAGCGAAAGGCGGATGCGCTCGATGCGATCGCCTGCGCTCGCTTGCGATGGGCTCATGGGTCCATGATGCACTCCGGATGGCGCAGGGTGCGATGTGAGTTCTGGATCGATCCGTGCCAACAATGGCTTGGACTCGAATCGCCGCATATAAATAGAATCGGGTCGATGCCCAGCTCCCAGACACCCCTCGTGACCAGCCTGCGCGTGATTCCCGTCGCCGGCGAGGACAGCATGCTGCTCAACCTGAGCGGCGCGCACGGTCCCTGGTTCACTCGCAATATCGTCATCCTGACCGACAGTGCGGGGCACACCGGCGTCGGTGAGGTGCCCGGCGGTGAACGCATCGCGCGGACTCTCGAAGATGCGCGTGCTCTCGTCGTGGGCCGGAGCATCGGTGCGTACCGGGAAATCCTGGGCAATGCGCGCAGCGCTTTCGCGGACCGCGATGCCGGCGGCCGCGGCCTGCAGACGTTCGACCTGCGCATTGCCATTCATGCGGTGACCGCACTCGAAGCTGCCCTCCTCGATTTGTTGGGTCAATTTCTCGGCGAGCCGGTGGCGGCCCTGCTCGGAGAGGGCCAGCTCCGGAGCTCGGTGCCGGTACTCGGCTATCTCTTTTATATAGGCGACCGCCGCAAGACGGATTTGCCGTACCGCAGCGAGCCGCGCGGACCGGATGAATGGCTGCAATTCCGCAACGAGGAAGCAGTGACTACGGCAGCCGTCGTACGTCTCGCCGAAGCAGCGCAAGCGCGCTACGGATTCGCCGATTTCAAGCTGAAGGGCGGCGTGCTGGAGGCGGAGCGCGAGATCGAGGCGGTCGCGGCGCTCGCAGAGCGCTTTCCGAATGCGCGGATCACCCTGGACCCGAACGGCGCCTGGTCGCTCGACGAGGCCGTGCGCGTGTGCAGCGGCAAGCAGAACGTGCTGGCGTATGCCGAGGACCCGTGCGGCGCCGAGAACGGCTATTCAGGCCGCGAGATCCTCGCCGAATTCCGGCGCGCCACGCGCCTGCCCACGGCAACGAACATGGTCGCAACTGACTGGCGCCAGCTCGCGCACGCCGTGCAATTGCAGGCTGTGGACATTCCGCTCGCCGATCCGCACTTCTGGACCATGGAAGGGTCCGTGCGGGTTGCGCAGCTCTGTCGTGAGCTCGGTCTCACGTGGGGCTCACATTCCAACAATCACTTCGACATTTCGCTCGCGATGTTCACGCACGTCGCCGCTGCTGCGCCGGGTCGCATCACGGCCATCGACACACACTGGATCTGGCAGGACGGTCAGCGCCTCACGCGCGAGCCGCTGCGGATCGTCGATGGCGCCGTGAAAGTCCCGGACCGTCCGGGCCTCGGCGTCGAGCTCGACATGGAACGAGTCGAGGCGGCGCATGCGTCGTACAAGCGTTTGCAGTCGGGGGCGCGGGACGATGCGGCCGCCATGCAGTTCCTGATCGCGGGATGGAGCTTCAATCCCAAGCGACCGTGTTTCGTGCGCCCCTAGTCAACTGGAAAAAGTCGCCTGCGGCGCTTTTTCGGAGCCCGGGCTTCGTTGCCGCCGCGCTACCGCGCAAGTCCGACGAGCTGCTAGTCACTGAACGGGATGCTTCGATCGGCCTTCTGCAAGGCGCCCGGCTTGACGAGCTTCCCGCAGTTGGATCGGGGCGCCTGGCCGGCGAGCATCGCCTGCGCAAATCCGACGGCATCCTCGATCGCCCGATTGGATGTCGCGCTGTGGTTCACACCATCGTAGGTGTTCCATTGCACGTGATCGCCGAGTCCGCACAACGCAACGACGGCATCGTATTGTTGGCGAGGCGGGATTACGGAGTCTGCTAACCCAGTGCCCACGAACAAAGGCACGCTCACTTTCAATTTCTCAACCGCGAGCGATTGCGCCATGCGGGCGATCTGCTCGGGCGGCACGCTGAAAGCGTTGCGCGCCGTGACGCCGTGCTCGCGGGCCACTGGAATCAGGTCGCGTGAGCAGGAGTTGCGCGCGGCTTCGAGCAGTAGCGCGCCTTTGCTGCTGAGCAGTTCATCCGGTGTCGGGCTCCCGGGGCGGAAACCGCCTCCGAGCATGCGCATCACGAGATATCGCACCGAGTCGTCGCCGAGCACGTCGCTTGCTACGTCGAAGCGATCGTCGGCGCGTTGAACGAGTGCGGTCGCTATCGTGCCGAAGAGTCTGAGCTCCGGCGCATAGCGGGGCGCGAGTACGGTAGCGCTCAGTACGGCACCGGAACCCTGCGACTGCCCAGTGAGGATCACCCGGTTGGCGATCTGGTCTGGATAGGCGGCGAGCGCCGCGCGCGCGGCGTCCAGCACCGAGTAGCCTTCAGGCTTCTGCTGCGTGTACGGATGCACACCGCGTGTGCCGAGGCCCTGATAGTCAGGCGCCACGACTGCGAACCCGCGCTGAAGCCACGCATCCGTGTAGCTACCGTCGCGAGGAGTCGGCCGTTTCCAGGACGGCGCGCACACATCTGCGATGCCAAAGGTGCCATGTCCCCAGACAACCAATGGCCAACCGCCTGCGGGAGGCGTGCCCTTGGGCAGGTATAGCAGTCCCGAGGCTTCGATCACGCCCCGATCGAAGCGGCCATCGGTCGAGCTGTAGAGAATGCGCACCGCGCGCGAGGCATTGGCATCGTAGAAGCCCTCGCCGACAGGCTCCTGCCGCAGCATTTTGCCCGGCTGATCGAGTGTGCCGTCCCAGCGATAGAAGTCGGAAATCCCGCCGTCGCCAAAGTACACATCCAGTGATGCCTTCGCCGGCGCCGACCCCTGCCCCTGCTGTGCCATGGCGAAGCGTGTGCATTCCTGCTGGATCGACAGGTACCGCAGATACCGGTCCTTGCCGAGCACATAAGGATTCGGATCGCCTGGCTTGCGCAGGCGCAGTTCCTCCAGCTTCGGAATCGACTGGTCCTGCGTCTGGTGATTCGCAATCAGCACGTCGATGTTCCGCTGTTGCACGACCGCCTTGAAGCTTTCGAGCGAATCGATCAGCTGGAGCTTTGTTTCGCGAGTCTCGGGCGTTCCGAGACCGCCGAAGAAGCCCACCGTGTGACGCATGCGACCGTCGTTCACCTCGAATACGGTGCTCACCGTGCCCGGCGTGTGGCCGGGCGTGATGTAGAACGTCAGTGATGCGCGTCCGAGCTTGAATACCTGACCGTCCGCAATGTCCATGTCGTGCTCCGGCACGAGCGCAGCCCAGTTCGCCGGTGAGCGCTGCGTACCGGACGTGAGGCGCTGCATCTCGCGCCAGTCAGTCGCCGACGCCATGATCCGGGTACCGTACTTCTCGCGGAGGTAGCGCGCGCCGCCGAAGTGATCGCCGTGTGCATGCGTGATGATCAGATAGCGCAGCCGGGATGGATCAAGTCCTGCGGCACGTAACCCAGGCTCGACGATGTTCTGGATGTCTTCGGCTGAGCTCAGAGCATCGAAGAGAATCAGGCCATCGCCTGAGTCGAGAACCCACGCCGAGACAGCATTCTCACCAACGAAGTAGAAATCATCGAAAACTCGCGCAGCCGGAATGGCTCCGTGCGCCTGCAGGCCGCGCGAGAGCGTGCGCCGATACGTCTGGTCGATGATGCAGCGGTGCACGTAGTGCGCGTAGAGATCCGTTCCGGCAATTTCGCGAGCTGATCTCAGGTGCTGGTACATCGCCGCGCGATCGGGCTCGACACCAGGGCGCTCCTGCGCGGCGAGCATTTCAGCTCCGGACAGGGCGGCGAACAGCGCAATCACGCGCCACACTTCACGCGACTGGGGCATCGACACGTACCTCTTTCAGAGAGTCGCTGGAATGTTCCACGCACTGCGTTCTTCCCGCCAATGCTCGCATTGGATCGTTCGATTCGATGTATGCATTGGACATCGCAAGGGCGCTCTCTGACGATGAATGTTCTCAGAGGGGGTAACATGAAGACGCACCAGAATTCATCCATACGTCTGGCAGTTTCAACTGCACTCGTGTTGTCCACGGCTGCTCTCTCGAATGGCCGGGCAGCTGCGGCAGAAGGCGAATCGCAAGACGTCGGCCTTCAGGAAGTGGTCGTCACCGGCTCGCGCATCGCGCGTCAGGACTACGTTGCCCAGAGCCCGATCGTGACCACGTCGGTGGAGAGCGTGCAGAACTCCGGCGTTCCCACGGTGGATGCCTACCTGCTCCAGTTGCCTCAGTTCCAGCCAGGAACCGGTGGATTCACGAATGTCAGTTCCGGTGGCCTGGGCGTCGGTCAGGCCACGCTCAATCTGCGCGGGCTGGGATCCGTGCGCACGCTCGTGCTGCTGGACGGACGCCGCCTGCAACCGGGCGGCGCGCAGTCCCTCATCGACATCAACACCATACCGACCTCGGCGATCTCGGAAGTCGAGGTGATCACCGGTGGCGCGTCGGCGACTTATGGGTCGGATGCGATGGCGGGCGTGGTGAACTTCAAGCTCCGCAAGACGTATGCCGGAAGTGAAATCTCTGCCCAGTTCGGACAGAGCGACCGGGGCGATGCGACGACGCATCAGGTCTCGGCTATCGCGGGGACCGATTTTGCAGGCGGCGCCGGATCGGTGATGTTCGCCGCAGACTTCGCGGATCGCGAGCCGATCAGTTTTCGCGATCGGGAGTTCTCCACGCCGACCGGGAATCTCGCTGCATTGCTCGGCAACGGCTACTACGCGCCGGCAGGATCGAACCTGCCGACTCAAGCTGCGGTGAACACGGTGTTCGCGTCGTACGGTGTGGCTGCTGGCGCGGTCCCGCGCACCGCGAACTTTGGGATCAACCCCGACGGCACGTTGTTCCGCAGCGGTGCTCCGGGCACCAACTACCGGACTGACGGCGACCCCTGCGTCGTTGCAAACGGCGCTGCCGGGTTCGGCTACGACGGCAATTGCACGAACAACCTGCAGAATGGGCTGCGACGCGGCTCAGGGCTGCTGCGCATGCAGTACGAGATCTCTTCGCAGGTGACTCTGGTCGCCCAAGGACTCTTTGCGCACAGCTTCGCACGTGGCCAGGGCAGCCATCCACAGGCCACGCCTTTCGGTGCCGCGGGACTTACGGTACCGATGACCAACCCGTTCATCCCCGCGGACCTGCGCGCGTTGCTTGCGGCCAGGCCGACGCCTGGCGCGAGTTTCACTTACCTCAAGCGTATCGAGCAGGATGGGCCACGCAGCTTCACGTCCTCCACGGACACGTACCAGGCGCTGTTGGGAGCCGAAGGGAAGTTGGGGGATCGCTGGAGCTTCGATGGCTACTACAGTCACGGCAATACGACTCCCACCGACAAGGCTGTGGCAGGTTCGGTCAGCATCTCAGCGCTCCAGCAGCTACTGAACGCCCCGGACGGTGGAGCGAGTCTTTGCGCAGGTGGCTACAACGTCTTCGGACCGCAACCCTCATCAGCCAGTTGTGCTTCCTACATCTCGCGCCGAACGGTGACGAGCACGGACATCACACAGGATGAGGTCGCGTTGAACGCGACCGGAACTCTCTGGCGCATCCCGACCGGCGACGTAAAGCTTGCACTGAGTGGCAGTGTGCGTCGAAACGAATACGCGACGAAGCCGGACCCGGCGATACAGGCCGGCGACATCGCCGCCGTAGTCGCCGTGCAGCCGACAAAGGGTACGATCCGCGTGAGCGAGGTTGCGGCCGAAGTGCTGGTGCCGTTGTTGTCGGACACATTTCTCGTGCGGTCGTTGAACTTCAACGGCGGATACCGCTATTCCGACTACAACACCAGCGGCGGAGTGTCGACGTACAAACTCGGTCTGGACTGGCGCATGTTCGAACCGCTGCTGATCCGCGGCGGATATCAGAAGGCCGTGCGCGCACCGAATATCGCAGAGCTCTTTCAGCCTGCCGGTAGCGTCATCGCGAACATCGGTGCGCCGCCCGTGTCCGGTGATCCTTGCGACGCGCGATCCGCCCTGCGCGCCGGCGCCAACGGCGCCGCCATCCGCTCGCTCTGTCTGGCACAAGGCATACCGGGCACCATCATCGACACCTATAACCAGGCCAACGTCGGTCAGCCTTCGGTCACCCAGGGCAATCCGTCATTGAGTCCGGAAACAGCGAACAGCTACACGATCGGCACCGTGATCCAGCCCGGGTTCCTGGGCAGGGCCGTTGAACAGATGAGCCTCTCGATCGACTACTACAACATCAAGATCGAAGACACGATCGCGACGCTCGGCGTGCAGAACACGCTCAACAAGTGCTTCAACACGGATGGGACCAATCCGGGCTACAGCGCGACGAACTTCTACTGTTCGTTGATCACGCGCAACGCGCTGAACGGGCAGATCAGTCAAGCCGTGCAGCCACTGCTCAACCTCGGTGGCTACCGGACAGCGGGCGTGGATGCGCAGCTCGATTGGCGCGCGCCGCTGGACGCGCTGGGCCTCGCGAGCGCGAAGGGCAACCTGATCACGAATCTCACGGTGAGCTATCTCGACAAGTTCGAGATCCAGCAGCAGCAGGGCAGCCCGTTCCAGGACTTCACGGGAACGATTGCCGGCACCGACACCTACGCCAACTGGAAGTACTCCGGTTCGCTAGGCTATGAATGGCAGGGTCTTCAAGTCGGCGTGCGCTGGCGTCACGTGTCAGCGTTCAAGGACAGCAGCGTCGTTACCAACCCGGCTTCGACGATCCTCGGGCCCAGCTCCGTCGACTACTTCGATCTCTACGGGAGGATCGGAATCGGAGATCACCTCGAAGTGCGCGCAGGCGTGACGAACCTCGGAGACGTCGACCCGGAGCAAGTGGGCGCACTGCGCGGGTTCACGAATCCTGCCGTCTACGACATCATCGGCCGCGCTTACTACCTCGGGCTGAAAGTGGGATTCTGATAGGAGCCGGGAAAGCGCAACTCACTGAATCTTCTAGCAGTGACTGCAAAATGACTGGCGAGCGGGCGCTGCAAAGTTTGTAGAGCACGCGAGAGCACACAACTGTGCGCTTGCGTGGAATCGGCACGGGACCGACACTGCCGACACGTCTCCCGACTCACGCGCGCGCAGCGAGCGCTGTGCCTGCAGCTGAAACGCGGCATTCGCGGAGATCCACCACCCGCAGGGACGTGCCCTATGAAGCAAGTGGGACGGGGTGAATATCTGTTTCGACACCTCCGGCAGCTCATGCCGTACGTCACGGTCACGAAACTACTCAACCTTGCGCTGAATGTTCTCGAGCTGCGGCTCAATATTTCCTGCCCGAGGAGTCTGCCGCCATACATCAAGGTGGAACCGACTCCACTCTGCCAGCTGGCGTGCCCGGGTTGTGCCCATGGCACGAGTGACCTGAAGAAGCAACTGACCAATCGCATGCACTTTTCGCTGGACGATCTGAAGGACGTGATCGACTCCCTGGGTAGTTGTCTGTTCGGCGTAAGCCTGAGCCTGCGCGGTGAGCCGCTCTTGGGCAAGGATCTGCTACCGATGCTCGAGTACATTCATGCACGCCGGATTGCAGTGTCGTTTCCGACGAACCTGTCCCTCCATCTTCGCGCCGAACAGATCGAGCGGCTCGTGCGCTCCGGCGTGGACACTGTCTACGTTTCTCTGGATGGCGCCTCGGAATCGACGTACTGCCAGTACCGCGTCGGTGGCGACTTCAACCTGGTCCTGCGCAACGTCAAGGCTATCTCTGAAGCCAAGAAACGCATCGGCACGAAGTGCCCGCGATTGGTATGGAAATTTGTCGTCTTCCGCCACAACGAACACGAGCTGCCGGCAGTCACGCGCACTCATCGCGATCTCGGGTTTGATGACTATGAGCTGGTGAGCGACCACGACAGCCAAGCCACGCGGCATGCGCTGAGCAAGCACAACGAGCATCTGGTCGAGAATAAAAAGCCATGCTACTGGGCATGGCACACGACGGTAATTCGTGCCGATGGCGAAGTACTGCCCTGCTGCAAACAGCAAGGCGCTTTCGGACTCGGCAACGTCAAGCAGGGTGATATCCGCAGCATCTGGCGCGGGTCCGCGTACGTGAGGCTGCGTCGCGGATTCAAAACGATGCGTGCGGCAGAAATGAACGCCGTCTGTGCTCGATGCGTGGGCGCCGTAGACTCCGACAGCAGTACCGCTGCGGTGGCACACGTCGGACGCTAGGAGCTCATCGGTATCAGACCGGCAGGCCTGCCTGTTTGTCATTCGTGGTCGCGTGCACGACCACGACGAAATCGAGCGTCAGTCCAAGCAAACGGTTGCGTGTCAGTTGATAGGCTTCGCAGCCCGCGTCGGCCAGAAGTCGCTTCAGCCTGCCCGCCGAGAGCAGGTGCATGTGATCTCCGGTGGCCCAGGCCTTGCCGATGCAACGCAGATAGGCGTGAAAGACCCTGTCGGGCAAGAAATGCAAGAGTGGCGTTCGCGTGTGCACCTCGACAGGAAAGTACAGATTGGGAGTGGTGATGAATGCGCTCTTGCCTACCCTCAGGATCTCACGCAGGAACTGAAGTTGCCTGTCCGAGCCACCCACGTGCTCAATGACGGCCATGCAGAACACCAGGTCGAAAGATTTGTCGGCGAACGGGAATCGCTTGCCGTCGTAGCGCACGACATCAACATCCGGATAGCGCCTGCGAAACTGAGTCGGCTCTTCGATTCCCAGTGCCGTGATCCGACGGCGGTATGGATAGTGCTTCTCCAGGAAATTGTCTGTCGGCGAATACTCTCGATCCGAAAAACCTACATTGAGCACACTCGAGTCTGGCGTAGGTGCGAATGCTTGCAGGAAAAGCTGCCACTTCTTGCGCCGGTTGCTGGCAGAAATACGGTGAGCAATTTGCATGGCTGAGGAGCTCGAACCCTCGACCCCGGCATGATGAGTGCCGTGCTCAATTCTGATCCTTGCGGACCCGGTAGCGCAGATGGGTTGCGAAAGGGCCATCGCTGACCGAGAGTTTCTCGAGGCGGATGCCTGCCGGCAACGCAGTGAAGAGCCGTACTCCGCTACCCAGCAGATAGGGAGCCAGGTGAATCAGTATCTCGTCGCAGAGTCCTGCGGCCAGCGCCTGCTGTCCCGGTGAGGCGCCGCTGAGCTTGATGTCCTTGGCGCCTGCTACCGCACGAGCCTGGCGTATTGCGCTTTCGATGCCGTCGGTCACGAACGTGAGATTGGACGGCCCCCGTGGATAGTCGGCCGGCGGATGATGAGTGAGCACAAAGACCGGTGCCCCGTTCACCGGATGCCGGCCGTCCCAACCATTGGCGATCTCATACGTGCGTCGCCCAAAAATATAGGCGCCGCTTTCGGCAAACATCCGCTCGACCTCCTCCTTGTTGGCGCCAGGAGCGGGGCGAAACAGCGGATGGCGGTATTCTTCGTTACCCGAGAAGTACCAGTCGAACACGTGCTCGCCGCCGTTGCGGCCGAGGGGATGGGCCTTGCCGTCATCGGGACCTGCAACGAAACCGTCGAGCGATACCGACATATCGATGACGACTTTGGTCACGCTGAGGCTCCTTCCATGAGGCAGGCCCAATCGACTCAATGACGCACGAGCGGTCTGGATGTTCCCCGGTCCCGGAACACCTCGACGCCAGATGAGTTACCTAAGGGGCACGGAGGGACCGCCCATGGGCAAGGTATTCAGCCACATGACGATGTCATTGGATGGTTACATCGCCGACCCGGACGACCAGGTCGGAGAGCTCTTCGACTGGTACGGGGCTGGCGACGTGACCGTACCGACTCCGAACAAGGAGATCACATTCCACGTCGACGATGCCAGCGCGGCGATGCTACGTGAGTTGACCGACAACACCGGCGCGCTCGTCTCGGGCCGGCGCCTGTTCGATATCGCCAAAGGATGGAGCGACAACCACCCCGCGGGCTGCCCTGTCGTCGTCGTCACACATCGACCGCCCGCGGATGCGGCTCAGAAATGGCCGAGAACGACGTTCATCGATGGAGTCGAAGCGGCAATTTCCCGCGCGAAACAGATCGCCGGCGACAAGGACGTCACGATCGCCAGCGCGAACGTCATCCAGCAGGCACTCAACTTCGGCCTGGTGGACGAGGTTTGCATCAGCCTCGTCCCGGTGCTATTCGGCGCAGGCATCTCCTACTTCTCGAAGCTGCACCATGGACACCAATTGCTCGATGACCCCATCGTCATCCAGGGACGCCGCGCTCTCCACCTCAGATACCCTGTCCGTCGATAATTGCGGGCATGACTGACGCGACGCTCTGGCGAGCACGGCGCGCGCAGTGCAGGGACTCGGCGCTGGTAGCTTGCGGATCACATGCGATGCTGGCATTCTGCAAGCATGAGCATTCAAATCACAATCCGCGACGTACCCGAAAAGGTTCGCGATGAGCTCGCTGCGCGGGCAGCGCTGCAGGGCAAGTCAATGCAGGAATACCTGCGTGCGGAGCTGGAGCGCCTGGCAGCGCGGCCCTCCATAGACTCATGGCTGCAGCAGGTACGTAAGAGAAAGCGTGCCTCGCAGACTCGCGTGTCCGCTTCTCAGATCCTCCACGATCGCGACACTGACCGGCGGTGAGCGTTGTTGTCGACTCGTCGGTGCTGATAGCGGCACTGCTCGACTCCGGCCCGCAAGGTGCGTGGGCTGAAGGTGTTCTCGCGAGTGGCGCCCTGCACGCGCCTGAGCTGGTCCGCGCTGAGGCCACGAACATATTGAGGCGCCTGGAGCGAGCGAAACACGTCACGACGGCTGAGGCAAACGCCGCTCACGACGATCTGATGCAGCTCGATCTCGAGCTGTTCTCCTTTGATCCCTTTGCCGAGCGCATTTGGGAGCTTCGGCATACGGTCACGAGTTACGACGCCTGGTATGTTGCGGTGGCCGAAGCCCTGAGGCTTCCGCTAGCGACACTGGATCGAAAGCTGGCAAGAGCGTCTGGAATTGCCTGCGAGCTGCTGACGCCCCGCTGAAGTGCCCGGGACTCGAATACACCGTCTCCGTCTGGGGAATCAATAAGTTACTGAAGTATGGGAGCTGCAAATAACCGGAGAGGTGCTTGGCGTCATGGCGTCAGCCATGACTGGCGCAGCTCGCTAACATCAAAGTGCCGAGCCCAGCACCGCCTGGTCGCACACAAACCGGCGCGCACTCAAACGGAACGCACATTCAGTCGGGAAGCTTCTCAGGGTCGTCCGGGTTGACTGCGATATCGAGCACGAGGTACTTCTGCACGATCCCGGCGGGATCGAAAAGAATTCTGACTTCCTTGCCGGTGCGCCGGAGAGGCCGACTCACGTGCCTGACGAAAGGAACGTAATCCACGAAGCGCGGAATTCCGTGCGCGAATTCGTAGACCCACGCTTCATATCCGGAGTCGAAGCGCAATGACTTACCTTGGCCGAGTCGCTGTGCGACCTCCGTGCGTGTTGTCTTGCCGGGAACGAGCATTCGTTCGGCAGAGTGCTGGGTGAGCACTTTCATCTGACCGTTACCCGTGGTGACGCAGCCAGCGACGCTGAGCGCAAGCACAGCGAGTGTGAGCTGATGCGATTTCATGGTTTCGTATCGCTCCCTGCACTGGTGCCAGTACCGCGCATCGGTTCGGGCACCACGAGTGTGTCATCCGGCCAGCTGGTGTCCCAGATGGGCACCCAGAACAGTCGATCGCGCAAATGATCGTGCCAGTCCATGTGGTTCCATATCGGCGACGTGTGAAACCCGTAGACCGACACACTCGTCAGTGTGCGCCGTCGCGAGCCGGAAATCAGCGTGACGCTGAACACCGGCTCATCAGCAAACCACGCATACAACACCCCCTTCACCATGCAGGGATCATCCACTGCGGCAGCGATCGCCCAGAAGGCCGGGGTCTTTATCCCCGTCGCCAGATCGGCGCCGGTCCCGGCGAGATCGACTTTGCATTCGAGCCGCAGATCCCCGAGGCGGCGCGTGTTGGGAGCCAGGCCCGGCGTGCGGATATCGGCACGCCAGGCGAGTGAGTTGTCCGGCCGGTTGCTGACGACGAACGCGTCTTCTTCCCGCGCCACCTCGTCGATGTCGACGACGAACGTGCCATCCGCCGCAAGAGGGATGGCTCGCCTCACGGTCTTGCCCCACAGAGTCAGCGTGAGTCCCTGCATGACGGCTTCGTCGTGCCACGGAAATACCTTGAAGCGCATTACAGCCTGCGGCGCCCGTGCTGCGCGGCTGTCCTCGAATACCTTCATCGCCTTGAGGAGATTGCGATACTTCTTGCGGTCCCAGTCCGGGATGCGCCCTGGCACCCGGACTGTCGGCAGATCCTGAGGGCGCTGCCCTGAATTCGCGGCCCCGGTCTGTGCGGGAGTGCCCGCCTCGGCGGAGGGCGCGGGTGGATCAGGGCCGACATCGGCTGCCGCTGCCGCGGCAAGAAGCAGGCCGACGAACAGGTAGGTTCCGTTCAACCTCATCCATGCACTCCCTCAGCAACCGCTGCCCGCAGTCGCTTGCGAATCACTGGACCGGCATCCGGATGCGAAGGTTCCGCAGTTGCTCCGGGCAATTTCTTCTTGCGGCATGCCGTCCGACGCTCGTGTCATCAGATGCACTTGCCAACGGTTGCGATGACGTGTTCCCCCTCCTCCACCCTGAACACCCCAGCGGTGCCACCACCGCCTGATCACTTGGTCCGCTTCTCGGTACGCGGGCCGGTAGACGACGCGCAAACACGCTGCATGCGTTCGCGATTTGTTGGAGGACGAATTGCAAGCTCTCTCTTTGTCAGCGGCATTCGAAATCGTCCCCACCGATCGGGTGACAGAACTCGCTCCAGTTCCCCGTGGCACGCCAATAGTCGACGACGCGTAAGTCGCGGAGGAGTTGCTTGAAGCCGGGAAGGCGTCTGACGTCCTTGAGGAGCGGACGCCAGATAATAGAGACGACACCGCCTCCTTCGGTTGCAAGCCTCAAAGCCCCAAGAGCGAGCTCGGGATCGCCGAAGAATGCGGCCCAGTGAGCGATGCCGAGCATCGAGATCACGCTTGCCTGCATTGCCGGATCGTTGTATCGCTTGCGGAGCTCCGCAAGCGCAGCGGCGGGGCGATCGAAATCGGTGAGCATCGCCTCGCTGACCGGGTCCGGATACGTGGCGATCAACCGCTGCAGGCTGGCTCGATCGCGCCGCATGAGTGCCGGCAAAAAGACTCCGCCGTAATCGACGAACCTGCGATCTCCAGGCAGTGACTTGCTTCGCTCAAATTCCGCTTCGGCAGCCCGCCAATCGCCGCTCTGATAGTCGGCCTCGAGGAGCAGAACCGATGGCGTCATCAACAGTGGCTCGGCTGCGGATGCCCGACGAATGTATGGCACGGCATCGCGCGCGCGCCCGACGTTGAGCAGAATCGCCCCTAGCCCGAGATTCGCCCAATACTCCATGTCGCCACCGCGCTTCGCGAGCTGCTGGCGGTTCGTCTGCTCGAGGGCGAGCCAGTCACCGTCCGTCGACATCGCGAGCTCGGCCTTCATGAGGATCAGCTCGGACGATTCCGGAGCGAGCGCCAGCGCTCGTGACAATGCCTGCGCCGCTTCGCCGCGATACTGACCTTTCCGTGCCGCCCCACCCCAGGTCGGTGCACCGAAGTAGGCGGCGGCCAGAGCTCCCCATGCCCGCGCAAATCCGGGATCCGCCGCCACCGCGCGCTCCAGGTGCTCGATGCCCTTCAAGTACGCGGGTCCCATCGATTTCACGAGCTTGGCCCCGACGAGATACTCATCGTAGGCGGCCATGTTGCGCGTCGCGGGAAGGTACGGATCCGCGCCGATTCGCAGCCTCGCGGTCAACTCTCTGGCGACGGCGTTAGCGATGTCCTGCTGGACGGCAAACACCTCGTCGAGCTTTCGCTCATAGACCTGCGACCACACGCGGGAACCCGTGGCGACATCGACGAGTTGCGCCGTGATCCGCAGCTCATCGCCCGATCTGCGTACGCTTCCTTCGACCAGATGATCGACGCCGAGCCTCCGGCCGATGCTGCGCAGATCGTCATTCTTGCCCTTGAACGCAAACGCGGATGTTCGTCCGACCACGCGCACGCCGTCCAACTCGCCGAGGCGACTCGACAGTTCCTCGGTCAGTCCGTCGGAAAAGTATTCCTGTTCACGGTCGTCACTCATATTGATCAGCGGCAGGACCGCGAGCGAGGGGACCCGGACCGTAACGGCCGACTGCCCTTTGTCATCCAGGGGGGACGCCTTCGGTCGGCTCGGCATGAACGCGTCCCTGAGCACGTAACCGCCGACCAGCACGATCGCAATGGCAGCGGCGGCCCGGATCAGCTGACGCCGGCCAGCGCCATCATCCGGGTGAGCGTCGGTCTGCGGAGCGTCGAGACGTGTCGACCCGAGCGCTTCGGCCTGCGGCGCCGGAGCGGCAACGCCGTTACTTGCAGCTTCCGCATCGACTCGCGACACCGGGTGCACGAACTGGAATCCGCGCCCCGGTATCGTGACGACAAAGCGATTCTCCCCGGGAGTCTCACCGAGCACACGCCGCACGAGGGAGATGTTCTGGTTGAGATTGTTCTCTTCGACCACGGTGTCGGGCCATACCGCTTTCATCAGCTTGTGTTTGTCGATGAGCTCGCCAGGGTGCTCCACGAGATAGGCGAGCGTGTCGAAAGCGCGGGACGTCAGAGGCAAGGGACGGCTGTCTGGGCCGAGCAACAACCGCTTGCGGACGTCGAGTGTGAAGTCCCCGAACCGCAGAATCTGGGATTGCCCACCAACTGCTGGCACAGCAGGGAATTTACGCGCATGCCGGACCAGGTGAAATACGGCCATCGAAGGCGCTCCTGCGCCGCTCAAAATTGTGTAACTCAGCGTGCGCTTTGCCCCATGAAGGTGATTGGAATGCCCTTGAAGCTGTATGAGAAGGTGTGAGCCGCCCTGAGAACGCGCATCCTCCAAGGTGGAGCCGCTGGCTTGCACCTTCGCATAGAGGGGAAGAACCGCTGGTGGGTTCTGCGGATCAAGATCGGGAACCGGCGTCACGATCTGGGACTGGGATGCTACCCGGAGATTTCGCTGGCCGATGCCCGAGACCGAGCCCGGGAACGGCGCAAAGCAGCCCGGGCCGCCGCTTGACCACTCAAGTTCAACCGGTGTGGGCCACTCTGCCCGCATCAGCACCAGCAGTGCTGCAGTCACCACCGCGCGCGCTACTGCAAGCTGCACCTCGTATGGAAGCTCGGCCGTCGGGTCACGAGGACGACGCCTCTCCGACGTTTGAGTCCTGCGCAAAGATCTACATCGCTGCGCAGGAACCGGCCTGGAAATCCAACAAGCACGGTAAGCAATGGCTCTCGACTCTCAAGACCTGTGCGTTTCCGGTCATCGGAAAGCTTCATCCCAGTGCCGTGATCATCCGGCGCTCCCGTACACGCGGCTCGGTGCCTTCATGGTCGATCTCAGACTCCGCGAAGGCATCTCAGCGCGAGCGCTCGAGTGGGGGATTCTGAACGCTTCCCGGTTTCAGGAGATTGCTGGCGCGAGGCGCCGGGAAGTCGATCTGCAGCTCAAGCGCTGGACCATTCCACCGGTTTCCAGCCCCCGAAGGTGGCCTGCTTTGCGATTCAGCGCTCGGCGCGATGATTGATGGAATCCACGAAGCCGATCTTGCACGTGGCGGCGTGGGCTATCTGGATCCGAAGGAAGGGCGCATTGCGACCCAGCACGGATTCCGATCAACGTTTCGAAGCGGCATATCAACGGGGAACCATGCTGATGAACGCGCGATGCTGATGCAGCCGTGGGCTGTATTCTGCAATGAGCCGGTGTTTCAGGTTCCCACTATCTGCGTTAGCGTCGAGCAGGCGGCGTAGCGGCAGAGCAGCGATGCCAAGCGACTCAGCCTCCGGCTTGGGTCGCCTGCCCAACGACGACGTACCAGGCAACGAGCGCTGCGCAGACCAATGCACCTGGCACATAGCTGCCAGTACGACGGAAGGCAAATGTCGACACGATCGCCACGATGATCATGAGTGGAACGAAGTTGATGGCAACGATCGTGCGGAGCGCATCGGTCATGTAGAAACTGGCGATCTGACCCGTACCGAATAGCAGGCCGTACTGGATCAACAGAAAAATGACGAATCCACCACTGAGGGCCGCGATATTGATGAAGTACTGAGCCCTCGCCGAATGGCTGTCGACAGTCAAAGCGGCGTGCAGGGCCCTCAGTGTCACGAGGAAGAACACGGCGAACGGAATGAGGTACGCAACGAAGGTGCTGAGTTGGCGGGCACTCATCGGCTTAAACGCGACGAACCAATAACGCAGATCCACCTGGAAGAACGCGTACAGCAGGACCACGGCTGCATAGCTCACACCGACAGTGAGAGCCGCAAGCAGCAGCGCACGACCTGCGCCCGCACTGAACTTTGGGCGTGCGCTCCCCGGTAGCAGCGATAGTGCAGCGATCAGCGCCGCGTTCAGGAGCGCCCACACGACGATTTCGTTCGTGAAAGCCTGCGGAAAGAGCCGCGAGGCAGGCAGGATGCTCGAGCCGAACTGAAAAAAGGGAAACAGGGTCACGACGGGCAACAATGCACCAACGACGAGCGTCAGCCACCATCGGCCATTGCGGGAGGTCACCGAGGCGATCGGTCGCGAGCTTGCACTCGCGAAGAACGGCAGACGCAGAAATAGATCGAGAAGCCCCAGCAGCAGCACGACGAACCCCGCAAATGCGACGGTGGTGCCCAACTCCTTCCAGAACCACACTTGGTCCTCTGGCGGCTTTGGAGTCCCGCCCTTCAGCGTGCGCTGAAACCAGTCGATGGCGTCCCCGATTGCCGTTTTCGACAGGTGATTCCAAGGGTGCGTCCCGCCCGGGGTGTAGAGCATGCGACCGGTCCCATCCGCAATGGAACCGTACGTGTTTCCGGGCTCGACCGCGCGCTGCACGCCGAACAGCTTCCAGAGCTTCTTGCTCTCGGTGACCTCACGCGCTCTCGGAACACCCCACATGATGGGTGAGAACTCATCGTGCTGCGCGAACACAACGGCCAGGTTGCGTGGAAACGCGGTGGTTCCTTCGGGTGCGAAAGGCGCACCCGTGCTCGACCCTTCCAGCACAATCGCCTGGTACCCTTGCGGGAAGACGGCGGCCGCGTTCATCACCGCCCAACCGCCCATGCTGTGGCCTTCGAGACCGATGTTGTTCTTGTCGACAAAATCGAGACTGCGCAGGTACCGCAATCCGTCGGGGCCCCCAAAGCCATGCGCGAATGCAGGAGGATCGCTGTAGCCGTGACCCATCTGATCGAGCGCGAGCACGACGTAACCGCGCCGAGCAAACTCGATCGCAAAATCGCCTTGCGTTTCGCGCGAGTTGAAATAGCCATGGACTGCGAGCACACCCGGCGCCGGAGTTTTGGGGGTGGCGTTCGGCGGAATGAAGAGCAGCGCGCTCATCGCCGTCCCCGCGCTGCCCACGAATCGGACATCGAGGATGCGAATTCCGCCGGCGGTCTGTATCAGATGTGCGAGCAGACCACCGACCAGCATGATCACGGCGCCAATCAGCGCAAGCCAGGGTCGTGCGGGCGCTTGCAGTGGGATGGGTCGATTCATGGTTTGGGTTCTCGGTCAGTCCCGCTGTCGTTCTGAGCACCGCTTAGTGTACGAGGTGTTCACGCGACCCGATCTAGATCCGGCGCGCTTTGCCATCAGGGATAGCGTCCAGCCTCGAAGGGCTCGACGCCATGAGTCACGTGTCCGCCCAGGCCTTTCGTTCGGCACTGCCAGGATCGTTCACGACGTTGCAGACCGTATCGAACACCATCGTCGCGCGTTGGACGGTGTTGTACTGCGGCCAGTTCGGGAGCCCGGCGTGATTCGGGTTAGCGCTGCGCGCGAACGCGATCCAGGCGTCGCTCGTCTTCTCGGCCAGCGGTTTTGCCGTCGGCGATTTGGTCATCACGGCGGGAACGTCCGTATTGTCGAAGACGAACGGTATTTCGACAGTATGGGGTGCGCCCAGACGTCCGTTGAGTGCCGGCGATTTCCATGTAAAGAGATACATGTACACGGGCGCCTTGCCCTGCGCGAATTTCCGCTCGGCAAGGCGAATGGCATCGCGCCGCGCGAGACGATCGCTTGCGATGCGCAGGAAGAGCTGGCTTGGGCTCGCATCGGGTTGCGCCTTCTTGTACGTGTCGATCAGGCGCACGGCCATCGGCTCCTCCAACATCTCCAGCAGGCGCATGCGCAAGCCCGCCTCATCGAGCGAAAACACCGACTCGTCCCTGAGATAGAAAAGCGTCGCTTCGTCGCGCGTGCAGCCCACGAGCAGTGGCACATCCGCGGACACGGGCGTCGCCACCGGGTCGAATGGATGCTGGGGGAGAAACCGGCCGTCAACCACGGGCGAGTACCCCATGCGCAAGGCACCGCGCCGGGGTGGCAATGGCACCATCGCGCCGGTCTTGAGCGTCAGGAGCTTCTGCGCGGGCACTTTCTGCAGCTCGTCGATGTTCGCGGCCGAGATGCCGAGCTCCGCGAGCACCGCTCTTGCCGTGGCGGTGGCCTCCTCGCGCGGAATACCGCGAAGCCATGAGCCGCTCTGAATCGCCGCTCGGTGATACAAACCCTTTGCCGTCGGCATGGCGAGCAGCGTACAGACTTTCGCGCCTCCACCCGACTCACCGAAAATCATGACGTTGCCGGGATCCCCACCGAACTGCGCGATATTGTCACGCACCCATTCGAGCCCGGCCACGAGATCAAGCATGCCCGCGTTTCCGGAAGCCGCGTACTTCTCTCCGCCGATGTCGCCGAGATGCAGGTAGCCGAAGATGTTAAGACGATGGTTGATGGTGATGACGACCGCATCGCCGCGGCGTGCGAGCGCGGCACCGTCAATCCAGGGCCACGACCCACTCTCCTGTGCGAACCCGCCGCCGTGTATCCAGAACATGACCGGGCGCTTCTTGCCGTCATTAACGCCAGGCGTCCAGACATTCAGCACCAGACAGTCCTCGTCGAAGCCTTCCGAGGGATCCGCCTGCGGAGCGAGCACGTCCGTGAAGCGCATGTTTTGGGGCGACTGATGCCCGAATTCCACCGCCTCACGCACGCCGCTCCACGGCTGCGGTTTCGCGGGAGGCATGAAGCGCCTCGGACCAGCCGTCGAAGCGCCATAGGGAATGCCCTTGAACGCGTGAACACCATTGCTGGTTGTACCGCGAATCTTGCCGGTCGCAATCTCGACCGTGGGTCTCGCCTTGTCCACGGCGAAAGCCCTGACATTCATCATGGCAGCGCCCGCGAGCAACGCCGATGTTCCGAGAAAGCCGCGACGCGTGCTCTTCATGCCCATGCCTCGCGCTGATCAAAAGTTCCAGCGGAAGTCCGCACCGTAGCGCCGCGGATACGGAATGGTCGTGAAGCGAATGCCGAAGGCGGCCGGATTGACCGAAAACGTGCGCGCCTCATTGTCGTTCAGGTTCTTGCCCCAGATGCCGAAGTCGTACTTGCCATCAACACTTCCCAGTGAGATGCGCGCATTCGATTCCCAGTGGGCCGCGGCGACGTCGCCACCATATGGCTGGATATCGTTGAAGGCCGTGAAATACTGCTTGCCGGTCCAGTTCGCATCGGCATGCAAGCCGAGCTTGAAGCGTTCGAACGGGACTGAGTAATCGAGGGCGACGTTGGCCGTGTAGGGCGGCGCCTCGAGCAACTCATTTCCGGACAGGTCCGCCATTCCGCCGTTGATCGTGTCCGCCAGGATCAAATCCTTGTATTCGGAGTCGAGCGCGCCAAGACCCACCATGACCGTGAAATTCGGCGTCACGCGTGCCAAGGACTCGATTTCGATACCGTAGATGCGTGACTTCGCCGCATTGAGGAGCGCGGTGCCAATGGGATTGGCCGAGCCCGGGCACGGACTGATGCCCGAGGCTGGCGCACGGAACTGCTGGTTCGAGAAGTTGTAGTAGAACAGCGCCGTATTGAAGGTGAGACGCCGCTCGAGCCATTGCGACTTCAGGCCCAACTCGAACGAGTTGAGGAACTCGGGTTTCGCGATGTTCAGCTCCGAGGCGCAGCCGGCGTTGCCATTCAAGGCGCTGCTGCGATACCCGCGCGAGTACTGACCATAAAGCATCAGATCGTCGCTGACGCGAAAGCGCATGCCGGCACGGCCCGAAGGCTCGGTCTCCTTGTAACCCACTGCGATGGGCGCGGCCCCTCCGGCCACGAAGTTCTCGATGTCGCCCTTCTCACGGGTTTCACGTACCCCGAGGAACATTTCGGCTCGGGAAGTGAAGGAGTAGGTGCCGTCGACATAGGCCGCAACGGAACTGCGCGTCTGCTCGTACGTCGTTGGCGGCGCCCCATTCGGCTGGAGCACACGCAGGACGCTGCCAAAACGAGTGGTCGTCGAGGGCTCTACTTCGTCATGGAAGTAGTACACCCCGGCGATGAAGTTGAACCGACCCGCCAGGTGACTCGTGATGCGGAGGTCTTGCGAGTACTCCTTCGTCCTGGCGTAGAAATCCAGTGTGAACAGATTCACGATCGAGCCATCGCCGTCGACCAGATTCTTGAAGTCCCCACTCAGATAGGAGCTGACGGAGGTGAACGTGTAATCGCCGAAAGTGTCGTTCAGCGTGAGATAAGTGCCGTCGCCCTCGACCTTGATGGATCCGGAGCGGTCGTAGGCGCCCTCGTGCAGATCCATGGGCGCGCCGGTGAATGGGTTGATACGCGGATTCACGCCCGAGATCTCCGTCCCAGGCGTCGTGGGCGCAAACAGGCCAAGCGGCGGAATGGTCAGACAGTTTGCAGGGCAGGTCCCCTGGGCGATGATGCCGATGGCGGTCGGCGAGCTCCGCGTCATCCACAGACGCAGCGTCGCGTCAAACCCTTCGTTCTTGTAGGCCAGCGTTCCGCGAAATGCGTGATTGTTGATGGATGAGAGATCTCGGGCACTCGCATCGGGATTGACGTTTTTCACCCAGCCATCGCTCTGCGAGGTGTTGAAGGCGAGCCGCGCTGCGAGCTTGCCTTCGATCAGTGGAATGTCTGTAGCACCCTCGGCGCGATAGTAGCTGTTCGACCCGGCCTCTCCGGCGAGATAGGCATTGGTCTCGCCGCCGAAGCCGGGAGTGCGTGTGATGTAGTCGACCGCGCCGCCGACGGTGTTCTTGCCGAACAAAGTCCCCTGCGGCCCGCGCAGCACTTCCAAGCGCTGCATGTCATAGATCTGAGGCCCACCCAGGAATTGGCTCGCGATATAGACCTCATCGTAGAACACGCCCGTCGGCGAGCTGGCGTTGAGATTGAAATCAAACTGCGACAGGCCCCGAATCGAGATCTTCGGCTGATCCTCGTTGCCGGCATTCGAGATGCGCAGATTCGGTGTGTACTTGGCGATGTCGGTTCCGCTATTGAGTTTCAGCGATATCAGTTGGTCGCCGGACAGCGCAGTGATCGAAACCGGTACATCCTGCAGGCGCTCCTCGCGCTTCTGCGCCGTGACGACGACCTCTTCGAGCACGGCGGCATTCGGCTCGGACGACTGTTGTGCAGTAGCAACGGGCAGTGCAGCAACGGTGGCAACGGCGCAAGCAACAGCGCGCAGGCCGTGACTGCCCCGGCGATGGGTAGAGAACATGTGAAACCCCCTTTTGAACGGCTATTTCGCGTACTCGTGTTCTATTTAGGACACGATATGCGCGAAAACCAACATCTGCGCATTGTTACGCGAACATTCGCGTTGTCAAGGGGCTTCGGTGGGACGCTGAGTTCAAAAAACGAACATCGGGGCGATGCGACGTGCCCTCTTGCACACGTCGTCCCGCTTGCATGCTCAAATACGCGCGGATGCAAAAGGGGGGTGGCAGCTATGGTCGCGGATGGCCCGCAGGAATCGAGAAACGCAGATGACCGGCACGCTCAAATAGTCGCGCTCGTGCGCCAGCGCGGTTTCGTCACAAACGAAGACCTCTCGCAGCGATTCAATGTGACCGTGCAGACCATTCGGCGGGATCTCGTCGTCCTGGCGGAAGCCGGACAGGTCTCACGTTTCCACGGCGGCGCAGGGCTTCCCTCGAGCGTGGAAAATATCGACTACGCAGCGCGCAAGGTACTCAATCTCAATGAGAAGCGGCGCATCGCAAGACTTGTCGCGGAGCACATCCCTTCGCACTCTTCGCTCTTCATCAATATCGGAACGACGACGGAGGCGGTAGCCCGGGCGCTGCTCAATCACCAGGAATTGCGCTTCATTACGAACAATTTGAACGTTGCACTGCTCCTCGCGGGCAACCCTCATTTCAATGTTGTTATTGCCGGGGGAACGGTGCGCAACCGCGATGGCGGCGTAGTCGGGCAATCCGCCAACGACATGATTGCGCAGTTCCGGGTTGACTATGCCGTAATTGGAATCAGCGGCATCGACGAGGACGGCACGCTGCTCGATTACGACTACGACGAGGTCCGCGCCGCACAAACCATCGTGCGTAACGCCCGCCAGGTGTTCCTGGTGGCGGACCACACCAAATTTTCCCGTCGACCGCTGGTGCGGGCGGGGTCCATTACGGAAGTGTCTGCCCTGTTCACCGATCAGCCCGTCTCCGAGAAGATCCAAAACCTGTTGAATGCCAATGGCGTCAAGGTCCACATCGCCGCCGCCGAGTAGAGTTCACGCCCGCGTCTGGCACTTTTGTTCGTTTTAGAACTATAATTTTTCTATTCCGAACAAAACCTAATTCCGTCACGTCTTACGCCGACTATGAGCGACGATCCTGTCGATCTCCTCGTCATTGGGGGCGGCATCAACGGCGTCGGCATCGCCCGCGATGCCGCCGGGCGTGGACTAAAAGTCACACTCGTCGAGCAGTCGGATCTCGCGGCCGCCACCTCATCAGCCAGCACCAAACTCGTCCATGGAGGACTGCGATACCTCGAGAGCTTCGAGTTCCGCCTCGTCCGTGAGTCGCTTCTTGAGCGAGAACGCCTGCTTGCAATCGCTCCCCACTTGGTACGACCGATGGAGTTCATCCTCCCCCATGTGCCCGGGCTCAGGCCGCGATGGCAAATCCGGCTTGGGCTGTTCTTCTACGATCACATCGGCATACGACAGCGCCTTCCGGCCTCCCGCAGCCTCTCCCTCGCGGGCACACAATACGGGGAGCCCCTTCGGGAGCACATCACACATGGCTTTGCCTACGCGGATTGCGCGGTCGATGACAGCAGGCTCGTCGTGCTCAATGCCATGGATGCGGCACGACGAGGCGCGAGCATCCACACGCGTACTCGTTTTCTGTCTGCCGAGCACTCAGGTGATGCCTGGCGCGCCAGCTGCAGAAGTGAGCTGACGGGCGCGCGCTTGAGAATCAGTGCACGGGGCATCGTGAATGCCGGTGGACCATGGGTCGACCGTGTGCTGAATGCTCTGCCTGGCGTGCGCAACGACGCGCAACTGCGTCTCGTGAAAGGCAGTCACATCGTTGTCCCGCAGCTCTACTCAGGTGAGCACGCGTTTCTCCTGCAGAATTCCGACGGACGCGTCATATTCACCATTCCTTACGAAGGCCGCTTTACGCTCGTGGGCACTACGGACGTGCCGTGCGGATCGGATCCGGAAGAAGCGAGGATCAGCGCCGCGGAGCTCGACTACCTTTGCAAGTCCGTCAACGGATATTTTCGCGGGCGCCTCACTGCCAACGAGGTCAGGTGGAGCTACACAGGAATTCGTCCGCTTGTAGACGATGAGGCTGCGACGGCTTCGAGAGTCACTCGTGATTACCGGCTCGAACTCAGTGCCGAGCAGCCCGCGCTGCTCTCGGTGTTTGGCGGCAAGCTCACAACCTATCGCAAGCTCGCGGAGGCCGCGCTCGAGAAATTGCAGCCGATTATCGGTGGATCTCGCTACACGTGGACCGATCGAGCGCCCCTCCCTGGTGGCGATTTCCAGAACGGCGACTTCGGAGCATTTCTCGATGCCGCAAAACGGCGCTGGCGCTTCCTGCCGGATGCTCTGGCCGCGCGGCTGGCTCGTACGTATGGCACCGAGATGGAGAAGATATTGGATGGCGCGACAGAGTTGAACGATCTGGGCGATCATTTCGGAGCGGGGCTGACCGCGGCCGAAGTACGCCATCTCACGACCCGGGAATGGGCGGTAACGGCCGAGGATATTCTCTGGCGCAGAACCAAGACAGGACTGCACATGACGGCAAGCGAGCATGCACTCGTTGAGCTCTACCTCGGCAAGCGCAGCGAGCCGAGGCGATCGGTCAGGATCAGCGACTGACGCTCGACCCATCACGTCTCAGCGCCGAGGACATCCTTCCATGCAGCTCGTTGATGTGAGTCTGCGGTCCGGTTCCGAGACCTGGCTGTATCCGCTGTCGCTGACACTCGCGCGGACGCAGATCAATGTGCTGCTGGGTGCAACCCGTGCGGGGAAGACATCGTTGCTGAGGACTCTCGCCGGGCTCGAGCGACCCGCGACCGGACGAGTGCTGTCGGCCGGCGGGCGAGATGTGACCCACGTGCCGGTGCGAGCGCGAAGCGTCGCAATGGTCTATCAACAATTCATCAACTACCCCTCCTTCACCGTCTACGACAACATCGCCTCACCGCTCCGCGTCGCCGGGGTCGCTGCCCGCGAAATTCGCGAACGTGTGACTGCGATGGCGCAAACGCTCCGCCTGTCGAGTGTGTTGTCGCGATATCCAGCGGAGCTTTCCGGAGGCCAGCAACAGCGTGTCGCGTTGGCGCGCGCGCTGGCGAAGGATGCAGATCTGCTCCTGCTGGATGAGCCTTTGGTGAATCTCGATTTCAAGCTCCGCGAAGAGCTCAGAAACGAGCTGCCGCGTCTGTTCGCAAGGCGTGAGACAACCGTGGTGTATGCCACGACCGAACCGCACGAGGCGCTACAGCTGGGCGGACACACGCACCTGCTCGTCGCCGGCCGGCTGGTTCAGTCCGGTCCGGCACTCGATGTGTTTCGGCGGCCCACGACGCTCCCCGCGGCGCAGGCGTTCAGCGATCCGCCTTTGAACGTCATCCCTGCGAGGCTCGATTTCGCGCGGGGGAGTGCACTCCTCGCCGACGACATGGCCCTGCCATTGCCGGGCTCGCTGCTGGCCACCTTGCCGCGATCGATCGATGGCGTGGTCCTGGGGCTGCGAGCACATCAACTCACACTGGCGCCGGGCGACGAACCCGCGTGTCGCATCGACGGGCACGTCGATCTGGCGGAGATCAGCGGCTCGGAGACGTACGTACACGTTTCGCGAGCCGGCCTGTCCCTCGTAGCGCAAGTGCCCGGCGTACACCGGCTGTCGATCGGAGAGCCACGGACGCTGTACTTCAAAGCGGCCGATCTGTATTGCTTCGATGAACGAGGCGCCCTGCTCTTTTCACCGCGGTATTGATGGAATGGCGCAGATTCAACTGATCGATCTCGGCCATTCCTATGAATCCCGGCCGGCGTCGTCCAGGCCGGCGCGTGCCCACGAGGCGGACCCGTGGGCTCTCAAGCCGATGACCATGAGCTGGAATGACGGGGGTGCCTACGCCCTGCTCGGACCCTCCGGGTGCGGCAAGACCACGCTCCTCAATATCATCTCCGGACTCCTTCAGCCCACGCGCGGCCGGATCCTGTTCGATGAGCGCGACGTCACGGCCCTCCCACCCGAATCCCGCAACATCGCACAGGTGTTCCAGTTCCCGATCGTCTACGACACGATGACAGTATTCGAGAACCTCGCGTTTCCGCTTCGCAATCGCGGCTGGCACGCCGCTGACATCGAGCAGCGCGTCCGGGAAATCAGCGCAATTCTCGATCTCGATGCGGACCTCGGTCGCAGGGCGCGCGGCTTGTCGGCCGAGGCAAAACAGAAGATTTCGCTCGGCCGTGGGCTGGTGCGCCCCGACGTGGCCGCCGTGCTCTTCGATGAACCGCTGACGGTGATCGACCCGCACCTCAAGTGGCTCTTGCGGCGCAAGCTCAAGCAGATCCATCAGCAGCTCCGCCTGTCCCTGATCTACGTCACGCACGACCAGACCGAAGCGCTGACCTTCGCCGATCGCGTGGTCGTCATGACGCACGGTGAGATCGTGCAGGTGGGAACGGCTGAGGAGTTGTTCGAGGTGCCCGAGCACCGCTTCGTGGGAGAGTTCATCGGAAGTCCCGGAATGAACTTTCTCGAGTGCGCCTGGGACGGCAACTCGGCGCGCATCGAGGGCATCGTAATCAGGACGGTCAGCGCCATGCGCCCAGCGCGCCAGGACTCGCTTGCGATCGGCATTCGACCGGAGTACGTGCAGATCGTGCCGGGCCCCGGCCCAAATTGCGTCCCGGTGCACATCGTATCGGTGCGCGATGTGGGCGTGAGCACGATGGTAGCGCTCGAAGTCGCAGGCCGTTCGGCCTGGGCGAAACTGCGCGCGCCCTGCGCGCTGTCAGCGTCTGAACGCACGTTCGCACATTTTCCCCCGGAGCGATGTGCGCTTTACGCAGGCGACAGGAGGGTGGCGTGAACGGGCCGAAACCTGTGAATCAGCGGGCGTGGTGGCTGGTGCTGCCCGTGCTGGTGAGCGTTGCATTCTCGGCAATCATTCCGCTCATGACGGTCGTCAACTACTCGGTACAGGACATCCTGGGTCCCACCCAACGAGTTTTCGTCGGCATGGAGTGGTTCAGGGAGGTGTTGCGCGATTCGGAGCTGCATGGCGCGCTGCTGCGACAACTGGTCTTTTCCGGAGCTGTGTTGCTCATCGAGATGCCACTTGGCGTTGCCCTCGCGCTCGCGATGCCCCAGAGCGGCTGGCGCGCTTCTCTGGCGCTGGTGCTCTTCGCGATGCCGCTGCTCATCCCGTGGAACGTGGTCGGCACCATCTGGCAGATATTTGCCCGCCCCGATATCGGGATGCTGGGTCACGCCCTCACCCAGCTCGGGTTCGACTACAACTACGCGCAGCATTCGATGGATGCCTGGATCACCGTGCTCTTGATGGACGTCTGGCACTGGACGAGCCTGGTCGCCCTCCTTGCCTACGCCGGGCTGCGCTCGATACCGGAGGCGTACTACCAGGCGGCGGCGATTGACGGCGCTTCGCGTTGGGCCGTGTTCCGGCACATCGAGCTTCCCAGGCTCCGCTCCGTTCTCATGATCGCGGTCCTGTTGCGATTCATGGACAGCTTCATGATCTACACCGAGCCTTTCGTGCTCACGGGCGGCGGGCCCGGTACGGCCACGACCTTCCTGTCGCAATACCTCACGCAAAAGGCGGTCGGCCAGTTCGATCTGGGTCCCGCAGCGGCCTTCTCGCTCGTCTACTTTCTGATCATTCTGCTCGTCTGCTTCATGCTCTATTCCTTCATGAAAGACATCGATACGCGGGAGTCCCCGTGAGCTCGCGCCCCTCTCGTGCCTTTCCCGGACGCACTCTGCTGATCGCGCTCTATTGCGTATTCACGCTCGCACCCATCTATTGGATGGTGCATATGAGCATGCGGAGCAATGAAGCGATTACGAGCACGTTTTCCTGGCTTCCCGAATCGCTCTCGCTCGCCAACTACATCCGGATCTTCACCGATCCGGCCTGGTACGGCGGATACATCAATTCATTGATCTACGTCGCCATCAACACGCTTCTGTCGGTGGGGGTCGCGCTGCCCGCCGCGTATGCGTTCTCTCGCTATTCATTTCTCGGCGACAAGCATCTGTTCTTCTGGCTGTTGACCAACCGCATGACGCCACCCGCGGTGTTCCTGCTGCCGTTCTTCCAGCTCTACACTGCCGTCGGGTTGATGGACACACATCTGGCCGTTGCGCTCGCTCACATGGTCTTCAACGTACCGCTTGCGGTGTGGATTCTCGAGGGCTTCATGTCGGCCGTACCGCGCGAAATCGATGAGACCGCATACATCGACGGCTATTCTTTTCCGCGGTTCTTCGCTCGCATCTTCCTGCCGCTCGTGAAGGCAGGTAGCGGTGTCACGGCATTCTTCTGCTTCATGTTCTCGTGGGTGGAGCTGCTGCTGGCGCGGACGCTCACCTCGGTGGACGCGAAGCCCATTGCCGCAACCATGACCCGCACGGTTTCGGCCGCGGGCATGGACTGGGGAACACTCGCCGCAGCCGGTGTTCTGACGTTGCTCCCGGGCGCTCTGGTGATCTGGTTCGTGCGCAAATACATTGCGAAGGGATTTGCGATGGGGAGGGTTTGAAACGATGGACGCTCTGGTGTGGATGGCCTGGACACCTCCTGTCGCGATTTTCTTCGCGGGCATCGTATTGCTGCTGGTGGCGATGACGGTGTGGGAAATCCGCTCCCCTTCCGTCGCGCGCAGAGGGTTTTTGCCACTCGACACGACACGCGGCGATCGCCTCTTCATCGGGCTCCTGGTCGCCGCTTATCTGAATCTTGTGTGGGCCGGACTCACGGATCTCGCGCAATGGTATGGCGCGGGTCTCGGTTTCATCGCGCTGGCGCTCGTCATGAGATGGGGCTGAGTTGCATGGAGAGAGGGAGACGGAATATGAGAATCGCACTTCTTTTCTGCCTGGGCTGCGTTCTCGTGTGCTCGCCGGCACGCGCGGATGAGGCCGCGGCGACGCGCTGGATCGACCGCGAATTCCAGCCCTCGACGCTCTCCAGGGAACAACAGCTCGCGGAGCTGAAGTGGTTCATCGCGGCGGCCGCGCGGCTCAAGGCGCAGGGCGTGCGCGAGGTCAGCGTCGTTTCCGAGACGCTGACGACGCACGAATACGAGTCCCGGACGCTGGCGCGCGCGTTCGAGGAAATCACCGGTATCGAGGTGAAGCACGATCTCATCCAGGAAGGCGACGTCGTCGAGAAGCTCCAGACTTCGATGCAGTCCGGCAGGTCGATCTATGACGGCTGGATCAGCGACTCCGATCTCATCGGCACTCATTATCGCTATGGCGCCATCCTGCCCCTTTCGGACTTCATTGCCGGCACCGGCAAGCCGTATACGAATCCAGGGCTGGACGTGGCGGATTTCATTGGGACGAAGTTCACGACGGCGCCGGACGGCAAGCTGTACCAGCTGCCCGACCAGCAGTTTGCGAACTTGTACTGGTTTCGTGCGGACTGGTTCGCCCGCAGCGACTTGAAGGAGCGCTTTCGCAAGAAGTACGGTTACGAGCTGGGGGTGCCGCTCAACTGGAGCGCCTATGAGGACATCGCCGAGTTCTTCACCAACGACGTAAAGCAGATCGACGGCAAGCGCGTCTACGGCCACATGGACTACGGCAAGAAAGATCCCTCGCTCGGCTGGCGCTTTACCGATGCCTGGCTCTCCATGGCCGGGACCGCCGACAAGGGCATCCCGAATGGGGTCCCCGTCGACGAATGGGGCATTCGCGTGGCCGCCGACAAATGCACACCGGTCGGCGCCTCCGTCGAGCGCGGCGGCGCCGCGAACTCGCCAGCCGCCGTATACGCGCTCACGAAGTACATGGACTGGATGAAGAAATACGCGCCACCGCAATCGATGGGCATGACGTTCTCTGAAGCCGGACCGGTGCCTGCGCGCGGGGAAATCGCCCAACAGGTTTTCTGGTACACAGCTTTTACTGCTGATATGACCAAGCCCGGATTGCCCGTCGTCAATCCGGACGGCACGCCGAAGTGGCGCATGGCGCCGTCTCCGCATGGCCCGTACTGGAAGGACGGCATGCAGAACGGCTATCAGGACGTGGGCTCGTGGACGTTCTTCCGCAACCATGACCCCAATCGCCTCGCGGCGGCATGGCTGTACGCGCAGTTCGTCACCGCGAAAAGTGTCTCGCTGAGAAAATCCATCGTTGGCCTCACCTTCATACGCGACAGCGACATTCGTCACGAATATTTCACGCGCAATGCGGCGAAATTTGGGGGTCTCATCGAGTTCTATCGAAGTCCTGCACGCGTCGCATGGACTCCGACGGGTACGAACGTCCCTGATTACCCGAAGCTGGCGCAGCTTTGGTGGCAGAACGTAGCAACCGCGGTGTCGGGCGAACGTACGCCGCAGGCCGCGATGGACAACCTCGCTGAGCAGATGGATCGCATCTTGGCGCGCCTCGAGCGCGCGGGCATGAAGAAGTGCGCGCCGAAGCTGAATGAGAAGAAAGCCGCTGGTGCGTGGCTATCGGCCAACGCAGCGCCGTGGTCGAAGCTGGCGAACGAGAAACCAAAGGGTGAAACGATCGACTACGATCGCCTGCTCGAAGCGTGGAGGCAGGGTCGCGTTCGTTGAGCGCCCGCTCCAATACGCAGATCTATGCAAGCTTCAAACGCCGCAGACTATGTAGCTGCGCTCGACCAAGGGACAACCAGCACGCGCTGCATCGTCTTCAATCGCCGCGGATCCATCATCGCGCAGGCGCAGAAAGAGCATACGCAGTTCTATCCGCGCCCCGGCTGGGTTGAGCACGATGCGCTGGAGATCTGGCGGAATACGCGCGAGGTCATCGCAGAAGCGTTCAAACGAGCCGCTCTGACCTCGCGGAACATCGCCGCATTCGGCATCACCAACCAACGCGAATCGACCGTGCTGTGGGATCGGCGCAGTGGCTTGCCGGTGCATCATGCGCTGGTATGGCAGGACATACGGGTTGATGCCCTCGCGGAAGAATACGCCCGCGAGGGCGGCCGCGATCGTTTCCGCGCAAAATCGGGCCTCCCTCTCGCCAGCTACTTCAGCGCACTGAAACTGCAGTGGCTATTGGATAACGTTTCCGGCGCGCGCTCTCGCGCCGAGCGCGGGGAACTCCTCTTCGGCACGCTCGACAGCTGGCTCGTGTGGAATCTCACGGGCGGCGCGCGCGGCGGAGTTCATCTCACCGACGTCACCAATGCGAGCCGCACGCAGCTGCTGAATCTCAGCACGCTCGACTGGGACCCGGAGCTGCTGGAGGTGTTTCGCATTCCCCCGAGCGTTCTGCCGCATATAGCGCCCTCGAGCGAACGGTACGCGGAGGCGACGGAGGCGCCGATTTCCGGGGTCACGATTGCGGGGATTCTTGGAGACCAGCAAGCGGCGCTGGTTGGGCAGACCTGTTTCGAGCCCGGGGCGGTCAAGAATACTTATGGAACTGGCTGCTTTCTGCTCATGAACACGGGTCACCAAGCGGTGCCATCTCGTGCGGGACTCATCACTACCGTTGCCTATCAGTTCGGGAGTGAGCCCGCCTGCTATGCGCTCGAAGGCTCCATCGCCATGACCGGCGCGCTCGTGCAATGGCTGCGCGATAGCCTGCATCTGATCGCCTCATCGGCCGAAGTCGAGGCCTTGGCGCGTGAAGTCACGGACAACGGCGGAGTGTACTTCGTGCCGGCGTTCTCGGGATTGTTCGCCCCCCATTGGAATGCAGGCGCACGCGGCCTCATGATCGGTCTGACGCGCTTCGTGACTAGCGCTCACATCGCACGCGCGGCGCTGGAAGCGACGGCCTTTCAGACACGCGAGGTCGTGGAATCCATGCAGCAGGATGTTGGCATCTCGGTGCCGGAACTGCGGGTCGACGGCGGCATGGTGATGAATGAGTTGCTGATGCAATTCCAAGCGGACATTCTCGATCTTCCTGTGGTGCGCCCGCATGTGACGGAGACCACGGCACTCGGCGCCGCGTATGCCGCCGGACTTGCGGTCGGCTATTGGAGTGACCGCGCTGACCTCGTCGCGAACTGGGGCGCCGCCCAGCGATGGACAGCAGCCATCTCTGCCGAGCGGCGCGAGCAGCTGTACGGACGATGGCGCAAGGCCGTCAGCCGTACAGTCGATTGGCTCGATTGACTCCAGTCTCGCCTCTTCACTGCAACTGGACCTGGCTCGGTTAGTTGGACGCCGCCCCAGCTAGCAAACTCACCCCACCGTTCCATTCGTGAGCCTTGACACCGGCATGACCCGGTTACATGCCCGAAAACAACATTTCTAGTCTATTTATCTTCTAAAACGAATATATCCTTCACCTTCGAGTTCGAATTGGTCTGAGGCGCGAAACCGGCGCGGACGCAGCTCGCCCGCTTTTGCCCTCCAACTCAGAAGGGGGCGAGTTGCTTCGCGCCGGGTGGCGCAACGATTCAGACTGGATTGTTGGGCGCGCCCCGGGCGAGATCATTGAAAGGCTGCAGGGCATGAACATCGTAAGATTCTGGGCGCCGTTAGCCGCTTTGATCATCGGGCTACACACCGCACCAGCACTGCACGCCGATTCTCTCCCTAGAGTGAAGGTCGTTGGGCCAGTGCCGGTAACTTCTCACTCTTATCCATTCGGTGCCGCGAATCACACGCGCGTCCCGCAGGACCTGCGGCAAATGGGTTACGTTGAGGAGGAATATTTCTTCAGCGGCGTTCGGGCCTCATCGCTCCTCCGCCAGCGTGGATGAGCTGCCTGTACAACCCTCCTGGGAGTCAACAATCGCTTCCGATACGAGTTGCTGGCCCGCGAGGACTGCGTCGGACGACGTCTCGTTGCGAACAAGTCCGCGATCGGAATGTGTTCATCTGCGGGGACGCTGCACACCTCTGGGTGCCGTACGCAGGCTACGGAACGCCGGCAGCGCCGATGCGATGAATCTGTCGTGGATGTTGGCCGCGCATCTGCAAGGATGGGCGCCGGCAAGCATCCTCGACGCTCACGAGAAAGAGCGCCTGCCTACAGTCGAGCAAGTGTCACGGCTAGTGGCTGATTACGCCCAGCACGCAATCAGAGAGCGAACCACGCTGCCCGTCGAGATTGAAGCTGATACGCCCGAGGGCGCCGCGGCGCGCGCGCGGATCGGCTTGGCCGCCTACCAGCTGCATGTGCAGCAGTTCGCGTGTGCAGGATGGACCTTGGTACACGCTGCTACGTTTCGATCCACACGTCGATATCACGGGCCTGATGGATACCGCTGCCAGGTGCGGCGTGCCGATCGCAACGCTCGACGTCTTCTCTAGCGAGCGCATCGTGCCCTACCGGCACAAACTCCTGCTCAGCGGACCGGATCGGCACGTTGCTTGGCGGAGCGATAGCATCCCACATGAGCCAGGCAGGCCGATCGATCTCGTGCGTGGAGCCAATTCAGCCTGAATATCGGTAGTTTCCACCACCCGCTTCGGGCGGATGGTGACGAATCCGAACCCTTGCAAGCGACTGAGTTTGTTGGACGACATTCCAGAACGGCCCTCCGCCAAAGCGGAGGTGCATTCATTGAAAATCAAGCAGTTCCTAACTCCTACCGGTTTCCGGATGTGGGACCAGCGCGTGCCTTCTGGCGGAAGGTGGCGGAGCGGACGGGACTCGAACCCGGTCAAGGGCAAGAAGAATCAGTAAGGTACTCCCCTGCTGCGTGGCCAATCGCTCGTGTCATGTCTGCGTCACTGGTAACAGGTTCCAATATCGATCCATGGCGTCCATCGGAGGGATCAAATCCATGCCGCTCACAACCGAAGACACGACGTTCACCCACGACGTGCTGGGGCGTTACGTCTGCAACACTTTCGATGAAGCCCTCGTTACCAGTGATGCGAGCGCGCGCGCCGCTGCGGGGCTGCCCGCACGCAACGATCTGCGGCCGTTCGACTACATCATCATTGGTGGCGGCACTTTCGGTGCGGCGCTTGCGGAGCACCTTTGGTTCCGCAGCAGCAACCGCAGCGAGCGCATCCTGGTACTGGATGGCGGGCCGTTCCTCATCCCGGAGCATGTGCAGAATCTGCCGGTGCTGGGCCTGGGAGCGGGCGATCCGCGCAAGGATCATCAGCCGCAAAAAGAGGTGTGGGGGCTCGCGTGGAACTCGAGCGATCCCGTCGGCTTTCCCGGTCTTGCCTACTGTATCGGCGGACGATCGGTGTATTGGGGCGGCTGGTCGCCGCGTCTGTTGGACTCGGAGCTGCCCAAGGATCGGTGGCCGAAGGCCGTGCTCGATGACCTCACGGCGAAGAATCTTCCGGATGGACGCAAAGGATACTTCCGTCAGGCCAGCGATCAGATCGGAGTGACCGAGACCAACGATTTCATCTTCGGTGACCTGCAGCACGCGATGCGACTGCAGCTCTTCAATGGCCTCGCCACCGTAACGGACGCGATTGATCTCGGCACGTTGCCAGACCACCCCGCCGTGGAATACCGCGACACGCCTGCGACACTCGCTGACCTCGCGGCGCTACTCGGTATCGAGCTTCCCAATCCGCCGCCGCCCATGGAGCAACTGAAGAAGCAGGCGAAGCTCGAAGCGCCGCTTGCGGTACAGGGCCGATCCGGCCACGCGGGATTCTTTCCGTTCAATAAGTTCAGTGCCGTGCCACTTCTGATGAAGGCGGCACGTGAAGCGGCGATCAAATCGAATTTCGAGGATGTCAAGAAACGCCTGATGGTCGTGCCGCGCTGTCATGTGCTCAACCTGATCACCACGGTCGACGTGGGCGGGCAGCGCGTGTCTGAGATCGTCACGGAGCGAGGACGGCTGACAGTGTCGCCGGACGCAAAGGTGATCGTTGCACTCGGGACTGTCGAGAGCACGCGCGTCGCTCTTCTCTCATTTGGCAGCAACGGAAGAATCGGTCGAAATCTGCTGGCGCACCTGCGATCGAATCTCGACATCCGCGTGCCGCGCGCGTCCCTGGCGAACCTGCCGCCCACGGCGAAAGCGCTCGAAGCCGCAGCCCTCTTCGTCAAAGGACGCCATGAGTTCAAGAAGCCCGACGGGACGCCGGATGGCGTCGGACACTTTCACTTCCAGATCACCGCATCGGGACTGGGCGCAGTCGGAGCGGATTCCGAAGCCGAGCTCTTCAAGAAGATTCCCGATATCGACACCTTCGACGCGCACAGGAACGCCACCGATTCGCACGTCGTTCTGACGATCCGCGGCATCGGCGAGATGCAGCCCAGACCAGACGGCGATTTCAGTAACTCCGTGACGCTCGATCTGAACCCGCAGCAGAACGACGAGTTCCAGATGCGCCGCGCGTTCGTGAATCTGGTGCCGACCTCCCGCGACAACGAGCTGTGGGATGCGATGGACAAAGCCTCGGATGAGGTCGCGAAGGTCTTTGCGAATGGACAGAAGATCGATGTGATCAAGAATGGGCAGGTCATCGCGTCGAACGTCGATACCACGCAGCTCAAGACCATCCTTCCTTACAAATTCTCGGATCTGAGCGGCCCCGGTCGGCGCGATGGCGTCGGGACGACTCACCACGAGGCGGGTACGCTGCGAATGGGCGATGATCCGAGCACCTCCGTGACGGACGCAAACTGCCGCTTTCACAATATCAGCAATGCTTACGTGGCCGCACCGGCGCTTTTTCCGACGATCGGCTCGCCGAACCCGATGCTCACAGGCATCGCGTTGGTGCGGCGGCTCGGGGATCACCTGTTGCCGGAACCGCCCCCAGCAAAGCTGGAGCCAGGCTTCACCTATCTCTTCGATGGAAGCGACGCGCAGTTTGCGAACTGGCAGATGGCGGGGGGCGGCAACTTCGCACGATTCGGCCGAACGATCATCGCGCAACAGGACGGAAGGGGTATCGGCCTGCTGTTTCATACCAACCAGCAATTGGAGAATTTCATTCTGCGGCTGGACTTTCTGCTCCCGCACCCCCGCGGCAACAACAACGACAATTCGGGCGTTTTCGTCCGCTTCCGCGACCCGCGTCTACCCGACCCCGCGCCGGTGCCTGGCGACTCGCCGAACAACGCCGCTTTCGTTGCAGTACATACGGGATTCGAAGTTCAAATCGATGAGGAAGCGCGTGGGGATACGCGCTTCGGCGAACCCGACGGATCCTTCTTTGCGCGGACGGCAGCAATCTACAAGATCAAGTCGCTGGGTACGGCGCCGGGACAGCAGGACTACAAGAACACGCAGAATCTGGCGGCGGAACGCTGGCACAGCTACGAAATCGAGGTGAAGAATCAGGACTACATCGTTCGTCTCAACGGCGTCGAAGCCACACGCTTCACGCGCAGTCCGGCGGATACCGCTCGAGGCAATCCGCCGAGCGTCGATCCGCACTCGGGATTCATCGGCCTGCAGACGCACACAGGCAACGTGGCTTTTGCGAATGTTCGAGTCAGGACAATCTGATTGAGACCATACCGCTGTCCCGTTAGCGCTCGGCCGCGTAGCGGGATGCGCTCCCGCTTGCGAAGTGGGCGGCTCGTTGAGCTGTCCACTTCGCATCGGGCAGGTCGCGCTTGCTTGATGGCTGTCAACTGCCATCCGGCAATGATCGAGGGCTTGCGAAGTTAGCAGGTAACTTCCCGGTCAATTCCTGTAGCCAGGCAACGATGTCCTGCGTATCCGCGTCGCTCAACTCAACACCGAGCTGCACTCGCGCCATGATTCTGACGGCTTCAGCAAGCGTTGCCACCGAGCCATCGTGAAAGTACGGTGCTGTCATCCCGACGTTGCGGAGGCTCGGCACGCGGAAGACGTAGAGATCCGCAGGATCGTGCGTCACGTCGACACGTCCGTTATCGACAGGCTGACTCCCCGTGACTTTCCAGTAATCCTCCACGAGGCCGAACTTGCGGAACTTCGTTCCGCCGATGCCCACACCGTCGTGACACGTAACGCAACCCATGTTGATGAACTTCTCGAGACCCGCACGCGCCGCCGGGGAAAGAGCGCTGACTTTGCCGGCAAGATATGCGTCAAATGGTGAGGGCGTGACTAAAGTGCGCTCGTAAGCGCCTATCGCTTTCGCAACGTTCTCGGCAGTGATGGGATTTGCCTCGCCGGGAAATGCTGCCTTGAAGAGGCGTACATAGCCTTGGTTATGGCCGAGGCGATCCAGCACTGCCTGCTCGTCCGGTTGTCCCGACGTGATTGGCGAGGTCAGCGCTTTGCGTACCTGATCCTCCACACTTGCGCGATCGCCGCGCCAGTGAATGACGTTGAGGGCAGCGTTGAGGTTAGTGGGTGCGTTACGTGCGTGCGGCCGTGAGCGCACACCGACCGATTTCGGCAATCCGTCGGTTCCGTAACGCGCCGGTTGGTGACACGTCGAGCAGCTCAGATTTCCGTCCACCGTGAGCCGCTGATCGAAGAAAAGCATTCGGCCGAGGGTCGCGCGGGCCTTCGATATCGGCAGATCGGGTGTACCCATGTCTTGCGGTAACGGCTGAAATATCTCCCTTGCACGAGTCAGCAGAGGGTCTTGCGCCGCTCCCGCCAGGGCCGGCACGAACGCAAACGCCAGCATTAGCAGCAACAGACGCATGGCCATCGGTCCCTCGGGCCTGACGCGGGGTTATCCGCGTGTCCTCACGAACCACGCTTCACGTTTGCGAGATCGAGCGCTGCGCGCAGGCCCTGCGCCAGCTTCTGCGCATCGTCATTGGCCCAGAAGTGCATGAAGTACAGGCGCGGTGTCTCATCCACCATATGGCTGTGGAGTGCCGTTACTTCGATGCCGTTCTGACGCAGCGCTTTCATGACAGGGGTGACTTCGCTCCCGAGCAATACGAAATCACCGGTGATTGCCGCCTTACCGCCGCCGGTTGGCTGAAAGTTGATCGCGGTACCGGTGCCCATCGGTGCCGGAACGGCCATGCCTCCCTCCGTGATCGCTTCCGCGCGCGGGATTCCAAACTGGTACACACCACCATTGTTGTTGCCCTTGGCGCCGAGCGTCTTTTCGAGCGCTGCGGTATCAAGGTCGACCGCAGGTGGCGCGCTGGCGGCCGGCGCCTGGGTAAGGGGTGTCTTGCTCATTGAGAGCGCTGCGCGGACGGACTCGGCGAGCTTCGCCGGATCCCCGTGCCCGCCAACGTGCATGTAGAACACCGGCACTGATGTGCGGAGCAGATGATTGTGGATCGCGCTCACTTCCAGACCGTCCTCCAGAAGCTTCTTCATCACGGGATTGATCTCGGTGTCGGTGAGTACGAGGTCACCCATCACCATGGTGTCCGAGCCCATGGGCTCGAATGCGAGCCACCCTCCGAGGGCGAATGACGGTTTGATTGCCACACCATCGACGGTCACCTTCAGATCGGATCGCGGTATGCCGTAGCGATGGATGCCGCCGGCCTGCTCGGCACCCTTTCTCCCAAGCGCCTGATCGACCTTGGACCAGTCGGTCTCTGCCGCTGCCGCCGTTGTACTGATCAGGATCGCCGCAAAGACGGAAAGGGTACGCATCATCGGTCTTCTCCGTAGTCGCCAGCCGATCAGTCTAGGGGAACGGGCACAAAGCATTTCTTAAAGTTCATTAAGACTCTACGGCTCGCGCGTACACCCAACGAGAGCGTGCTCTTGGCCTTCACCTTCGGTGCCAGACCGTCGCGATGACTCGGCTCTTGTCGCCGCGCTGCTCGCCTCATCCGCACGCGCGGGCAAGCGACCTTAACGAACATTCAGAATCGCTCCCGAGCGCGTGGCCTAGACTCGCCTGCAACTCACATCCGGAGGAGATTCTCATGCTGCGGGTCCTCGCCCTCGCAATGCTAGCGACATCACTCATCCCCTTCACTGCGCATGCCGCGGACTCCGGCGACGCGGATACGATCAAACGCCTGCCGACGAGCAAGCACACGCTCGTGGACGGAATCCGGCAGGCCGAGCAGGCGAACGGCGCGGCCATTTCCGCGAAGTTCGAATTCGAAGACGGTAAATTCTGGTTGAGCGTCTACACGGCGAAAGACGGTCGCGCGAAGGATGCCGAACACAACACCCTGATGGAGCTCAAGGGCGAGGCCAATGCCGCGGTCTGGAAGCCGGACACCGAGGTGTTCTCTGACAAGGAACACCTCACGCGCTCCGCTATGCAATTGACCCTCATGCAGCTGACGAAAATGACTTTGGCGGACATCGTAACGAAAGCCTCGCAAGGCCAATCCGGCATGCCCTACTCGGCGATTCCGGCCGTGGCGAATGGCAAGGCGGTCGTCGTCGTGCGGTTTGCCGCGCCGGACGGCAAAACGAGCGCGGTGAACGTCGACTTGCGCTAAGCACGCGGACCAGGCGCCAGAGCGCAACTGTGCCCGGTGTCAGACCGATTCGACAGCGGGCACTCACGTGCCTCCGCAAGCGGCAAACAGTCCTGCTTCTCGCATCTGCCGCGAGCTTCCTGCATGCGGCCGGGTGCACGCACATCGAACCCCAACCCCTCGAGCCGAAGCGCTCGCTCGAGATGCTCGAGCAGCGCCGGCTGACCGATGCCGATGTGCTGGCCCGTGTGCAGGCGGCGTTTCCTGACTCGGAACGCGCGCCGCAAGCGACATGGGATCGCGGTGAGCTTCTCGTTGCAGCGTTGCACCTCAATCCGGCGCTCGCCGAGGCTCGTTCGCGGATCACCCAAGCCGCCGCAGCGCTGCCGACGGCGCGCGCCTTGCAGAATCCCATCGTCAGTCTTGCCAGCGAATACAATCTTTCGCGCGCGGCCGAGCCGACATGGTTGTGGGGCATCAGCTCGAGCGTTCTGCTCGATACATTCCTGTCCCGCAATCTGAGGACGCAGATCGCTGCAACGGGTGTGCGCGGCGCGCGCGCGGATTTTGCCGACGCGGTGTGGTCCGCACGGCGAGAGCTGCGGATAGCGCTCCTCTCTGTTGTCATCGCGGAGCGCCGCGTTCCGACGCTTGAATTGCAAACCCAATGGCGCGACGAGCTGGTGCGGCTCTCCCGCGCGCGAGTCTCTGCGGGCGAAGCAGCTCGCCCGGACGCGTTGCAGGCGGAACTCGAGCTGGTTCGTTCGCGAGTAGCGCTCGAAGATGCACGCCGCGCGCAAGCCGAAGCGCGCGCGAAGCTCGCCGCAACAGTCGGCGTGTCGATGACGGCACTGAATGGAGCCTTGCTGCGCTGGGACGATCTCGAGCAACTGAGCCTCCCGCCGCAATCCCAGCTGGCAGCCTTGCGCGAGCGCGCGCTGCTCGCAAGGCCCGATCTGGAACGTGCGATCGCCGATTACGACACCCGTGAGCTCGAGCTCAGACAGCAGATTCGCGCTCAGTATCCTCAGGTCGCTCTCGGGCCGGGCTACACGTGGGATCATGGCGTGCGCAAAATCACGCTGGGAGCTTCCCTATCGTTGCCGATATTCAATCGGAACCAGGGCCCGATCGGTGAGGCGCTGGCGCGTCGCGAAGCGGCGGGTCAACACGCTCTGGCCGTGCAGGCGAGGATATTGAACGAGCTCGAAGCGCAAACACAGCTCTATGTCAGCGCGCTCAGCGCGCTGGACCGAGCGAGGGAGCAGCGTGCGGTGAGTGAAGCGCTGGCGCAGTCCGCGCGGAACGCGCTTGCTATCGATGCGCAAGACCGGCCGACCACAGTGTCCGCCGAGGTGGCAGTGGGCACTGAACGCCTCGCAGAGCTCGATGCCCTCGAGCGCGCGCATCTGATGCTCGGTCAGCTCGAGGATGCGCTACGCGCGCCGTTGTTTGGCCCAGAGACAGCTCTGCTTCGCGACGGGTCACTCAGCGCGGTCCCGGCAGATTCGCCATGAGAGTCGGCGCTTCCGTCCGCTGGGCGTGCGCTCTCGTCGTCGCTTCGAGCGCCGTGCGCGCCGGAGTCGATCTCGACCCCGAGCAACGGAAGAACCTGGGGATTCAAACCGAGCGCCCGCAAGTCACGGTGATCGCGCGCACGTGGTCCGCAAGCGCGCAGGTGCTCGACGTTGCACCCCTCGTGGCAATTCTCACGGAGCTGCATTCCGCCGAGACTGCAGCGGCGGCATCTGCAGGCGAGCTCGCAAGAACCGAGAAGCTTCACCGGGCCGAAACCAACGTCGCGCTCAAAGCGGTCGAGGCAGCGCGGTCGCAAGCTGCGGCTGATGCCGGTCGGGTTGCAGCGGCGAGATCGCAGCTGTTTGCAACCTGGGGACCAGGCGTTGCATCTCTCTCTCCATCCGCGCGGCAGGCGCTTCTCGAGCAAGTGCTGGCCGCTCACGGTGCTCTAGTGCGCGTAGAACCCACCACGATAGTTCCACAGGCCGTGCGTGTGGGCCGCGCCCACCTGCAGTCCCTCGATGAGAGCCAGACCTGGTCTGCGGATTTGCTGGGAATGCTCCCCCAGACGAGTGCTGCGAGTGTTACGGGCGCCTTCCTGTTCAAAGCAGGGGTCAGCCTTCCTGCCGGCCAGATCCTGATCGCCCGACTCGAAGACTCCGGTCCCGGCGTGCGCGGCTGGAGTGTGCCGGTTTCCGCAATCGTGCATTGGCGTGGCGCCGAGTGGGTCTATGAAGAAACGCGGCCAAACCATTTCGAGCGCGCTGAGATCAAGTCAGGAATGCCCACTGCAGGGCGAATTCTCATCGAGGGCGATGCGATCAAAGGCCAGGCAGTCGTGACCGTCGGATCGCGAGCCCTGCTCGCCGCTGAACAGGGTGCGCCAGCGGAGGATTAGAGATGCTCGCCGCCATCGTTCGGACCTCACTCCGTTATCCCTTCCTCATCACACTGCTCGGCATACTCGTACTCGCCTGGGGCGCGCTGACGCTGACGCGCGCCCGGTACGACGTGTTCCCCGAGTTTGTTCCCGCGCAAGCCGAACTCCAGGTCGAGGCGCCTGGGCTCTCGCCTGAAGACGTCGAGCGTCTCGTAACACAACCGCTCGAGAATGCGATCAATGGCGGCGCCAACATCGAGACGGTCCGCTCCGAGTCGATTCAGGGTCTGTCTACGATCAAGGTCGTCTTCACCGAGGGAACTGACATCTTTCGCGATCGGCAATTGCTGGCCGAGCGCATTGCCGAAGCCGGCCGCACCCTGCCCACCGGCGTGAGCACGCCGGTTCTGTCGCCGATGACTTCATCCACCATGGATTTGCTCAAGATCGGGTTGACGAGCAGAACCTTGTCCGGAATGGAAGTGCGCACGCTCGTCGACTGGACGGTGCGTCCGCGCCTTCTGGCGGTTCCTGGCGTTGCGCGTGCAATCGTCTACGGAGGAGGCCGCCGCGAGATTCAGATTCAGGTCGACGCCATCAGAACGACGGCGCTCGGGCTTTCCCTTGCCGACGTGATATCGGCCGCAAGAGCCGCCACGGGTGTACGGGGCGCAGGGTTCATCAATACACCCACCGAGCAGATTCTGCTCACCAACATCGACACAGCGCGGACGCCCGAAGACATCGCGGCCGTGGTCGTCACGCAGCGAGATGGCGCGAACATCCGACTGCGGGATGTGGCTAGTGTCAAGTACGCGCCGGAACCGGCCTTCGGAGACGCGCGGGTCCAGGGAGAGCCCGATGTGCTCATCAGCATCGGAAGTCAGTACGGGGCGAACACACTCGAAGTGACACGCCGGGTGGAAGCCGCGCTCGCGGAGCTCGCCCCGATGCTCCAAGCGCGTGGTGTCACCTTGTACCCACGGCTTCACCGGCCGGCAAACTTCATCGAAGTCGCCCTGCAGAACGTGCGCGACTCGCTGCTATTCGGCGCACTGCTCGTCATTGCCGTGCTGATCCTCTTCTTGCGCAACTGGCGCACGGCGCTGATCTCTTTCGTAACCATTCCCCTCTCGCTCGTGATCGCGGCGATTGCGCTCGGGCTCATGGGCTGGACCATCAACACCATGACGCTCGGCGGCCTGGCCGTGGCGATCGGCGTGGTCGTTGACGATGCGATCATCGACGTCGAAAACATCACGCGCCGGCTGCGCATCGCGGACTCGACCCGGCGCGTGACCGCACTTGATGCAATCATCCTCAATGCCTCCATCGAGGTACGCAGACCCATCGTGCTCGCGACGTTCGTCGTGGGTCTGGTGTTCGTGCCGGTGCTGCTCTTACCCGGACTCCAGGGCAGCTTCTTTGCACCGCTGGCGGCTGCCTTCCTGCTAGCCACCTTCGCTTCGCTCCTGATTGCGCTGACGCTGACGCCGGCTCTCACGCTGCTGTTGATGCGAGGGTCCACGCAAGTCCTCGCGGAACCGCGCTGGCTGAGGCGCGTGAAAATCGCGCATCGAACGTCCGTTCGACCCGTCCTGAAGTACGGGACAGCGCTGCTGATCGCCTCGATAGTGGTGGGCGCGCTGTCACTGCTTGCGATGTCGCGCCTGGGCCTCGAGCTCATGCCGGCATTTCGCGAGGGCCATTTCGTCGCTCAGGTTTCCGCTCCGCCAGGAGCGAGTCTGGCCGAGATGGCTCGCATCGGCGAGCGCGTGAGCCAGCGCATGCTGCAGATCGCGGGCATCAGCACCGTGTCCCAACAGATCGGGCGAGCCGAATCCGGAGAAGACACCTGGCCGCCGAACCGCTCAGAGTTTCACATCGAGCTCGAACCGAATTTGAGCGGTGCGGAGCAAGAGCGGATCGAAGCGGCCCTGCGGCAGGTTCTGGCGGGATTTCCCGGGCTGCAATCGGAGGTGGTGACCTTCCTGGGTGACCGGATCAGCGAGTCCGTCTCCGGCGAAGCGGCAGCGATGAATATCAATATATTCGGCCGCGATCTCGCAACGCTCGACAGCGTGGCGCGAGACGTGGCCGCGGTGGTGCGTAAGCTTCCCGGCGCTGCAGACGTGCAGTATCAGGAGGGGTCGGATGTTCCGACTTTGACCATCACCCCTCGCGCGGAACGGCTTGCGATGTTCGGCCTCCGACCCGCCGACGTGTTCGACTCGGTGGCAGCGGCATACGCAGGTGCACGCGTCGCTCAGGTTTACGAGGGCAACCAGTCACTAGCAGTACGCGTGCTGCTGAATGATGCCCGCCGTCACGATCTGCAGGCGCTCCGCGAGCTGCTGATCAAGACACCGAACGGGCATCTGGTACCGCTCGGCATGCTGTCCGACGTCGAACTGGAGTCAGGGCGGTCCGTGGTCATGCACGATCACGGCCAGCGCAGGCAGGTCGTCACGTTGAATCCGGAGACGCGCGACATGGTCGGCTTCATGCGTACAGCGCAGACGACTGTTGCGCGTGAGGTCAAGCTCCCGCCAGACGTCTATCTCGAGTTTGGCGGCAGCGGGCAGGCCGCTGCGGAAGCCGCGCGCGATCTGATCATGCATGGCGCGATCGCCGCGATGGTCATTGTGATGGTGCTGCTTCTCGCATTCGGAAGTCTGCGAACCGCGGGGTTGATCCTGGTCAACGTTCCTTTCGCGATGGTTGGCGCAGTAGTGGCCGTCGCGCTCAGCTCCGCTGCACTATCCATCGGCTCGCTCGTCGGTCTGGTCACTCTGTTTGGCATCTCCGCGCGGAACAGCATCATGCTTCTGTCTCATTATGAGTACCTGGTTACTGTCGAGGGGCACTTGTGGAGTCGCACACTGGCGCTGCGCGGCGCCCGTGAGCGGTTGACGCCCATCGTGATGACGGCGCTGGTTACCGCACTCGGTGTATTGCCCCTGGCGATCGGAAGTAGTGAAGCGGGACGCGAGGTCGAAGGGCCGATGGCGGTAGTGATTCTGGGTGGACTCGTGAGCTCTACCGTTTTGAATCTGTTCGTCATGCCGGCGGTCGCGACACGGTTTTTCGTACCGCGGACGCAGGGACAGTCAACGTCCGCAGAGCTTCCCGCCATACAAGGTCGCATTTCATAGGAGAGAGGCCACCATGTTTCGAGTACTGCCGCAGCAGGCGCGTACCGCGAGTACGCCGCCCGCGTTTCTGATCGGGACAGCCCTGCTCGCAATCACTGTTTTACCAGCGCCCGTGCGCGCAGCCGATGCGCCTCCATTGACACTGGAAGCAAAGATTCCACTGGGTGACGTCTCGGGTCGAATCGATCACCTGGCATTCGATCCCACGCGAGAGCGTCTCTACGTGGCCGAGCTCGGCAACGACAGCATCGGCATCGTGGATTTGAAAGCTCGGCGCGTGATTCGCACGGTATCGGGGTTCGATGAGCCGCAAGGCATCGGCTACGCGCCGGGCACCGACGCGGTCTACGTGGCGAATGGCGGGGATGGTTCGGTGCGGATATTCAGCGGTGCGGATTTCACCCTGCTCGGGACGATTCCACTGCGGAAGGATTCGGATAACGTGCGCATCGATCGCGCTGCGAAGCGTGTGTACGTGGGGTACGGGGATGGAGCGCTCTCCGTCATCGATCCGGTAGCGCGCAAGGCAATCGGGGACATTCCGCTGAAGGGTCATCCCGAAAGCTTTCAGCTCGATCCCGCCGGCGAGAGCATTTTCGTGAATGTTCCCGACGCAGGCCACATTGCGGTCATCTCACGCGAGAAGCAGCAGCAAGTGGCGACGTGGCCGACAGGAGACGTGCACGCCAACTACCCGCTTGCGCTCGACGGCGAGAAGAGTCGCGTCGTTGCCGTGTTCAGGCGCCCTCCGCGCTTGCAGACGTACGATATGCGCACCGGGCGCGCGCTGAGCGCCGCCGAGATCTGCACGGACTCCGACGATGTGTTCGTCGATTCGAAGCGGCAGCGTATTTACGTGATTTGCGGGCAAGGATACGTCGACGCGCTCGACTCATCGTCCGACGCATTCGCGCGCGTGGGACGACTTACGACATCGGACGGCTCCCGCACCGGCTTGTTCGTTCCCGATCTCGATCGGTTGTTCGTAGCGATCCGCGCCGCGCACGGTGAGACTGCGGCGATCTGGGTCGCGCGCCCGACTCCATGACTCAGGTGCAAGATCTCTATCGCTCGCTTGGCGGATGTTGATGAGCAGAGGCGCTCCGCACCTGGATCCGCGTCGCGCTGCTCAGCTTGCAATCTGCGCCGTGGTCGGCGTGGGGTTTGCCACGCTCACCTGATCGAGAACGGCGCATCGCGCTGGATCAATCGGTTCGGCGTGAAGACACGACCGGCTCGTAGATCACCATTCGGGCGACGGGCTTCCCGTCCTCTTGCTGTTCCGGTGCATAGACCCGGTGAGTCGCCGCATCGATCGCGAGACTGTGGACCAGCCTCTGCACAGGGAAGTCTTCGAGCTTCCGAAAATGAGTCGCGTCGTCCTCCTGCACGATGGTGATGAACCCACTCGAGCACGCCGCGTATACCCGACCGAGCCCCGGATCGTACTTGACCACGTCCGCCCCCTGCGGAAGCGGAATGTGCGCAAGGACCTCATGCGTATCGAGAGCCACGACCGTGAGCGATCGGGTACCGCCACACAAGAGGAAAGCGCGGTGATGCTCGGAATCTACCGCCATGCCGTGGTTGTAACGACAACCCGAAACGGAGTACTTCTCCAGGAGCACATCCGCTGACGGGTCGATGGCGGCAATCTCGTTGGTGTTGCGCAAGTTGACGTACACCTTCTTCGCCACGGAATCGTACTGCGGCATTCCGGTCTCGCTCTGGAAGCTCAGTGTCTCGACGATCTCATCCGTATCTACATTGACCACTGAGACGGCCTTGCCGTTGGTGTTCGAGATATAGACTTTCCTGAAATCGGCTGCGTAGACACTGCCGTTCGGTTTTTCTGCCGTCGGCAATCGCTTCACGACCTTCATCTCGCGCAGATCGATCACACCGATCTTCTCCTCGCCCCAGTCGGAGGTGTAGACCTTGCGCAGTCCCGGGATGTATTCGACGCCTGTGATTCCGGGCACCCCCTCGATGGCCTTGACCACGGCATTCGTGCGCATGTCGATGACGTAAAGAATCCCGGGGCCGAGATGTGCGGAAAGGAGGTACCCATCGTCCGTGTCCGTCGTCAGATAATCGAACCGCTGACCCTTGGGGCCAGGGAGCTCGATGACGCCGACCTTCCTGAGACTTTGACTGGCGCTGATCACAGGCGTGACCGCGCAGAGTGCGCACAGCGCAATGACGACTCGAGACAACGAATGTGTTCTCATGGCACGTATTCTGATCCCAATCGAACGCACCGCGCGCGGGCGCTTCCTTAATTTCCGTTAAGGAACGACTCCTGCGAGGAGCGATCACGGAGCATTGAATCCAATGCAACTGCTCCCCAAGACCGCTGGCGCCAGTGCGAAACGGCTTTTGCTAGCGAAAGCGCTTCGCTCGATCGCCGACGGCTACGTGAGCATTCTGCTCCCGGCGTATCTGCTGGAGTTGGGACTGAGCGCCGTGCAAGTCGGTTTTCTTGCTACGGCAACTCTGCTCGGTTCTGCGACGCTGACGCTGTTCACGGGGTTCATCACGACGCGCTGGGGATACCGCCGACCCCTCTTTGCCGCCTCGGGACTCATGCTCCTCACGGGGATCGCCTTCACGAGTTTGCATGCTTTCTGGCCGTTGCTGCTCGTCGCATTCATCGGAACGCTCAATCCGTCCTCAGGCGATGTAAGCATTTTCTTGCCGCTCGAGCAGTCGCTGTTGAGCTACTCCATCGAAGACCGGGATCGCACCGCGCTGTTCGCACACTACAGTCTCACCGGCGCATTATTCGTGGCCGTGGGAACACTTCTCGCGGGAGTCCCCGCCGTCGCTGCCCTGTGGTTTCACACGACGGCGCTGGAAGCGATGCAAGGCATGTTTCTGCTGTATGCGCTGATCGGCTTGCTGGTCGGCGTGATCTATCGCGGGCTCCCTGAGCCGGAGGCCGACCGCATCGGATCGCGGCCCCCGCCGCTCGGTCCATCGCGGCGCATGGTCTACCGGCTTGCGGCGTTGTTCAGCGTTGATGCGTTCGGCGGAGGCTTCATCGTTCAGACGATTCTCGCCTTGTGGTTGTTCAGGAACTTCAAGCTGCCTGTCGCAACGACCGCGGGCCTTTTTTTCTGGATGAATCTCCTGACCGCGCTGTCCTATCTGGCGGCGCCGCCCATCGCTCGCCGGATCGGACTCGTCAGGACGATGGTGTTCACGCATCTGCCTTCCAGCGTCTGTCTGATCGTGATTCCGTTCGTATCGAGCCTCGACGCAGTCGTCGCACTTCTCATGGTGCGGAGTCTTCTCTCGCAGATGGATGTCCCGACCCGAAGCTCGTATGTGATGGCGATCGTCACACCGGCCGAAAGACCTGCAGCGGCTGGAATCACGTCGGTGCCGCGCAGTTTGGCTGCCGCGGTGAGCCCGACGATCTCGGGTTACCTGCTCGCGGCATCTACGTTTGCGTGGCCATTGCTCATATGTGGCGCTCTGAAGATCGCCTACGATCTGTCCCTGCTTGCGATGTTTCGGTCGATCCGGCCGCCGGAAGAGGACGTGAGTTAGGTAGCCTCCCGGCCGATTTCGGATCGAGATTCGCCGGCAGCTGTAACTCTGGCTCGCCCCCCACCGCGTGCAAGCAGCTTCGCGAGACATGTGGAGACGAACGCACTTTCACCAAAGGCAACCGCGAATTTGCCAGTGATTTGCAGTCATGGAGGCCGCCGACTCGGGTGAGGTGCCGCTCGCGCGCGATCAGATCGTGGGCACATATGTCGCTCAGGGAAATCCAGGACCGCCGGTCACGCTGCTCGAGAAGGATGGCAAGCCCATTCAGCAGATTCCGGGTAGGGCCGCCTACGCTGCGCGAAAAGCAGTAGCTCGAATTGGCCGCCGGCGCATTACTTGACGCGCTTCTTCCCTTGGCAACACTCGTCAGAGATATGTTGCCCTCACCGTGCATCGCCCGGCTGTTGAATTCTCATGCTGGCCGGTGGACCCGACACGCTGCGCCCTGATTCGAGGGTCGTCTGATACCAGAAGCCACCTGGCGGCAGTCCCTCGTAGTGCCAGTACGGGCCACCTTCCTCTATAACGACCCGTACGACGAACGTCAGCGATCGATCGCCGAGGCGCCCGGTGATTTCCCAACAGCCTGGAGACGGAAACACCAGATACGTGGACTGACCGCCGCGATTGCCATAGCCGAAATTCATGTAAGACCGTGCCGGCGGCGCGTCCCCGTCCAGCCGCCGTCCACCTACGATCAGATCGCCAGCAATTTTGCGCACCCAAGGCCACTTCATGCCGAGCGCGCCGTCTGTATCGATGAATCCCGGACCGCCCGCGCGGAAGATGACTTTCCCGTCAGGCCATGTGTTTGTCCAGAGCGCATCGTTGCTTTGAGGCCCCTTCGATACCGCGCACACCGTTTGCGTTTTTCCCGGTGCAGCGCATGCAGTGAGCGCAACCAAGGAACTGAGAAGGAGTGTGGTCAAGAGGACGTGCCGCTGTTCCATCGCCGTCGCCTCACCAGAGGATTTGTGAGATCACACTACACCCTCGAACGAGCTAGTGCACGGGTGCGCCGCCGCGTTCTCGGCCCACTCCTGCGCTATGTCACTCGAAACGAGTCCCAGGAGCCACACGTAGGGACGAGGTGCGCCGACAAGGATGTGCGGCCGGAGACCAAACGATTGACGCCGCCGCCTCGGATGTATCCGTCCAAACGCAACGTCTGCAAGGAAAGACCGAGCGCGTCGGCCGGCGCATTCTTTAGCGCGCGATGCCAGAGTACGCGGGCACCGGCGCTGAGAAGTTCTTCACCTGCTTGAGCCGTGGCCTCAATTCCACGCGCCAGAAGTTCAAGCGTACTCATCACAGCGGCTGTCACGTCCACACCTGAGGCATGTCGGCTTTCGGCATCCGCGAACGCACACTTCCAGTGCTCGACCTGAAAGAGCCCGGTATCTCGACTGATACCCGTCGCCCAATTACGGGGAAGGTGTTGCAGGCGGTGACTCTGAGCGATCGCGTGATCGAACAGGCGTCGAACCCGATCTTGGTTTAGTCCGTTCAAGAGCAGGTCGGCAAATGCTTGCGCAGGCCTGGCCGTCGCGCGTGGATAAGGCGGGAAGGCCGTTCGAGAAATGGATCGGCAGGCCGGCCCGTTTAGCGAGGGTACGGCTCGAACACTTCCCAGTCGTACCCCAACACGTGCCGGATATCCGTAGACAATAGGATCTCTCGGTAGACCTATTGCTGGACATTTCAAGCGCTTATGCGCTTCGAAAGCCCACCGTGGACATCGGCAGAAAACATGGTGGCGGAGCGGACGTCCCCAGCCGGAGCCGAAAGGTCCGTCTTCTGCATTCCGTAGTGTTCCAGTGAGAGCTGGTTAAGGTCCGTACCTCGCTGATCCATAACGAAAACTCAGAATTGTTCGTCCAGTGCTGTCGGATTTCCTCGTCCATGACGTGCCGGCCTTGGATCAATAGTCAGTAACTCGTTGCTGCATCGTTGATGGCTATGCGCGTCGGCCCATTCCCTCGGCTGGCCGCTAACTTTCGTGCTCGCCCCGCTCTTGCCGGGGCGAGCACGAAGGGTTGCTGTCCAATCAACTGTAAGCCTTCTTCTGGTCTTCAACCCGCTGCTGGTCGTCCGCGAGCAGTCCTCCCTCGTGCGCCACCAAATCGAGCGGATACTCCTGCATGAAAATCATGAAGTCCGGGCGGTGATAGGCATCGGCGACCGCCGCGTGAATCGCCCTCAACATTCTGCGCTTGGCATCGGCGTTGACTCCCTGAGGGCCGTGGATCAGGAACACGGGCCTGACAGGTTCTGAGCCCAGAAGTCCATTCCGGCTCGCGCTGTCGAGCGGCCACTCGCGCAAGAAGATGCGATGGTCGTCAGGGAAAGGGTAGGCCTCGTGCAGGGCCTCGTAGAGCGCCTTCATCAGCTCCTTCTTCTTGTTGAGATCAATCCCCGTGGGAACGTCGAGGTATGCGATGGGCATGTCCGTCTCCTTCGATATCAGTTTCAAGTGACAACTTTAAAATAATATAGTGCTATATAAAATGCAAGCGTGTGCTAAAGTATTCGGTAGTGAAGAAGCGAACCTACAACCAGTACTGCGCGGTAGCCCGCGGCCTCGACGTGATCGGGGATCGCTGGACGCTGCTGCTGATACGCGAGCTGCTACTGGGACCAAAGCGGTACGGGGACCTGCTAGCGGCGAGCCCCGGCATCGGCACCAACCTGCTGGCCGATCGCCTGCGAGAAATGGAGGTTCAGGGACTCGTGGAGCGGGTAACACTCCCACCGCCAGCCGGCTCGAGCGTCTATCGCCTGACTGCCGCGGGCGCCGAGCTGGAGAACGTCGTCCGCGCGATCGGTCGTTGGGGGACGCGCTTGATGGGGCCGCGGCGGCGCGGGGAGCAGTTATCGGCGGGTGCCTATTTCGTGGCCCTTCGCGAGCGGTTCCGACCCGAGCGCGCTGCGCGGCTACACGAGGCCTACGAATTCCGCGTGGACGGACGAGTGTTCGAGGTGCGGGTGGATGGCAAGACGTGCACGACGGCCGAGGGCCACGTCAAAGACGCGGTCGCGGTATTCACCATGAGTGTGGAGACGCTGAACCAAGTCTTCCTCGGTCAGATCAGCGCCGCCCGGGCGATAGCAGATGGAAGCGTGCAGGTGGACGGCGACGAGCGAGCCTTTACTCGGTTCCAGGATATGTTCCCGCCGCCTGACACGCCTGGCGTCGTTGCGCGGTAGTCGGCCGTCAAGTCCCCACCCATTGGTCTCCCGCGCACAACCACACGGATGTGTGCTCGCCGGCGAAATGAACGCGATCGCTCCGGGCTACGCGCCGCTTTGCTAAATCCAATCAATCACGAGCGGCTGTCGCTTCCGGTGCCGAAACTGCCACGGCAACCGATACGGCGAGCAAGGTCATCGATCTGTTCAATAAGATGAAGAAGAAATAGGGCTCGCGCGTGACCCACACGACGGGTCAACGCGCAACCTCGGCTTCTTCGAAGGTTTCACGTCAAAACCTTGTCGGCCAGAAACGAGCGCAGATCTACCAGATGTAGCGAACGGATCAGTTTGCACCAACGTGAAGATCGGCACGCGCGCCGTGGCGTGGTTCGAAGAAGACGTGTTGCGCTGGCTGGCTGGGCGTCGCCATGGGCCTCCGTAGCTTCTGCAAGATCCTCAGCGCCGGCTACGACCGGACGTAGAGTTCGGGTCCGGGAGACGAATCCGAACCCCCTGCAAGCAACTGAGTTTGTTGGACGACACTGCAGAATGGTCTCCGCCGAAAGCGGAGGTGCATTCATCGAAAATCAAGCAGTTCGTAACTCCTACCGGTTTCCGGATGTGGGACCAGAGGGTGCCTTCTGGCGGAAGGTGGCGGAGCGGACGGGAGCAGCGAGCGCCCTGTATGTAGTTGAAAAACGCCAGTTCTTCGCCGGTCCTCATCAGCGCATTCCCCTGAAATACCCCCAAAAGCGTATGGCTCTTGATGGCCTTCCGCAGAACTCCACGGACGGCTTCGGTATGTGTGGTAGACGTGAAGCGAGACCGCCGGGAAAGATTAGTCAACGCTGGCGACGCAGTCCACCAGAAGTAAGGGGCGGCCGTCCGTTTGGGACGTCTTTATGGCACGTGGCGACTGCTCCTCGTGCAGACCTACGGGCCACACTTGGGTGCGTACGCCGCTGCGATCCGCTCTCCCATCTCAGCGACCTTCATCCGCGAGGCTGCGCCTCCCGAGACCACGCCTGACTTAACAACCTGCCCGTTTTCATTAACGACCGCATACGTGACCAGCACGGTCGTGGCGTACTCAAACTGATCGGAGCTGAAGGATCGCGTGGAGGTTCCGGTGTTCGCGCCGAGATGGACAGCGTTGAACATTAGCAGGCTGCGCGGCGCAGGGCCCAGCATAGCGGCGGTGGCGACGAGGGTTTCATAGGGAGTGTCCTGCGCAGCCTGCGGCGATGTGTGGAGTCGCTTGTCGTACTCCTCGAAGACTTTGATCGCGCCCTCGAGCTCTTCCTTCCCCACGGTCAGCGTCGCCGCTGACGGTGTCTTTTTGTCGGTTGCGTGGGCGGCGAGCGGTGTGAGATTGGCGAGCACCTGCCGTGCGCCGTCGGCAACGTTCTGAACCTGATCGTAGAGTTCCAGAAACTCATTGGGGCTGCTCGAGAAGGCCGGCAGACGCAGCTTTGCGTTCAGGCCGGAGTCGACGCACATGGCGAGCCCGGCAACCATGACGGCAGGATCTGCGGTCAACGTGAGACCGTTCAGGGTGGTCGTGCTCTTGAATATCGATGCCACGGACTGGGCGGCGCTGATGGCCGATGGAACAAGCGTCAGAAGGGGGACGATGCCGATCCGCGCTTCAGAGGGCGGAGCTCCTGCCGGAGCTGTCGTTCCCTTGATCAAGCTGTTACCGCGCGCGGCGGCACTGGCCATCGCATCGCTGTGTTTCATGAGACGTGCGATGGCTACCCGCAGTTCGGCATTGCGGGCACTGATATTGGGGTCGGTGATCACAACCAGCGACGGCGCAGAGACGGTAACTCCCTTGAGAGCCGTACCCGCTTTCATGCTGGCCTCGAACAGGGCGCGCTTCGCAAACCACTCGGCGATGTGATTGGCTTTGTCGGCATTAGTCAGGGTGCCCGTCTGCCCTTTAAGAGAGCCAAAGGCGGACAGTGCCTGAGCGATATCGTTCGTTTTTGCGCTACTGAGCTGGGTGCTCACATCGCGTAGAGCGAGCTGCGCGCATTGCGCACGGATCTGCTGGTAGACCGCCTTGACTTCGTCGGTCGCTTCCTCGGGCGTCTTGATGGCCGCACTGCAGTCAACGAGCGGCTTCGCGGTCTCAGACGTGGTTGATGTGCTGTCGGCCGAAAGCACGGTGCTCGCGAAGCTGGACATCGCGACTGCGTAGAGGAGACTCCGCATCGGCTTACGTTTCGTCGTCATGTGTTGTTCTTCCTTGTTGAAACGGGAGAGGGTTTGCGCTTGGTTCTAGTTCGGCATTCCAGTTCTCGTCTTCTCGATCCACTCCAGCGGGAGGCGCGCATACACGCCGTATTTCCTGGCCACACCGCAGTCCGTGGCCCAACTGATAACGCCCACAAGCGCGGGTTTTTCATCTATGAGTACTGCGGCGGGTCCGCCGCTATCACCTTCGCACGCGTCGTACCGTCCCTCAGCGTAGCCCGCGCAGAACATCGACTCCTTTATGCGTTTGCTGTCATACGCACCGGGTGCCGTGCACGTAGCGAGGGTCACGAAGGGTACGTTCACCTGCATAAGGCGTACGGACTTTGTGCCCCAGTCGTACAGATTGCCCCAGCCCGCGATGTTGAACGTGACCTTGGACTGAAACACGTGCTGATCCACAGCGGCCGTCGGCACGACGATCGGAACGTGCGAGACCGGAGACTTGAGCTCGATCAACGCGACGTCGTGATCGAGCGTCTGTGCGTCATAGCCAGGCGCCACCCATATCTTGGACACATCGAAGCGCGTTCCGCCGAAGTTCAGGCGGTCCGTGCCGAGCAGAACTTGTACATCGGTGGGCCGCGCGACGCGCGGGGCCACGCAGTGCGCGGCCGTCAGCACCCATTGGTCGGCGATGAGCGCGCCTCCACAAAAATGGGCATATAGATTGTTCGGAACGGAGGCGATCAGGAGCCCTGCCTGCCAAGGGTGTGTTTGAATGCTCGCGTAGTCGCCATTGAGGATTTTCGCGCCGAACACGGCGTTGGACTTCCACTGCGCAAGCGCCCGTTCATAGGGGTCCTCGCGTTTCGCCTCGGCGTGTGCGCCGTGCAGACCAATTCCAAGGGCCAGTACAAGGGCCCGTGCGGCAAGCGCGAACCCCACCCGCATGCAAGCCTTGATCATGGAGGCGCCCTTCCGTGATCGCTCAGCCATTTCGTGGCAGCTGACGTGAATCGGCTTTCCGGGTATTCGTCGAGAAAGGCGAAGATTTCGTCGCTGTCGGCGCGTTCGAGCGTTCGCCGCCACTGCGCACGGAGTTCATCATGCTTGTCGTCAAGCCAGAGCATGAACACGTAACCGACATGTCCTTCCTGGTCAGGCTCCTGTCGGCCTCCCGTGAGGTTCATGAGCTTGGTGCTGACGCGACCGTATTCCTGGGAGAGCTCAAGCCCGCGTGTGCCCACGACGTCGAGGAATGCGGCGGTAAAGGGGCTCAAGGTGTCCTCCCGCGAGACACCCATCGCGGCCAATCCGCCCAGACGCAATGCGGCGTACCAGACGACCGCCTTCCATTTCCTCAAACCCGGGTCGTAAGCACTCTCGAGCGCAGGCGGACCATCGTCCGAAAGACTCTTGAGGCCCAAACCCTTCCACTTCTCTTGTGGTTCCTTCGGTTCCTGCTCCGCATCCAGCCCTTGCGGCGCGCCGTCCAGTTCGGCCCCGTCGGGAGGAGATGGGCGCGGCACATCTGCGCGGCACGCATCCACAAAGAGCACCGCGACGGACTCGCGCGCGAGATTGACGAGGACGGTCTCGATAGCAAGGCTGCCCTGCACTGGGTCCTTAGGATTGACCTCGCTTCCGGTGAGAAACCCACGGCCCCTCGAGTTGAAGCCGTGACCTGAGTAGTAAACGGCGACGAAAGGGCGGACCCCACGCTCTTCGTGTAAGCGATGCACCTCGCTCTCCAGATGCTGCAACTCCTGGAACATCTCGACGGAATCGAGGTCCTCGCGCACGACGGTATCGAAGCCGACCGAGGCGAGACGTTGCGCAACTTCGATGGCGTCATTGCTGGCGTTGAGAACCGTCTCCACACCTGGGTTCAGATAATTCTGATTGCCGATCACCAGTGCCATGCGAAGCACAGGCTGCTCGACGAGATAGTCGGTGGCCTCCTCCGCGGTGGCTGGTGCGCACAAGGCGCCTGCGAGCAGTGCGGCGCCGGTCAGTGAAAGCCGGCTTCGCGCACTCATTGCCACTTCGCCGGCGCGAGCGTCGCGATCCACTGCGACTCGGAGATCTGCACCAGCGCGAATCGGCCAAGCGTGCCGGCCAGGCCGTCGACGCCCTTGCTACCATCCGTCCCGTCCGGCGCCTTCGCACCAGAGCGATTGGCGCTCGTGCAGAAAGGCGGAGCGAGTTGTCCCTCCGGACCACCCTCTCCGCCGACACCATGCAAGCCTTTGTCCCCTCCTCCACCGGGCGCTCCGCCTTCCGCCGCGACGACGATCATCTCCGTAATCGCGGGGTCAGAGGAAAAGACGGTGACATCACCTCCATCGCCACCCCGACCGCCCCGGCCGCCGGTGCCCCCGTTGCCACCCTTGCCGCCATCGCCTCCGCGTCCGGGGCCGCGTTTGCAGTCGAAAAACGATGAACTCGCGGGCGTGCCACGCGCACCAACGCCGCCATCTCCGCCATCCTGACCACGACCACCTTTGCCCCCATTGAGCCCCTTGAGCTCAATCCGCAATCGAGCGCCTGGCTTGAAATTCGCCGTGCGCACATAGATCTCGAGTGAAGGTGCAGACTGCCCCGCGAATCCGGGATTGCCGGGCTCGCCGTCTGCGCCCGCTGTTCCCGACGCACCCGCGCCCCGACCCGGCGCACCGTTTGCGGCCTTGCCTCGTGCGGGTGGCTCAAGATCTGGAGGCACGATGGGCGCCCAAGCGATCGTCGCTGGACCTTCGACTGTCAGCTCATCCGCAATGATCTGCGTCACCTCCATCGACGCGCGCAGGAGTAAACGGCTGCCAGACTTAAGGACGACGCTTCGCGAAGCGATGGTGGCCGTGTCGATCGGAACTTCTTTCTCGATAATCAAAGGGGGGTCTGTGCCGGACGGAAGGAATGGCGTCACGCGACTCAGCGCTTGCAGCTTATCGACGGCCAACGCGCCGGGCACTTTGGTCGCTTGCGCCACACAATAGGGCGCGAACAGCGACGCCAAGATAGTAAGGAGGGCAACCTTCCTGTCCATGGGCTATCCCTTCGGCCGCGCCACACGGCAGGTTTGTTGGTTGTTATCCGTGGCGAATCCGCACAGAAGCACACAATCTCTATCGCATGCACCTCAGATAATACTGCTTCGGCAGTAGGTGTCTATCCTCCGCAAGCGAAATCTCCGAGTGGGCGACATTGCAATTCGGGAGAGTGGGTGGGTGACTCTTGCGCGAGTCCAGCCCTTTATCGAGTCAAGCGGCACCGTCGTTGTGAGAAGCATCGGTCCTATCCCGTTTTGAGTTGCCATGATTGCCGCCTTGTAATCGCGGGTCTGTCTCACATTTAGAACGACCGTCAAGAGGCTAACTATGGAGCGACCGACGATCCATGTCGCTCGGGTCGCTCGCACCTCGAGATGGTGTCGGCCGCCATCACCGATCCCCCCGAGGCCGATCAGGCGGCCGGCGCGTGAGCGCGGACCTCATCGAGGTACTGCGCGCCGGACGTCGCACACGGATCACCCTCGAGAGGTTGCAAAGCGCCTGGCTCGAACTTCACCCGGAGCAACTCCAGCACCCGGAGCGCGATGCGCTGCTGCTCGTGGCCCTTGAAAGTCTCGCGCAGGCAGGCGACCTGCGCCTGCCAGCACTCCCGCACCGGGTCGCGAATGCGATCGGCCGCCCCATCCTCGTCGTCGAGAATCATCACACGTACTGGAGCCTTGCCGAGTGGAACGCCGAGCGCGCGCAGTATGCCGCGGTTGTCTATAGCTCGGGGCACGTCCTCGCCTCACGCGGCGGCCTTGGAGGAAGTCATTCGCGAATCGGACGCGAGCGGCGCAACGTACTTCGGGGATCTCGATCCGCGCGGGATCTGGATTCCATGGAATTTCAGCCGCACCGCATCCCGCGTCCTCGCGCCGGCCATTGATCTTTACCGCCTGTCGCTGCAAATAGGCGTGCACCGTTCGCTGCGCACCCGTGTCCCGGGGGATGAGGCGATCGCGGGAGAGTGGATTCCGAATCTGGCGTCCGAGCTCATCGAGCTGTGGCGCGGAGGATTTCGCATCCCGCAGGAAAGTCTCGGCACGGAGCAACTTATGCGCGAACGCTCAGTAACTCCTTGATCGACTCTGCCGCGGCTCGTGCAAGCCACTGCCACGCACTCGCGCAAATGCATTTGTTGAAAGGCGTGGCATTAGACTCGGGTACGTATGCGTGACCAACAGCCATCAGATCCATTTGTTTGGTTGCCGTGCCTACGATGCGGTGAACGCTCGGTGCCGATTCCGACATTCTTTCTTCGACCGGATGGCAGCGGCTCGACTTGGAATTGCAGATCTCGACCGTGTGAGACAGAGCACTTCCTTTCGGTGCTTCGAAGTGACGATAGATTCGTGATCTGTTACCAGCGGTACCCGTTCGCCCCAGCGCAGCTGGGCCGCCAACCGATGCTAAGCCTCTCGAGCTATCGCATTGATTTCCTCGACCCACCTATGATCCTTGGACCACAGCACCGGATGGTCTCGGGGCAGGTGTCCGGTGAGCTGCCCAAGAAATCCGTCAAGTTGATTGTACGCTGCGCGTGGCGCCTCGTTCTGCTTCAGCAGCGTGAGATACGCGACAATATTGGTGTCATCGAGGACACACCAAGGCGCACAGCAGCCGCACCGGGTATATAGCTGGCTCAGAACTCAACCTCGTCGCCCGACTGAGGCCGATACCACTTCCTCAAGAACTGTACGGTCAATGTCGCCGCAGCACACGCGGCATACGACTGCATCTTGTCGCGCTTTCTCCAGTCTCCGTGATCCGAGACACCGCGAACGACGAGCCAGTCCAGCTTGCAGGCCAGACAACCCTGTGCGAAGCCGCTACCTTCCATCTCTACGGCATACAGCTTGTCGTGATAGTGCTCAGCCGTGCGCGGCAGGCTCCCGTCCTTTTTTACACGCTCACCAGCCTGGATCAGACCCGGCTTGTACTCAGATCGAACGGCCGCCTCACCAGACTTGAATTTCAGAGCCGACTGATTGCCCCGTGCAATGATCTGCTCCAGCTGCGCGTGCCACTCCTCGACGTTGACAACGAACCCATTGAGCAAGTTCTTCAGCGATCCTCGATGCTCGAAGAACTTCACGCGCGGTTGACGAACCCTGGCCTGGACGAGCAATTTCCCCCAACTGAACACGGTCCAGCTCCGTTCATCGGCACCCCCTTCATCGTCGAGAATCTCGCACGAAGCGACGACATCACCCAGTTCGACCTTGTTCCGATTGCCCCCCGCGATCCCGACGAGGATGACTACCTTCGTATCGAGAAATTGCTCCACGTACTGCTTAATGAACAACGCCATGGGTGTATTCCGCGGCTCACCGATCATCGTGGTCCAGATCTTGAACCTCAGGTCATAGCGTTCCGATTTGACTTCGGTGCAGTAGTAGCGGATGCCCTGGTGCTCGAAGTCCTCGCGTCGATTTGGGTCTTCTCCGAGCGCCACCAGTACCGCATCGCGCTCAACGGGCAGCACAGTAACGACCACGACGTCGGCAGCGCGGCGCTTCGACTGACCCGACATCTCGGGCGGGATGCGTCCGCGCACGGCTTCCGGCGGCAGCAGAACGATTGCCCGACGCCATACCTCTCGGAATGCACCCTCATCAAGCTCCTCCGACTGACCGACCAGATCGTCGATCAGGAGCTGGCGCAAATACTTCTGCTGCTGCGGCCACAGTGGCGCGCCTGAACGCATGTCGGACCAATCCGATCCGAGCAAATCGAGCAACACATCGCATGCGTACCTCGCCCTTGCGGCTGCCCTCGAATCAGCCATCGATCGCTGCCTGGGCAGGCTCCAGCCACGCGCCAGACCCATGCAACGCGTCTATCGAATAGAGCGTGTGAGCCGGCGCCTCGAGGTTCCGGAGCGTCGGGTTGAAATCGAACAACGAAAAGTAACACTGGACCCTCAACCCGAACCCATCGATCACTCGCTTTAATCCCAGTCGCGTCGCACCGCTGGCGTTGAACTCATCGAACACGATGACACCCGCGACATCGCTGCGGCGGCGCAAGGAATCGAGCTGGATGTACCACTCATCCAAGCGATCCACGGGAGCGGCCGCGGCCTGCGGACCATCAATCACGGTCCGGGGGACCCGGATCACGTCATACTTAAACAGGCTGGTCAAAGCGTCCGCCAGCTCCGTGGCGCCCCTCTCGTCGGGACAGACGATGATCCGATCGCCCGGTTTGCGAATCTCACGCGTGAGAAGCTGATCCATCTTCCGCGCAAGATACGGGCCATTTCGGTGAATCACCTCCGTAAAGTCCGGAACCAGCCCGAGCGAGGGCCGATTCCTAGGCACATCCGCCTCGGCCTTCAGGCCTGCCTCGAAAATCATGCTCCACATCGCATGAGTCGAGAGGCCTGAAGAATTGTCGGGATCCGTCGCACTCAGGCCCGGGACGCCCAGTCCGCACAAACGACAGCTGCCCGGAGTCATCCGCGGCCGGCTGACCTTGAGCAGGTAGTGCACTACGTGCTGATCACCGTCCACCTCCAGCACCCGACTCGAGCTCTCCCGACCGGTGCCCTCGGTACTCAAGACCGAGACGATCTTGGGACGACATCCAGAATTCGCTCGGCGCAAGGCGCGAATGACACTGCGCAGAGTCTCTCCCGTATCACACATGGCGACGATGAGACTCGGGACATCCGGCACAGGCCCCTCGAATGGCGACTCTTCCCGACTCAGGTCGATGACGCAGAGCTCGGATCTCAGCTTCAGCGCAGTGATCCGCGCCGCTTCATGCAACCACGGCGAATCCGGGTCATGCACGAAGATCTTCTCGTTCCGATGCTCGGGCCCCAGAGCCTTCACGATCAACTCGGAGAGCTCTTTGCGGCACTTGATACCATCGAAGAAGAACGGAACGCAGTGATCGTGAGCTCCAGCCACGTTCCGTTTGAAGTGTCCGAATCGACGCACCAGCTTGCGACTGAGGAGCCACGACGGCGAGCGCCGTGCATCCTGCAAGGCCCGAACATATTTCGCCGCATCGAAGCCAGCCGGACGCGACCCCCTGACCTCTCCGTTGTCAGCCACGAAGGCCGCTCGCTCTGCGTCGATCATCGGCTTCACGACCTCGTAGGGAGGATCCCGCTCCCACAACATCGATGCCACGAGGTACACCATTAGCGGCGCGGGATTCCCTGCGGCCACCTCCTGACAGACCTGCGTGATCCCGCTGACCACGGAATACGGTGGCAGGAGCGTACGCGCGGAATTCGCAAGATCGACGATGACCAGCGCCGGACGCGCTGCGGCAACCAACTGTCGCACGGCCGGCACCGCCGCTGCCATGTCGCCCTCAACGAAAAGCGGAATCGTCGTCAGCGTCGCGAGAGGCGCGCCGGCTTGACCCTCCAGGAATGCATCAGCGACGAGCCGATACAAATTCCGAAACCGCTCGCTCACTCGCTCTGCTGTCTTTTTCCCAAGTCGAATCGGCAAGACGACGTAAGCAGCCATCCGTTCACTCCGTTCCTCGTCGCAACGGCAGCCGGATCGTGATCATGTTGCCGAGAAACTCCGGAGTGGATTTCGCTTTGACGATGATCTTCACCCGATAGTCCGCGTCCTGCGTCGACCGCGCCCGTTTGACGCTCATGAAGTACGTTCCGGTGCGAAACGTCACCGCACCACCGAATCGATCGATAGCCGTGCGCACGAGTGCGAAGAGCCCCATTCCCTGCGTAGCAAGCACTGGTTCGCTCGATTGGAGTTCAGGGTGCACGCGAAACCCGCGACCGCTCACGTCGGAGGTAACCCCGGGAAATATCGTAGCGAGCAGCGCGATGTGAGCTGGAGTGCCTCGATCCAGCTCCGCGCGTGAGTCAATGAGATGTGAATCATGAGACACTTCAGACTCCGCCTGCACGAGCGTCAGCCAATATCGCGTATCGAGAGCAGCCGGATATTCGTGTCGGACACTGCGCCCGTCGAGTATCGCGGCCTGGAGCGTCTTGCCCATCGACGTTCCGTCATCCCAGAACGTCACCGTAAAGTGTTCGTCTGGCTGAGTCGACATGGCCGCATCGGCTGCTGACTTCTGCGGCGTGCGAGACGAGGCCACAGCGGCGGCCGCCCGGGGTGTTCGCAGCACCGAGCTCGATTGGATGAAATTCGCACCGGGATGTCGAATCGCATTTGTCATCGCTTCGAAAACAATCCGACTCGCGACATACACCCCGGAAGAAGCCAGCTCCGATCCGCCATTGACCGGCTGCAGATGCCGATCAAGCACGGAAAGCACGAGTTCGTCACTCCACGTGTCCAAAGCCTCGTCCGAGATTCGAGCGCTCTCCAGGTAATCCGTCAGCTTCCACGTCGTGAATGGAAAAAACCTCGGCGCATCAGTAGAAGACTCCGAGACCCCTTCCGCGTCCCCGGTGGCATCCGAGTAGCGAGTGGGCCGCCGATCACCGCCCAGACCCCGAAAGTAGTGGTGATCCAGCGGGTCGACAAAATCAAAGAAGCGAATCCCCGTTACGGCCGAGAACGCGCCGGGAAACCGCCAGCGCCGCAAGAAGTCCCTCACACGGGCTCCGGCCTCTCCGGCCGGAAGCCGCAGCTTCGTCGTCCGACCGCGTCGTGCGCGAGCAAGGGTCAGCGAAATGACATACTGCAGAGTCGTCGGCTCCGTGAAGCTGACGTCTGCAAAGTCGAAGACTAGCTCATCGGGCTCGCCGGATTCGGCCGCATGGATTTTGTCGATTTCAGCTTCCAGCTGACCGACGAGTGCCAGACCCGATAAAGCGACTATTGCTTGTGTCCGATCCGTTTTTGTCTGCAATTGCATCTTCGCAGCGCCGCTCGGCACGCAATCGTCACGCTCATCCAAGGGCTGATGCCCGGCGGGCGCGGACTGGGTAATGTTCTATTTCTGGGGACCGACGTCATACGCTAAGTACATTGCCCGGTCAAGAAAATGACCCAACCTGACTCCCGCCACCGGCCGCGATGATACCCACCAGATACCCTTTGAAGTCCTCGTCCGCAGTCGCGAGAAACTTCTCAAGCTCATCGGCGCTTTCGTCGGGGACCGGGCTACCGCGTTGACGCGGCGCCCACGCACGGGTTGTCGCGGTTTCTCAAGCGGGTTGCCGTTTGCACGAGAGGGAGAGTGGATTGGGGGGCCTCGAAATAGGAGCCTGCGGCGCTGGCGCGTCAGCGCCTTCTCCCTGGGGAATGCAGCCGGCCCCTCTGGAAATCTAAGTTGCGCAGGACTCCGCGACCTCACGGACGGTGTCCATGATGCTGAGCTTGCCGTGAAAGCGTCGGAGGTCTTCAAGCTTCGGCAGGTAGCAAAGCAGATGGCCTTGCGGCGTCGACAGTTCCACGGCGGGAATGACGCTGACCGAGGTTCCTTTCGCGGCTTGGAGGGCGGCCTCGATGTTCGTGATTTCGTTGTGGTCCGTGAGCGCGATGATCGAGAGGCCTTCCTTGGCCGCCATCGCCACGATGGCGGCCGCGGTCATGGCGCTGATCAGAGCGCCAAGGGTATTCGGCCTTCTCCAGACTGCTTCGTGGCGCCTAGCCGGGTTCGCCTGCTTTGTAGCGCGCAACTGCTCAAGCCAGCCCAAATCTTCTTGGCTTAGCCGGTCGCACTGAACGGCGCCTCCTCATTGTCGGCCGCCGCCGCGTCACTTCCGCAGATCGCGCACCGCTCATTCCGCACCACCGTGTTTCGCCGCACCGTACCATCGGCAAAGGAAAACGCGAGACGCAGGGGCGGCGACTCCGTTCCGGCAAAAGCGGTGGACAGCCGCAGGACTTCCGCGACGCCCGCACCCGCAACCATCGTGTTGAAGGCAACTACGCTCGGCTGCGCTTCCATGGCGCCTTGGATGTAGCCGGCCGCGATCTCACTCTCCCGTTGCTCGGGAGATAGCGTCTCGATGCGCAGCGCATGCGAATCCAGATGCCCCCAGCACGCAAGGCAGGGTTTGCCCGGACCGAGCACGACGACCCGTCCGGCATCGCCGATGAGCTTGCCCCCGGCGTCTACGCGAAATGCGGTTCCCAAATCGACCACCGGTATCAGAAACCGGTAGGCGAGCCGGTTCAGAAGCGCGCGCGGCGTATGCTGGTCAACACAGCACAAGATGACATCGCACCCTGCAAGTAGCGGTGCGTGCTGGCCGCTCAGAAACTCGCGATGGGTTTCGATCTGCTCGACGAGCCCCACGGACCGCGCATAGCGTGCGGCGACGTCGACTTTGTACGTGCGACCGACATCGTCCTTCGAGGCGCCGGCAATTCTCGAGAGATTGGACGGTTCGACCCCATCGCCGTCGATGAGGACCAGCGAGCCCACGCCCAGGTGCGCGAGCTGCAGGCTGACCATGGAGCCGATGCCGCCGAGGCCAACCACGGCGACGCGGAGCCGCCGCAACTGTCCCTGCCCACGCGCACCGAGCGCGAGTTCCTGCCGACTGAACCACGGCTCCTCGTGGGCGGGCGCGTCGTTCGCACTCAGTACGCGCCCCACGACCGTCAGTGGGACTTCGACCGGCACATTGGACTCACCGAACGCGCGTGCGATCACGCTCCCATCATTGACGAGCACGAGGGAGCCGTGCGGCACGCCCGGGATCTGGCACCGGAGCGAGGGCATAAGTCGCGCATCGCCCGCATCATCGGCGGCCGAGAACCACGGGGCCATCGCACCCGGATGCGTGTGGATGGTAAACACGGACTCGCCGCGCTCCCGCGCGGGCCGCATCAGCCGGTTGAGTGCGATCGGGTCGAGCGACAACTGGTCGTGGCGCCGGATCCGGTACGCCGACTCCGGCAGCGCGAACGCATCGCGCATCGCCACCACTGTGCCGGCCAGCGTCGCGACCGCTTCACCGAAGAGCAGGCCCGCGGTCTCCACGTCCTGGCGCGCCAGGAGCTCAGCGCACAAGGGATTCCAGAGGTGTTCTGCGATTTTGAGTTTCATGGCAGCACCTCAGTTGCGCTTTTCCAGGCGTGAACGCACACAGCGCAGGTAGTCGCGCAGCGTGCTGATGCCCGGGCGCCATGCGCCCGGGTTCAGATGCCAGGAGAAACGCTGCCAAGGCGCACCGATCACAGTCTCGATGGAAGTCCCTTGTGGCGCGACACCCGTCGGCGTGCGGATCTGCGGGCTCAACCAGAACATGTCGGGCGCCGCATCGGGGAAGCCCGGTGGCAGTTTCAAAAGGAGCTGGACGGTTTTCGGCGACAGGCCTTCCGGCAGCGGATAGTCCGGCATGATGAGAAACGTCCAGCCATCCGGTTGCGCCTGGCTCTCGAAGCGCTCGAAGCCGACATCATCTTTGCCGATTGCCGGCGCCCCGTAGTTCGCCGGCGGTGCGCTGTGGAAGCAGTCACCGCACTCGAGGGTGACCTTCGCATCATCCGCGATCACCTCATCTTCCTTGGCCCGATCGCGGAAGAGCACATCGGCAAGCGGGATCCCGGCACCCTCCTTGAGCGAGCGACCGGTCTGATGCGGATCGGCAAACTCGAACGGCTTGCGATTGATTGTCACGGTAACGGTGTGTGTGACCGGGGCGACCGACCAGAAGTGCAGGCCGTTCTCCATCTGCACGGTCTCATCATCCGCAATGACCGTGAGTTCGCCCCCGTGACGGCGCTCGCAGCCACAGTGCTCGTGCTGATGATCGATGCGCGGATCGAGGCACAGCACGTGATCGAGCGGAATGCCCGCGTGCTGCTTGATGCCGCGGCCGGTCTGCTCGCGCTCGTGGAACGTGAAACGGCTGTGATTGATGAAGACATGAAAGTCGTGATGGAGCTGCGTCATGTGGGCTTCTCTGCGTTTGCGGGTTGCCCCGCGGACAGCGAGAATCCTGAGGATGATCGGCCGGGAAATCGGTGGTGACGTGGTTCCCCATTTGGCGCCACTGTGTGCCATCCGTGGAACCTGCATGGAACCGGACTGGCCCTACCCTCGCACGTACGCCGTTCCGGCGAGGTAATACCCGCCGCCGCGCGACTCGAAGAGACGACGAAGATCCTCGGGGAAGGATTGCCCGGCCTTCTCAAAGCTTGCCTTGGCATTCTTGATGAAGTAGGCCTTGGCCTTCTTGGCGACCTGCGGATCTGAGTTCGCCGGAGAGAGCCGCTTGCAGAGATCGTCTGAGGTGACGGTGGCACCGTTTGCGCGGGCGACCTCGTACGCAAACTTGAAGGGCTGAGAACCGGCGGACAGTTCGGTCAACGGCACGCCGCGGTACCACGCCATGCCGACGCGGTGATCCAGCAGGAACTCTTCGGTTCGCCACTCCGGCAGCGGCACAAGGTCATCCAGCCCCAAGGCCTGCAGGAGGTCACCGAAGAGCGTGTCGTACGGCCCGACCGGGATTCGACACGGCAGCTGGGGCATGGCAACTGGAGCCGAGCAGTCACTCGGCACGAGCAAGATCGGCCGCTCCTTGCCGACCGGTGCGGTGAGCAGTTTGATGGCGGCCTCACTCGGTGCCTGCGTGGCAAGCCATACGCGCACGTCGTGCGCTCCGACGGTTCGGGTGCCGAGATTCCACACGCCATCGTGCAAATGGACGCACACTCCATTGAGGGACAGCGCGCTTCGAATCGGATTCATCGCTTTCTGAAGATCAAGCTGGTAGCCCTGCACGTCGGAGACCGTCAGCGTTCGCGGCGGGACGTGGGGATCGTCGCTCACGCCGAGGTAGGCCCCCTGGTCCGAAAGGCGAACATTCAGGTACCCCAGCAGCGACCGGGAGTCCGGATTCCTGACCGTATCCAAAGTCACGACCTGAAAGAAGCCACGCTGGATGAGTTGATCGAAGTGCGCACCGAGCTGCGGCCGCCAGTCGCTCTCGTGCATGCGCCAGGGGTGCTGCGACCAGAACGTCGAGGGCTGGCCGTGCGCATCGAGCGACGTGACGATGCCGATGTCTCGCAACAGGCGCTCGATGATCTCCTCGCGGCCGCCGGCCTTCACGACGAGTCGATTGGGAACCTTGATCAACACATCGCCAGTGCGGCGCTGGCCGGCGAAGGAGACTTTGAACCTCGCTTCGGTGAGCTCGCCCGCCTGGATGTTCGCGTCGAATGCCTTCAGCACCCGGAAGCAGTCACGTCCCCGGACGAAAATGTCCTCGCGATCGTTGAGGCGGGCCCGGAGCTCGACGACATCCACGCGGTGGATTTCGGGCAACCGCGCGGAATCGAACACGCCGCTGCCATGGATCTGCAGCGGCTTGAGCGTGTAGAGAGCATCGCCGGCAAAGAACGTCACATCCTGCGCGATGAGCGTCCCGAAGAGATCCCGGTACGCGCGGCACAGCTGCGGCGAGCGCGTGGCGATGCTGAGCCTTCCAGTGTGCGGGTCGTACTGCACGTGGTCGGATGCCACGGGGCGAAAGGTAAGCATGCCAATCTTGTTGTCGCGGATCTCCGGGACGCGTTTGAGCGGATCGCCGCGGAGAATCTCACAGTGCCAGATGCCATCGCGCCTGAAGGTGAGGATCTCAACGGCTTCATCCTTGCCGTGTTCTTTGCACCAGGCGGCGACGGCCTGCCGGACCTCATCCTTGTTCAGGTGCTCCGCAGATCGAGCTTGCGGACCCGCGTACTCGCGCTGGGCGCGCGGGTGCGCCGCCTCGCGCATATTGACCAGCGCGAGCGTAAGGACATTGGCGATGGAAGAGTCGGCAAGACTCTTGAGACACAGGCGCGCGACAAGTTCGGGTGTCGACTCATCGTCACTGGTCCCGAGGTCGACCCGCTGATCCTCCGCCGCCTGCAGAAGGCGATTGCGACCGTCATCGGAGCCTAACTCGAAGATGGTTTCGATAGCATCGAACGTGGCATCGTTGGGGCAGTTGGCAGCGAATGACGCGACGAGTGATTCATGGCTCAGCGGGTGCGTCGTGAGTCGGCCCGCTTCCCCGGTGCCCGCGAGCAGCGCTGCCCAGCTCGTGAGCGACACCTGCATCCACTGCGAGACATCCTGCAGCGCAATTGGCAGCTTTCGGTTGGCATCTTGAAGGACGGCAGCCATGACTTTCGGGATTTCTGGTGGAGCGGTCACATGCCCTATTGTTGAATCACAAAGAGCAATGGTGTCGAACTGACACCCTGGCGGTGCTCGCGAGTGTCACGCTCGCTGACCAGTGAATCGCGTCGAAGCGCGACGTAATGAATCAAGCCTTATAGCACTTTTGTGATCTCCCCAAGGCAACATGACTTTGCTTGTCGTCGGTAGCCCGATCGCGCAGGCTTGGGAACGCAGCGCGAAATTCCAAGGGGGGGATGCTCGTGGCTTACGCGAGACGAAGCACATCCGCATGTACGAGTAACGGAGTTCTTCGGCTCGCTCGTCTATTTAAGCCTGTCATGTAAGCGAGCCGCTCTAACTACCGTGGCATCACTTTCGCGCTCCGCGAGCCCACGCTCCGCATCCTCCATCCGCCACGGTCTGCCCCGCGCAAAAGACGAGGATCCGATCCAGATGCGCTACCGTCGACAGCGGATCGGCCACAACGATTACGGTCTTGCCACACGTCGTCTCGTCCAGCATTCCGATTGCCTTTACGCTCCCGCCGTATGCTCCTGCCCGAAGCCCGGCGAACGCAGAGCGCTGTTCGCGAAACAAAGTGGATATCTGTGTCCCTATTCTCGGGCGCGACGTTCAGACATAGTGGTCGCAAATTGAGATTCGCCTCCTCCGGCCTATCCCGATAGCTGCGGCTCTCGACAAGGATGCAGCCTCGGCTCATTAAGCATGGAGGCGACCGACTGTGAGGCGTTTCTGCACGCGACCGCACCACTCTAGCCTTCTTGCTGCTTCATGTCCTTCCGCGACCATTGCACTTTTATCGAAACATAGGCAGCATTCTGCCTTGAGAATAAGAACCGACGATGTCCAGGGATAGGGTCTTCACACCTCGAACACGATTCTGACCCGCCCGCGATCTGCGCCGCGTCGATCCGTTTTCGTAATCAAAATGTGTCAGGCCGCGCACGGCCAGGGAAGAACATGGGGACAGTCACACTTGAGTTCGAGATCGATCCCGGCGACAGCGAGTCCCAGTGGATTGCGGTGGATGACAAGGATGTGCCCTTAGTCAATCAAAAGGGCACCGTGGATGTCGATGGCACGCTGCCGAAGCACGCACTGACGTGGTGGTTCACTGGGGATTCCGGCGCGACCATCAAAATCGCCGGCAAACTCGACGGCGCGAAGGTCGTGAGTGTGTCGAGTTCGATCCCCGACGGCGAGCACGACGGTGGCGGCCGCCGGCGCTTCAAGCTCTCGTCGGAGGAATGACGCTATGGGACGCGTCCGCGCACGAGTTTGGGTCTGCGCCGCGCTCACCGCGGGCTCTGTGCACACGGCACTCGCGACCTCGCAGCAGCCTACGCCTTTGGAGGCGTCGAGGTCCGGTCCGATTCCCTCCCGCGTGACGCTCGCTCGAGACGTGGTGGAAATCACGGCCTCTCAGGATGCGAGCAACGTCTCGATTCAAGTGTCCCGCGGAGAAACCGGCGGCGAGAAGCAAAAGAACGACAATTTTCCTCAGGGTACCGAGAAACCCTCGAACTATCGGGCGTGGTCTCTCATCCTCAAAGCGCCGGTCAAGAAAGGTGAAGACGACACGGAGCTCGCGAATTTAGATGGGCTCGCCAACGCCTTTACGGCAACCCTCAAGTTCAACCGCCTGCGCCTCGTGCGTCGGAACCCGACGGACGCGGCGCTCGATCAGTTGTGCGATCAGGACGCGAGCGACTTGAAGCCGGGAAAGAAGCCGCCGTGCGATGCGGGTCTCATCAAAGAGGCCTTGGGACAGGTCGGCTACAACCAGTGGCACGACCTCTTCTTCGCTCCACGGCAGTACGCGTGGGGCTGGTCAGCCACGGTCGGCACCCAGAGCTTCGACTTTCTGCCCGATGCCTCGCTTGATAAAGCGACCGAGCACAAGACCCCATGGTCTGCGGAAGTGTTCGCCGCAGTCGAGCAATTTCGGGCGGGCCTCTTCACGCTTTCGTTGCGCTACGAGGGTGCGTACAAGGCGAGTGACACAGGCACGCGCTGTCCGGGCAACACCACAACCGCCGTCATCGATTGCGTGACGAAGCCGTTAGGTGCGCCCAAAAAGACCGAAAGCGAGATTGTGAGCCTCGAATTTCGGCGCGCGACGACGCTGTCGGATTTGCCGGTGGCAGTGAGCCCTTCAGCGCAATACGACTTCCGCGAGAATGTGTTCGGCATCGAGCTGCCGGTGTATCTGTGGACCAATGACAAGGGTCGGTTCACGGGCGGCATCAAGGCCGGATGGCGCGATGACGAGGGCGGGGTCACCGTCGGCCTCTTCGTTGGCACACCGTTTAGCCTTTCACCGTCGCCGTAACAATGCGGCGGATTTCGCGAGTGTCGACCGACAGTCTGGAACTAAGGAGAACGCACATGGCTGCCAGCAAGGGTTCCAAAGCACGAGCAACAGGTGGGCGCATCACACTCAACGGCCCGCGCGGCGAGAAGGTTGATCTGCATCTGAACGCGGTGAAGGGCAACACCGCTCAGAAAGCGGCTCTGAAAAAGTTGTTCAAGACGAAGAACATCGGATCCCTCAGTCCTGCAGAGCTCAATCGGATCAGCAAGCTCAAATACAAGATTCCCTCCTTGCCCGGCGATGGGACCGCGCTCATCGTGAGGTTCGACTGGAAGTGGGTGCGGATCGATGAGCCGGCGGACTTGGGGTCAAAGATCAAGCCCGGGCCGTTCAGGTTCTCTTAAGTCGATCGTGCCCTCATGCTTTGATTGTTCGGCGCTAGGTTCGCGCTGAACGCGATTGCATGCGTCGAGCAACAGACACACAGGCTGCGCGACGCGCGGCTCACTACGCCGTAACGCCTGCGGCGGCGGATTCGCGCGCGCTCATCACAGCGCTGTGCGTGGCGCTTCACGAAGCCCAGCTTAGGCGTGCGATCGAGATTCTGACGCTACTGTCGCAGAGACGGCGATCGGCCCGAATCCGAAGACGGGGCACAGACTGGGACGCCGTGATGTGCTGGCAGGCACGGCGTTACCTCAACGAGGTTGTTCCCATCGCGGATGATCCGCTCACCACTCAAGCATGGAACTCATTTTGCAGAGCGAGACTGAAGCGCGGGCCGCAAGCGAAGTCCTGAAGCGCGGGATTCGCTGGCTGGAGACGCATATTCGCCAGTTCTCGCTGGGGCTGGCTATCGATGACGTGCATCGCCTCCAGCTCGTGAAACCGCTCGGCGAGCTTGTGTTGCTGCTTGAGCTATTGGCACGTCGACCGCCACTGCGTGCGCGCGCACGCGAAATGACGCTCTGGGCTTGGGAAGAGCTTGAGCGCGGCGCCTTTCTTCTTGAGGTCCTGGCGGCGCGCCCGGACTTGATCATGGTGGCCACCCTCCTTGCGAGTTTTCAGGCTGCGGGCTTTCGGAACCGAAGGATCACGCGCTTCGTCGAGTATCTGCACAGCACAGGCTTTGCGAAGGCGCTTCAGCTTCCGAACTGGCGGATGCTCGACTTGCACGTGGCGCTTTCGCGCCTGAGCCATCGGACGCGGTTCCCCCGCCACTTGGTTTCTCGGATGTGGAGTCAACACTATCCCGAGCCCTGGCTGATTGACCATGACAGCGCGTACGCCTTTACGCACGAGGTCTTTTATGTCACCGACTTCGGGCGATCGCCTGAGCGATATCCGAAGCGGACGCGCGAATACGTGGGCGTCTGTTTGCCGGCGTGGCTCGAGATCTTCCACCGCAAGTCCGATCTCGACCTGTTCTCCGAATTGCTGATGGTCGGCGGTTGCCTGCGTCTCGCCGCGCCGCCAGGAGCCTACGCGCGAATCCGCTTGCCCTTTGAAGAGCACGGCTTTCTGCCCTCCCCACACGGCGGGGGCAGCTCGCTCTTGCGACCCGGGATGACGCGCCGACGACGAGCGTTTCTCATGAACTATCACACGACGCTGGTCGGATTGATGGCGGGCCTTCTTTACCCCGCTGCACTGTCGCGATGAGCGCACGACGCAAGCTCGGCACCTTTGCCCTTCGTCGTCGACTCGATCTGCTGCGCGTATAGAATCCTCCAATGGCGCGGCGGCGTTCCGTTCTCGCCAGCCAGCAACGACAACGAAAGGTTGAGTAGCCCCGAGGAGCACTCCTGCATGGACCCAGTCACCGTAAAGTTCATCCAGCTCATCTTCGCTGAACTCTTGGGCGCAGTGCTCGCCATCGCGGGGATTTACCTCTTCCTGCGCGGGGTTTCCGGCAAGAGTTCGCTCGTTATTCAGGGCGCGGGCGTGAAAGCGAAGCTCCTGAATGCGGCGCCCGGGGGCCTTGTTCTCATCGCGGGCGTCGTCGTGCTCGCGCTGTCGCTCAACTCAAGCGTGGTGCGTACCGAGCGCACGAGTCAAACCGTCGGAGCGCTGGAAGAGTGGCTCGCCAATAGCTATCACGTCACCGACGACATGGACTACAAGCAGGTCATCGACACCATTGTAGGTACTGTTCCAAACACGCGTTTCGTCAATCGCACGGTGCGCGTGAAGGAGCAAACGACCTTGGGCACGCTCGCCGCACAGGAGCTTAAAGATTCGAGATTCTGGCATTTGGTCGCAGCGATTAACAAAGACCGGGGATTCTTCACGATGAAGACGGCTCAAGAGAAGTCGATCATCCCGGGCAATTCCATCATGGAGATTTGGGTAACCTCGAAATATTCCACGCTCGACGTGCAGACCGTCTCGAAGGTGGCCGCGGCCGATCGCGCCAAAGCGTACGATGATCTTCTGAAGCTCGCGCAATCTGGCGCTGTATTCGCCTCTACGGTCGACGGTCTCTCGGATCAGATGAGAACGCGTGAGCTCACCCTCACACTCGAAGAGGCGAATCTTGAGGACGTGAAGACGTTGCGGGACTTGAGCCTCAAATATTACCGCGCGGCGAAGTATTGGCCGCTCATCGTGTGGTCCAATCCGGACGCGTTCGCTGCCGGCGCCACTGAGGAAACCGCGGTCCCGGGCGACCAGCGGCTTCTCCTCCCCGTCCTACTTTCCGGCGCTCACGTCGAATAGTGTCGCGCGTACGATGAGGCCAATGCCCTCGATTTCACCCCTCGCCAAACCTCTTAGCTTTTTCATGATTCGGCGCGAATACCAGGCTCTGGCCGGTGCTTTCGATCCCAGCTCGTGTGCTCACGTTCCGCCGGAATCCGTGTTCACGTTGGCGTGGAAAGTGTGATCACGATGAGCCGGAATATGCATGATCATGAAGCTTGTACCGCCGACGGACACTCCGCATACATCGACCGAATCGCCTGAAAGCGTCCCGTTCAGGAGGTTGATCTTTTCGTCGAGGCCCGTCCCGTAAGCTTCACGAGGGTGACGCGTCCGTTCCACCAGTTGAGAGTTTTCTGGCGTAACGTCCTCGGTATCCACGTGCAAGCCTCTCCTAAATTTGACCGCATCCAGGCGACGGCTGAGTAACGCGAAGCGGCCGGTATCGCTCGGCGGATCGAGCCTCAGCGCCTCGGACAGAGGGCAATTATGGCTCGCAATGCCGTCATAGCCTCAGCTTGAAACGACAACGCTCGCTCAGATTCGACGTACTGGAAAGCGTCCATCGCCGTCGCCGCGGCCTGTTGCCCTAGCTCGTGAGACACATCGATCTCGCCGCGAGCTCGAAGCGAATCCACATAGTCTGCCCAGGCCTGCATCATCGTGCGTCGCTGCGGCAGATACTGCGCATGATTGTAGGCGCCCCGGACCTTGTTGCGATCGGCGTGCGACAGCTGCGTTTCGATCCACCGGTCGTTCCACCCGAGCTCATGCAGTTGGGTGGACGCCAGCGCCCGAAAGCCGTGCCAGCTCATCTCTGTCCCCGCGTATCCCATCGCGCGAAGAGCCGCGGTGATACAGCTCTCGGACATCGGTCGCTCCGGATTCCGCAGCTGCGGGAACACCCATCGACCACTGCCGGTGAGAAGCCGTACTTCCCTCAGAATGTCCGCCGCCTGGCGAGAGAGCGGCACGATGTGCGGCTCGCGCATCTTCATGCGACGCCAGGGCACACGCCATTCGGGTGACGCGCCGGGGAGCTGCACGTGTGCCCATTCCATCGTTCGAAATTCGATCGGCCGCGGAAAGATGTAGGGCATCAGCTTGAGCGCAAGACGCGTCAGGATTTCACCGCGGTACGCTTCAATCGAGCGGAGCAACGCGCCGATCCTTGCGGGCTCGATGATTGCCGCCATGTGCTCCGACTCGACCGGCGTGAGACTCCCGACGAGGTCCGCTGCAATGTCATCGCATTGGCGGCCCGTTGCGCGCGCGTAGCGGAATACCCGACTGCAGATCGAACGCACGCGATGTGCGAGGTCGTAGGTGCCGCGTGATTCGATCCGCCGGAGCACCTCCAGCAGCTCCGGCGCCCGTAACAGCTGCACGTCTCGCGCGCCGATGTACGGAAAGACGTGCATTTCCAGACGTCGTTCCATCGTGTCCACCGTGTCAGCGCTGATCGGTTCGCGGCTGCGCGAACGACGATAGCGAGGCGACTTCAGCGCGACCTGAATCAGCTCCGCTGCGGTCCTCGAAGGCGCGTCCGCACTGATGTTCGCCGCGCGCAGCACCCCGATGAACTCCCGCGCGACCGACTCGAAGGTGTTGCCGAGGCAGATCTTCTCGCACGTCCGCCGCAGGCTCGGGTTGATCCCCTTCGCAATGTCGCGGCGGGCGGCGTCGCGCCGTTCACGCGCCTGTTCGAGTGCCACGTCGGGATACGCGCCCAGCGAGATCGTCTTCTCTTTGTTGCCCGGCGTTCGGGCGGGGAAGCGGTACTTGAATCGCCAGAGCCGCCCGCCACTTGGCGTCACGAGCAGGTACAGCCCTTTCGCATCGAACACCTTGCGCGGTTTCGCGCCCGCCTCAAGGGCGCCAAGAGTGGTTTCATCGAGCATGGGATCCTCCTCCACATTGCACGGAAGCGGATACGGTCATGCGGGCGCCGACGTCGGCGGAACGGGGCGCGCACGGGCGAAATCGATGGCCATGGAATCCTCTTCCGCGACCTCGACCGCATCGAGGAGCAGGCGCTAAGGCGCGAGCGCCCTTATAAAAGGTGTGAGCTGGCTGGGCAGAGAGGGAAGTGAGGCACATATAGATGTACCCCCACACGTACCCCAGCCCAAGAATGCGCAGAACTCCGTGGACGTTTGCTGGACACAAAAAAACCGCTGTGTTTCAGCGGCTTGTGACTCTCCCCGGACCCCAGCGGCACTCAGTGGAAAATAGCTGGCGGAGCGGACGTCTGCCCTCAGGTTCCACTGAGTTCCAAGGCGGGCTGGTTTGGATCCGAAGTCTCTGTGCCATCGCCAAATTCGCAATTTTCAGGTTCCGCCGAGAGCCGGTGAGACCCAGCGAAGTCCGATCGTAGATGGAGGGTGGGACGGAGGATGGTCGCCCCAAGAAATCCGGACGCGCGCACTTCGCATTCTCGCGTGGAACGTGCGCAGAAGCGGTGTCGGATGGCGGAGCGGTCTCGCACAGTACGGAAGATACCTTCAATGCCCAAGAAAGCCAAAGAGATGAGTGCCAAGGCGGTCGCGGCCCTGAGGGAGCAGGGGCGGTTCGCGGTCGGTGGCGTTACCGGCTTGTACCTCCAGATCGACGGAAATTCTCGGTCATGGGTTCTGCGTGTGGTCATAGACGGGAAACGCCGCCAGCTCGGCCTGGGCCCGTTTCCGGAGGTGACTCTTGCAGAAGCGCGCGACAAAGCCTGGCAGCGCCGTAGAGCTCGTCATGCGCCGCTGGTAGCCTGGCCGGGAAATCTGGCGATCCCGCAGCACGCGACAACGCCTGAACGCCCGGTACCGTTGCAGGTCACAAAAGCGGAGTCGCACACGTTTGAGCAATGCGCTCGCACGTACATCGCGGCTCAAGCCCCCGGCTGGAAATCGGCAAAGCATGCCGCTCAGTGGAGTTCGACACTGGAGCGCTATGCCTACCCTGTCATCGGCAAGCGCGACGTTGCCGATGTGAGCGCGGCCCATGTCCTCGAGATTCTTCGGCCGATCTGGGCCACCAAAACAGAAACGGCCACACGCGTGCGCGGACGGATTGAGTCGATTCTTGATTGGGCCGAACACAAGAGCTACCGACACGGCAAGAACCCCGCTCGGTGGGAGAAAAATATCGAACATGAGCTGCCGTCACCAGCCAAACTCAGAAAACGAAACACGCGCCACCACCCTGCGCTTCCGTACACGCGACTCGGGGCCTTCATGGTCGACCTTCGGGCTCGTCCCGGCGTGTCCGCGCGCGCGCTCGAGTGGGGCATTCTGACCGCCGCCCGATTCCAGGAGATCGCCGGCGCGAGGCGCAGTGAAGTCGATCTTCTGCTGAAGCGCTGGACAGTTCCTGCCGCGCGGATGAAGCGTGAGATTGAGCACGTCGTTCCGCTAAGCGACGAAGCGGTAGCTCTGTTCAATAGCCTGCCATCTGGAGACGGTTCGGACCTGATATTCCCAGCGCCCCAAGGGGGCGAGCTGTGCGATGCCGCGCTCGGCGCGATGATCGATGGCATTCATGAGGCGGATGTTGCGAAGGGAGGCCCGGGTTACATGGATCCCAGGGAAGGCCGCGTCGCCACCCAGCATGGCTTCCGCTCGACGTTTCGCGACTGGGGGGCCGAGGTCGGCTTCTTCGACAGAGAAATCTTGGAGCACGCCATCGCTCACAAGCTGAAGGACAAAGCGGAGGCCGCCTATCAGCGCGGGACGATGTTGATGAAGCGCGCGTACATCATGCAACAGTGGGGAAAGTTCTGCGGAACGTCTGAGTTCCGCGCGCCAGAGATTATTGCGCAAACATCCAGAGCGGCCTAGCTGGCCTACTCGGCTGAGTTCGCCGGCGATATTGCATTCGGGACGTAGGAGTCGCAAAACTCTTGCGCGCCAAGAACCGAGGATCGACACCGCCTGACGTTAGGGTCAACGCGCCGGACGCAACGTCTGATGACCGGGCGGCGGCCGAGGTTACATCGATCCGATCGTAGAAAGTCCGGAAGGGCTCAATGGCCAAAAAAAACGACGCACACATTCGGCTCCACGAACTGGGCTCGCACCGAGTGCAAAAGATCCCGCGCCACCACCAAGCGCCGATAGTGGTCGCCCGCGTCAATGTCAGCCTGCGCTTCCGTGAGCGCGACATCGATCGGAAACGCATGAAGGGGCTTGTCGTACTCGTCACAGGTCAACGCCTCTTCGCCATTGGCCTCATAGATCAGGACAGGTTCCTCCCCGGCTCGGCGGTGGGCCGCATGGACAGTGCGCCGAAACGACTGTCCGTATCCAGGTTGCCGAGTTCCAGCGTCGAGATCGTGGACAGGTAGCGACGGCTGCCATGGTGTGGATCGCGGGGCTCTTGCGGCAGACCGATGATCATTCGTACGTCTCGTGACATCTACGCGGCTCCCGGTGGGGTCGAAAAGAAACGGGTGGGGCCTGTGGCGGAAGGGTCGCCCAAAAAATGATAGGCCCAACCTCGCGTTGGAGCGGTTCGGAATTCAAGGAAATTGCAGCCCCGCCGTCCATTCGTCGTCCCCGCCATGGAAGGGAAACAGCCCGCGCAGTCGGTGTCAACTTGCATGGTAATACGTGATAAATCCAACGATGCCTGCCACAACAAGCGATGCAGCCCATGCGATCGCGATATGCCGGCGTCGCCTTTGAAGCCGAAAGACTTGAAGTTCGGCCACCAGCCGGTTCGGGTCGATCGCTTTCAAAGCTTCCGACTCGCGCGCCAGCATCGCTATATAGGAAAGCCGGAGGAACGTGGCCACGTGCTGCGGTGACGTCCGTGCCCACTCGGCAAATCCATCCAGCGGCTCCCCATCTTGCACACGGTCCAACCAGAAGCTGGCGTGTCTCAGACTTCGGCGCGAAATCCGACTCGCGATGTTCATGGGCGAGCACCGGTGAGCGAAGCAGGCTCCTCGCACCTTGGCAGCCGCGAAACACCCTGTACCCCATCGGCATAACAGGATCGTGAATTGTTGGATCGAATGGATCACGTGGAGCCCCTTCAGGATGATGGGGTCGCGAACTCGCGGGCCCCTCTTTCCTAATGTGAAACGAGCGGCCCATTCGGGTCAGGATTTTGCTTCGGACCGCGAAGCGAGATGCCCAACACGCGTCAGCTCGTTCTGAATAGGTCCATTCGAAGGGCCCCGCATCCGGGGCTGTCTATTGGCGGAGACCCGAAGGCAGGGCCCATTTGCTATCGAAGTCGGACAGCGCGCCGCTCACGAGGCAAGCGTGCGTTCAATTTCGAGAAAGAACTCAGGTCGCTGGCGAGACCGTATCCTGCACGGTGATCGTCACAATCTCAGTCCCTTCGACCCGACGATCGACGCGGACGGATGACAGCGTCTTCAGTTCCGTGATCCATTCCTCTGGATCGTCGAAATTCAAGCGGTAGTCCCAAAGTTCGCCGCGATCTCCGACCACTTCGAACTTCAGATTGGAACTGCGTTTATTGAACATGGCAGCCAGGTCGGAAATCGTGGCGCTGGCGAAGCCGCTGACGTGATCTTTGGGCACCGCCACGGGAGCAGGCGCGGTTGAACAACTCGCGAGAAAGCCGGCAATGGCAATGAGGATGGTGCGCATATCAGTCCATGTCGGACGAAACGAAACGTTCCGTTATCGCCTTGCCGCAAACCGCCCCCCGCGTTCCCGAGCCTTCGCGCGACAACCCGCTCCAAGGCCAAGGACTTCTTTCCACCTGATTCCGGCGCCGGGGCTCCGGGGTGCGTTTTGACGCACTCGGAAGCACTTAGTTCAGTCGACCCATCCCCCAGCGTTCGCAAGAGATTCTGACTGTCCGCAACGATATTCGTCGGGCAGCGCGTTCTTGCACAGATCTCAAGCGCGAAACGAGATGCTCTCTCAATTGATTGAGGTGGCGCTGTCGTAGTGCCACATGCCGAGCAGATCCCCCAGCCGAGCCGTTTGCGGATCCGGGTCACCGCCGAGTTGCTCCTTTTGTTTTGAGCGCATCGGTAAGAATAGGCCCGACCTCGGTACGTTTCCGCAGACGCCTCGAAAACAAATACCGGTTGGAGAGATTGCCCGCATTGCGTCGATGAGCTCAGCCGCCGACCGACGGGAGTGTTGGAGTGGTCTGGTCTCCTCAGCAGTTGAAAGCGTGACGACATGAGGATGGGTGCCGTGGCAGAATTTTTTTTCCACATGGTTTGTCGAGCCGGATGAAAAGGCGATGGGCGATTCGGAACAGCGCCAGAAGGCGGAGGAGTTCGCGCGGGAGGCCTTCGCATCGCAACGCTTCGGCGAAGAGGAAGCCTTTGACGTGATGCTGCGTCGAGCGGCGTTAAGCGGCTACTCGCGGCAAGAATTGACCGAAGTGATCCTGCGCAAAGCGCGCAGCCTGGGCCCCATGACGACGCGTACGGAGTGGAAGGTTCGGGATATGTGCACGCATTGGTCTCATGAGCGTCTGCTGGATGTCGCCACTCAACCGCAGTGGCAGCTGAAGTTTGTGTATCGCACCGCGCTGCGCCGGTTGCGCTGGTGGAAATTCATGCGCGAGCACGCGCCCGAGATCGTTGTGTTACTGGGGCTGACAGCCTTGGCGTGGATCGTTCAGCGAGTCCTCGCGCCCGGCTGAAGAATCTTGTGCGGATTGGTTCTCTACGCTGCCGGCAAAATTCGGAAGGTGTATGTACGGTGCGGCGAACCTTGGGTGTCCTCAAATCGCGCGAAGGGTTAAACGGGGTGGGTGAATCGGAAGCCCTGCACTCACGCCGGCTGAGCGCGTGCTGCTACTACTGAGCACCTATTATCGTGAGCAGCTTGCGGGAGTCCGGCACCACTTCGGGCTGACACGTTGTCTGGGTGCAGATTTCGAGTGCTTTGTTCAGATAGATCCTTGCGTTTTTCATGTCGTGATGGTCGTAGTACCACATCCCGAGCAGCTCGAGGATGCGGCCCGTCTGATCATCCGGTGGCCCACCCTGCTGCTGCTTCATCGCCAGCGCCTGTTTGAGCGTCGCTGCGAACTCCTCGTCGGGTCGCTTCGCATGCACGAGTGCCAGCGCCAAGATGATGGTCGTCTCGACGAGAGTGCGTCCGGGACCCAGCGTGCTTCGCTGGAGTTCAATGGCCTGACGTAGGTGGGGGAGCGACTCCACAGAACGGCCCAGGGTATCGAGCGCACTACCCAGCATGACCAGTACGCCGCCATGTTCCAGAGGGAACTCGTCGGTACTGGGCCAGCGCTCGGCCGCAGCGCGCAGAAGGGGTAGCGCCTCCTGGTAGCGTTGCAAACCGTAGAGCGTCTGGCCGAGCCACGCCGTGTTGCGGACAACATTCATGTGCTCGGGTCCGTGGAGACGAGTCTGCTCAGCCAGTGTCTCGCGAAGAAGTGGTTCGGCCTCCTGGTACTTCTGTTGTAGAAAGATGAGGTGTACCAACAGGAAGCGCGCCCGCAGCGTCTCTGGAGCATCACCGCCATCCTGTCGCATCCGATGTGTGACGGTGTCTCGCTGAGCGCGTTCGGCCTCCTCGAATCGACGCTGGCTGGCGAGCGCACTCGATAAGTTTTGCGTAAGCACGGGCAGGCGCTCGTCGGTCGCTCTCGTGCTCAGCTGTTGGAGTTCGTCCAAAGCGCTGCGCAGAGTCTTTTCCGCGGCGGTTATGCGTTCTTGGTGGAATTGCGCCAGCGCCATGCAGCTCATGAGATCGATGCGTATCGAACGTTCGTCCGCGTCGGTGCGCTCAAGTGTCTGGCGAAATAGATCTTCGGCATTTGCAAAGTGTCCTCCTGCGAAGTTTTCGACCGCAAGGGTCGAGAGGCGCTGTGCGAGTGGATCTCGCGGTTGGGGCGCCTCAGGTATGCCGTGTTCTGGCGTGAGGGTGACGCTCGTCGCGATCTCGCCGCCGAGCGTGGGTTTCAACCTGTAGTTGTCGGCGGGCATTGCGGAGGACGCTAATAGAGCGACGGCTGCTAGGAGCGTCAATGTCGCAGCTCTACTCATCTGTACAGATTCGGGGTATCGCATCGGCGCGACCATTTGTGTGATCTAGGGTTGTCGTGATCTCGCTTTGGCGAGAGTGTTTCAATGAGAGTAAGGCAATCGCGGCCTCAATTGCTTAAGCAAATAGGAGGCTGTCCTGACACTCAGGAGTGCGCAGGACTTCGCCTTCGTCGGCACGTCCCTGTGAGGGGCGATCGCGGTTTTTACCGGGAAAGGATCTGTTGCTGCGAGGTGATCTTCTGCAGGTCCGCTGCCCACGTCGGACTGGCAGCCTGCCAGGCGCAAGCGAACTTAGCCTCGTCCGAGCGGAGGTACTCCTCGCGGTCGAAGGTGATTGGGGGTCGCGCTGATCCTACTCTGACCGGTTACGTCACTTTTCAACGGCCTGACAGACGCGGTCTCGTCCGGCCTGCTTGGCGGCATACAAGGCCCGATCCGCGCGATCGAGCAGTCTCTCGAGGGTATCGGACGGTTGAGCTGCAGCGACGCCAATCGATACGGTGACTTTGCCGACTTCTGCACCCGATTCCGTTCGACGGATGCGAAGCGACTGAACCTTGGAACGCACGTATTCTGCGAGCGCCATTGCGCCCAGCAGAGGGGTATCGGGGAGAAACGCTGCGAGTTCATCCCCTCCAAGCCGCACAGCGATGTCTCTTCCCTTGGTGCTTTCTCGCAGGATTCCCGCGACGCTGCGAATGACCTTGTCTCCCATCAAGTGTCCGTGCCGATCATTAATCTGTTTGAAGTGGTCGATATCCAAGATCATGAACGAAGCCCCTGCCAACGATACATTTTCATCGTCTCCCTGCAAGGCGCGCTCGAAGCCACGGCGGTTCTTGAGTCCCGAGAGTGCGTCGGTAAGCGCTTCGGGGTCGGCGTGAGCCCGAGAGGCGCGCACACGTAGTGATTCGATCTGAGTGGTGTGATGGCCTAATGTCTCGGCCAGGGTCATGGTCACTTCGCGCACCTGACGAATGTCCTCGAGGAGCTGATTGGCGATCCGATGGATCTCGGGACCGGGCGATGCTTGCGACAGCTCTTGAACCCGGGCCTGTGCGGCCGCCTCGAAGACGCGAAGGGCCCGACTCGCATCCTCAGTCGTCTTAGAAGAGCCATCGAGCAGGAGCTCGAACTCGCGTTGTACTTTCTCGGCTTCCTGTGCATCACGAGCTGCGAGATACAACGCATGAAATCGGCGAATGTCTGCTTCGATCAATGGAACGTTCGCGCTCAGTCGTTTCTCTAGCGCGCGGGTGAGCAATGGGTTCAGGCCTCCAACATGTTCATACCAGACGGCGTAAGACAGTGGGTGATAGGCCGCTTGGTGCTTTCCCATGTGATGGAGCACGAGGCGGAGGATTTCGGCACTTTGTTCTTTGGATTCTCGGTACGGCAAAGATCGCTGGCCTGAAAGAATGGAACCGCTTGACTGGTGCGCGTGAGAGCTCAAGGGTGCCATAAGATCAAGGTGCATGAGGATAGCGCGTCTCGGCGTCGCTGGCCGAGATCCGGAACCACCGTCTCGATTTGCAGACATGGGGACCAGAAACAGGCGGCGAAGCGTGTGGCGCCAAGGAAGCGGCTCGGAGCGCACTCCTCTGTTACCGGAGTGGCAATGGGACGTAAAGGAGACTCACTCCCGCGCCCACGAAAGCGCCTGTCAGGAACGTCAGAGCGAGCAGCAAGGAGACTCGTCGCCAGTAACGCCGTGTGCAGCGCTGAGCGAAGAAGCGCCGCATAGTTTCAATGGCCTCGGTGCCCCGGTTCCAGTAGGCCACCTCTTGCACGCACTCCTCGCAAACTCGAAGGTGGCCCTCGAAGTCGCCCAGCATCGGCTTCTCCAAGAGCTCGAATGCATAGAGTGCCGCGTATTCCATTCGGTTGAATTGGCTGTGCTCCAAGGTGAGCTCTCCCTGCAAGGATGGTCGACGTTCCCTCGAGCTGCGGAGCTCGCCCGAAACGCATTGTATCAAGTTTAGTGCAGATCCCAAGACGGGTCTCCAGGCTGACTGTGACGCGCCGAGGACGGACCTCAGTACGAAGCTTGCCTGGCGGTGTGTAGATCTTGCGAGGGAGATTCGCTGGCCAGACCAGTGGGACGGCTGATGGCGTTCGCCGTTGCGTGTCGGGCGAGCTGCGCAGAAGCGACCCAGAGCGTCTTTATCCGAGCACCCGGCGTGTTGGGCCAGGCGATGAACAGGATCTTCACCGGCCGCGGGAGCAAGCGATCGATCGCGATACAAGTGGCCGGGATGACCACGTTCGTGCGTCTGGGATAGCCGAAAGGGCGCGAGTTGGTGGGCCGCCAATGTAGAGAGTCTCCGATCGCAAAGGGCGGCGGTGGTTGTGCGAGGTCGGGCCGGGGTTTGAGTTGACGCGGTGACACCCAGGCCGTCTTCCGTGCTTCCTGGGGTGTAAGGGGCCACGCGGTGAAACTGACCTCTATGGGCTTGTTGCGGCCCGCGTCGATCTGCACGCATACGACGGGGATGAGTCCGGAGTAGCCATAGCTCGAATGTTTCCAGTAGAGGCACTGCCCGCGTTGGATGAGTGCGAGTTTACGGGGCAGTGGTTGGCGATTGCGAATCACCGGGCCGTCGCGATTGAGAACGCTGCGGACATTCAGCGTCAACTCGGCCGAGGTGCTGGGCGTGGCAAGCGCGGTGTCGATATCGACGAGCCGCTTGCGCTGATCATTGAGAAGTTCGGTGGCCTCGAGGATGACCGCGGCGGGATCGGCGCGAAGAAAGTCTGCCGCGGAGGCGCCGGGGTAAACGGCACGCAAAAACCGCAGGAGATCCCGCTGGTTCATGTCGGTGCAGTGGGTCGAAGGGGTCGATTGGACATCGTGTCGCGACCACTCTGAGGTTTGAGCGCTCCACCCGAGCGTTGCAAGCCTTTACATACAAGAGTCTCTACTGAAACAGGTTCCCATGCGGCCTGTTATCGCAGCGTGTCGTCCGGGAGATTGACGGCCGCTACACCGCGTTCCGTTACGAACCCGGCACGCGCAGATACTCAGGGCTCCAGAAATTCTGAGTGCGGGTCGTGTGGGTCGCTGTAGGGCGTGAGGACGGCGTCCGCTCGGTCCAAGGTCAGGGAGGATTCGGGGGTGCGGATTTTTCGGTACACCGGCCTGCCAGCATCATGTGCTGTTGATCCTCACTGATGCTTGACTGGGTGATGTCCCAGCCATCCGGGCAGGAACGCTGGAGGTCACCAGAGCGTTTCGCGACGGCGTTCTTGCGCTCATCTTCCGGCAGGGCCTGCTCTTCAGTGGAGATATCCTGGGTCGGAAGGGTCAGCTCCCACGTTCGCATGCCGGAGGCCAGTTGAGTGGTCCGGAATACCCAACGGTCACGCGTCTCAAGCGCTCCGCATGCACTGATGAGCAGTAGCGTTGCGAGGGTCACGGATGTGCGGAACATGCTCTGGTCCTTATTGAAGTGCCGAACCCAAGGTCGATCAATGGCCCTCGCCACGTCCGCCTTCTGCCAAGCGCCCGCGGTCAGTGACCCACCGTGAGCCAGACGAGTAATCGAGGCATTTCCGCTATGGCGTCCTGTCGAACGCGGCCTCGTCGCAGAGATGCATCGGCCGGCAAGTCACGTCGATCAGCTCGTTTAACGTGCAGATTGCAGGCGGTCCGAAAAGTTTGCAGGCCTCATCGTCATCTGCGACGGCGAATATGTATTGGGCCATGTGCATCGGCGATCGGATGACCGACGCTGCGAATTCCTTGCGTTGTGTCTCGCTGGCACTGCCCTCTTTGAAGAGAGCGACCCATTGTTTGGCCTCGACAGCGAGAGTCTCTTCGTCTGCGACAAGCTGTGTCATGTGTTGCCTTCCGGTCCTGGCGTTGATTACCCCACTATGAATGACGCCACAGCACCCCCTATTCCGCAGACTTTTCGAAAATAAACTCGAGCCTCTGCACGGTGAGCGGAGGGTCTGCGGATCGTGGCGTCGTCTGATCGCGTGCGCTTTTCAAGGGCAACAAGCGTCGCGACGAATGACGAACGTAAACTTGCCGTGCGCGTCTACGCAGCGGGTGAGGCAGAAACGGCGCGCAGGTGTGGTCAGTAGTCGCTGTGCGGATGTCGGTGGGGACAAGAAACAGTTTTCGACGGCGATATCCTGAGCGTCCCATCCAGTTGCACGGTGCGTGTGATGCAGTAGCCCTTCCGGGCCAGCCATTGCGCGATCGTCTCGGCCGCAGTGGCGAAGTCCAGCACGCCGCCCAATCGAGTCGCGGCGAGCTGCGGATCGTCGATGAGGAGCTTGATCTTCCTTTCACGACTGATGAGCGTGGCCACGTCGCCGAGGCGTTCGCCTTCCAGTATCAGCAAGCATCTATCGGTCGCGTATCCCAGCGTGCCATTGAATAGGAACAAGGTGATCGTGATCAGTACTCGCCAGTGCATGTGGAATCTCCCGCGTTGTTGGCCCTCCTCTACCTTGTGTCTTTTCGAGTGCGATTCACCCGAAGCTGCGGTGAGGACTCCTGACTGCAGTGACAATGCGTCGAGCGTTCGAAGACAGAGAGCTATGCGTTCGCCATCGCAGGCCCGTCTATAGGGATGGAGGTCGGACCATGCACGCGTACGGTGGCGCACGCGGCACTCCTGGATCGTAAGCCGTTGGTACTGATGAATGGCAGTGCGAAGGATTCGTGACCGTGCGGTGAATCGGGCCTTCGCCGGGGCGATGTTCCGGGGAATTTTCCGATGCGTGCGTTGCCGGCGGAGAGGTCGCTTCGCTCAAAAGCGCAATTGGGTGACTGCGACACCACGGCGGGCGTGCCCTACCCCTCCTGAGCGCGATCCCGATCGCGAACTCCGCTTTCGCAACATCCGTTATCGGAAGCATCGCTTCATGGGGCCGGGATAGACTAAGGCCAAGCTTTCGGCAAGGGATGCCATGGATTTCCATCTCGCAGCCCACGTTCATGCCTGCGCAACCGGGGGCCAACTCGTTTTGCTCGATGTCCGCCGGGATGAGTACATGGGGCTCGGCCCGGCCCAGGCGCGCGCATTGGGGACGCGGGTGCAGGGATGGCCAGATGTCGGCGAGCTGCCGAACGGCAGGACTTTGCTTTCGGTGCAGGACGTCGAACGCCTGGTGGAAGGCCTGCGGGCGCTGAAGATGATCGAGGTCGGGCCGGTGTCCGCGCGAGCGCATGGGCCAAACGTGCCCACGGCTCAAGTGGCGCTCGTGAGCGAACGTCCCGGGGTGCGGCCCCGTCTCCAGACTTGGGCCGCCGCGTCGCTGATCCAGGCCTCGGTCAAAGCAGCGTGGATGCTCCGGGCTCGATCGCTGGAGTCGATCTTGGATCGAGTCACGCGACGCAAAGCGGCCCGCGCCCGCGACTCCGCGATGGGCTCGGCGCCCGTGGCCGATTGGGTGAGCGCCTTCATCGCCGTGAGGCCGATGTTGTTCGGAGCTCAGGGCAAATGCCTGTTCGAGTCTTTCGTGCTCATCGAATCTCTGGCTGCGAGGAACGTCTTTCCGACGTGGGTCTTCGGCGTGAAGGTAGCGCCCTTCGCGGCGCATTGCTGGCTTCAGGATGGCGCGACCGTCTACAACGATTTGCCCGAGCACGTGCGCGGTTACACGCCGATTCTGTCGATCTAGAGATCGGGCGTGTTTCGCTATGTGGCTTGGGTGGGTGAGGTCGAGGGCGACTTCTTCGCCGCGGCCAGCGCTCTGTGCACGTTGGCAGCGGGCTGGCGGATGGTTTATCGCGCGCGTCGACTGACGGTGTGGTGCCGCGGAACTCGTCCGGGCTCGACCGAAGTGTACGAGCTCGAGGCGGAGTGCGGTGTGGTGCTGGGAAAGCTCTTCGCGCATGACGGGTCGGGGCCGCTCTATCGACCTGCGCCGATTCGATTCGAGGCGAATGAGAGCCGTGCGCTGCTCGAAGACAACGGTCGCCGGTTGCTCACCGACTATCACGGTCGGTATGTGGCCTTCCTGCAGGACCCCTCCGCTCAGGGCATCGTTCGTATTGTGCGTGGACCGGGCGGCGGGCCGCCGTGTCTTCGTGTGCGTCTCAGCGGCGGTTTTCTCTACGGTTCCTCGATGGAGGATCTCGCGACGCTGCTGCCAGAGCGGCCGACGATCAACTGGGACTACGTGTGCGCCTGGTTGTGCTCGCGGGTCAGTGGCCAGGCAACGGGGTTGCGTGAGATCTCGCAGCTCGTGGGGGGCGAGTGCGAGACGGTCATCGGTGACCGGCAGAGCAGTACGATCGTCTGGAACCCCTTACATCTCGAACACGGGCGAGTGATCGAGACCGTTCCGGAAGCGGTCGAGATACTGAGGGAGACCGTGCGCAGCGTGATCCACGCGTGGGCGTCTTGCTACGAGAGAATCATGATCTCCCTGTCGGGTGGGCTCGACTCCTCGATCGTGACGGTCTGCCTTCGGGATGCGCCGAGTCGTCTGCAGGTGCGTTGCTTCACGCACTACATCCGGGGTCCGGACTCCGATGAGCGAAGCTATGCACAGGCCGTCGCCGATCGCGCCGGATTCCCGCTGATCTCGCTCGAGCGGGATGCGAACGCAGATCTTCGCTCGATGCTGAACCTGCGCCCCAGCGCGACGCTCTGGAATCTGGTGCACCAGGCCGATGTCGGGAGAAGCGAGGCGGAACTTGCTTCGCGTACCGAAGCGCAGGCGGTGTTCACCGGAGAAGGTGGGGATCAGTCCTTCTACGGCGCGCGCGCGAGCCTTGCCGCAGGAAGCTATTTGCGGCGGCGGGGCCTGCGCCCTCACCTGCTGACGGTCGCCTGGGATGCGGCGCGGGTGGATCGAACTTCGTTATGGGCAGTGCTTGGTCGAGCGGCGCGGGATGTCGTGCCGGGCGGCGCGTGGACGCCGCAGCGGGAGGTGGGCAAATTCAACACGCTCCTGACGCCGGCGGCGGTGGCGTGTGCGCGTCGTGGCGGGTTGGCGGTGCATCCGTGGCTGCGCGACTTGCGCGCGAGCTCGAGTGGGGCGCGGTGGCACACCGCAATGCTCTCGATCGAGCGACCTCTCTACGATGCGCTCCGCAAAGAGGATGAGGGGCCCGATTTGATTCATCCATTGATGATGCAGCCGGTGGTGGAAGTGTGCCGGCGGATTCCGCCGGACGTGCATATTTATTCGGGGTGGGACCGGGCGATCGCGCGACTCGCCTTTGAGCGGGATCTCCCCGAGTGCGTGAGCGCGCGGCGAGCGAAAGGCGGGCTTGAGGAGCATGCGCGTCGCATGCTCCTTCAGAACTCGGGGTTCGTCGGGGAGCTGCTCTGGAACGGTGCCTTGATGCGGCGAGGTCTGGTCGACGCCGAAAAGGTCGCCGAGTTCCTTTCCCAACGACCGAGTCTGCTCGGGGGTACCAACCTGGACTGGTACGACCTGCTGAGTGCTGAAGCCTGGGTGCGATCGTGGGTTGCCGTTTGACGAGAACCCCAATACTCCGTGCAACGAGTGGTAAAAGGGGGCACGGGATGCTGCCCGGCATTCGCTCGATCGGCTTGACATAAAATAGAGGCACGGTGAGAGTGATTCGCGCAATTTGCTGGCAACACTCGCCAGTGCAGGGAGGTGGGTATGACCGAAGACTTACTCGAAAAAGGCGCAGGCTCGCCCGTGGTGCCGGAGCCTTCGACCGATGAAGGGTCCGAACTCGCGAGCTATGGGAAGGCGACGAAGAAAACCCAAGGACCCGGTTGGGGCGGGCTTCTGGATTCGGCGGGTTGGCCGAGACCGTTCTGACAGGAGAGTCGGTGGTTGCACGCGCGCGGCCCGTGGACTCCGCGCGCGTGCTCGACAGCCTCAGAAATTCTTCTGAGCAGAGAACATCAGGCCGCGTCCATACGGAAGCGCATTCGCCGTGTCGTAGCCCACGGGACGATTCACGAAGGGCGGCGCTTCATCGGTGACATTGCTCACCTTAAAAATGAGCTCAAGATCACTGGCCCACGGGGCCGAGTTCGGCGGCGTGCGGTACGAGAAGTTCAGGTCGAGCAGGGTCGATGCCCGTACCTGACTCAGTTGATCTGGACGGGTGGTGTCGCGGAAGCCGCTCACGTACGAAGCCGCGATGCCTGCCGAGAATCCCGAGAGCCCGACGCCGCGCTGATACCAGTCCAGTGAGCTTCGAATTCGCGTGCGCGGTGGATTCTCGACCAACGCAAGCGTTCCAGCGGCGGGTGAAAAGCTTCCGTCCGCCTGCGTGAAACTCAGGAGCTGAGTGCCGATCGCCTGCCATCGCACAGGATGGCCCCAGAGCGACCACGGCTGTTCGATCGTCCAGTCCAATCCGGTGGCACGGGTCGCGCCACCATTTCGTACCCGCGCGTCGATGATGACGGAAGGAGCACTCGCCAAGCAGTCCTGCGCGGACCCAAAGAGGTGTGGGCTGCGACAGAGCTCGTCGATCGCCGCTCGAGACGGGGCGCGCGTGATGATGTTGGCCCACTCGAGTTCCTCTGTCAGTGTATTGATGGCTGGGAGCGTTCCTGGGATCACGACGCGATCCCGATAGTCGACCGAGAAGTAGGTTAACGAGAGGGTCGTTTCTGTTGGGCGGAGACTGACGTCGAAACCCGCAGTCCATGTACTGGCGGTCTCCTCGCGCAAGTCTGAGTTCGCGCCGAAGCGGATCAGCGCAAGCGAGCGGCCACTGGCTGCGCGCGGGTCGGGAATCGTCAGAAAGCCGATGGAACTGCGGTCTCGAACATCGAGGTCCAGCAGATCTGGTGGCCGATAAGAATGGCCCCAACTGCCCCGCATACGCAGCGAAGGCCGTGGTGACCAGCGAAGAACCGCCTTCGGGGCGATTGCGGAACCAGCTTGGCTAAAGCGTTCCGCGCGCCCCGCCACGGAAACGTCCAGAGTAGGCGCAAGCGGCAGCGTGATTTCCGCAAAACTCGACAGGCTGCGTCGCGCGTGCTCGGAGTGGGCTTCGAAGGAGCGTAGTCGGACCGAGCGCTCAAGTTTCTCGAGACGGTACGAGATGCCTCCTGAAGTCCGGACCGCCCCGTTTCGCCATGGGCGACTGCGGCCGTCGAAGGTCCAGGAGAATTCTCCCAAGGTCGATGTGGCGCGCTGTTCGAGCGTGTCTCGAATTCGGTCGAGTGTCTCGAGGGCGGTATGAGTCCCCGAGCCAAAGGCGTTGAAGGCGGTACGCGGGTTGCTGTCTGCGAGCGCATCGGCCAGCGCCGCGTCATTCACGAGGTTGTGATCACGTGTCGCGAGTCGGTCTTCGCCGTAGTTAGTCGTCAGGGTCGTTTGCCATCGCTCGTTCAGCACCCTGGTGAGTCCAACGGCGCTACTGAGGGTTCGCGTGGAGCCGGTTCGGTTCGTCGTCCCCAGATCGGCGAGGAAATTGTAGTCGACGAGCACCGCATCTCCACCGTAGGGAGACACGAAGAAAGGATTTGAGCTCGGTACTGTGAGCAACCGCGCTTGGGCAGCGCCTGCTTCGCTCATGCGACGCCACGTCGCGCGCGCATCGCCGCTCAACGCCCAACGGTCTCCGAGTCGTTGCGAGGCCGAGAGGTATGTGCTGTGTGTTTGTCGCTCGGGAAGCAGATCCGCACCGGTTGCCCAGTTGAAGCGCTGCGCCCCGGGCGCCAGATCCGATACGGCCAGCGACGTCCCGTCCTGGCCGCTCGGAATCGCGTAGGCCGGCTGCAGCGTCGCGGGATCGATGATCGAGCCCGGGTTGCCTGCCGGCGAGCTGAAATCGTCGCCCCCGAACGGTCGCTTGTCGGTATCGGCCGCGTACTCGCGCGCGCGGATCGGCAAGGCCTCGCGTCGAGAGAACTGATAGGCGAAGAGCGCCATTCCACTATTCCAGTGGTGAGCGAGGAGTTGCGAGAGCAGTCGTTCCGAACCCCCGCCCCGAAGCTCGGTGTTGTGCACGCGGGTCTCGGCACCTTGGACGTCCTTGCGCATGACGATGTTGACCACGCCGCCGATCGCACCGGCGCCGTACGTGGCCGACGCGCCATCGGCGAGGATGTCGATCCGCTCTACGGCGGACCACGGCATGGTTTGCAAGTCGACGAAGTTGCCATCCAGACCCGATGAAGGTTGGCGGCGTCCATTCACGAGGACGAGTGTGACCTGGGGACCGAGCCCGCGCAGATTCACGGCCGTACCGCCCGCCACATTGTTGGCGCGATCAAACGTCTCGTTGACCCCGGTGAACGTGGCCGTGACGGGCAATTCGCGAAGGGCCTCGTCGACCGAGGCGTAGGTCGCGAGTTTCAGCTGCGGCTGTTCGATGCTCTGGATCTGGCCGGCCACCGTGGTTTGGACGCCGCTTGCCGGCCGATGCCCCATGACCAAAACCTGTGCGGGGCTTTCCCGGATGTAGACCGCTTCGCGGTACTCGGGATGCGGCCCGTAGAGCAGGCCTGAGCCCCGGAGCATCGTCTGCAGCGCCTCGCGGGGCGTGAGATAGCCCTGCACGGCCTCGGTCTGGGCTCGGTTGAAGATACGAGTCGGGATCACAGTCCGTACGCCGGACTGGTCCGTAAAGGCATCCCCGGTCTCGATGAAGGGTCCGGCCGCGATATCGAAGTGCCGCCTCGCATCCAGCAGAACCACTTCGACGAACGGCTGGTCGCTGCGGGACAGGAATGAAAACGTCATGCCCGTGCCTTCGAGCATGCGCTCGAGCGCATCCACGAGAGACCATCGGCCGGTGACGGGTTGCGTCGTGATGTGGTCGAGCGCCGCGCACGGCAGGCTGCACGCCTGGGGCGTCCGCTTCTTCTCTCGATCGGTCATCGGACACTGGGGCACGCATCCGCCGCGACTCGTCTCGCCGCTCTGGCACGGTTGAGGGCCGGAGCAGAAGTTGCACCGCAGGCGAACGACCGTGCCACCCTGCTCCAGGTAGAGCGGCAAGGTGTGCCAGACGTTCCCCGCCGGAATGCTCCATTCGATTTGGCGGTTGAGAATGGGCGGCTGCGCATGCAGCCACGCGGACGGAAGGGCGAAAACCAGCACCGCCACAGCGGTCTTCGTCATCGCCCGCATCGGTTGCGTCTTCACGGCAGCACGACTTTCAGGGGAACTGAGGCGCGTAGTGAACGCAAGTCAGAGGCGGCGGTGAGGTATCTTCAGCCGTGCAGAGTCGCCAACATTGATTGCGTCGCGCCTCGGCCACCCACACCTTGGGTGTCGCACGCGTGGGCGCGCGGCTTGACGGCGTGTGAAGCACGAGCGCTCGCGTCGCCGGCGGCTCATCGGGTGCGTTCGTGAGCCAGTCGTGTGTGAATGGGGTGCCTTTCAGGAGCTTCAGGGCAGCGTCCTCGGCGCTCAAGCAACCGTGCACTTCTGACATCCGCGCCGCCTTGACCGCCTCGAGATCAAACGAGGCGTCCACGCGCGAGGTGTCCACGAAGGCGCGCAGGCTCTCGAGCGCCGGCCCGGCCTTGATGTCGTACCAAAGGAGTTTGCCGAGCGCCTGTCGCACTTCGACGGTATCGGGTCCGACGAAGGCAAATGTCAGGTCCGTACCCGCGAGCAGCTCGCCGAGCGCAGCAGCGGTCGTGTACGTACCCGAAAGCGCTCGGGTGTGCGGGTCGACGGAGGACGGAATACTGATCTCGATCCGAATGCCCGTCTGCGCGCTGAGCTCCTGGAGGCTTTCGCGCGCGAGTCCGGCGGGGATCTTGAATGGATGACGGTCGGAGGCCGGCGAGGACCAGGCGCATTGGAAGGCGAGTAGGCCGAACAGGACGCCGAGCGGACACCCTCTCCCGCCGCCCCGGCGCTTTTTCCATACAGGCGCGTGAAGGGCAAGGGCGGCACGGAGCCATCCGTTCGCTCGACGTGTGCGCGTCATATTCCGTTCCCTTTGGAGACCCCATCCGACGGGTCCGTGCTGACCTTTGCACGAGTTAGCCTGCAGACTGCCACAGCGATTCAGGGTCGCGCAATCACGTGCCGAATTTTTTCCTGAGCGCATAGCGGAAAATTCTCGCGCATCCGTCCACTTGCCTGCCCCGCGTTGTCTCCCAATCGAGCTGGCCGATCTCCGCTTTAATGCGCTTGGCAAGGCTTTGGGACAGGATCGCAGTAGGCGACTCTCCGGTTGGCGAAGCAGGAAGGATTAGGAGGTCCTTCTAAGAACTTCAGAACGCGTACGTTGCTGTTCGCACGGCAAGGGTGTTGCGTGCGAAAGTTGTCAATCGCGGGACTAACCGACCACGCACTGCTCCGCGCCCGCTTCACCTCGTTCCGGGGCATCGAGACATTTCAAGCGACTGGTCGTGGCTCCGGATCACGCGGACGAGATGCGCGAGTAATGGAAAGACTCGCCGGCATCGTCTCCACAACCGGGGTGTTGCGCTTCTCTGGACCAACGGGCCGGTGCTAAGGCACCACGGTGCCGCGGCAGAGCCGTCAGCGTCTGTTCTGTCGCGGCACCGATCTCGAACGACAACGATCTGCAGTCACGTCCGCCGAATGCGAGCACAAGACAATGAGTAGAGTCGGCTTGGCTGCGAGCGCTGTCCTTTCTGTCTTCGTCGGCGGGTGCGCCTCACATCAGAAGAGCGACGAATGCGAAGCGGATTTCTCGCCGGAAGGATATGCGCTCGTGTTGAGAACTGAACCGAATGTGCGCGTTGACTACGAGTTCAACGGCACAGCGGGATCCATCACGACAACAAGTGGCGTGGAAACCATCGACAAGGGCGGCAAGGCGGTCGTAGACATTCACGTTGTTCGATGCGTTCGGCTGGCGCCCCAGACGAGCGATTAACGAAAGCCTCAGGAATGGGCGGATCCGTGCGACTGCGCCGTCCGCCCCACCGCTTGCCGAACGCTCTTTGCGGGCGTTGAGATGGGCCGCAGGCGCAGAGGTATGCGTACGAAGCCAGATGCGAAGTGCCGGCTGCGATGGAGCCGCGGCGTTTGGTGCTACGCAGCGCCTGATTCGAGCGCGGGCAGCATCCCGGCGGGTGTGTGTGGGAGGCCTGTTCAGGATATCGAACAGTGGCGCCTGGGGAGTGGTCGACGTCGTGATGGATCGCTGTGGGTTAGCGCATAAGCTGCGACTAGCGCGACAATGGAATCAACTCTTTGCCAGGACAGTGGACACCAAAAGCTGCGACTGACCGACCGCATAAGGCGCGACTTTCGCTACCAACAGACCGCATAAGCTGCGACTTTCTCCGAGTGCAATGTTGGATATTGAGGATCTTTGGAATCAGACGCCTACGCGTGCATCGGGCATTTCAGTCGCAGCTTATGCGTAAAAAAGTCGCACGTTATGGGGTCGCAGTCGCAGCTTATGCGGTCGCTCACAATCGCTAAGGAAATTCTGACGATCCATGATGGATCTCATCCAGTGCTGATCGATTTCCTCACTGGCTGGAGGGGGCCGCGAGCGCTGGTCCATCCTGTGGGCCATGGGGAGTCGCAATCCCGAGCGCGATAGGCCTTCCATTGACCCCGCCGTTCGACTCGCCGACTTCCTGCATCGGACCGGCGGTGACTGGGCGATCGGTGCGTATTGCTGTGCGTGCATGCGGTCGCACCATTTTTTCATCGAAGATCTGCTGGCCCTCAAGCGACCGCCGGTGACGATTGGGGAGTTCATGCAGCGGGTCGTATGCCAATCCTGCGGGTGTCGCCGCCCGACCTTTACGCCGAGATTTGTGGGAAAACTCCGAAACTGAGGCGAGCGAGCTACATGGGCTCGCCACGGTATTTCTTATTGGTGGTGACCATTCAGGAGTCCTTGCCGGAGCGGAGTCCTAGTGGTTTGAGCTTGGCCATGTGGACGGCATCTGGAGGCCGCCCATGCCAAGAATCAAAGTACAAAAAATATTCTCTTGGGAATTACACAAACACCTTCGCCGATGCCGATATAACTAATAGAGGGTGGCGAGAAAAACCGGATGCGGAAGATGGCGTGATCCGCGCCACCCTGACCGGCTGTTGGGAGATTGAGAGCGCGATGAGCGGGTATATCGAGTTTCCGCGGGAGATGAGGTTAGAAGCCGTGAGGATTATCGAGGCTGCGGAGGAAAACCCGAGCTTGGAACATGCGATGGTGATGTGGGAGTTTATCGAGCGCTCGGACATCCATGGAGCGTGTTTCGGGTGGTACGTCGATCTTCCGTGTTTGCTTCGTTACTATGTTTACTGAAACGCTGGTGGAGCCCGAGCGGCGGGGTGTGTGAAGATGGATTGGGGCGATCGTGGTTGACGGTGACGATGCGGGTAGCTGTTGGATGAGTGCATTGGGATAGGCAGCCGAGAATGGAGGACTCCTGACGAGCAGCTCGTGGAGGGCGGATCGTTTGGTTGTCGCGAAGCCGTCCACAACTATTTTTTTTTGCAAAGTTACGCAAACGCGCTCGTGGATGTATGTAGCTAATAGAGAGGCACGAGAATGCCGATACGGGCTGTCGCTCTGCAAGCAGATGGATGGCATTAGAGGGGTTGGTCGCAGTGATGAATCAATACGTTGAGTATCCGCCGGCCATGAGATTGGAGGCGCTGCAGGTGATCGCAGCGTCAGAGGCGCAGCCAGGCACAGAAACGGCGATGTTGATCTACGAGTTTATCGAGCGGTCGCGGGAGCATGAGGCCTGTCTCATTTGGCACTTGAAGCTGATTGCGTTCCTTCGTAAGCACATCGCGCAAAGCTCGCAAAGGTCTGGGTTGGACGATGATGACGACGGCGGGGGCGGCCGCCCCACACTTGCGCAGATAGTGCGGACGCTGATCTTGCGGGCGATTCCCAGCTAGGAACCTCCGAGTGTAGTTTCGAGCTGTAGCTGTGCGCCCTTGACGGTCAATCCGCCGTAGAGACTTGCAGAGTCGAGGGCGCCAAACCGTCGGTTTGATTCGGAGCACTTGGTGATCAGGACAAGCGGCTCGCGTGCCCCAAGAAAGGCGGCTCGAGGCCCTGGATGAAGCGCTTTCAGTTTTCGGAGCCAGATCCCTGATGAAACATCGGGGTGGAGGGACACACTCAAGAATCGTGGTCGTGGAAGCGGGATTTCGAGGCCGTAGTCCTTCTATGTCAGGTATGGATTTCACATCAGCCGGACATGGGGGATGCGGGTATGCCAGTAGACCTTGGAACTTTCACGTCGATTCAGCTTAAGAGATGGACTTGCTGTGTGGTGTTCGGGTTGTTGGCTGTTTTTCATATGGTGAGCTCGCTGGCCGACATCCGGCATTCGCCATCTTCAGGCAGGATTTATCAGTTCAGGATGACGTTAAGCGAGCTCGCTTGTGCGTTCAATGCACGTGGTCGAGTACCGAAGCTCATCATCGAAGGGGCTGCTCGGAATCGGCGAATCAGTGGTGCGCTGTCGCTCGATGATCCGGAAGCGTTTGTAAAGGTGCTTGCGCAGGATCGGACTCTGAAGCTCAGACGCCGGGGCGAGAGTGTGGTTGTTCGCGAGCGGAAGGATCCAACTCGACGTGGAGTTGATGGAAAGGCTGGGCCAACTGACGGTTGCGGTGTTGTGATGTCTCTGCGTGTCGCGCGGGTGGAGGGCGGGTGCAGGGCAAGCGAAAGTGCCTCCGGGCACCCGCGAAAAGCTTCGCACGAATGGGCAGACCGAATGTTGACTATCGTTGCACCAGCAACGGTGCAGGGTGCAACTCACGCGTGTGGCGACGTTCCATGGCCGTTGAGGCCGCGGCGTACGTGGGGTGCCTTGCGCGATGGTCGCGTTGCGCGAACTGCCACCTTTCCTCGTTTGCTGGAACGTGTCAGGCCCCACTTACGCTTCCAGCTCGTTACGGTTGGGAGTGACGGACCGAAGCGACGTGCGACCGACGTTGCCGTTTGGCCGGATTCAAGAGCTTGTCGGACGCGCGCCTTCACCGAGTTGTCATAGCGGACGCCTTTGGACGCTAACCGTGGACGCCGCTTAGCAAACCTCGCGACCGGCTGTCGGCGGCCGGAGGCGCATCGCTGAAGTGCGGCAATGAGCTCGTGCATGGAATGGAAAGCGAGCATGCGCGGAAGCGTCTTGAGCAGCGCTTCTCTGCGCTCATGCAGTTGGCGCTCGAGTTCTTCCTTTCGAGCGACGATACGTGTCAAACCCTGGACGTCCAGATCCGGTTTCATGACTGCACACTCCTTGTGATTTTAGAGCCGTAGTAAGGATACGCCGTCGCCGAATAGGGTTACGCAATCATAGTTCTGACGACGCGGAACGGAAGTCCTCCTTCGTCCATTGCCAGAAGTCGGAATGGAGCTGGCGGAGTTGTCAAGCTTATAACACCTGAGCGCGACCCACCGTCGAACCTCTAGGTTGTTGATCGGTACGCCAGCTTCGCTTTCACCCAGGAACTCGATGATCTGGGGTTCAGCGAATCTGGAATTCCTCATCGCCTCTTCATTCGAGCGCAGAGCCTGCTATTGACCTTCGTCTCACGGAGCCAGAGCGTATGTCCCGAAAAAGTTTACGAGCGGCACCGGCGATTGTCTGCGGTGTCGGATAGAGCAACCGTTCGAGATCTGGGCTGAATGGTACCGGAAGATCTGGTGCGGTAACACGAATGATCGGTCCCTTTAGCTTCTCGAATGCATTCTCCGCCACCGAGGCCGCCACCTCGCTCGCAACACTGCACATGCCTGGAGCAGGATCCACTACTACTAAACGCCCCGTCTTAGCGACGGAAGCAAGAATAGTCCGTCGATCGAGGGGAACCACGGTGCGCAGGTCTACGACTTCCGCTGACAGTCCTTCAGCCTCAAGTTCACTCGCGGCAGCCAGACTGCTGTGAGTAGAGGCACCGAGAGCGACAATCGTGAGATCGCAGCCCGCACGTTTCACTTCTGCGAGACCTATTGGAACGGTGTAATGCTCTTCTGGCACCTCGCCCTCCTGTCCCTTAAGCGCGAGTTCCTCAAAACACAACACGGGATTTCGACTTCGAATTGCGGACCTAATAAGGCCCTTCACGTCGTAAGGGGTCGACGGCACTACAATAGTTAGCCCTGGTACCTGAGCGAAGAGTCCCCACGGGCGATCGGAATGGTGAGCGGCCGCTGAAAACCCATACATGACGGTTGCGCGGATCAGTAGCGGGACGCTCGACTGTCCGCCGAACATGTACCGGCTCTTTGCGACCTGGCTGACGATCTGATCCATTGCCGAGTACAGAAACGTTGAGCATTGGTTATCGATTACAGGATGCATACCGGTGAGCGCAGCGCCAACACCTGCGCCGAAAAACCCTGCTTCACATATCGGAGTATTACGGACCCTTTCTGGACCGAACTCTTCGAGTCCGAAGTCGCCCCAGACCCCCGACTGAAGGTCTTCGCCCATGACAAACACCCGTGAGTCAATCCGCATCTCCTCCCGGATTGCCTGGACGGCGGCCTCAAGGTATGTCATTCGCGTCATGCGTCGTGTACTCCATTCCCGAGATTTAGGTCAATAGATCTTCCATCAGCTCGTGTGGCTGCGGCGGCGGACTATCACGTGCGAACAACACCGCTCGCTCCACTTCAACCTGAACGCATGCGCGAATATTTTCGAACTGCTCAGGAAGCAGATTGCCTGTGCCTTGTAACCAGGTTGAGAAAATCTCAATTGGATCCCTCTGACGCCACGATCTCATCTCTTCTTCCGGACGGTACCGCGGTATCTTCTCAGCGCCGGGATACTCCGCGTGCTCTCCATATCGGTACGTTTTCGCTTCTATAAGAGTAGGACCACCACCTGCCCTCGCGCGCGTGACTGCGCTCGACACTGTGTCATACACCGCAAGAACGTCCTGACCATCCACGATCACTCCTGGAATGTCGTATGCCGCGGCGCGTTGCGCGACATGCGCTACACTCGTGGTCTGAGAGTACGGCGTGAACATGGCATAACCGTTGTTCTCGCAGAGAAAGATTACCGGGAGCTTCCAAATTGCTGCCAAGTTCAGCGACTCATGAAATGGACCACAGTTCGCTGCACCGTCACCAAAAAAGCACAGGCACACTTGATCTGTTCCTTGCAGTCGTGCGCTCAATCCCGCGCCAACCGCAACAGGCATCAAGCTGCCCACAATGCCAGATTCCCCGAGACTACCCCGTGAGAACACCGCCAAGTGCATTGAACCACCCTTGCCGCGGCACACGCCCGTCGTCCTGCCGCGTAGCTCTGCCATCAATGGTGCAAGTTCCGCACCCTTCCCAATCGGATGTCCGTGGGAGCGGTGGTTTCCGGTCATATAGTCGTCGTTACGCAGCGCCATACATGCGCCGACGATCTCCGCCTCCTGCCCCATCGCGAGATGTCCAGCGTTGATCTCGCCTTCGTAGACCATTGTCCAAACGCGCTCCTCGAATACTCGAATCCTCAGCATCCGACGTAGCATCTCATGCAGCAGATCCTTTGGCCGCTCTCGTTCGGAGTCCCTCTGTCCCAATTGCAGCTCCATGCAACCTTCCTTGATCTCTATGTGGGTCTGGTCCCCTGCTCAGGGCCTTGCGCTCACCGAGGCACCGCTATTTTTGAATCTGATACCGTCCGCCACGACTACCTGTCTATTTTCGTTAGTAACAACACTTTCATGCGCGAATGTTTCCAAGCGCAGTTTGTCCACGAAAACCTTGAGCAGTTCGTCATTAAATAGAGGCGCCGCAATACCTGCGCTTTCCAGTTCTCGTTGTGTTTGCGTGCATTCGATGCGGATGCGGTCGATCCGGTCTTCCGTCTGCTCAGTAAGGAATTCCTCTCTATTCATGGAAAACGTGTACTCGAACAAAGGTACTGCCGGTAGCGACCGGCCCTGGTGGTGGATGCGTTTGATCTCGCACATCCATTCGTAAGGCGACACGAGACGCAGAGTGGTTCCGGCGACCTCATTACAACGCTCGAATACGCCTTTCTGAATAGATTGCCTTGACGAGGAGATGTGGAAAATTCCTGACTGCGCCGCATGTCGTGTTCCAAGAAACACAACCGCACGCGCTACGTAATCCACTGGCGTGGGAGCCAGTGGATACTGATAGTTCATCATAGCGAAGCCCGACAGCAAGCAGCTCTTGAAGATTCTGTACTCACGCTGTAGTTCGTCGTATCGCCCCTGCTCGACATCGGCCCACACGAGGCCAAGTCGGAAGATGTTGCAAGGTATCCCCCTCGCACGCGCCGTCATGATGATCTTCTCGCCTACCCATTTGCTTGCAACATAGCCACGTGACCTTGAATGGTTTTCATAGTCGATTGTGCTGCTCTCGTCTACGATGCGAGTTGTCTTGGTTTGACGACTGTTGAACACGCTCAACGTTGATATGTAGTTGAGGCATTTCGGCTGTCCCTTTGTGGCAAGCTCCAATAGTCGTCGGGTCGCCTCGACATTCACAGCTCGTGCCATGTCGTAGGTTTCGAGGTGGTTCATGCTCGCCGCGCAGTGATAAATACTGTCTATGTTTTCACACAATGCCTGACATGTGACCTCATCCATGCCTAGGTGAGGTTTTCCTAGATCGCCTGCAATCCCAACAACGCGCCCTTCGAACTCATTGAGCCATAAGCCCCATTTCGACAAGCAGACCTTTACTCGGACGAGCGCGTCTCGATCTGTATCTGCCCGTACCAGGCAGAACACCGTCGCACTAGTATCTCGAAGTAGCTGCGCGAGCAGGAAGCGACCGACGAATCCGGTTGACCCTGTCAGCAGTACAGCTTGTGGCGGCGTACGCGGGCGTCCCAAGTTCGCAACGATCGTATGATCCAAAAAGGCTTGAGTCGACAGGTCGACCACTTCATCATTGATCTCGCCGCCGCCTATGCGTGCCGCCAGATCGGATATTGTTGGGCTTCGATATATGTCCAACACCGTGAGTGCGGAGCCAAAGGACTGATTTGCCCTGGAGACGGCCTTAATGGCGAGGAGAGAATGACCGCCCAGCTCGAAGAAACTATCTTGCCTTCCTACCCTATCAACGTTCAGCAACTCCTTCCAGATTTGCGCCATTGTCTCCTCTAGATCGCCGAGCGGGGCCTCGTACTGCTGAAGCGCGAATGCACCGGCCTCGGGCTCCGGCAGCGCACGACGATCGACCTTGCCATTTGCCGTGAGCGGTAATTTATCGAGTACGACGAAAGCACTGGGAACCATGTAATCTGGCAGCGCACCTTCCAATTGCGCACGCAACTCCGCAGCCATCGGATGAATGTCACCACGCGGCGTAACGTACGCGACTAGTCGTTTGCCAGCGATGGAATCCGCTCGTGCGAGCACAACGGCGTCTTTTACCTTACAGTAGCGTGCAAGTTGCGCTTCAATCTCGCCTAGCTCAACGCGAAATCCCCGGATTTTCACCTGATGATCATTGCGACCCAAGAACTCAAGCGCCCCATCCGCCCGCCATCGACCCACATCGCCACTCTTGTAAAGCCGTCCCTCTGCCGTCGTACTGAAAGGGTTAGCAATGAACCGCTCCGCCATTAGTTCCGGACGGTTTAGGTAACCTAACGCAAGACCGTCTCCACCAATGTATATCTCTCCAGTCACCCCAATTGGAACTGGGCGCAGCGTCTTGTCGAGAACGTATACCTGGGTATTCGAGATCGGATGACCAATAGGAATCGCCCCTTCGCGCTGATCCGCTTCGATGAGATAGGTCGTCGAGAAGGTCGTGCACTCAGTCGGTCCGTACGCATTGAGCACATGTTTAGGTGGCCTCGTGCCAAGCACTCTCTTAACGATCTCTGGTTCGACAATATCTCCGCCGGTAAGCAGATACCTCAATGCACCAAACACATCGGTCAGCGCAGCGGCATACTGAGCTAGCAAACCTACCGTCAACCACAAGATGGTTACCTGCTCCCGCCTGAGCAGCTCGGACAGCCGTGCTGGATCCAGGACAACCGATTGCGGCACTACCAAGAGGCTCGCTCCATTCAGCATGGGTCCCCATATCTCGAATGTCGCTGCATCAAACATTGGATTGCTGGAGTGAGCTACCCGGTCAGTCGATTCGAAATGCACATAGTTGTTAATGACTAACCTATTGACGGCGCGGTGTGGAACAACGACGCCCTTCGGCACTCCGGTTGAGCCCGATGTATACATCACGTATGCGGGAGACAATCCGCTGATGCGGAGTTTGAGGTCGTGAGATGGTGAGCTCCGACAGGCCTCGCCAATCTCACGATAGTTGATCCAGGTCAGACCGTCTTGTGCGGATTCCGGGCCCTTTCCTTGTTCAGCGACAACGAAACGTGCACCGCAATCGTGAACCACAAATGCCTGTCGCTCTGTCGGCATCTTTGGGTCGATAGGTATGTACACGCCGCCGCTCTTGAGTACCGCTAGTTGGGCGACGACAAGATGGAGGGATCGAGACATTAGGAGAGGAATATACTCGCCAATGCGCGCTCCTCTGCCTCTCAGGTAGTGAGCCAGCTGGTTTGCCTTCCTATTCAGTTCCGCATACGTCAGGGCCTCTCCATCGCATAAAGCCGCGATGGCATCCGGGGTACGCAGAACTTGCTGCTCAAAGAGCTCGTGAATCATTCTGTCGTGCGGGTATGGGACTCGTGTGGCATTGAACTCGTGGACGACCCGATGCCACTCGTCTTCAGGCAAGACCGGTAGTCTGAGCGCCGGGATCTCTGGATACTGCTCCAAGGCACGTACCAAAGACTGAATTGCAGTGAGCGTGTACTCCACTATGCGCCCTGGATCGATGTTTCGATCTGTTTCAACTTGTAGGGCGAAAGCGTCGCCCTCCTCTAGAACCGAAACTGCTATGGGATAATTCGTACCACCCCGAGTCGCGACTACAGTAACTCCCGAGGTCTTCAGCGAGCATTCAGTATTGGATGCCGTTGAATCGTGCAGATAGTTAAGCAGACTATTGAACAGCGGCGCCGTTCCAGACACCCCGCTACAGCGCTGCGCGACCGCTAGCGACGTCTGCTCGCGCTTCATGAGCTCCACCAGCTCGCTCTGCGCACAATCCACTAGCTCTTCGGCCGACACACTGTGTAGTGCTAGCCGCAACGGTAAGGTGTTTATGAACATCCCAAGTGTCTGCTGCAGTGCTGTATCCGCCTGGAGACGACCTAGTAGCACTGTGCCGAAGACGATATCGTCTCGACCACTGGTTTGCGAAACCACGAGAGCCCAAGCCGCGTGAAAAAGGGTAGCTGCGCTCATGGCACGGCGGCGCGCTTGAGTCCGTAGACGTTTGGACAGATTCGGCTCGAGCCTCTTCGAGGCCTCGTGGGCGCCGCCACCGTCCCCATGCACGTCAGAAATGCCGAACAGAGCTGTGGATTCCCTCACGTCCGCGAGCTTGGCACGGAAGAATGCTTCTGCGTCATGAGTCTCGGCGTATGCCACCGTTTGTGCTACGTAGTTGCGGTAAGGGACGGGCGTGGGTAGCGAGTGAGCGCGGCCTTCGATATGGGCCAACACTTCTGACAACATGGTACTGAGGGATTGATTATCGAATACCAAGTGATGCGTGTGGAGCAGTACATACCACTGACTTCCTTCTTGATCAGAAGCAATCTCTAAGCGAATCAGAGGCGCCTTGCGTAGATCCAGTGGCTGCTGCTGAGCCCGCATCCGGGGAGTGAGCTGCTGCACCGGACTAACTCGCGGATTCAATGGAAGTACTTCCACCGGCAATGGCGCGCGCCGATACACCACCTGCACGGGTCGTGGTAGGTGCTCCCACAGCACTGCGCTTCTGAGGATTTCGTGACGATTCACTACTTCCTGCAAAGCTTGGGCGAGCCTGTCGACTCGCTCGCGGGAGGAAACGCAAAATAGAATCGACCGAGCGTATGCATCGCCCTGTTTGCCTGTTAAATGGTGAAATAGAATGCCCTCCTGCAGCGGGGCCAGCGGATAAATGTCCTCAATATTTCCTACACCACCAGGCACTTCGCGCACAACTCGCTCGATCTGCTCCGGCTCAAGCTGCACGAGCGGCAGCATTTCGGGCGTGATCACATCGCAGTTCTGTGGAATCAGCCTTGGCGGAATTAAGAACGCGTCAGCTGCTTGATGAGTGAGAGTGCGTGCTAAGTCCGCCAATGTCGGGCTGGCGTAAACACTGCGCAGCTCCACACGCAGGCCTATCTGACGTAACCGGTCGATCATCTGGACGATCAGTAGCGAGTGTCCGCCGAGCTCGAAGAAGTTATCCTGCACTCCGACCTGATCGACATTGAGCAATTGTGCCCATACATCGGCGAGGGCCCGCTCGATGTTTGTGCGTGGTGCAATGTATTCCCCCATTTCCTCGGGCCGATTCTGAGGCGCTGGCAATGCCCGACGGTCAAGCTTGCCGTTCGGAGTTAGAGGAAACTCTTTCAGCAACATGAACGAGGATGGGACCATGTATTCGGGCAGCCGCTCCTTCAAATGCTCGCGAAGTTGAGCGATTAACTGTTGCCTGAAGCTGTACTCCAACGGATCTGTCGCGTAGGCACTCCAGGGCTTGATGACATCAGGGACTGTCACCGCTCGGGGTACTTGGTCCGCTTTGGCACGATCCAGCAGCTGTACCTGGAAGCATCCCGGCGAGCGCGGGTCCCAACCTACTTGCACGTGGAAGCCGTACCTAGCGCCCAGTTCCCAGAACGTTTCTGGCTCGACTCCGTCGTACGACGTGCTGTTCAATTGGCCGCGTACGGAAGACGCCTCCAAATGGTCGTCGCCGGTTTCGATTAATCGTTGCGCCTTCACGTCGCGGGTCAAGCGAGCATTAGGTATTGAAGCAAAGCGCACTGCAGCCCAGCGTCGCTCCTTCAGGGCTGTTTCAAGTTCGGCAACAGACCAGATTGCAGTTGACCACTCGATACGCTCCGATTCTCCACCTGCACGCATCGACTCGCCAACGTGCAATACAACGTCATAGCGATATCTGGTCAACTCGTTCGGTGCGCATCCCCGCTTCAGTTGCACCTCCACGTGACTGATTTCTGGGAGTTGCCGCGGTAGCACGTGGAAGAATTCCGGATCGATCGCTAATTCCTTTTCCTGCGCCAGTGCTCGGGCCACACGCTTCTTGAGCTGCTCTATGCTTACTGTGGCCGCCGCCTTACCTAGCTGGATCGCGCTGTGGAGGACTGGCAACGTTCCTAGATGGCGTACGTCTCCTACGAAGATCTTTCCTCCCGAACTGAGCAGGCGCATCCCCTCCTGCAGCACTGTCACCAAGTAATCAATATCCGGAAAGTACTGCACTACCGAGTTCAGCACGATTGTGTCGAATGAGCCGCTCGGCAGGTCCTGAAGCTCGTCTCCCGAACGGTGTAGCAGTTCGACATGTCTGAGTCCGTCTCTCCCACACATCCATGCGCGCAGCTGATCCAGTGCCGCGGATGAAAGGTCCGTGCCCACATACTTGTCGCAGTGTGGCGCCAGCTGCTGTAGCACTAGACCCACACCGCAGCCAATCTCCAACACTCGTCGCGGTTCCAGTGCCAAGATCCGCTCGATCGTCCGATCGAGCCACTCCTGCATCTGCGCTTCAGGAATTGGTTGACCCGTATAGCTGCTATTCCAGCCTACAAAGCTCGGGCCGGGCACTGTCTGACCGGTTTCGTACGTTTGCTTGAAGACCGTCTCCCATCCGCTCACGACTTCACTGCGCAGCTTCTGCGGAACCTCGTTGGAAGCCTCTTCGCGCACAGCACTCCGATTACTGACGACATACGCCACTAGGCGCTTCTCTCCCGGTTCATCGTCTCGTGCAACCACCACCACATCCGCCACCTTTTCGTGGCTGGCGATCTGCGCCTCGATCTCGCCAAGCTCGATTCGATACCCCCGGATCTTGACCTGATGATCGTTCCGTCCCAGGTATTCAAGGGATCCATCCGATCGCCAACGAGCGAGATCTCCTGTCTTGTAAAGTCGCGCGCGCGGATCAGAACTGAATGGATCGGCAATGAAGCGTTCGGCGGTGAGCCCTGCCCGGTTTAGGTATCCGCGCGCCACACCGGCTCCACTTACATACATCTCCCCCGTCACACTAATCGGAACAAGTTGGCACTCTTGGTCCAGGAGATACGCCTTAAGGTCCGGAATCGGGTTGCCAATCAGGCTGCCCCGCTGCGATTCAATTTCTTGGTTCGTCAGCGGTCGATAGGTAACGTGGACTGTCGTCTCAGTGATCCCGTACATATTCACTAACTGCGGCCTCTCTCCCCCATTCCGCTTTACCCAAGGCCGCAGCGTGCGCAAGTCCAACGCCTCACCACCAAAAATCACTAGTCGCAGCGAATGGTGTTCCTCACTCTCCGCCTGCGCGCTGATTAGTTGTGCAAAGGCGCTCGGGGTCTGGTTCAGAATTGTCACCCCTTCCGCGCACAAAAGCTGATAGAAGTCCTCCGGTGAGCGGGCCGTGAGCTGAGGAACGAGTACCACTCGACCGCCATAGAGCAGCGCCCCCCACAGCTCCCACACCGAAAAGTCAAACGCAAACGAATGAAATAGCGTCCACACATCGCGTTCAGTGAAGCTGAACCACTGCTCAGTGATCGCAAACAAACGCGTCAGGTTGCGGTGCTCTACCATTACGCCCTTGGGCCGCCCTGTCGACCCAGAGGTATAGATCACATATGCCAGATTCTGCGGGCTGAGACCTAGAGTGCTGGAGTGACAGTCCTCGGAAGGCCGACGATCGATATGTCGCCAGTCTGCATCGAGTGCGACCACTTCCCCTGCTTGATTTTGCACCTTGTCCTTCAGGCGCTCCTGCGTCAGTAAGACAGTCGGCGATGCATCTTCAAGCATGTACGCGAGCCGTTCGAAGGGATATTGCGGATCCATCGGCACATACGCGCTGCCCGCTTTCAAAACTCCAAGCAGTCCAACAAGCATCTCTAGTCCGCGCTCGACGCAAATCGCTACTAAAGATTCCGGCCCGACTCCTTTTTCTCGAAGATAATGCGCCAACTGATTGGCGCGGCGGTTAAGCTCTGCGTACGTGAGCGACTGGGCTTCGTGTAGCGCCGCGATTGCATCCGGCGTCCGCTCGACCTGTCTCGCAAATAGATCGTGGACGCATACTGCGGCCTGCTCCGGAACGAATCTGGTATTCCATTCCAATAGCAACTGTCGCTTGTCCATCTCCGTAAGCAGGGGTAACGTTCGAATTGGGGAGTCCGGATCCGCGACAATGCTTTCTAGCAGCGTTCTGTAATTTCCGGCGAGGCGAGAGACAGTCTGCTTATCAAACAGGTCCGTGGCGTACTCGAATACTTCCGAGAGCCCGGCCGCCCCTTCGTACAAATACAGCATCAGATCGAAGTGCGTCGTTAGGGATTCTCCCTCAAGGCGGGTCCACGTCAGGTCTGGCAAGTCAAACCGATGCTGCGGATAGTTCTGAAGCGCCAAGGCCACTTGAAATAGTGGCTGGCGAAGCAGATTCCGATCAGGACGTAGCTCTTTTACAAGCATCTCAAAGGGTAGATCTTGGTGCGCATATGCGCCCAAGCTGCCTTCCTTGACGATTTCGAGGAGCTGACGAAAACTCAGGTCGCCGCTCAGTTTTGTTCGTAACACGAGCGTGTTAACGAAGAACCCGATAAGGCCTTCGAGTTCCCCATGCCTCCGTCCGGCGATTGGAGACCCGACGACAATGTCTTGCTCCCCGCTCCACCGCCAGAGGAGCACCTGATAGGCGGCCAGGGACACCATAAAGAGCGTTGCGCCATGAACGCGCGCGAGTTCGTTCAGTGCTCCGTGCAAATCAGGTGGCAACTCAAATCGTAACGTCTCTCCTTTGAAACTCTCGATTGGAGGACGCGGATAGTCAGTTGGCAGTTGTAGTTGGGGCGGAGCTCCCAGAAGCCGCCGTCTCCAGTAGCGCAGCTGTTCATTCAATACCTCTCCACTTAGCCACTGGCGCTGCCAAACTGCGTAATCCGCGTACTGAATAGGCAGTTCCGGCAGGGGGCTCCGCTGACCTCTAACGTATGCTGTGTAAAGGGTGCTCAGCTCGTTCAAAATCACCGCTAGTGACCAACCGTCTGACACGATGTGATGCATGGTCAACAAGAGTGCATAGTCTTGCGAGGCGAGCCGCACAAGCACCGCGCGAAAGAGAGGCCCTTCGCGTAAGTTGAATCGATGCTGTTGCTCCGCCTGCATCCGATTTCGTAACTGCAGTATGCGGCGTTCCTCGTCAGCAAGCTGGCTGAAGTCTGCTCGCTCAAGCACGAAGTGGCTTCGTGGCTCGATCAACTGAACCGGCGCGCCGCCCCGTACAATGAATCGAGTGCGAAGGCTTTCGTGACGCCGTACCAGCTCGAGGAGCGCGCGCTCAAGAGCGTTCTGTACTACGTGTCCCCTTAGGCTCACAGCCAGCGACATGGTGTATGCCGACCCGACTAGCCCTACGTGATCTAGGAACCAAAGTCGCTCTTGCGCGTACGAGAGCGGAATCGGATCATGTCCGTTCGGTCTACGACCGATTCTCAAGTTGTTTAAGCGACGTTTGCGGTCGGCGGAAAGGAGAAGGTCTAGCAATCGCTCTCTCGGATTCTGCTGAGTCCCGTGCGAGCGCACCCGATCCAAATCATCCGCGTTCTGCATGGATTCCATTCCTATCTGCGCGAAGTTGTTTTACAAGAACCTTTACGCTTGGCCCAGCTCCTCCTCGAGCTTGGTAATGTGAGCTAGTACCAAGTCATCATGCATCTCGCTAATCTGCCGACGAAGATTCTGCGCGAGATCATCGCGATGCATGGATTCTTGCGCTGCCCGGAAACTCGCTTCGGCTTCAACCCGACTCGACAGGTCCGCGAGCGTCGGAGCATCGAATAGGAGTCTGACGGGCAACTCTAAATGTAGCTTCTCCCTGAGGCGCGATATCACACGTGTGGCCAGTAACGAATGGCCGCCAAGATCAAAGAAGTTGTCCTGCCGCCCGACACGTTGTGTGCCCAGAAGTGCTCGCCAGATCTCCGCAAGCACCTCTTCAAGTTCTCCTTGCGGTTCTTCGTAGTGCCGACACACATATGCGCCCCTTTCCGGGGCGGGCAACGCGCGCCTGTTCAACTTCCGGTTAGGCGTCAGCGGCAGGTGCTCCAACATTACGAATGCAGTAGGCACCATGTAGTCAGGTAATAATTCCTTTAGATGCTTGCGCAGCGTTTCTGCGGTCAACTCCATTCGCACACCGCGATCAGATTTTGGAACCACGTACGCTACGAGGCGCTTGTCGCCTGGTGTATCCTCTCGAGCAATTACTGCAGCTGCCATAACCCGCTCGTGCTGCGCGAGGTAGGCCTCTACTTCTCCCAACTCGATCCGAAATCCCCGAAGTTTGATTTGCTGGTCAGTGCGCCCGGCGTACTCAATCGTGCCATCTGGTCGCCATCTTCCCAGATCTCCAGTTCTGTACGTGCGGGCCTGTGAATTGGAAGAAAATGGATCCGCGATGAAGCGTTCCGCCGTGATATGCGGTTGATACAGATAGCCACGGGAAACCCCCGCCCCGCCTATGTGGATCTCGCCGTTGACGCCGATCGGTGCTGGCTGCAGGCGCGTGTCGAGGATGTAAATCCTCGTGTTGGCGATCGGACGACCGATTGGCTCTACGGCTCCGCGCCCCACGGATTCTGTCAGCTGCCCACAACATGACCAAATCGTCGTTTCGGTCGGCCCGTACAAATTCCAAATCGATCCCGATCGTCGGCGCAGTTCTTCGGACAGTTCCGCTGGCAGAGGCTCTCCACCACATAGGACTTTCAATGCTGACCGACCGTCCCACTCGCCACTAAGTAGCATTTGCCAGGTCGCCGGCGTGGCTTGCATGACCGTGGCTTGCGCCTCCGCAACATGTGCTGCCAGCAATCGCGCATCGGAAGCCACAGCTCTGCTGGTGAGCACTAGCCTTGCCCCTGTGACCAGGGGCAGAAATATTTCGAGAGCGGCGATGTCGAAGGACAGTGTAGTTACGGACGCAATGCAGTCCTTCGCAGTCATGCCGGGAGCCTGTCGCATTGAGTTCAAGAAGTTCACCACTTGGGCATGCTCGACCATTACTCCTTTCGGCCTACCAGTCGAACCGGATGTGTGGATCACATAAGCCAAGTTGTAGGGTGTTACTGACGGACTCGGGGTAATGCAGTTTTGCGGCCATCTGCCAATTTCGCCCCAATCAGTGTCTAAGGTCACTACTTCTAGATTGAGTAGGCCGCATCTGCTCTTCAGAGCTTCCTGTGTTAACAGCAGTCGCGCATGAGTTCCCTTAAGGATCTCGCGGGTGCGTTCAAGGGGGTAGTCGGGATCCAGCGGCACATAGGCAGCACCCGCCTTCAAGATTCCCATTATCCCGACAACCATTTCCAAGCCCCGCTCGACGCACAATGCGACTAGCTGATCGGGACGGAGGCCCCTTCGTATGAGATATCCTGCAAGCTGGTTGGCCCTCCGGCCGAGCTCTTCACAGCTCAGCGACCCTCGCTCGTATGTCACCGAAACTGCGTCTGGGGTACGCCTCAACTGATCTTCGACCAACTCATGTATTAGTTGAGCATCTGGGGACGGCGCGTCCGTCGCATTGAATGCTCCCAGAATCTGATCTCGCTCAGTCGGCCCAACGATTGTTATCTCCCTGACCTTCCGCTCGGGGTCACGCACCATTTCATTCAGCACCAGCTCAAGGATGCCAATCCACCGCGCGATCGTCGCTTGATCAAATAGATCTGTAGCGTAATTCAGACTTCCTGAAATGCCGTCTTCCGACTCCTGTAGAGACAACGTGAGATCGAACTGCGCACTGCAGAGGGGCACTTCCTGCTCGATGAACTTCAATCCTGCGCGCGTGAATGACGCCCGCGTGGCCGAGTGCCAGGCAAACATCACCTGAAACAACGGAGTGTGGCTCATACTACGCGATGGCTGCTGCATCTCGACTATCTGCTCGAACGGTGCGTCCTGGTGGCTATACGCGCCCAGCATGATTTCCTTTACGCGCTGAAGCAGTTCGGTGACCGATGGATTGTCGTCCAGCCGAATACGCGTGGCCAATGTGTTGACGAAGAAGCCTATTAACCCCTCGAACTCCGTGCGCCGACGGTTTGCCACAGGCATTCCCACAACGATGTCCTCATGGCCGCTCAAGCGGCAAAGCAAGATTGCCCACGCGGCGTACGATGCCATCGCTAACGTCACGTTGAGCCTGTGTGACAGTTCCTTCAGACTTGTCGTGACGTTCCGCCCGAGTGACACGCGAGCACTTGCTCCACGGTAGCTCTGTATGGGTGGTCGTGGGCGATCCATAGGGAGCTCCAATAGAGTCGGGGCCCCTGACAAGTGCTCCTTCCAATATCGCAGCTGCGTCTCAAGCTCCTTGCCGCTGAACGTGCGTTGCTGCCACTCCGCATAATCGGCGTACTGGATTGGCAACCGCGGAAGCGGATTCTCTCGGCCCTCACAATAGGCCTCGTATAGCAAACCAAGCTCTCTGAGCAACACTCCGATGGACCAACCATCGAAGATCATGTGATGCACGATCAACAGTAGAGCGTTCTCATGATCCGTCAGTTGCAGCAGGCGTCCTCGAATACATGGGCCCGTGCTGAGATCGATCGGTGAGCATAAGTCACGCTGCGCCTGACGGAGCAACTCCGACTCCCGCTCCTCCGCGTTACGCTCACTTAAGTCTCCCAGCTCAAGTGCGAAATGCGGCTGCGTTGAAATTCGCGCGACAGGCTCGCCGTCTATTCCCTCAAAGATCTCGCGAAGGACTTCGTGACGTATCAAAAGCGTATCTAACGCTTTTGTGAGCGCCATTCTATCCAAAGCACCATGCAAGCGGATGCACACGGGGATGTGGTAAGCGGCACTTCCGAGTTCTAGTTGATCAATAAACCACAGACGCTGCTGCGTCCGTGATAGTGGCAGTGCCTGAGATCGCCCGATGTGTGCAACAATGGACTTTGTCTTGGTCGATGGACCTACTTTTAGCGCCAGCTGCGCCACCGTCGGAGCGTCGAAGAAGTCAGTAATCGATAACTCAGTCCCCAGTCTTGACGCTATACGCGCGATCACTTGAACGGCGAGCAGCGAATCGCCCCCTAGCCCGAAGAAGTCCGCATTGACACCAAATTCCTCGAGGCAGAGGACTTCCTTCCAAATGGTCGCGATTGCCTTCTCTAGATCCGTCCCGGGAGCGATGCGTTGCGGGTCTGCCGGCCCCTCCCTTTTGCCCGATTGCTCAATCTCCCGCACGACGTCTGCGATATGACTGAGTCTAAATGCTAACTCGTGCCATTCCGTTCGTGCCTCAGGCTCTATAGTGGGCGCGCTACGTCGCACGGCTTCCAGATCAGTTATGCGTGCCTCACTCAAGGATGTCTTGAGAGTTTCAGCGTAGTCCACTGGAATTTCGAAGATAAGGTCATCCGTGGATGTGCTGCTGCTTTGAGGCGCCTTGAACTGAAGAAAGGACCCCTCTACAAATAGGCGGGCGGGCTCATTCCGTCCTGTCTTCCGATATTTAAGGACGATCTGACGCCGCCTCTCAAGACGAGCCATTTTCCCAATTGCGATAACGATCTTATGCTCAACGCCGCGACCAAGCACACGACAACTCAGCACGAACGTCTCAACTTCGATGGAATGCTCCGTGCGGTTGAGCAGAACCGCTCCAACCAGTCCATATTCCCCGAACCGGTCACTGACGTGAACCACTAGACAGTCGCATTCACGGCGAGCCAGCAAAGTGGCGATATCGGCAGCGGTTCTCCGGATGGTGGTTAGATTGAACTGATTTGTTCGTTGGATCAGCTCCGCAACGCGAGCGAGTTGCTCCTGCTGCATCACGGAGATATCGACTCTTAGTTCCAGTGAGGCGAGGTATTGCTCCAGGCTGGGCGCTCCCTCGAGAGCCTTCCTCCGCGCTTGGTTTAGTCTGTATTGAGCAGTTCGTTGCCTAGCTTCGTCCGTTACCACCGTTCGGTCGAAAGCCCACACGTGACGCAAGAAGTGTCGAATGTCAGACGCACTCGTAGGGAATCTCAACGCCAAAACGGACGGGCATCGGGCTTCCACTTCAGCGCACTCCGCGGCGTCGTTATCTATGAAGATAAAACTATCGAGAGACAGCTCCAATTCTTGAGAAATGGATACAACGTTGGATGATTTGGAGCTCCAGTTCACCCGCGAGCTAACTATGTGCTCAGCGCGTAGTGGCATGTCCGGATGGGCCCTGAATACTGCTTCAACATCCTCCGAGTTGTTTTTGCTGCAAACGCACAGCAATACTCCTGCATCGTGTTGACGGACGAGCAGCTCCTGCAATTCGCGATGACCCGGTGTGATCTCGATGCCAGACGGCCCGTCTTCCCCACAGATCCCCTTCCACAAGGTGTCGTCGCAGTCAAGTACGATTGCTTTTCGACGTGGTTTCAACAGTTCCGCAATTCGGCGTGCGATGACTGTCGCGATCGCGACAAAGTACTCCTCCGTATATGGAACGTGGCCGATCCGATCGGCGAGCGCATCCTCACATGAGGGTACAGGATAGAGGTCCGCCAAATCTCGGTGACTCCAGCAGTGCACGCCAGCTAATGAACCCATTTCTATAACGATCTCCCGTTGAAGCTCGTCCAGCACAGCGCGATACGCGGGAGGTAGACTCGATGAATTGGGGCCAACGAACACTAAGGTGACGGACGTCGCAATCGCACGCATCGATGCCAAGGCGGCGACGAACTCGTGCACAGCTCTGTGTAGGTGTTCTACGTTTCTCTCGAAGCTTTCGCCCCTTCTGTCGCGAATCCAGTCTTCAAGGCGGACTAACAGAACATTGTATCCGCCGGTATTTTTATAAAGATCGCTTTCCTTGTTCAGCAATTGCTGCATGACCTGCGCATACGGGGCCATTGAGACTGAGGCAGGAATATCCAGCGCGTCCATCCAGAATTGCAACGGGCGGAGAATTGGGTCTCCGGTAAAGCTTGATGCAACTACTATTCGCCTAGTGTGGTCTGTCTTGAGCACCTCCCGTGCGAGTCTTGAAGCGCTCGTCCCGTGATCAATTTGAACAGAACCGTCGGTGCTACCGGCCCGGACTTCGTCGTTCATCGAGACACCCTGAGTTGCCAGCCAATACATTCCTGTGGCCAGCGGCTTGGCCAGAAGGACTGAAACGGAGTCACTGAGTACCAAGGGAATTGAACCATCCGCAATTGGCGATTCGAGTCGCAGAGTTCGACGCAACCGTCGCGCGATCTTTAGAGCCGCGCGACGTTTGATTGGTATGTCGGGCGCGAGTGGGGAGATCGAGTTCCCGATCAACGTCTTAGTGTCGCAGTCCGCAGGAGAGTACTTAGTTCACGAATGCGGCGTCTGCATCCGGTCAAGCGGCTATTGGCAGTGATGACAGGCTTGGATTCTTGGAAGTGCACTTTCCGGGACGGTGCTCCCAAACAAATTCTCCAAGAGATTGCCAGGCCAGTTCGGCGGTCAGTTACCCAGGGTTACGTTCTTCGATGAGCTAGGCTATTGACGACTCCTCTCGAGGAGGACAGCTTGTGAGACGCGAGGATCGAGTTTGCACTCGCTGCGAAGGCGAGTATCGCGGGAGCGAGCGCGGAGGCACCTGAACGCAGCCCGCTGGGATCGAGATGACTGGATGTCCGCTGTTTTGGCGCTAATGGAGGAGGGGCCCGTGGCGAGCACTATTCATAAAGGCGATTGTCGCGACCTGTACCTTGAGCTGCTGAAAAGGTCGCTGACGGATACATTGTTTGACCTGGAACCTAACGCCGACCACCCGAACCCCGCGATCTACATCGCAGGTTTTGTGGACCACTACATCAATGGGCGCGCGGTCACAATGCTTCCTGTCTGCAGGCTTGACAATTTGCGTACGTGTGTCGAAAGGATACTCCATGAGGCCGTTCTGGGTGATTTGATCGAGACAGGTGCTTGGCGCGGCGGAAGTACGATCTTTATGCGAGGTTTGCTCAGCGCTTATGGAGATGAGAGTCGCAGCGTCTGGGTCGCAGACTCTTTCGAGGGGCTTCCCGAACCAGACGAAAATCTGTTCCCGAAGGAAGCCGCTTTTCATCGCGGAGCGACGATGCAGCGGCATTACAAGAAGATGGCGGCAACGCTCGAGGAGGTGCGTGCCAACTTCGAGGCGTATGGACTTCTGGACGAGCGCGTTAGGTTTCTCAAAGGCTGGTTCAAGGACACTCTGCCAACAGCCCCCGTTGAACGACTCGCATTGATGAGGCTCGATGGAGATTATTATGAGTCGACTATGGACGCCCTAGTTCACCTATATGACAAGTTGTCGATTGGAGGGTTTGTGATCATCGATGATTATGGTGAGGACTCTTGGACCAACTGCCGTCAGGCCGTAGACAGCTTCCGTGAGGAGCGAGCTATTCGCGATCCGTTAGTGGCGGTCGATTCGAGATGCTACTGGTGGCGGCGAACGTCCTAGTTACTGGTCTACTAGTTACACGCTTCGACGTCGGCGTTTGAACTGACATCCTCGACTAGCCGTAGCCCGTTTTGGAGCAACGGTGTCATTCGGTCACTCACTTTGCTGTGGGCAGGTCGCTGATCGCGAGTAGCCAGGCGTCCACGACTTCAGTGAGGCGCGATACGCGTGCTTTGAGCAGCAGTCGCGCGAGTCTACGTAAGGCATGCTGTTCGGGAGCCTTGTCGATTAGATATTCCACAGGTGACTTTCCGTCGATGCGCGCGAGCATGAGCGCGGGCAACAGACCCGCGACGCGCGCTTCCATGCTCTCACGAGACTCAAACTCTGCCTCCGCAAAGTACGTTTCCGTGAACCGGACGAAGCTGGTCGACAGAGCATCGAGACAGTCAGGTCTAATGAATGCCTTGAGCAAAAGATGATTGAGGCAGAATGCAACGTCGAAAGCCGGATCGCCATACCATGCGCACTCGGCATCGAGCAAAACGGGCCCTTCCGGGCCTATGAGAATGTTTTTTGGGCTCACATCGCCATGCACGAGTGCCAGTGCCTTTCCAGCCGTGCGATCTGACAGCGCCTGGAGCTGTCCCGCAAGGTCCGGATGCTGCGCGGCAGTTGCCATGAAATATGGCTCAAGCCGCAACGCGCGAAAGTTCTCCAATGAATCGAATTCTCTGGCGAGTTCCACCCGAGCGGCGCTGGCGGCATGCAAACGTGCCACTAGCCCACCGACTTCCGACGCCACACTGGGCACGACGTTGCCCTTCAATATTTGGGATTTCCACACCGGAAAACGCTCCGGAGCCAGAAAGCTCATTGCGAACAGGCCGTTGCTCGCATCGTGTGCCAGAGGGTGTGGCACCGCTTGCGGCTGATGTTGGGCAGCGAAGCAGAGCCACTTCCATTCATAGGTGTTGCGCGAGGTAGGAGCGCGCCAATCGCCGGCGACTTTGAGCCTTTGCAGGGCGCGCTTTATGCAGATGCTCCGTCCCGGCAGATCGACTCGCCAGATCTCGGAGGAAACGCCCCCGGTCAATGCGATCCAACCGACTGATTCATCGGGGGTAGCTAACCCATGGGTGTAGAGAAAATCGTTGGGGTGCGCGCGATCTTGAGCAGACACGGCTCTCCCCTAGCTTCTGCCGAGAACTGCCGTGAAGCCTGCGTAGGGTGCGCGGCTCGACTCCTGTATACGCAACAGCTGGTTGTACTTCGCCACGGTGCTGGAGGTGCGCAACGACCCGATCTTGATTTGTCCAGCACCGCTGCCCACGGCTAGGTCAGACATGAACGTGTCCTCGGTCTCGCCGGACCGAGCGGAGACGATCGTCGCGTACCCGGCTGCCTGCGCCTGAGCGATGACTTCGAGCGTGCCGGTGAGAGTCCCGTTCTGGTTGGCCTTGACCAATACGGCGTTGGCTACGCGCTCGCGAATTCCGCGCGCAAGACGCAACGAGTTGGTCGTGAACAGATCGTCGCCAACCAATTGTGCCTGGTCGCCGATCTTTGCCGTCAAGGCGCGCCAGCCCTTCCAGTCTTCCTCACCGAGCGCGTCCTCGATCGATGCAATGGGAAAGTCGTGCACCCAGTCTGCAAATAGGTCGATCATGTCCTCACTGCTACAGTAGCGGCCCTCGCGCGCCAGCCGATACTGCCCGCTCTGGTCCCTGAACGTGCTCGCCGCCACATCAATCGCGATCGCAATGTCCTCACCAGGCCGAAGGCCGGCGGCTTCGATAGACTCGATGATCATTAGAAGCGCATCGCGACCGGTGCTTAATCCAGGGCTTAGTCCACCTTCATCGGCGAGCAGAGTGGGCAGCCCTCTCCGCTCGGCCACTTCCGTCGCGGCTGCGCGCACACGCGCCATTAGATGCACCGCGTCGTCCAGCGATTCGGCTCTCATCGGCATCGCCAGTAAGTCCTGCAAATCCATGCCGCGCGCGGCATGTAGCCCTCCGCTTAGAATGTTAACCATTGGGAGGGGCAATCTGGGAACAGTCACCCGGGCCAATTCGGCGATTCGCTCGAAGAACATCTGGCCTTGCGAAGAAGCTACCGCGCGGCCCACGGCGAGCGAGACGCCCAGCGTGGCATTGGCGCCGAGACGACTGAACCGTGTAGTGCCGTCGAGCTCGCAAAGACGAGAATCAACCGTGCGCTGATCCTTGCCATCGATGCCTTGGAGACTATCTGCAATCTCGCCATTGACGTTCGCGACAGCCTTAAGAACGCCCCAGCCGCCGTAGTACGCGGGGTCCCGGTCGCGTAGCTCGTGAGCTTCCGAGGCGCCCGTTGATGCACCTGACGGGACGCTGGCCCGGCCACAGCTACCATCGGTCAAGGTCACGTCGACCTCGACGGTCGGGCGACCGCGCGAGTCCAGTATTTGGCGTGCGCGGATCTTTTCTATACGAGTCTTCATGTATTTTTCACTTGTCCGCAGGTTACATACCTTCAGCAGCGGACTCCCCGCACTTTCAAGCACGCTTAAGCGGGATCGGTCAACTCCTTGAACCATGCCTCAACGAGCCTGACCCACATCGATCCACCGACTGGGATCAACGCATCATTGAAGTCGTAGCTTGGACTATGAAGCCTGCAAGTCCCTGCTCCATGCCCCTCCGCGCGATGTTGACCATCGCCGTTGCCTATGAAGAAGTAGCAACCTGGCTTCTGGAGCAAATAGAAGCTGAAATCTTCCGCGCCGGTCGTGGGTTCGAACTCGTGGACACGATGCGGCCCCGCAAAACCTCTTAATACGCTGCGCGCGAAGTTGGTTTCCCTATGATGGTTGATGGTCGGTGGATACTTACGCAGAAATTCTAGCGTGCAAGTTGCTCCAAATGCATCGCAGACACCATTGGCTATCTGACGCATGCGCTGTTCAATCACGTTCAGCGTATCGTCCGTGAAAGTTCTAACCGTTCCGCGCAACTCGCACACATCCGGAATCACGTTGACAGCTTCCCCGGCCCGGATAGTTGTCACCGACAAGACTCCGGTGTCAGTCGGACGTTTGTTTCGCGTTAGGATCGTCTGAAACCCTTGCACTATCTGACAAGCCACTGGAATAGGGTCAATGCCCTCGTGTGGCAAAGCTGCGTGGGTAGCTCGTCCATGGATCGTGACAACGAACTCGTTGCTTGAAGCCGTCACGGGCCCTGCCCGAATCGCAAAGTGTCCAACTGGCAAACCTGGCCAGTTATGAAGGCCGAATATCGCCTGCATCGGGAAACGATCAAGCAACCCATCCTGGATCATTTCGCGGGCCCCGCCACCCCATTCCTCAGCAGGTTGGAAAACTAGATAGACGGTACCGTCAAAGTTGCGGTGCTTGGACAAGTATTGGGCCGCGGTGAGCAACATTACTGCGTGGCCATCATGCCCACATGCATGCATTCTGCCGCCGTGCACACTCGCATGCGCGAATCTGTTGTGCTCTGTGATTGGCAACGCGTCGATGTCTGCGCGCAAGCCCAGCGCCCGATCGCTTTTTCCATTCTGGATTACGCCAACCACGCCGGTTTTTCCGATGCCACGATGCACCGGGATTCCCCAGCCGGCGAGTGTGTCGGCTATCAGCGTTGAAGTGCGATGCTCCTCGTAACCAATCTCCGGGTGTCTATGTAGATCATAGCGCAAGGCTTTGAGCCATTCCGTCTCCGCAAGAATGGGGCCAATTATCTGATCGGTAGCGGTCACTGGCGGTTCGCTCTCTTCTTGTACACCAAGAATCCCGCGACGACATCCAAGAACTTTTGGAGTTCATCAGTCCCTATAGTGTGACCACTCTCTTCAAAGATACGCAGATCGGAGCCTGGAATGAGCTCGTGTATTTCCTCCGAAAACTCTGGAGCGCAGATCCAGTCATGACGTGCACCTAGAACCAGCGTAGGTGCAGTGATGGCTCCGAGTTCGGCACGCAAATCGAAACTCCTCAAGAACCCTCCCGGTCCATAAGCTCGATTACCTGGCTCGGGTTCGAGTATTGTCGGGCCCAGTCCTGCTGCGGAGATGGGACTATATCTGCGCGAATAGAGAGGCCCCATCACCTCAAAATAGCGATGCAACTTCTCTGATGTGTCAATTCGTCCGCCGAGAAGGTCGTGAAACAAAGTGATCTGCTCAACCGTGCCGCGCTCAGCGAGTATTTCGGTGGCCCGGGCGAGATATCCAGAGTGAGCAGCCGTCGCGACTAGGACAAGATGCGACACCGCCTCAGGGTAACGCGCCGCATGTGCCATTGCGACCATGCCTCCGTAGCTGCCACCGATACTCACGATGGGTCCCAAGCCGAGGTGGATCCGCAGCGCCTCGAGATCCTCAACATTTTCATCGAGCGTATACGTTTCTGGATTGCCCCGTCCGGAGCGGCCATGGCCGCGATGATCGAAATAGACAACTTGCATGTGTTCGGCGAGTCGGCTGTAGCGAACTTTCCAGCCCGTGTGATCGGTGCCAGGCCCGCCGTGAACGAGAAACGCTGTGGCTCGCTCGTACATGCGCGTTCCATCGGCAACAAGGCCCGCGCCATCGATGTCAAAAAATATCTCGGTGTCGCGAACACGAGCTCTCATAAACTTTCTCCTTGAAATGCACAACCGCAAATGGCGTTGAAAGCGCAAGCTCAGCGCAACAAGGGCTCAAAATCCCGTAACGCAATTTCCAATCATTGGCGAGCTCAATCTCCTTCACTCTGTGTCAACCAGGTCCTTTGGACAACTCCAAGGTTGACGCGTTCCTCAGACGCTAACCATCCTCGATCGCTGCAATCTCAGTGTTCACAGCTGCGGTTTCGCCTTCAGCCAATAGTATCTTGACGAGAGTGCCAGCAATGGGCGCGTGGATCTCTTGGATCGCTTTGGCGGTTTCGATCTCGACGATGGGCTCCCCTTTCACGACCGCTTCGCCTTCTGCCTTCAGCCAGCGGACGATTGTGCCCTCCTCGATTCCCATACCTGACTTCGGAACGATAACTTTCACCCTCATTGGTTCTCACTTTCCTCGTCACTTTGCCGTAGCCCAGGGATTGGCCGACGTCGCGGGATCCGAATCCGCAATCTGCGCTGCCTTAAGATCGTGCGCAACCGATCGGCTCGCGCGCAGCAAATGCCACGACGCCCAGAAATAGCCAGGACATAGGATCACGAGCGCATAACGCAACGATTCTTGTCCCATAGAAGGCTGCAGCGCGTCACTCAATGCACCGGCCGCCAGTGGGCCAAGCCCAGCACCGATCAAATTCGAAAAGAAGAAGACGACAGCTATTGATATTGCCCGCATGCGCGGCGCCACTAGGGTTTGAATAGTAGCGAGTATCGGTCCTTGGGCTGTATTGCCACCGATCGCTGCCAACATCAATGCGCCGAACGCGACATAGTGATCTGACACAAGGTATGCGCAGGCGTTGACAACAGCGAAGAACACAAAGGCCACCGCGCACGCAAGAAGCTGCAAGCGCTCATTGTTGGCCGCATACCGGCCGGCCAGCTCCCCGCCCAAGTAAACGCCCGCACCCGCCGCGAGACCATGCACCAAAGCGAACCAAGTTCCTAGTTCTCCCGTCTGTAGTCCGTGGCTTCTGATGAAGAACGCTGGCTGCCACTGCAAGATACCCCACCCGAAGAAGGCCCACACGGAGTAGCAGAGCACGAGGTGTCGGTACGCACCGTTGGCCCACAACCTAGCGCATGCGTCCTTGAAACTCGGCTCGAAAGATGATTGTGGGTGGGTTTGCAATCCTGAAGCGATGGACAGTGTTCCAGCGGTCTTCGCGCGTCGCGGTTCTTTCAGCGTTAACGCGGCCAGCGTCGCAAGCGCCAAGCCCGGCAAGCCGATAATTGCGAACGTGGCACGCCAGCCGTAGAACTCGTTTAGCCACCCCGCCGCAAAGAGGCCAATCGTAAGAGCCAATGGGCCACCAAGCATGAAGCGGGAGACCGCTCGCGGTCGTTCAGCACGCGTGAAAAAATCAGCAATCAGAGAATGAGAAGGGGGAAGGCAGCCAGCTTCCCCCACAGCGACGCCGATGCGGATTAAAAGCAGCTGCAAAAAGCTAGTTGCAAACGAACACAATGCTACTCCGGCGCTCCAAACGGCAATCGCGAGTGAGATGATCTTCACTCTGTCGCCCCGGTCAGCCCAGCGCGCGATCGGCACACCCATGATTGCATAGAACAGCGCAAAAGCGATGCCCGTTAGAAAACCCAGTTGAGTGTCGCTCAGGTCGAGGTCGGTCTTGATGTCTTGCAGGACTATTCCCAACGCAAGTCGGTCTGCAAAACTGAAGGCCAGAATAACCATTAGTAAGGCAAGTAGATAGTTTCTATAAGCGCCGGTAGTGGGTGGCCGCATAAGACAAGACTTAAGAATGGTTGATGCAAACAAGCTGACGACGGAGGTAACTCTCCATCCCTGCTAGCCCACCCTCTGTTCCGATTCCAGACTGGCGCGCCGGTTCAAACGATGACGCATAACCGGCTCCCTCTCCTGTTGGAGCATTTGCATGAACGACAATTGAGGAACGAATCCCCCTTGCCATCCTCAGTCCGGTTGATATGTGCGTGGTCCACACATAGGCCATCAGACCATACATCGTGCTGTTAGCGATGCGGATCGCCTCAGCTTCGTCCTGAAATGTGGTCACCGTCAAAACTGGTCCGAAGATTTCGTCTTGGGCGACTCGCGATTCCGGCGCGACCTTGCGGAATAGTGTCGGTTCCACAAAGAACCCGCCCGTTTCCAGCAGGGCCCGTTTCCCACCTAACACCAACTCTCCTCCTTCTACCCCTGCGCTCTCGATGTATTCCATGACTCTCGAACACTGTGTAGCTGACACAAGCGGCCCAAATGTCGTCCTGGGGTCCAATGCATTTCCCATTACGATCCGCTTTAGGCGGTTCGCAATTTTCTCTATCAGTGGAGTCTCAATCGACCGTTGCACCACAAGTCTTGAGCCGACGCTGCATAGTTGTCCTTGATTGATGAGAAGCATTCCACCAATCGTCTCCGCGGCTGCATCTAGATCCACACCATCGTTAAAGACGATCTGCGGCGACTTGCCGCCGCATTCAGCTAGCACCGCTTTCATGTTTGATTGGCCCGCATACTGCATCATCTTCTTTCCGACGGCCGTCGAGCCAGTGAAGGTGAGCATGTCCACATCCGCGTGTAGTCCCAACGCGCGACCTATGGTGCTTCCCAAGCCCGGGACAACGTTGAAAATACCGGGTGGGAGGCCAGCCTCCATCGCGAGGTTCGCCAAGCGAATTGCGGATCGCGAAGACATTTCCGAGGGTTTAAGGACTACTGAGTTGCCGGCTGCCAACGCAGGGGCGCTCTTTAACACTGCGTTGTATGTTGGGAAGTTCCACGGCACGACCGCCGCGACTACACCGCGAGGGACACGTCTTTGTGCGACTAGGCGGGACTTTCCCTCCGTGTACACATCTCCCGTTACCTTATCGACCGCTTCGGCGTAAAATCGCATGAGACCTGCAGCCGCGGCAGCGTTTGCGAAGGGCTCATGGACCGGTTTCCCCATTTCACCGGCGTCCAGTGCATCGAGTGAAGCGGCCTCGCCATATACCAAGTCCGCTAGTCGATGCAGCGCTCTACTTCTGAGCGTTGGTGCGTCCGCCCAACATCCACGCTCAAAGCCGGCCCGAGCCGAGCATACGGCTCGGTCGACATCTGCATCAGAGCCCGCGGGAATGGCGAACAAGCACCGACCATTTGATGGATCTATCACCTCTTCTGTCGCGTCGCTCCGTGAGTTCGTGAGTTCACCATCAATAAACGGGGCGACGATTTCGGCGCGCCGCCGGCCGGCGCTCGTCTGGGATTCAGTCATGGGAACAAGTTCTCTATCGCAGTCGGAGTTTTTTTAGAGAACGAAACACACAAGCAAGGCAAGTGCCTACACGCTTCGATCTCTCGTCGACTCTGGCGTCCGCGTGCGAACCGCAACACATGCTCTTCTAAGGGCCTCCAAAATTGTAGTCGAGCTGCACGCCGATGGTCCTGGGTCTCACGCGCAAATCCCAGTCAGTGACCACTGCCAAATTTCTCGCGGGAGAGCCATCTTCGTCAGTGAGGTTTTCCACGAATACGCCGGCCGTCCAGCGATTCGGAGATACAATCGAAAAGCCGGCGCGGGCTGTGAAGATAGGATCCCCAACCTGCACGACCTTTACTCCTGTCGTAATCGTGCGCTGGGCTTGACTGGAGCTGTAATTTGCAGATGCTGACAACCTTGCGTTAAGACCACTTGCCCCAAGTGGGAAAACGTAATCTGAGAATGCGCCAGCGGTGTATTCCGGCGACAAGTTGAGCCGGTCGCCCTTCGCGAAAAGAAGAACCCCTTCTGAGAACACGTCACTATCCATCTTCAGATCGCTCCAACTGCCGTTGAGGCCCAATGCCAAGCCGGCGGCGGGTCGAAAGGTTAATCCGAGATCGAATCCGATCCCGCTGGCGGATATGCCGTTCACCAATGCAGTAACGGGGACACCGTTGTGGGGCACAGTCAATGTCTGCTGAACATCGCGCCAATCAATGTAGTAGAGCGCGCTATCGAACGAGACTTGCCCGCCCAGCATGTCGGCCTTTGCGCCGACCTCAAGATTGTGCAGCTTGTCCGGACGGAGGCTTGGGAATTCTGGAGGAACAAACCCCACATTCTGGGGAAATCCGCTTCGAAATCCCTGGGAGTATGACGCGTACGTAGTTACTTCATTGTTCGGGTACCAGGTCAGAACCACTCGGGGCGTTGTGGCAGTAAATGATTTGTCTACGCTTTGATTGAGAGTATTGTTCCTGTTTGACACGTCATCGTGGAAGTACCGGAGGCCCACCGCCCACTCAAGCTTCTCATTTCGGAATCGTCTACCAAACTGACCAAACGCCGCATATGATTTTGATGTATCGGATAAGTCTGGGTGGAATATCGCCGGTATATCCTGAATGAGGCGGTCTTTGGCATCTCGGTAGAATGCGCCCGCAGACCACTTCCAGACGTTGCGTTGAGCCGATTGGAGCAAAATCTCTTGTGAAAAGACCCTCGAGTCCAGTTCGGTGAGGAACGGAAGCGATATCCCAAAAAACGGGAATAGATCCTGCGAGCCAACGTTTGTGAATTGAAGGTGACTTGAGTTAATCGACGCTGAGAAGTGGGCGAATTCGTAACCGACTTTGAGCCCATAAACATCGAAGTCCGTGGACATCGGCTGGTTCGTAGAAGCGGTAATTCGGCCATCCTCTTGCGACGTGGAAGGTGCGCCGTAATTGTTGCGCGAACTCCAGCCAGATAGGCCGATGGAGAGCTCCTCGGTCGGCTGCGCATTGACCTTGATACGATAGTTGCGTAACTCTGCGTCATTCACGTCTTGCCGGTTGGGACTATCGATCCAACCGCTCAAGTTTTCGTAACCGACGACGGCGCGCGCCGCCAGCTTCCCTTCGACAATTGGCACATTGAAGGCCGTGTCAGCGCGATAGTTATTGCTTCCACCCTTCGTGCGCGAATCTGCAATGCGCGCCTTCCAGTCGAAGCCTTCAAGACTAGCGTCCCGGGTCAGTACCCTGACGACACCGCCTTCGCCGCCGGCGCCGTAGAGGGTGCCCTGAGGCCCACGCAGAACCTCGACGCGCTCCAAGTCATATGCATTGGAATCAGGCGCTATGGCCGTCTTGATAAGACCGAACGGTACAGAATCTAGATAGTAGGCGATCGGACTGGACCCGTTGAAAAGCGGACCCCCGGCAGTGACACCGCGCATAGCGACTTGGGTGCCGCCTCCTTGCCACGCTACCGTGGTTGCGACGCCAGGTACGCGGTTCAGTGCTTCCGTAATTCCCGTGACTGGAGACTTGTCTAGATCCTCGCCGCGCAACACGGAAATGGAAATTGGGACGTCGCGGAGGCGCTCCTCACGCTTTTGCGCGGTAACAACAATCTCCTGGAGATCGCCACGTTGCTGAGCGCGATCAATAGAATCCTCGCGCTCGCTGGCTCGCGCGGGCTGGGGAGTTTGTGGCTCGATGGAGCTGCTTTCACTGGCGAGTCGCGTCTGTGAGAACCACTGGACTCTCGAGACGTCACCAGGCCGGAATGACGTTGTGGCCGTGGTCGTGTGCGAGGGAATTACTCTGACGGTGTGCTCATTTATCCATTCGTAACTTAAGGAAGTTTGGGATAGAAGCCGGTCTAGAGCCTCTTGTGCGGAAAGCTTGCCCTGAACCCGGGGCGCAATGATTCCTTCAACCGAAATGTCTTCGTCCCGGCGCAGCACCTGCAGACCTGTCTGCCTTGCGAATTCCTGTAATGCCGCATGCAGCGGCTGGGGTTGGATATCCACGGAGAAGCGATTCCGATTCGGCTCATCCGCGAGACCTTTACCCACACTCATCGCTGCCAGTGCGATTGCGACCACCAGAGACCTTGCACGCATGTTTCTCGTCTCCCCTGTTGTCTTGTGTGTCTGATTGGCTCGGGTCGACGATCCGCTGTCACCGTACTGAAATAGTGACGCGTGGGCAGAAAACGCATATCTAGTCTTCGAGGAGATCGTGCAGGTCACTTTTCGTGCGCTCGCTCGGAGCGGGAGCGCCAGCGGGACGGCCGCGCCGCCGGTAGGGTAAGATCGCTGGCGGTAGCCTCGGTGCTTGTTAAAGCCAACGCGGGGGCGCATGCGCACCGCTCTGGGGCCGCGCGACGGATTGTGCGGAGCTGCGCGGGGGCGCGCCAGGCAAGGACTGACCGCTGCCAGCAGAGGGCCGGGTGACTGCGGTCAGATTAGTATTATGTTGTTATCAGCTGGTTGCAATCCGTCGGCCAAGGTCCCAAATAGCGACACTTCAGGGTTTCGTCAGCAGCGCTCGAACGCAAACACACGCGTCGTGCTGGTTGAGCCGACGGATCCCGCCAGCTTAGGCCGGAAGTACAGACGCCCGCTTGGATCTGTCTAAGACGTCCTGTCTAAGACGTAAAGACGTTTGCGTCCGTTACTTCAGAAAATTGCCTCCCTCCAACAAGGCCGCGCGCACGTCTCCCGTCGCGGCTCAAGTCATCGATGCTTGATACAGCACCCGATGTATGCGTTTCAGTCGGAAGCGCCACTATCTGATGGGTGATCTCGACGGCTACCCCGTCACCCCACCCCCCAGCTATGCAAGGCCTTAGGAGCGACAAGTTGCGGCAATCTAAGACAAAAGCCATCACTGACGCGGAGGAAGACGCGAATGTTCAGCGGCCTTGCGCAGATAGTGGAGGTAGCAAGTCAGGTTCCGCCTTTATGCTTCCAGACTCGTCCCTGCTGAACGAAGAGAGCCGCGCTGCTCTCGATCTTGTGCGCGAACTGCAAAATGAAATTTCGGCCGCGCTCATGCGCTGCCCATCGATGGTTGGAGCAGATCCGGCCGATATCCCTCATATTCGTGACTGCCAGGCCAGAGCCTTCTACGCCACCTCCGGCTATAGAAGAATTTGCGAGCGTTACGCCGTAACTGTGACTCGCGAACAGATCGGTGGCGTCGAGACCGAGATATTCGTTCCGTCAAACGGCATAGCCACAAAGAATGTGGGGCGTGTGCTGATCAATCTACATGGCGGAGGGTTTCAGATAGGGTCGCGCACTATCAGCCAACTCGAATCCATACCGATCGCGTCAGTCGGAGCTATTAAGGTCGTCAGTGTCGATTATCGCATGGCGCCTGAGTATCGGTTTCCTGCAGCAACGAAAGACGCTGTCGCCGTGTACAGAGCTCTCCTGCAGGACTACGCCCCTCAGAACATCGGCATCTACGGGTGCTCTGCTGGCGCTGTACTGACGACCGAAACTGTGGCGTTGTTGCATAGGCAAGGTCTGCAATTACCTGCAGCCATTGGTTTACTCTGCGGGGCGGCGAGTTATTGGACTGAGGGCGATTCGGGCCGGCTTGACGAAGCGCTGTCAGGCACATTCAAGGGAACCGCGCAATCAGACCCCTACTTCAGGGATACCGAAACGCACGATGCGCTTGCGTTCCCGGTTCAGTCTTCGGAGACGCTGGCAGTCTTCCCACGATCGTTACTGATTACAGCGACGCGCGATCTGGCGCTGAGCTCCGTGATCCATAC